>Ga0326727_10013106_pt1 | contig 18583 bp, 13 predicted proteins | sample MB2enrmetagenome_FD_207643 | JGI IMG/M metagenome (GOLD analysis project Ga0326727, IMG submission 207643) | Lab enriched peat soil microbial communities from McLean, Ithaca, NY, United States - MB29MY | ecosystem: Environmental > Terrestrial > Soil > Wetlands > Peat | place: USA: New York...
AGTAGCTCCCGGTTGACAGCGAATCCTCCCATCCAATAATCTCTAGTAGTCATCTGGAGATACTACAAGACCCTGTGATTACATCCGTAAAGTGCGAGTATGCGCTCCATGCGCTGTTTGACCTGGCCGCACAGCGTTCCTCCGAACCCGTCAAGATAGCCGAGATCGCGAGACGCCAGAATATTCCCCAAAAATTCCTGGAGCTGATTCTGGCGAACCTCAAGCAGGGCGGCTTTGTGGAATCCCGGCGCGGCGCCGAGGGCGGCTACCGGCTGGCTCGGCCCGCCAGCCAGATTACGGTCGGCGATGTGCTGAAATACGTGGACGGCAAAAACGGGGAACGGAACGGCGCCCGGCGCAGCGCGGAGTCGCCCTTCGCTGTGCTTTGGAAACAGGTTGACGACAAAGCCGCTGAACTTCTGGACAAGACGAACTTTGAGACATTAGCACGGGAATGGGGTGAACGGCAGAGCCGGTTTGTCCCCAACTGGGAAATTTAAATGGTTTTCAACGACAACTCGCTCAGCATCGGCCGGACCCCCTTAGTGCGGCTCAACCGGGTCACGGACGGCGCGCCAGCTACTGTTTTGGCTAAGATTGAGGGCCGCAACCCCGCGTATTCGGTGAAGTGCCGCATCGGCGCCGCCATGATTTGGGACGCCGAAGCGCGAGGCTTGCTGACGCCCGGAAAAGAAATCATCGAACCCACCAGCGGCAACACAGGAATAGCCCTGGCTTTTGTGGCCGCGGCGCGCGGCTATCCGATCACGCTCACCATGCCGGAAACCATGTCCCTGGAGCGTCGTAAAGTGCTGCGCGTGTTCGGAGCGACGCTCGTGCTTACCGAAGGCGCCAAAGGGATGAACGGGGCTATCGCGCGGGCCGAGCAGATTGTGGCGTCCGACCCGGAGCGCTATTTGTTATTGCAGCAGTTCAGCAACCCAGCCAACCCGGATATTCATTTCAAAACCACCGGCCCGGAGATCTGGGACGACACGGAAGGCAAAATCGATGTGTTTGTCAGCGGTGTGGGAACGGGCGGAACCATCACCGGCGTGTCGCGCTACATCAAGCATGAGAAGGGCAAGCCGATCCTTTCCGTGGCAGTCGAACCCACATCGAGTCCGGTGATCGCGCAAACCCTGAATCATGAGGCCATCAAGCCCGGCCCTCACAAGATTCAAGGCATCGGAGCCGGATTCGTTCCGGGAAATCTGGATCTCTCGATTGTCGACCGCGTGGAGAGTATCTCGAACGAGGAAGCCATTGAAATGGCTCGGCGGCTGGCGCGGGAAGAAGGCATTCTCTGCGGCATCTCGTGCGGGGCGGCGGCCGCCGTTGCAGTTCGCCTTGCCAAGCTGGAAGAGTTTCGAGGAAAGACGATTGTAGTAGTTCTGCCGGATTCAGGCGAGCGCTACTTATCAAGCGCCTTGTTCGAAGGAATGTTTGAAAACTGAAAATATTTCAGCGCCAATGTAACCAGAACCGCAGGAAAGCCAGTCTTTCTATACAACTTCCCCGTTACGACCGCGGGCGCGGCATACCCCAAATCTACCTGCCACGCCCGCACTCCTTCTTTTCCGCGCTCTGGTGTTACATTGCTGGAATGCGGTGTTCGGTTTACCTATTGCTCGCCTGTTATTCTCTCCGCGCGCAAGTCCCTTCCTACGAATACACGGGCGCACCGCTGGCGATTCCTTACACCTGTACGGATGATGACATCGATTGGGCCGGACTTACTTGTCTCGACGACCCTTGTCCGATCTACATCGATCTGACTCATGCCTCCGGGCAAGGTAAGTCGATTCTGATAACCGGTAACTTTCATGCCGCGGCCACCACCATGTACTCCCTGATTCTGCGTTCCGAAGATGGCGGCCGTACCTGGCGCGAACCGTTCTCGCGCATTCGCGGCGCCGAACTCGACGAGATCCAGGTCTATGACGGGCAAACTGCCTGGGTGGATGGCGTGATTCAGCAGCCCGTGCCGATGGATCCCTTTTTCCTGCTGACCGAAGATGGTGGCGCCAGTTGGAATAGAGTTCCACTTTTTGAGGAAGGCGCGGAAGGTTCTATCCTCCAGTTCGCATTCGACTCGCGAGACCATGGGCTGGCGCTGGTCGACCGCGGCGGCGGCGCCATGCGTTATGAAACCTATGAGACAGAGACAGGTGGACATTCCTGGACGCTGCGCGATAAATCCGCAAAGCCGGCCAAGTTGAAGCCAGGTCCGGATTCCGACTGGCGAATTCGCGCGGAAAATCACGGTTTTCGTTTGGAACATCTGGAGAATAACATCTGGGGCCCGTTTGCCAGCTTCGGGGTGAAGGTCGCGGAATGCCGCCGAAAGCCGATGGAACGGACGGAACACCCTCCGGCTGAAGTGAAGAATCCCGATGACGCGGTGCAAGAGATCCAGTTGAAGAAGCCGCCCCAGCGATGAAGGCGATTGAACGCGAACTGTTCCGCAATTTATTCGTCTCCGTCGCTGAGGAGATGGGAATCGTACTGCGCCGCACGGCGTTCTCGCCCAATATCAAGGAGCGGCGCGACTATTCTTGTGCCTTGTACGATGCAAGCGGCGGGACTGTGGCCATGGGGGACCACATGCCTGTGCACCTGGGGGCAATGCCCCTTTCCGTGGCGGCGGCGCTGGAGAGCTTCTCGTTTGAACCCGGGGATGTAGCGGTTTTGAACGACCCCTTCCGCGGGGGCACTCACTTGCCGGACATCACGGCGATTTCGGGCGTATTCCTGCCGGGCGGCGTCGCGCCGGCATTCTACGTTGCTAGCCGCGCTCATCACGCCGACGTCGGGGGAATGAGCCCTGGCTCCATGCCGCTGGCGCGCGAAATTTATCAGGAGGGCTTGCGGCTGCCCCCCATTCTATTGGTGCGGCGCGGACGCGTGGATCAGCCCTTGCTCGATTTGATCCTCGCCAATGTCCGTACTCCCGATGAGCGGCGGGGCGATTTGATGGCGCAGCTTACGGCGAACCGCCGCGGCGAAGTGCGCTTGCTGGAGATGGCCGCCAAACATGGACGGGAAACCCTCCATCGCAATATGCGCGCGCTGCAGGATTATAGCGCTGCGATGATGCGTGCCGCGATTGAGCAAATTCCGGATGGCGAGTATGGCTTCTCCGATTACCTGGATGAGGATGGCGCGGGTTCGGGTCCGGTGGAGATTCGTGTACGAATCAGCGTTTCAGGCGACGCGGCCAGCGTGGATTTCAGCGGATCCAGCAGGCAAGTCGCAGGGTGTGTGAATGCGAACCATGCTGTCGCCGTGTCGGCCACCGCGTATGTGTTTCGGTGCCTGGCGGGACGCTTAGTGAGTGGGGATATCCCCTATAACTCGGGGTTACTGCGACCTATTGCCATTCATACGCCGGAACGAAGCATTGTAAATGCCGGCCCGCCCGCGGCGATGGCTGCCGGTAATGTAGAGACTTCGCAGCGGATTACCGATACTTTGTTTGGCGCCCTTGCACAAGCGTTGCCCGCGCTGATTCCGGCGGCCAGCTCCGGCACGATGAATAACTTGACAATTGGCGGGTGGGATCCACGGAATGACAAGCCATTCGCTTATTACGAGACCATCGCGGGCGGCTCAGGAGCTTCGCCGGAAGGCCCGGGCGCATCGGCCATTCATACCCACATGACGAATAGCTGGAATACTCCGGTGGAAGCGTTTGAGCATGAATACCCCATGCGGATTCAACGTTATGAGGTACGGCATGGCTCGGGTGGCGCAGGGAAGTATCGCGGCGGCGATGGCATTGTGCGCGCCATTGAGTTTCAGGCGCCGGCTGAAGTTACTATCTTGTCGGACCGGCGAGTAAGTGGACCGTGGGGTTTGCAAGGCGGTGGGCCCGGTGCGCCGGGACGAAATCTGTTAGTGCGGGACGGGGTGGAGATCAAGATCGCCGCGAAGGCGAGGTTTGATGTGAAGGCGGGAGATGTGCTGCGGATAGAAACGCCCGGCGGGGGCGGTTGGGGGGCGAGTTGATCCGCCCCCCTGGCACGATGCAATAGCAAGCAGCCTCAAGCGCGCTTGAGATCCAGGTAGACCAGATTATCGTCCTGATCCTGGAAGATCTTCTGCTCCGCGATTTGGCCCGACTCGATTTCGCCCGTTAGCTCCGCCATCTCGGATTCACTCCGATAGATGAGCCACCAGTTCATGGTGGTTTCCATGGCGCCGATATCGATGAGAGCCGGGTGGAAGTTGGCCACCAGCAGCCGGCCGCCGGGTTTCAGCATGTCGAACATAACAGCGGTCAGACGGCGTGCCACCGGTAACTGCAAGTAGTCATACAGACCGGCGGCATACACCAGATCCTGATCCGCAATCTGGTGTTTCCCGGCAATCAAACTGCGCACGGAACCCGGAACCACATTGACGTCGCTGCCGTACGATTCGCGCAGCACGGCCAGGGATTCCTGGTCCTGATCAAGTGCGGTGAAGTTCATGGGTTGTTTCTGTTTCCAGGCGTTGGTGAGGCGCAGCTCGCGAAGGTGACCGCACGCGACGGCCAGAATGGACGGTGATTCTGTGCAACAGGCGGTCTCATCGATGTACCGGGCCAGCAGGTCGCGGCGCCCACGAACCGCTTCGGCACTCGGGTTGGCACGCTCCCAGTTAAACACGCGTTCGGCGAATGGAGACAGGCCGCTGGGGTGCAGATCGCCATAGATGTAGTCGAGCGTGACCGCGTCTCCGGCGTAGCCGCGGGGCCTTGTGTACGAGCGATGGGAAAACGGCGATTGATGAACCATTTCCCGAAACGGATGGGATGAAAAATGCTTCGTCGCAAAATCGCTCCAGAGTTCCGGACCTAACTCGGCGCGGTAGTCAAGAAGGGACAACTTCAGGTTAGTCAGAGACTGTTCGACTTCACCGGCTTGCATGCGTTCGCAAGCGTGGTCAAGCAGCGCGGAGCCTTTGGATAGGGGAGAGTTTGGCATGTTCAGTTCCTTGGAGTGCAATTCGTTGGGCTACAACTGATAAAGCGGGAAAGCACACGAAAAGGGGACATGGCTGCTGCAATGCTTCTGGCATTCAACGCGCGGAGTTCAACAAAGAATGTCGATGCTATTTTCGAGCCATCCGCCGAGGTACGCGCCGCTGCTTCTGTTGTCTTGGAGAAACTTGGGTTGCCTGCGGATTGGTTGAACGATGCGGCGAAGGGTTTTCTTCCTTCCAGGATTCTGCCTCGTTCGATCTATTTTGTAGAGGAGATTCTGCAGGAGATGTCTTGATTCCCCGCCCAAAATCCTTGGCTGAAGTCGCCCGCCGAGCGTCGGATGCGCGTGCTTTCGAGTTCGAACTGGCGGACTGACGGAGTCGCCGATAATTCTTGCCGACAGCGGAGAGAAAGGACCCGTGTTCGATGCCTATCTCGCGGCCGTTGCCGTCTCTCTCGCCGCCCGGCTTGGTTGTCCCGCGAGCCCTGGTTCGCAAGTCCGGGACGCCACGTGCGCGCCCTGCTTCTCGTGGAAAGCCCGGCTGCGTTTCGGGAACGGAATCTTTTTGTTATGGCAAATGCACTCTCGGTAGCGTAGGTCGGGTAATCGGAGACTCGCTTACCGAATCACAACCTTGGCCAACCCCGCATTCCCCCCGGAATCCACCACGCGCAAAACTAACTCATGCTCGCCTGCCGGCACCGGCGCGACCAAATGAAACTGCTCGCTCGGCGAATCGATCACATTATCGGTGGAATTCACAGCCATCCACGGACCCGCATCAATCGAATACTCACACCGCCGCAATGGGCTGGAGGCATCGTTCGCCTCGAAATCCACAATGGCGTTCTTGTCTTCACGCCGTGACGATGTCACGTGCACCACGGGCGGCGTGTTGTCGATCAGGACCGGTGAACTCACCAGTTCCCCCTCGCGCGCCTGATCCGGTGGATTCGATTCACGGTCCGACGCCACCACCTTGAAGAAGTAGCGGCCATCCGCCAGCGAGTCGCCATCAATCGACCAGGAATTCTCATGCAACGCCGTGCGCAGCAGCTTCCATTCCTGTTCGCCCTCACCCCGGAACCATAGCGAATAGACCAGGCGATCCCCATCGGCATCCTCGGCCTGCCAGGAGATAATCAACTGCTGCGACGACGCCCTGGAAATAGTCTGCGTGGGAGTTCCCGTGCTGGTCGCCGGACCCGCGTCGCCCGTGTCCGTTACCGTAATCGAGTAAGTGGAATTTGCCGAATTCGAGGGGCTGGAACTCTTCGACGCCGCCGACGGCGTTGCCGACGTAGTGGTCACAATGATCGATCGAATCACCGGAGGCGTGTTTTGCGGCAGGTACGCAAGGCTGAAGTTCTCAAGTGTCGGCGCTCCCTTGTTGGAAGCCAGTTCAGCCTTCCATTGGATGTAGCGCGCGTTCGGGCTGGCCACCGGCGATCCGCTGCTTTCAGTCATCGGGGCGGACCAGTCGCTCCACGTCTGATCCGGTCGCAGCGAATTTCCAGAGCGCGTCTGCAGCGTCACGCCGCCCTGGCCCGTCCATCGCACGCGGCCCCATCGCGCCACGCTTTGCGCGTCGAAGATGGGCGATTCGTAACTGCCGGATTGCGCGCTGCCCGGTTCGAGTTCGAACAGCTTCCCCATGTTTCCGGTGGCCGCATAAACGGCGCCGCCGGATTCGATCAGCCGCGTATCTTCCCCTTCATTGGTCTGGGCAACCAGGGTCAGCTTGCGGTCGTCGGTGAGCTTATAGATGCGTCCGCCCACATCGGTGGTGAACACTAACCCGCCTTTGCGCGAAAGCAGATCGTAGACATTTTCTTCTTTGGAACTCCAAAGCGTGTCTACCGTGTTATCGGCGTTGATGCGATAAATGGCCGATTTCTCCACGCCCATCACTTCCATCGACGCGGCGTTCGATGCCGCCAGCGCTGTCGAAGCGGCAGCCACCGCGGTTTGCGCCGCCCGATTGGCGTCCGACGACGCAGGCGGCTTTACATCCGGCCCGGCCTGCATGGGGTTCGACTTGGCCGCCTCCGCGGTAACTGTAATCGAGGTGGTCACCACCGGCGTCGACCCGCTCTGCAGCAATGCCTGTGCGGCCTGTGAAGCCGTCTGTGTCCGGCGATTTACTGACCCGCCCAGGCCCACCGCGTAAATTGAACCGTCCGGGCCATTCGCGATAGCCCGGATCTCCGGCAGGTTCGCGTCGTACAGGACGAACGCTTTTCCCTTGGCTGAAATGCGGTACAGAATTCCGTTCGGCTCCGTGCCCGCCAGCAGCTTCCCGCCGGGGTCCAGCGAAAGCCCCGTTACATGCGCCTGCCCGGTGGCGTAGTATTCCTCGCCTTCATTCGCGGCAGTCACGCGGAACACCTTGCCTTGATCGCCCGTACCCGCGTAGAGCGCCCCGTCAGTGCCGAAGACCAGGGACCAGATGTACTTCTCGTGGGGATCGAAATAAAGCTCTGCCTTGCCATCCACCACGCGGTAAATCTTGCCATCGGGCGAAGTGCCGGCGTAAACCGCCCCGTCCGGGCCAATCGCCACCGCGAAAATTTCCGGCTGATCCGCCGTCCAGATCAGCTTCGAGTTGTGGGCTTTGTCAATCCGATACAGCCGCCCGCGATTGCCGGTGCCTGCGTAAATCGATCCGTCCGGCGCTTCCGCCACGCTCCAGATCACGGCCTGCCCTGAACTAAACACCGCATCCATCCGCGGCGCCAGCGAGAGCGTGCCATCGCGGCTCAAACTTAAATTCTGAAACTTGCCTTTTAGAAAATCCTGATAGCTCGACATCTCCCATGTCGCCGTGGAAGACGCGTAGGCGGATGCGCAGCCTGCGCATAGAACAAATAGTAAAGACGGATACTTCAAGGCTTAACCTCTACCTGGACGGTCTTGGAGCCGGTTACCATGCGCCCTCCGCCGGGAATCACAAGCTCGGCCACGCGCGAGTTCTTCATCGTTCCCAAAGCCACTCCGCTCGGTCCCAATTGCGAAGCCATGATCAGCGCTACCGAGGGCGGCGGCGCCGGCAGCTCATCCACCCCTGCCGGATATGACGTCTCCGCTCGCCACACTCGCACATAGGCCTTGTCGTTATCGCGGAGGCGGTCGATCATGCTCAGCAGTTGTTCCGGTGTGCGCGGCTGCACCGTCAGCGCGAACCGCAGATCCACCAGGCTGGTTTGCGATCCATCCGCCACGGTGAAGAACAGCGGACCCGGCTGCGCCCCGATGGGAACCTGATATCGCGCTGTGCGGGTTTCATCAACGCCGTTCTCGCCGGTCAGGCTAATGGTGAGATCCACGTTGTCCCCAGGCCGCACCTCCCGGCACGATGCAACCACTTCCCCAATCTCCAGCGAGCGCTTTTTTTCCAGCGATTCTATATCCAGCGAAACGCGCTTCACATGTAAGGCATCAAATCCGCTCTGCAGCACGTACGCGATCGGCGCAACCGTGGAAAGCGAGGCAACCTGCGGCGCCGCATTGTCCGCCGAATAGATATCATTCGTCTGAATGGACCGGCCGCCGTTCAGTTCCACTGACCCTCGCACCGTAATAGTGGAAGCGCCCGCTGCGCGCTCCGTGGCGTCGAGGGTTGAAAACACCGCCATCTGCAGCAACAGAGGCGTCAGTAAAGGATCGTCCACCATGCTCATGTGATAGCTCTCTACGGGCCGCCCTCCACGATGGATTGAAATGTCCACGGGTAGCATGGCTGCCCGCTCCCCGAACTTGCCGGAAACGGCGGTGTCCCGATCCTGGGAAATCACCCCCATCAACTCATGCGGCGCGGAAATCTTGAACGACGTGTTGACGCTGGCCAGCAAAGTGAGTACTTCCGATCGCGAGAACGGCAGCTCCGTGGAACCAACGTCCATGAACCGATGCCCGAACGCGTACACCTGATCCCCATTCACCCAGGTGACCGTGCCGTCCGCCCCGACGTTCATATCGCCCTGCATCAGTTGCACGGAAATCATGGAGCCGGGCTGCACCCTGGAAGGATCGCCAAACGGAGCCGCCCCAGCCGAAACCGACGAGCCGCCTGCTGAGAGCGCCTGCCGGGGTTCCAGGCCCAGCGCGCGAAGCTGCGGCGCAAAGGCTTCTATCGTGGACGCCGTAAATCCCCCCAGCGCCAGCGGAGTACTGATGTTGATTAGTTTCGTATCTCCCAGGCCCGCAGGGGAGGCTGCCGGAAGCGGTCCGAAAAAGCCCTTTTGCATGGCCTCCGCAATCGTGGAGTGCGGTGGAGATTTCGCGCCCCCGGGGTGATCCGCGGATCGGAGCATATCGCCGATCGGCCGGATCGCGGCGATGGGATCTTTCGAAAACGGGAAGGCCATGGCCACCGCGCCCAGCAACCTCCCATCGATGAACACGGGGCTGCCGCTCATGCCCTGCATCACTCCCGTGTGTTCCAGTGGACCGCCCGAAAGCCGCGCCAGGATCAGCGACTCCTTGGGCCCCGCATTGGGCAGAACGCCCAGAATTTCAACCTGGAAATCTTCGATCTTGTCGCCTTCAAAAACCGTTCGCCCCACCCCGTGCATGCCGGCGCGAACGTCCTGAACCGGAAAGAACAAATCGGCTGCTGACAAGCAACTAACGCTCAACAACGAGACCAGCGCCACATGGCGAGCCGCAACACAATACACACTTAAGTGTAACGTGACAAATCGGCTTTCAGTTACGCGCCCATTCCGAATGCTATCATCGGAGGGTCTTAATGGCGCCCGATAGACGCGACCCGTTCGCCTGGCCTGCCATCGCCTGGTGCGCAATCCTGCTTGCCGCTTGTTACGCACCGGTCCTGGTCTCTCTTGTTAAGAATTGGAATAGCGATGGCGATATGAGCCACGGCTTTTTCGTCCCCGTGATTGCCGCGTGGCTGGTTTGGCAGAAACGGGATGAGTTGGCCGCCGTTACCCCCCAGCCCAACTGGTGGGGTTTGGCCCTGATTCTATGGGCCGCGTTCCAACTCTATATCGCCACCTTGGGAGCCGAGCTTTTTCTCGCGCGGACCGCCTTTATTCTCTCGGTGATCGGCATGGTTCTGCTGCTCGGTGGCACGCGTGTCGCGCGCATTCTGGCGTTCCCGCTGTTCCTCATGTTCTTTATGGTGCCCATTCCCCAGGTAATCTATAACCGCATCACTTTTCCGCTTCAGATACTGGCCAGCCAGGCCGCGGAAGCCGCGCTATCCCTGCTCGGGATTCCGGTTCTGCGCGAAGGCAATGTGCTCAACCTGGCAGACCAAACTCTCAATGTGGTGGAGGCGTGCAGCGGTATCCGCTCGCTATTGTCGCTTTCGTTCCTCGCCTTGGTGTATGGTTACTTCTTTGAAAAACGCACCTGGATGCGTGTGCTGCTTTTCTTCCTCACCATCCCCATCGCCATCATCGCCAACGCCAGCCGCGTCACCCTCACAGGGATCCTGGCGGAGGTGAAGCCCGAGTTGTCCGAGGGCTTTTTCCATGAGATGTCCGGCTTAGTCATTTCCATGGTTGCTCTCGTGATGTTGATCATGTTCCACCAGTTGCTTGCAAGGAGTTTGAATGTTTATGACCGAAGGCACGCTCGCCCGGCTATTGCATAACCGCTATATCCAGGTAGTAACTCTGGTGCTGGTCGTTCAGGCAGCGTTGTTCTATACCGCGGCCCACGGGGAGAAGATTCCGATGGCCCGGCCGCTGGATGAATTTCCCGCCCGGATCGGCCCCTGGACCTTGCAGCAAACCGGCGTCGTGGAGCCGGAAGTGCGCGAAGTCTTGAAGGCCGATGACTTGATGACGCGCTGGTACGTAGACCCCTCGCTGGGAGGCGCCGACTTATTCGTGGCTTATTTCAAAACACAACGCACGGGCCAATCTCCGCACTCACCCAAGAACTGCCTCCCCGGTTCCGGTTGGAGCCCTTCCGCTACCGGGTTCATCGATGTGCCCATTCCATCCCGCGGCGAAACTATCCGCATTAATCGATACATCGTGACTAAGGGCGATAGCAAGGATGTTGTCCTCTATTGGTATCAGGCGCAAAACCGCGTCATCGCAGATGAGTTTGCCGCTAAGTTCTACTTAGTCGCAGATTCCATTCGCTACCATCGCAGCGACACCGCGCTGGTTCGCGTCGTCGTACCCGTTCAAAACGTGACCGAGCAGGACGCCGTGGATCGCGGCGTGCGCTTTGTGCAGGTTGTTTATCCCGCGTTGAAGGCATTTCTGCCAGTCGCCTGACTAACTTCGCCTGACTACTTAGGATGATAGTTCGGATAGGGCGGCCGCGGATAATCCTTCGGCGGATTCTTCTCCATCAAATCCAATATCACCTGAATGGCTTTATCCAACTGCGCATCGTGCCCTTGCCGCCATTGGGCGGGGTCCAGTTCTACATCGTAATCCGGAGTAATGCCATGATTCTCAACTTCAAACTCCTTAGTCAGTCCGTAGATGGCCCAGCGCGGCGCCATCACTCTGCCGCCATCCATCAGCGCCGGATACCCGCCGATGCCCACTAATCCGCCCCAGGTGCGCTTCCCTACCAGTGGGCCAATGCCGAGCTTCCGGAAGTACCAGGGCAGCGCATCCCCACCGGAACCTGCGAACTGATTGGTCACCATCACCTTGGGTCCATAAATCGTGCCTGCCGGCATAATGGTATCCGCGCCTTCGCGAGTCATCGCCTTGCTCAGCATCTTGCGGTTCATGTTCTCGACGATGTAATCCGCCAGAAGGCCGCCGTGGTTATAGCGCTCATCCACAATGGCTGCCTGTTTATCGCTCTGCGCGAAGTAATAGCGATTGAAACTGTCAAATCCGCCTAACGCAGTGTCTGGAATGTGCATATAGGCAACGCGTCCCCCCGTCGCCGCGTACACCTTGCGCCGGTTGTCTTCTACCCACGCCAGATGCTTCAGACTCTTTTCGTCGCCCACTGGAACCACCGTTACCTCGCGGGACCCGGTCCCATCCGGATTCGGCCCCACCTTGAGTACAACTTGTTTGCCCGCGGTCTCCCCAAAGTAGGAATACACATTGTCCGAAGCAGGCAGGTCGCGCCCATTCACCGCCAGCAGATACTCACCCGCCTTCACGTTCACTCCGGGTTGCGTCAGCGGGGCTCGCAGGTCCGGGTTCCAGTTTTCGCCGTCGTAAACGCGCGCAAACCGGTAACGGCCGTTCTCGATGGAGTAATCCGCGCCCAGCAATCCAGTCGAGGTCTTCTTCACCTCCGGCATGTCGCCTCCACCCACGAACATATGCCCGATAGTCAACTCGCCCAGCATCTCTTCAAACAGATAGTTCAGGTCCGCTCGCGAATCCAGCGTATCCACGAACGGCGCATACTTCTTCTCCGCCGCTTTGATATCCAGCCCGTGATAGTTCGGGTCATATAGGAATTCACGCTCGATTTTCCATGCCTCGTGATACATCTGCTTCCATTCGAGCCGCGGTTCCACCCATACTTCAACCGAGTCAAGTTTCAGTTCGCCGTCGCCTGGTTTCGCGGGTGCATCGCTTTTCACGATGAAGAACTTCTCCCCTTGTTGGTAAAGCAACTTTTCGCCGGAGGCCGATACGTCAAAGCCAAGCACCCCATCTACGTACTTGTCTACCTTGCGCTTGGAAAGATCAAACTGGTGGATCGTGCCTGGAGGCGGTTCGTTCTTGGTCCAAACTTCCGGTAGCTCCAGCAGGAAGAGAATGCCCTCCTTCCCAGCCATCACGCGCGCATAATTATGGGCGGGAATCGGCAGCGCCAGAATCCGCTGCCCTATGCCCTCAAAGTCGATGGTGACTTTGGGCGGCTCAGCAGTCTTATCATCCTTCTTACCTTCATCCTTCTTACCTTCATCCTTCTTCGCTTCCTCCTTCTTTTCGTCCTTCTTACTGGCGTCCGGCTTATTCTCGTCGTCGCTCTCCGGCTCAAGCGGGGAAGGCAGATCCTTCCGCAATACCATCACGTACACGCTGCTGGTAACCGGAATGCCCAGCGCGCTCATGTTGCCGCCGCCACCGCCCGCCGCCATCCCCAGATTCGTACTCGCCAGAAAATACAGATACTTGCCGCTCTTATCGAATGCAGGCGATTGCGCATCGCTCATTCCATCCGTCATCTGAGTTACTTTCGCGCTGTCAACGGAGTAAGCTGAAATCGCGTGATAGTAAGTGGGTAGCAGCTTGGTGTAGGCAATCCAGCGGCTATCCGGCGACCAGACCGGGTTCATGTCTGTCTGGGAGCCATCCTGTGTATTCGTATCCACCTTCACCTTCGCGCCGGTGGCCACATCGACATACCATAGGTTCAGCCACTTGTCCGTGAAGGCGATCTTCTTGCTATCCGGCGCCCAGGTCGGAGCATAGAAAAATGTCGGCGGGTCGCCCAGGGCGATCTTCTTCACCTCGCCAATACCATTCTGCTCGCGGATATGCAGCGCGTATTCGCCGGATTCGTCGGAAAACCACGCAACGGACTTTCCATCTGGCGACCACGCCGGGTTGCGATCCGCCACGCCGGGCGAGCGCGTCAGGTTTCGGAAATCGCCTTTCTCAGCCGGAACCGTCAGAATCTCGCCGTGAGCTTCAAACACCGCCCGTGCCCCGGTGGGCGACAGCGCCGGATTCGACACGTCTTTCCCCGTGATTTTTCGGTAATGCGGTCGAACCTCCGCAAAATCACCCGTAATATTCACCTTCACCGGGTTTGACTTGTGCGAAGCAAAGTCATATATATACAGCCCGCCAAACTGCTCGTAGACAATGCCGCCTGGTCCAGCCCCCGCGGACTTCAAATCCAGGCCGCGGTTCTCAACTAACTGCTCAACCTTGTGAGTCTTGGTATTGAATTCAAACAGTGTTACTAACCCCTTGTTGCGATCCGAAAGAAAGTAGATCGATTCGCCCACCCACATGGGGTTGAAATCATTCGAATTCTCGCGAGGCAGCGGCTCCACTTTCGAATCCGCCAGATTCACCATCCAGATAGGCTTGGTCTGGCCGCCTCGATAACGCTTCCATGCCGCCTGCCAGTGAAACACCGGAACATAGGCGAGCTTCCCTCCATCCGGCGAGTACGAGCCTTCCTCCGCCATCGGCAGCGGAACCGGCGTTGGAAACCCGCCTTCCACCGGCACGGTGAAGAATCGATCGCCGTCGTTCTCGTTGTCGCGCGGCGAGCTGAACAAGATCTTCTTCCCGTCCGGCGTCCACGCAATCGCCTGGTCATCTCCGGGGTGGTAAGTGAGCCGCTTCGGCACGCCTCCCGCGGCGGGCATAACATAGACATCGACGTTGCCATCGTACTCCCCCGTGAACGCAATCATAGTCCCGTCTGGCGAGAAAATCGGGTTCGTCTCGGTTCCCGGCGAAGTGGTCAGGCGGATCGCATCTCCGCCTTCCCGCCGCACGCTCCAAAGATCACCCGCATAAGAGAACACGATGTGCGTGCGGTTCATGGTGGGCGTCCGCAGCAGTAAGCCGGATTCTGCAAATACCGCCCGCATCGGGTCAAGGAGAAGAACAACCAACAGCGCGATCGATTTCAGCATAGAAAGCTGATAATACTACGCGCGGCGCAGCCGGCGGGACTCAAGATCCTTCTAGCCACTTTACGTAATCGGGCGTCAATTCCCGCTTCACGGCTACGCGGCATTGCTCCAGTTCCGCCTCGGTCAGGACCCCCTGCCATCGCCGTTCGATCCCTAAGTTCTATTCGGCGTAGTGCGCCATCCTCCGTAGGATTGCTTTTGCCTGCCGATTCGCTGGTCGGGCTTGGATTAGTACATGCGAGCGACGACCTATCTACCGCTGGGCCCAATACCGCTCGCGGGCCTGAACAACCAAGCCCGGCTGGTTAGTGGTCAACTTGATCTTGCGCCACTCCGAAATACCAACGCGCTTGTCCGATACATAACCCAGGCTATATTGACCGCGCAATTCCGCTTCAATCTTTTCGAAGATCTGATCGATGGTCAGCTTCTTCGACACAATGTAAAATCCGCCACCTGTCGCGCTCGACATGCGCATCAGAACCGGCCTGCCGTCTCCATCCCCGTAACCCGAGTCCGCGAATAGAATCGAATAGATCAGAGTGTCGGCTTTCTGCGCCGCCTCAATCGCCGAAGTTACCGTGTTTTCGCTCCCGAAATCGACACCATCGGTCATCACAAACACTGCTTTCCGCCCTTGCTGCTTGCTCATGATGTCTTCCGATGCTCTTACGATGGAGTCATAAAGAAGTGTGCCTCCGCCGCCCGTCATGGTTCTCAGCTCATTGCGCGTAGGCGCATCTACATAAGTAAGCGCGTCATCCAGTTCCTTGCGGTTTGCCGTCAGGCCCTGCCGAACTTGCACCGACACATCGAACTGCATCACGAACACCTTGTCCTTGGTCTCGCGCAGAATCTGATCGATGAAACGAAAACTCGCGCCGCGTTCATAATCCAGAACTTTCACCTGGCTCATGCTGGTATCCACCAGCAGCCCAATGGTAAGTGGCAAGTCCGTTTGACGCGAAAAATAGCGGATCGTCTGCGGCCGCGCGTCCTCCGTTATCGTGAAGTCGTCTTTGGTGAGATCGCTGATCAGCGCGCCGGATTTGTTGCGCACCGTCGCCAGAACATTCACCACTTTGACTTCAGTCTTGAATGTGGGCTCTTCGGCCTCCGGCGCTGATTGCCCGCGCAGACCCCAGGCAAGAGACGATGCTGCAAGAACAAATCGACGCCGGTCCATCCCTTTAGCGTAGAACGCCCCGTCCGCCATGTAATCCTGTTAACAGGAGGGGAAAGATCTGAGAAGCATTCTGATTGCAGTCACCACCGCCGCGCTCGCCGCCAGCGCCTTCGCGCAGACCGCTGGGGACGATTTGAAGAAGGCCGGTAGCGACGTCAAAGACGCCACCAAGGCATCCGGTAACGCCGTGGTAAAGACCACCAAGACCGCCGGGACCGATGTCAAGAAGGGCGCCACTGCCACAGGTCATGCCGTGTCGAGCACCAGCAAGAGCGCGGCCCATGGCGTCAAAAAAGGCGCCACCGCCACCGGACACGACGTCAAGACTGCCGCCAAAAAGGTCGGCTCCAAGGTCAAGAGCGGGACCAACGCCGCCGCCAGGAAAGTCGAAGAGAAAACTCAGTAACTCCCTGACCCGCTAAACTGGAACAGGGCGAGCTTCCATCGCGGAGTTCGCCCTCGCGTTTTTCCAATGGGTCTACTCCTCACAGTTCAAGATTTAACGAAGGCGTTCGGCGCCGAAGCCTTGTTCCGGGGCATCTCCTTCACCGTTTCCGACGGCGACCGCATCGGCCTCATCGGCCCCAACGGCGCCGGCAAGTCCACCCTGCTCGGCATCATCGCGGGACGCATTCCCCCCGACGATGGTGAGGTGATCGCCCGCAAAATGGCTCGCATCAGCTACGTTGCGCAGGAATCCGTCTTCAAACCCGGCGTCACCGTGTCGGAGGTGCTGGCCGAAGAAATCCGGAATCTGGATGAACCGGAGCGCCTGGCCCGCATGGCCGAAACCCTCGGCCGTGTCGGGTTTGAAGATACTCACGCGGAGGCGTCGTCGCTCTCGGGCGGCTGGCGCAAGCGGCTCGCCATCGCCGCCGCGCTCATCGTAAAGCCCGACCTCCTGCTGCTCGATGAACCCACCAACCATCTCGACCTGGAAGGAATTCTCTGGCTCGAGAAGCTGCTGGAGGGCTCCCGCTTCGCCACCATCGTCATCAGCCACGATCGTTATTTTCTCGAGAACGTCGCGTCCCAGGTCATCGAACTCGATCGTGCTTACAAGGCCGGCCTGTTCCGCGCCGAGGGCAGTTACTCGGTCTTCCTCGATCGCAAGGACGAATACATGCGCGCGCAATCCCAGCGCAAAGACGCGCTCGATAACCGCGTCCGCACCGAGATCGAGTGGCTCCGTCGCGGCCCCAAGGCACGCTCCACCAAGGCCAAAGCGCGCATCGATCGCGCCAATGAGTTGATCGGCGAACTGGCCGACTTGAAGTCCCGCGCGCGCACCAGCGAGGCGGGAATCGATTTCACAGCCTCCGGACGGCAGACCAAGCGGCTGATCGAAGCAGATCGGGTTTCCTATTCCCTCGGCGGCCGAACCCTGTTTCGCGATTTGAGCTTCACGTTAGGGCCGGGGCAAAGGCTCGGGCTGGTCGGTCCGAACGGCAGCGGCAAAACCACCCTGCTCCGTCTGTTGATGGGTGAGCTGCAGCCGGAATCTGGTGAAATTCGAAAAGCCCATGCCCTGCGGATGGTCTACTTCGATCAGAATCGCGTGCAATTGGAAATGGACGTGCCCCTGCGGCGCGCCCTGGCGTCGGACGGCGATTCGGTGATCTATCAGGAGCGCGAGATTCACGTCGCCTCTTGGGCCTCGCGGTTTCTTTTCAAGAAGGAGCAGCTCGACCAGCCCGTTAGCCGCCTCTCGGGTGGTGAGCGCGCGCGCGTCTTAATTGCGAATCTGATGCTCCAGCAAGCCGACGTTCTGCTGCTCGATGAACCCACCAACGATCTGGATATTCCGACCTTGGAAATTCTGGAAGAGAGCCTCCTGGAATTCACCGGCGCGCTCCTCTTGGTAACGCATGATCGTCATTTGCTGGACAAGGTTTCAACCGTCGTGGTTGGGTTGGATGGGCAGGGTGGCTCGGAACGTTTCGCCGAATACGCGCAGTGGGAAGACTGGCAGTCCGAACGGCGAGCCCTGGCGAAAGCCCAGAACAAACCCGCCCGGGAAAAGAGTTCCCAGGAGTCCCCGAAGAAAAGGCTGTCCTATAAGGAAGCGCGTGAGTGGGAATCCATGGAAGCCCGCATCATGGAATGCGAGCAGCGCCTACATCAAAAGCAAGCCCTGCTCGAAGATCCCGCGGTCACCAGCGACGGACCGAAACTGAAACAGGTGTATGAGGAAATGCAGGCCGTGCAGGAAGAAGTAGACGCGCTCTATACAAGATGGGGCGAACTCGGCGCCAAATTAGCCTAACCCAAAGGTGAGGCAGGCCCCCGGCCTGCCCGTCTGTGAAGTCCGAGCGGTGACCAAACTCGAACCGAAATCGCCCCCATCAAATCAACAACTTGCCACAAAACCAGGCCACCCAAGCCATTCCCCACCGCTACCCTGAGCTCAGGAGCACTTATGACTACGACCTCAGAAGCATCCCATGAAGCATCCAAACTCGAACAAACCCTGGCCGACGCGCTCGCCGCAGCGCAGAAAAAGCTCGGAGCCTCCCTACCGCGCCTCATCACCCGCAAACCGCAGGTCGCCATGAACGCCGTCAAGCACCAGCTCACCGCCCAGGCTCTCTTCATGCCCCCCTCCGAACTCGCCGACTATTTCACCATCGCCTCCCAGATGATCCGCGAACTCGAACCCGTCGGCATCATCGAACATCAGTTCGCCCAGCGCATCATCGACGCCACCTGGCGTCTCGATCGCGGCACGGCCCTCGAAACCATCGCCTTCAACTCCCGCGTCGCCTCCGCCTCGCGCGCCTTCATCGAGGCCAATCCCGAGGAATCCGACGCCACCATTCTGGTCAACTCCCAGGCCCTGGCCTTCGACACAGGCTGCAT
>Ga0326727_10013107_pt1 | contig 18581 bp, 20 predicted proteins | sample MB2enrmetagenome_FD_207643 | JGI IMG/M metagenome (GOLD analysis project Ga0326727, IMG submission 207643) | Lab enriched peat soil microbial communities from McLean, Ithaca, NY, United States - MB29MY | ecosystem: Environmental > Terrestrial > Soil > Wetlands > Peat | place: USA: New York...
TCCGGCTCACGATCATTCACGATCAGGAGGGCCCGTGCCGCCCCGGAAGGCACCACCCGACCTTGCTCCCATCGGCAAGGGCAGTGGTCAGTGGCTAGTGGTTAGTGGTCATTAAAAGCGGCCTGAATACTGAGAACTGATGACTGACGACTTCTTAAGCTCTTCTGGCTCGGTGCCTCAGTGGTTCATTCCACCCCTTTTCTATAAGACCATGCGCTTGATCCCTTGACGCAGTGCAGGGACGTTGAAATTCAGGATGAGTCCGGTGTGGATCCCCGCGAGGCGCAGATAGGTGAGCAGTTGCGCGTCGTGGATGGGCAAAAGGTGGTCCACAGTTTTAAGTTCCACGATCACCCGCCCTTCCACCACCACGTCCAGTCGATAGCCGCAGTCAAGGTGCACGCCCTTATAAACCACCGGCAAAGGTTGTTGCCGCACAAAAACGATTCCGCCCAACCGAAGTTCATGGCAGAGGCACTCTTCGTATGCGGATTCGAGCAGACCTGGCCCGAGCACCCGGTGCACCTCAATCGCCGCACCGATTATCTTTTCCGTCAACGGATCATTCTCAACCATTTTTTCCCTCACCACTGAGGCACTGAGACACTGAGGCAAAGATGTTTGTTCCCCATTATCCTCTGTCCCTCTGTGCCTCTGTAGTTCATCATGTATTTACCAATCTCGAAATATTCGCTCACCAAGCCGGACCACTAATCATCCGCCCATCACCGACTCAATCCCAAGGTTTTTCACCACTGAGGCACTGAGACGCTGAGGCAAAGATGTTTGTTCCCCATTATCCTCTGTGCCTCAGTGCCTCTGTGGTTTTCTTACATTTTTTAGGCCAACTCCTTCACCATCACCCACGCCGACGTCCCGTCGGCGTAGTAGTGCTCGATTTCATCGACCTTGCGGTAACCGCGCGCTTTATAAAACTTCTGGGCGGCGAGATTGTCGTGGGCGGTTTCGAGTCCGATCAGGCGCAGACCGCGGTCGGCAGCCCACTGCTCGGCGGCGTCCATGAGGAGGGAACCCACGCCGCGCCGCCGCCACGCCTTTACTACGTCGATGGTAACAATGTGCAGGATTTTGCGCGGCTCGCGGTGCGCAATCAGGAAACCTGCGACCTCCCCGGCTTCTTCCGCCACCCAGGTTTGCGAATCGCGGTGGCCAGTGAAGGCCGCCAGCTCCGCCCGCGAGTAGGCAATCCCCGGAATGAAACAGGCTTGATCGATCTCGTAAAGGGTCTGCAGGTCGTCGCGACGGAAGGATCGAAGGAGCATGGGGATTGGGGATTGTCGATTGCTGATTGTCGATTGTCGATTGCCGATTGTCGAGTTTCGATTTTCCAGTTTCCAGCTACCAGTTTCGCTCAGGCCAAGGCCAGCAGCCGGTCGATGTCGGCGTCGTCATTGTACAGGTAGGGCGAAACGCGAATCATGCCGTGGCGCAGACTCACGGCGATGTGGTTCGCCGAGAGTTTACGATACAACTCCGCCGTCGCTTCGTGAGTCGCGGCGCGGAAGCTCAGAATCGTCGACTCGTGCCCGGGCAACGCCGCCGCGGAGAGCGTATATCCCCGCTCTCGCAGGCCTTCCTCCAGGCGATGCAGGAGCCGGCGGCAATGCTCGTTCACGGCGCTGATTGTGGCCCCTTCCACGAATTCCAGGGACGCTTCCAGGCCGTGGAGGTTGATGAAGTTCCCGGTTTCGCCGGAATCGAACACGCGCGCATCGTGAATCAGCGTGAACTCCGCCTTGGGAAGCGAATCGAAATCCTCCGCGCCCTCCACCGAATACCAGTTGATGACCGGCAGATCGAGCTTGTTCAACAATTCGCGGGCGACATAGGCAAACCCGGTGCCATAAGGTCCCAGAAGCCACTTGTAGGCCGCGCAGGCCATGACGTCCACGGGCAGGGCGTGCAGGTTCAGCTCATGGGCGCCCACACCTTGCGAGCCGTCCACTACGAATATCCCGCCGCGGGCGTGAATCAGCGAGCCGAACGCGGCGAGGTCGAGGCGGGAGCCGGTGGAATAATTCACCCAATCGAGCGCCAGGACGCGCGTGCGCGGGGTCAGCTCCGCCGCCACTTGGCCGGGGCTAACCTCGCCAGCGCTCGGGTGGAGGACCTTTACGGTCACGCCCTTGCGCCGTAAGTGCAGCCAGGTGAATAGGTTGGAGGGAAAATTCGAGCTCGCTACCACCACTTCGTCGCCGATGCCCAATTGCAGGCCCGTGGCCACGATTCCAACGCCCTGCGTGGCGCTGTTGGTGAGGGTAATTTCCGCCGCATCGGCGCCCGTGATTCGGGCAATTCGTCCGCGAACGCGCTCCGGCAGGCGAAAATACTCCGCGGCCTTCAGGCGATCTGGGTGAGACTTGAGTTCAATCGCTCGATGAAGCCGCTCCACCGTAGCCTTCGGGAAAGGCCCCTGGTAGGCACAGTCGAGATAAGTTATAGGCGAAAAGTCCGAAAATTCGTCACGATAATCGCGCATAGGCTGAAACCTGTCTGGCCCGTGACTCGCCGGCAAAACGCTGATTCTAAATGGTCCATTAAATTGCGAGTCACAGACTATTCAATCCGGACCTGCCGGTGGCTGTGCTACCTACCGAACAGTCGGTTAAGCAGGGATTTGCGGGCAGTGTCGGGCAATGCCGGAATATCCACCATGAGAGTTTCGACCCTTTCCGCCGGCCAAAGTTGACGCGCGCGGTCCCACGCCACAACTTCCACCAAGGAGGTCCATAACTCCAGGCAATGGAGGCACTTGGCGCAATGCTCCTCCGCCGGCGTCTTGTCGTACCAGCTTGCCTGGCCGTCCAGAATGCGGACGAGTTGCCGCAGGGGCGTGCAATCCTTCTGCACATCCGCGCGCGCCGCTCTGCACAGGCCAATCCACGCAGAGGGCCACAGGCAGCGGTCCTCACTCCTCTCTAAGACGCGGTGGTAGCCCGTGCGCAATCGCTCCAAACCCTCGCCGGCAACGGTCGGCGTAAGTCGAAGAATTCTCTCCAGAGTCACCTGGCTATACCCAGCCAAGGTCAGAAAAGCAATCTCCTGGTGAAGCAGGGGCAGTCCGCTGAGCAGGGCGTTGAGTGTCTGAACCGTCGGCGCAGGAGGGTCCGCGGCATCGTGCGAAGAATCGAGCTTGGTGGCGCTCCAATCCTGAAGAAATGCGCGCAAGTCGACGAGAAACTCACGCTCCGATTGATGTGAGAAACCCTTCAGGGTGGCGCACGCGTTGGCGCTCAGGGCGCGGAGGGCGCCATGCCAACATTCCAAAGCCGCGTCGGGCGCCCACGGCGAGTAGACGCCGAAAAACTGGAGCGCCATAGGAGTGTAATCCGCCAGGAAGGCTCTCCAGGCTTCAGGGTTTCCCGCCTCGCATCCGGGAAGGATTTTATGAAATGTCAGCAATTTGGACATGGTGAGGAATTGGAAGCCCGGCGCGGTAGGCCATCCCGCAACCGCCTGTCATAAGCATCGAGGAAAACTACGCTTCCGTTGAATGTCTATTACCGCCGCTCGCCCGCCCGGACGGTCTGCTCCAAGTGTTGTGCCACCAAGGTGGCGGTATCAGTGACGGCCTGATCCAGCGTGGGAGGATTAAACGGGCGGTAGATGGTGTCCTGCCACACAGACGCGCCATTGCGGTCCGAAATAAAAATCTCAGAGTGCACGTGCTTCAGCCGGCGCGATTCCAGGCACGATCCCCGCAGCGTAGCGTCGGCGTCCTTGGCCTTGGTGACCAATCGAAACCGCCCCAACTTCCCCAAGGCCTCCACCAGCTTCTCATTCAGCGAATTGTCCATGCTCTCGATGTAGAGAGTATGAATCCGCAGCAATTTCCGAATGTCGGTGACGGTGGAGGTAAGCGGCCCGGCGTCTAATCCCGGTGGTCCGGTCCGAGGGCCCAGCGTAGGACGCTCACTCTTTTCCTGGGACTGCCCCGGCGGATTTGACTGATCAGCATTCTGCCCCGCCTGCGCCCACACTGCGAAACCGGCGAGCAAGCAAACGACCAGATACCGAGCGCCCCATTTCATGGCGACCTCCCCGGGCCGAAATCATGCCAACCCAGCCCCGCCAAGCCGCACGCCCTACCGGGCATAAGCTCGCTGGTTTTGCTGGAACGCCTTTTGACGGTCTTTCAAATCCTGCATCGCGTCCTTCTGCCTCTGCTTCAGGTCGCGAGTGGCGCGCTGCATCTGGTGCTTGGTCTGAGCGCGCGTCGCGCTGGAAATCTGCGCGTTCTTCCAGGACCGCTTGATGCTCCGCTGCTGGAGCTTTAGAGCATTGAGCTCCCGCTTCTGCTGCAACTTAAGCTGTTGTTGTTGCGACCGGTAATCGGGACCCTGGGCCCGCACCGCGCTGGCCGGGCCGATCCCCAGACACGTCGCCGCGACCATCACGATCAGATATTTACGCATACTGCCTCCCATGCGTTCAGATGGCTGCTCGACGCGAGCTTCTCCCTCCACAAGCTTTGCGGCTTGGAGTATCCCCTCTCCACCCCCATCTTAGCGGGAATATGGTCAGAGTACAATAGGTTCGCCCGTCAACCCTTCCCACGTCCGCAGACCGGTTCGGCTCAGGTACAAGTGGATATTCTTGAAGAGGGGATTCTCAGCTTCGATCTCCCGGATCATGGCCCGCCGCACGTGCGACAGCGCTCCCGAGAGGATGGTGAGTGACCCGCCGTCGCCCCCTGCCCCGTTCACCTTCCACCCCAAAGCGCCATGGGCCTTGGCGATCTCGATCACCCGCCGCGCATCCGCGCTCACCAAGTCAGGATGCAGGCGTTCCTGCGCTTCCGTGTTCTCGATCATGGCCCTTCCCAGCCCGGCAAAGTCCCCGGCGTATACGGCGTCGCGGGATTTTTCCGCCGTCGCCCGCAAGTCCTCGAGCTTCTGGCAATCCGGCGCCGAACCCTCGAGGTCTCGAATGACCTTTTCATGGACCGCAGAAGAGGTGTGGGACTTTCCGAAGTAGATCAAGACCAGGCGCCTCTCCAGTTCCCACCAGATGGTGTTCGGCACCTGGATGGGGGAGACGGTGGCATACGGATAATCAAACATCTCGATGTAATTGATGCCGCCGTAAGCCGAACACAACTGATCCTGGATGCCGCACTGGAGTTTGAGCATCTGGGTCTCAATCGCCTGGGCCGTATAGGCCACCTCGTGCGCCGTCAGGTGGCCCTTGGTAAGGCGGTCGAGCGCCCCCACCAGCGCCACACCCACGGCCGCCGAGGTGCCCGTGGAAGCGCCGCTCGGGGCTTCGGAATATATGGTGAGATTTAGGGCCAGCCCCGCGGGGACCTTCATGCGCTCGATGGCCGCCTCCAGCAGCGGATGCTCACCCCATCCACCCGCCTTATGGGTTACGGCAAAGTGCTGGCCGTAATTTTCCGCAAAAACCACAATTTGCTGGGGCTGATCCTGGCGGTGAAACACTTCCACCTGAACTTCCACGTAGGGATACACGCCAATATTGAAGATCTTCCCCGTCCTGGCGAACCACGTATCCGTCCAGCCGCCATTGTCACAAATGCGAATGGGCGCAACTCCATTGATGATGCGCAGCGGTCGTTGGGCAGCCATTCCCCCCCACCCTCCTGGCGACGCTTCGCGCGCGCCTTGGATGAATCTTCTACAGTCTGTCCAGCCGCGATAATCGTACCACACTCCGCCGGCGCTGAACTGCAAACGCAGCACGTAGCCACGGTCAGTGCTTTTCTGACCGTGGGTACTTCCCTCCCGGCCTGACTTGGATCGATTAGGTGAAACTGCCGATGGAGTATCGCGCCTGAGAAAAGACCACGGTCAGGACGGCGCTGACCGTGGCTACACGCTTCCCGGCGGGCGGGGAACAAACAACCTCCCCTCCTCATTTTCCCATCTAACCGGAAAGCAAAAGTGTGTCACAATCAGCACCCTACAGGTGCGCTACCTTAGTGAAGCGGGGGCAGGACTGAAGTCGGAAATGATGTGGCAAGGATATCCAAAATCAGCGCGCCCCCATGACCGGAGATACGGAATAATTTATGAAGAACCATTCCTTGAAAAAGTCGGAGCAGCAAGGCACCCATGACTTTGCGCGACGATCCCTCGTTTGGCGAATACTCTGTCTTGTCTTTTTGATGGCCCCACTATTTTTGGCGGATCGACTGCTCCGCAGCCAGCAGGCAACGGGAGGGCCAGCCCAGGCGCCGCCCATCACCGTGCACGTGAAAGTGGTCAACGTGCTCGCCACCGTGCGGGATAAAAAGGGAGCGATCGTCCGCAACCTGGGCCAGGATGATTTCGAATTGAAAGAAGATGACCGCCCACAAACCATTCGCTACTTCTCGCATGAGACCGATCTTCCCCTCACCCTGGGGCTGCTGGTGGACACCAGCATGAGCCAGCGGCGGGTTCTTGGCCAGGAGCGCGACGCCGCCGCCACTTTTCTCGACCAGGTGTTGCGCGTCGACAAAGACAAGGCCTTCATCATTCACTTTGACCGGGAAGTGACGCTCGACCAGGACCTCACCGCCTCCCGGCAGAAGTTGCAGGAAGCGCTGAACTCCCTGCAAATTGGACAGCGCTCCGACCAGAACGGCGGCAATTCACCTGACTCCGGGCAGGACCAAGGCGGGGGGCAAGGCGGCGGGCAACGCGGAGGGCCTGGCGGCCGGGGGCGGGGCGGATATGGTGGTGGCGGCACTCAGCTTTACGATGCTGTTTACCTGGCTTCGAATGAAATCACAGCGAAGCAGGGAGGGCGCAAGGCGCTGATTGTCCTTTCCGACGGAGTGGACCGCGGCAGCAAGAAGACCTTGGCCAGCGCCATCGAGGCGGCCCAGCGCGCCGACACGCTCGTCTACTCCATCCTTTTCACGGAAGAAGAGGGAAATGGCGGCGGCGGTTATGGCCGCCGTGGTGGTATGGGAGGCGGGATGGGGGGTGGCATGGGCCGCCATGGCGGTGGGTACCCCTCCCGTCAGCAAGCATCGCGGCCGGACGGCAAAAAGATTCTCGAAAAGCTCTCCAAGGAAACCGGCGGGCGCTTTTTCGAGGTCACCAAGAAGCACCCCATTGATGAAACCTTCAGCCAAATCCAGGAAGAACTGCGCAGCCAGTACAGCCTGGGGTATACGCCTGAGCCACCCGATGCCGGAGCCGGGTATCACAAAATAACTCTGACTACGAAGAAGAGTGAGCTTATCGTGCAGGCCCGGGATGGGTATTACTCGGATTCGAGCCATTGAATCATTGGGTCATTGAGTCTTTAGGTCATCAATCCATTTAATCATCTGGCCATCGGCTCATCGAGCCATTGAAAAGACCGCCCGGTGTCCGTCGTCAATGGCATCTGACCATCGGTTTCGCAGCCTCAACTCTCACGGAGAACACACCCATGACAAAAGCGCGTCCTTAAATGGCCCCATGACCCGAAGACTCAATGACTCGATTCTGAGAATTTCAAGTTGAGATGTTGCCGCGGGCGAAGCAGGAGCCAGGAATCAGGAGTTAGAAGGTAGCTGATATTGAAAATCTTCTTCCCCGCTAGTACACTGGCGGCATCGGATTCGTTCCATTCCCCCCTTGGAGGCCGGCATGCGCAAGACACGCTACATGAGCTTACTTTTCCTTGTTTGGTCTATGGCCTTCTTCTTGGTTCCGGATTTTCGCCAAGGGCTGCAAGTCCCGTTCTTCGCGTTGACCCCCTGGGGCGACGTAGGCTGGCTGCAGCATGCTGGAACTATCCCGGCGGAAAAGCTGGCCGAAGCGGCCCGAGTCGCCGAGCAGCGGCGCGACGCCCGCACGCTGGCGTTCGTCGCTCTGCATGCGTCCACGGTACAGGAAGGCTTGCACTGGGCAGACGAGGCCGTAGCCATTGATCCCAGCTTGACCTGGGTCTACCTCTCGCTGATCTTGCCGGCGGCCCAAGCAAAGCAGAATCCGCCTGACGTGCAGGCGGTGGTAGCGCGGCTCGAAAAATGGGATCCGGATAACGCCGTACCATACCTTTGGGAGGGGGTTGCGATCCAATTGCGAAAAAACATCGCCCTTGGCCCCATGCCGGCCGTGGCGGATAGCCTGGCCAAGGAGACGGAGTGGTGCCAGGCGATGCAGAAGGCTTTTACGGCGCCGCGTTATGACAGTTACGCGGCGCGCCGGTTCGAGCTGGAGCGGACTTGGCTGCGGCAGAACCACCTGGATAAACCCGCCATCGTCCTGCTCTCCACGGCGAGTTATCCCATTCCAAATCTCCTCGCCATCCGCACGTATGCCAACCTGCTTGTGGATAAATATGGCAAGGAAGCGGAAGACGCCAAGCATCTCCCGGAAGCGTTGGGATATTACTGGACGGCTGAGCACTTCGCCGAGCGCATGCGCTTGAACTCCGGCTCGCTGATTGAGAAACTCATCGCTGTGGCAGTCCAGAAGGTCGCCGACAAACGGCTCATTCCAGCGCTGCGCAACGCCGGCCAGGCCGATGCCGCGGAGGCGCTGGAGATGGGAGAACAACAAATTGACCAGCAGATTAACACCCTGCGTGGGAAAGACCCGCTCGCCCAGAGCGTCAATTACAATTGGGCGGCCTTGATCGTGGAAATCTTCGCGGGCTTGGTGGCAATCTTCGGCACCCTGACGGCAGTCTGCCTGCTTTATGTCAACGCCAAACGCTGGGTTCGGCCAGAGATGAAGGGCCGGCTTTACCAGTTCCTGACCGTGGCGGAGAATTACATGCCCGTTCTGCTTTTCCTGGCCTGCGCCGGCCTGTATCTCAGCTATTATCCCTATGCGCAGAACTTTCACCACTACATGACCGCGATGGGGGAAATCCACGATTTCGAGCCGCTGTTCTTCAACGTTTTCCCCAATTATGGCGGCCCACCAGGCCACAACGCGCTGCCCGTGGGGAGTCCTTTCCAGCCTTACGTTTGGTACGCCGTGGTGGGATTCATTCTCGCTGTGCTCGCCGCCATCCCCTTCCATCGCCGGTCGAATTGAGGGGCTGAATCGGTGCAAAGCGAAACTTTATGGCGTGTTGATAACCTGAATTCCGGTCAAGACCATGTGCTCGTTGTCGAAGTAACGCTCGCCGACTTTCAGGCCGCGAGGCTCCAGTCCGAATCGCTCGAAGCCGAGGGAGCGATAAAGAGCGGTTGCCGCTTCCTGCCCACTCACCACGGTCAGGGATACTTGCTCCACGCCCTGGCAGGATTTGATTCTTTCCAGCAGCTCCACCAGCAACGCCCGGCCAATGCCCTGTCCGCGGCAACTCTCCCGCACATAAACGCCCCAGATCCTGCCCTTGTGCCGCGCCTTGGCGAGGGGGTAGCGGAAGAACCCCGCCATGCCCACCAGTTGGCCTTCGAGGAAAGCGCCGAGCACAAAGTTATTGTCGGGATTCGGCGCCAGCCGTTCCGCTGCTGACTCCACGGTGGTCTCGCGATGCTCCTCCGCCGATTCTCCGAAGGACAGCGGCGCGCGTTCCAACGCCTCCAGCCGCAAATGCCAAAAGGCCTCGGCATCGGTTTCGGTTAGAACTCGAATCTCCGTGTCAGCCATAGAGAAGCTCCGATGGCTGGAAGCCCGATGTCCAAACTCCGCGGGTGAATCTTGCCTGGGCGGAGGAACCCGCGGTTTCAGACTTCATACTTCAGACTTCATACTTCTCACCTCGGAATTCGGACCCTCCCCGCCACAAACCTACTTCAGCGCTCCCTCGATGGCGGCTTCCGCGACGGGCGCCATCAATTCATATCCCCGCGCGTTGGGATGCAAGCCGTCTTCGGAGTAGCCATCCCGCAGCATGCCCTTGTCGTCCACCAGCGCCGTATAGTAGTCGGCAACCACGGCGTGGACATCCGGTGCATAGCTCTCGATCCAGTGGTTGAGCTTCACAATATCGGCGGGCGGGCGGCGGGCGGTCTGTTTCGACTTGGTGTAATCACTAACCGGGGTGAGCAGGCAGAGAATAATCTTAATGTGGTGGCTTTCTGCCAGTTCGCACATGGCGCGAATGTTGTCCTCCACCATTTCCAGCGTTTCCGGGCCCCGATTGCGGGCGATGTCGTTGGTGCCGGCCAACAGAATAAAGGCCGCGGGGTGGAGGTGGATCACATCCGGATGCATGCGCACCACCATCTGCATGGTGATCTGCCCGCCGATGCCACGGTTCACGTAGGGCTTTCCGGGAAAGTATTTCGCCAAATTCCATCCGTCGGTTATCGAATCACCGAGGAACACCACGCGGCCCTCCACGGCCGGCGAGCTTTCCAGCCGCAAATTATCCTGGTGGTAGCGACCCAACTGATTCCAATCCTGGTAAGCGTCCGCCAGACTGGCCAATGCGGGCGGCAGGCTGCCCGACCAATGCTGGGGATTGAAGTCCTCCACCAGTTGCGCCCGCGCTGAAAAGGGCAGGCAAAGGCTCAGGCACAGGCCGACGATAACCTTTTTGAAGATGTCCATGGTTTCCTCCCTTGCCCGTGTTATACCCGAGTTCAGGAAAGCCGTCAAAGAGATAACTCCCCGGGTAGGGGTGCAGTTTGAGGTCGTAGCGGCGAGTTTACCTCGCCACATGGCGGCGCCCCGATTACATCGGGACTAGCTCCGCCGCCTCTACGTCAATCGGTCCGATGACTATGCGAACAGGCCGAAGTCCGAGAGGGCCGGGCAAACCGGCGAACTGGTGATTCGCAGCCGCACGTGGTCCGTGGTCACGGGCTCGTTAGTGCGAATCAACCGGCAATTCCCCACGCTGGTGGCGCCGGCAACCTTGCTCCACGCCCGGTCGCGCCAGGCGTCAATCTCAAAAGACTCCACACGTTGTCCCAGGCGGATGCACTCGCGCAAGCGGACCAGGCGGAAGGTCACGGGCTTGCGGAATTTGAGCGTCAGCTCGGGTGTGGTTACTGAATCATCCGTCGCCCAGTACGTCGAAGGATCTTCGTCCAGCAGGTTTCGAGGAGCGTACCTTCGGTCATTGCCGCGGATGTTGGAGGCCGTCAGTCGGGCGTCAGCAGCGAGATTCTTCGCGAACGTCCTGCTCCGCAGCTCGCCGAATTCCTGCAAGGAGGCGGCGTCGGCTTCGTTCACCCGGCCGCGCCGGTCGGGCGGCACGTTGAGCAGGAGATTCGCGCCGCGCCCCACGGATTGGCAATAAAGGTCCCACAGCGCAGCGGGGGGTTTCATTCTGCCGTTTTCTTTTTCGTGCCAAAACCATCCTGGGCGGATGGACACGTCGCACTCCGGCGGAAGCCACAGCTTGCCGTTGCGCGTACCAGTAACGGACTGCCGCGTGTCAACATCGCCCACCGACGCGGGGCCGCCCTTTGCCCCCACCGGATCGAAGGTCTCCCAGCAAGTCTCGCCGGCGATGCCCTTTTCGTTTCCGACCCAGCGGATGTCCGGTCCCATGTCGCTGAACATCACGGCGTCGGGCTGGAGCCGGCGGACCAGCGCCCACGTATTCGGCCAATCGTAATACGTGGTCTTGTCGATCAAACGTTTTTCGCGGGCGCCACCGTAATATCCGGTCCCCCCATTCGCGCCATCGAACCAGATTTCAAAGATCGGTCCGTATTGGGTGAGCAGTTCCGTCAACTGCGCGCGATAGATGGCGATGTATTCCGGTTTGCCATAAGCCGCATTGTTGCGGTCCCAGGGTGAGAGATAAATACCGAACCGCAGGCCGTGGCGCCGTGCCGCTTCGGAAATTTCGCGCAACACATCGCCCTTGCCATCCCTCCACGTGCTGTTGCGGATGCAATGCTCGGTGGTCTTCGTGGGCCACAGGCAAAAGCCGTCGTGGTGCTTCGCGGTGGGAATTACACCCTTCATGCCCGCCGCCTTCAACGCTGACACCATGGCGTCGGCATCGAAGTCCGTGGGATTGAATACGCCCGGATCTTCGTCCCCGTTCCCCCACTCCCTGTCCGTGAAAGTGTTTACGGTGAAGTGAAGGAAGCTGTTGGTCTCGAGCTCATGCCAGCTTAACTGCCGGACCGACGGCAGCGCGCCATACGGGGCAGGCTCAGACTCCGCACCCCACGCCATTGATGCGAGCGACACCGCAAGCGGCGCCGCGCGCAGAAAGTCCCTTCGTTTCATGATGTCGTTCCTCTCCCGATCTTCTTTCTCATAACCTCAGCGGAATGCACGCCAGAGACAGTAACGCAGCATCATTGCTTAAAGCGAGCATAATCCAGAGCGACGCGTTTGGCGCGGGACACCGGATTGCGCAGAGCAAAGCTCTGCGTTCTCGTGGGTGCCTTTGCTGACCGAATTGCGCAGAGCGCAGCTCTGCGTTCCGATTCGCAGAGATTTGCTCTGCGCAATCCGGCAACGCAATCCGGCAACACGGCTTATGGGGGATAGGCCTGTCCCCGGGGCCATTTTTTTCGCAACTCCTTGCGCCTTGGGCTATCATCTTTTGTTCGTTACCCGGACTGGCTTGAAAGGGGGCAAACATGATCCGAGGTTTTCGAGCTTGCCGTCATTTAGGACTGGTTTTGGGAGTCATCCTGTGGGGAGTGGCATCCATGTCAAATGCTGAGGAAAAATCCCTGGTGAAGCCGCCGACCATCGCGGAGGCGGATGCCTTCATCAAGAACGCCGAAGCCAAGCTTCTGGAACTTAGCGTGAACGCCGCCCGTGCCGACTGGGTGAAGGCCACGTACATCACCGAGGACACGGAAATTCTGGCGGCCCAGGCCGATGAGCGCGCAATTGCTGCGCAAGTTGAGTTTGCCAAGGAGGCCACGCGCTTCGACGGCCTGAAATTGTCCGCCGACTTGGCGCGCAAGATGCTCCTGCTGAAAGTATCACTGGTGCTCCCCACTCCTGCCGATCCCCACCAGAGCGCGGAGCTCACCGAGATCGCCTCCCGCATGGAGGGCACTTACGGCAAGGGCAAGTGGTGCCCGCCCGGCAAAGACAAATGCCTGGACATTGAAGACCTGACGCGCCTCATGGCCACCAGCCGCGACACCCAGGAACTGCGCGACGCGTGGGCGGGCTGGCACCAGATTGCGCGGCCCATGCGCAAGGATTTTGTGCGCTTCGTCGAGCTCTCCAATCAAGGGGCGCGGGAGTTGGGATTCAAGGACACGGGCGCGCTGTGGCGCTCGAAGTACGACATGCCTCCCGACGATTTTGCGCGCGAGTTGGACCGCCTGTGGGAGCAGGTGCGCCCGCTTTACTTGCAACTCCACGCCTACGTCCGCTGGAAGCTTCGCGAAAAATACGGCGACCAGGTGGTTCCCGCGAGCGGCCCCATACCCGCCGATCTGCTGGGCAATCTGTGGGCGCAAACCTGGGAAAACGTCTATCCCCTAGTGGCGCCGCCCAATGCCGACCCGGGTTACAACCTGACCGAGATTTTGAAGAGCCGCAACACCGACGCTCTGGGGATGGTCCGGTACGGGGAGCACTTCTTCACGTCACTCGGCTTCGCGCCCCTGCCCCAGACGTTTTGGGAGCGGTCAATGTTTACGAAACCTCGCGACCGCGACGTGGTGTGTCACGCCAGCGCCTGGGATGTGGACTTTGAGCAGGACCTGCGCGTGAAATTGTGCATCGACATCACCTCCGAGTTTTTCTCCACCATTCATCACGAACTGGGGCACAACTTCTATCAACGCGCCTACCGCCATCAGCCTTACCTGTTTCGCGACAGCGCCAATGACGGTTTCCACGAGGCCATCGGCGACACCATCGCGCTCTCCATCACCCCGCCCTACCTGGTGAAACTGGGGCTGCTCGCCCAGGCTCCTGACCCCTCCAAGGATGTCGGGTTGCTGATGCAAAAGGCGCTGGAAAAAATCGCCTTCCTGCCCTTTGGACTGCTCATCGATCAATGGCGATGGAAAGTTTTTTCCGGTGAGATCACACCCGAGCAATATAACCAGGCCTGGTGGGCTCTACGCTTGAAGTATCAGGGCGTTGCCCCGCCCACGCCGCGCAGCGAGGAGGATTTCGATCCCGGGGCAAAATACCATGTGGCGTCGAACACTCCTTACACCCGCTATTTCCTGGCGGACATTCTGCAATTCCAGTTTCATCGTGCTCTGGCGAAAACCGCGGGCTGCACGGAGCCGCTGAACCGCTGCTCGATCTACGAAAACAAGGAAGCGGGCGCGCGCCTGGCCAAGATGCTCGAAATGGGCCAAAGCCGCCCCTGGCCCGACGCCCTTGAAGCCATGACCGGCCAGCGCCAAATGGACGCCACGGCCATCCGCGATTACTTTGCTCCGCTCGAAAAGTGGCTGGAGGAACAGAACCGGGGGAAGGCGGTAGGTTGGTGAACGAGATTAGTTGATGGGCTCGAACTTGCTGAAGGGAGGGGAGGGGCGGTGCCGGGGATCGGGCAAGGGACAGAGAAATTCCAGCCCCGCAATCAATTCATTGGTTTCACTCCCCGGCTTGGTCCACACCACCCGGCACGGTTCGGGGCGCTTGGTCAAGTAAACTTCCACCAGTTGGCCCGGCACGACTTCGCCGTGTAACCGAAGTCGAACTCCCGACTCCGAAAGATCCATCGTGGAAGAATCCTCGATGAACTCCCCTTTGAGGGGATTGGTGGCCAGGGGCGCGCGCATCGTGCATGCCACACGTTGCGCCCTCCGGTAATCTTGGTCATTCGAAGGCATGGGGATTTAACCCCAATGTAGTTTATCCGACCCCCGGTGTCAAGCCGGTGTAGCGCGAGTGAACGGTACAGAGCCACCCCGCGCTTAGTCGAACTCAAACGTCGGTTCGGATTGTTCGGGGCCGACGTGGCCCGCGGTAATCACCGCCTTAAAGTAATTCTCCCCGCGCACGGGGCAGCCGGCCAGGCGGCGCAGCATGGCAATCTGGCCGACGTGGGTGAAAGCATCAGCGATGGGCCCCTGAAACAATCCTTCCAAAGAACAGGCGGGCGGAACATCGGAAGCCAGCCGCTTATCAAAGGCTTCCAGCGCGCTAAAAAAGCGCGCCGTTCCCTGCTCCCAGGTAAGCGGCGGGGAATTGTGCCAAACGGTTTTGCCCTCGGCGATGGAAAGCCCCCAGTCGAGCAGGTCGCCGATGTGCGCGAGGATTTGACCGGGGGTGCGCGTGGACTGGCCGGCGCGAAACTCGGCAAACTCCGCGGGCGCGCCACGCAGCGCTTTGCCTCCGCGATAGGCGAGCGTGGCCAGGGTGTGGCGCAGCAGAACGATTTTGTCGTCGCTCATGAAGCCCTCCCAAGCGCGCGGGAATTATTTTTTCTCCAAGCTGCGCGCGCTTTTATCCGTGGCGGGGTCGATCCAACCGACATCCGCATGCCCATCAACAAACCGGCGCAGGCCCGCCTCCTTGATGGCCGTGTCCGGCACCTTGTGGAGCGGGGTATAACGCGGATGGTGGGATTCCTTGTAGGGATCGTTGCGAGCCGCGTTGTAGCAGCAAATCAACGACCAGCGCGGGTGGTCCGAACGGTTCTGGTCGGAGCGGTGCAGAAGGTTGCAATGGAAAAACAGGGTGTCACCGGGGTCCATTTCCACGTGGACCAGTTCCAAGCGCTTAAGAATCTCGCCCACGCGTTCCATATCCGCGCCCGCCTGCTGGCCCGTCAGGACGTGATCGATGCGCCCCAGTTGGTGCGAGCCGCGCAGCACCTGCATGCATCCGTTCTCCCGGGTGGCCGGATCAACCGCAATAAAAGCGCTGCAAAGCAACGGAAGCAAGACTCCGTTCTGGTACCAGTAACCATAGTCCTGGTGCCACGTCCAGGCGCCGCCCACCTTGGCATCCTTCATAATCATCTTGGAATGGTAGTGGTACACCTCGCCGTCCAAAAGCTTTTCGGCAGAGTTCACAATGGACTCGCAGCGCGCAAACATTCCGTACAACGTGTCACCCGGATGATTCCAGCCGGAGAGGCGCACCGTCCCGCCCTCACCGTCCTTCCGCCCAAAGGAATGTTGATCGAGTTGCCGGTCCTCCTTGGCAGCACGCTGGAGCAAGCCGGTCTCCTCGGCATCAAACAGATGCTTGACCAGCACATAACCATTCAAATCGTATTCCTGTAACTGTTGTTCGGTGATCGGACCTTTGGCCATGGCGATGTCCTTGCGGTGAGAGTTGTTACTGCTTCCCTTTCAGGCTGCTGGCGGCTGGATTGGCGGTGTGCTGCCACCATGCGACATCGCCTTGCGAATCGGCAAAGCGCCGCAGGCCCGACTCCTTGATGGCCGTGTCCGGCACTTTGTGGAGCGGAGTATAGTTCGGGTGGGCGGATTCCTTGTATGGATCGTTACGTGCCGCGTTGTAACAGCAGATCAGCGACCAGCGCGGATTTTCCGACCGATTCTGGTCCGAACGATGCAGCAGGTTGCAGTGGAAGAAGAGCGTATCGCCCGGGTCCATGACCACGTGGACCAATTCCATTTTCTTGAGGATTTCCTCCACGCGCTCACGGTCGGCGCCCGCCTGTTCTCCCGTCAGGAGGTGATCAATGCGGCCGAGTTGGTGTGAGCCGCGCACCACCTGGAGGCAGCCGTTCTCGCGGGTGGCGGGATCCATGGCGATGTAGGCGCTGGCGAGCAGCGGGAACAGCGCCCCAAACATGTACCAATATCCGTAGTCCTGGTGCCACGCCCACGCCCCGCCGATCTTGGGGTCTTTCATGATCACCTTTGAGTGGTAATGGTAAACCTCGCCGCCCAAAAGTTTCTCCATCGAGTTCACAACGGATTCGCAGCGCGCGAACATCCCATACAACGAATCACCCGGATGGTTCCAGCCGGAGAGGCGAACCGTGCCACCCTCGCCGTCTTTCCGGCCAAAGGAATGCTGATCGAGTTGGCGGTCCTCCTTGGCGGCGCGCTGGAGCAAACCCACCTCCTCGGCGTCGAACAACCCTTTGGCCAACACATAGCCGTCGGCGTGGTAATCGCGCACCTGCTGATCGTTGAGCGGACCTTTAGCCATATAAACGCCCCCGCGGTGAAATTTGTGGAATCAGCCCGAAATTTCAGTGTAGAACCCCACGCGCGGGCGTGTCAATGCCCATCACGGAATAGGGTGCGAGGCTTGTGGCGCGGGCAGCCTGCGCCGATAAACTGAGGACCCGCGCGCGTCGTACGGTCGGTCGGCGAAGCGTCCGTCTTTCCCCTACGTTTCGTGATTGCATTCACCCGTTCGCACGGCGCCTGAGATTGTGTGACCCGGAGGTGGCCACGGTCAATTCGCCTCGGGAATTGACCGTGGGTTTGTCATCATAGGAGACGCCCATGGGCACGAGAGCCCTGTGGCCCGCTGGCCGTTGCCGCGTACGCGCCAGTCCGCTTGACAATATGTACAGGAATACTGTACGCTCTTGGTGGGAGGCGAATGCGATGCCGGTGGAGACTACTTACACGAGCTTGCGGGAACGGCTGGCTTCATTCCTGGACCAGGTCGCCAATGATCAGGAGGTGGTGATTGTGCGCCGCCGGGGCGCCAAAGACGTGGCCTTGATTCCGGCGGAGGAACTGGCCAGCCTGATGGAAACAGCCCATTTGCTCCGCTCCCCAAGGAATGCCGAAAGGCTGCTGGCCGCACTCGGGCGGGCCACGGGGCGCAAAGGCAAGCCGGAATCCGTCGACAAGCTGCGGCGGGAGGTGGGTCTTGGCGCGTCCCACTGAGCGCGAGGCCGTCTTCCACCCGGAGTTTCGTGAAGATCTGAAAGATTGGGTGGAGAGCGACCGGAAGGTGGCCCTTCGGGTTCTGGACCTTGTGGAAGCGGTAATGAGGGATCCCTTCACCGGCATCGGCAAGCCGGAACCGTTGAAGTTCGTGCTCTCCGGCTGCTGGTCGAGGCGGATCACGCAGGAGCACCGGCTGGTTTACAAGGTCAGCGAGCATCGAATCGATTTCCTCCAGGCCCGCTACCATTACTGAAATGCGGGCGGCGCGGATGAAGTCGGTCAGATATGAGCCAAAGTAAATTCCCCCCTGGATGGGATGAAGACCGAGTTCGGCGCGTCCTCGCGCACTATGAGCAGCAGACGCCGGAAGAAGCGGTGGCCGAGGATGAAGCGGCATTTGTGGAACGGGACGACACCGTAATAAAGGTCCCCCATGACCTTGTTCCTGCCATCCGCCAACTTATTGCCAAGCATCAGGAATAGTCTGGAGCGAAGGTCTCGACGGCGCGGGTCACCCCGATGTCCAGAGGGCCAATCGCCCTAGGGGGACGGCTCGCCGTCCCCTCGTGCCGTATTCACCCTGCGGAACGCCGGGTAGGGCAAGCCTTACCCCTACGTCACGTGATTACATTCACCCGTTCCAACGGCGCCTGAGGTTGTGTAACCCGGAGGTGGCCACGGTCAATTCGCCTTGGGAATTAAATGTGGTTTCGGGACCTGTAATTTGGTAGGCCTTCGCCTTCCCTCCTGCGTCCAGGAGATTCACGGACTCCCGAAGGCATTGGCGAAGGTGTATAATCTAAATATGGGGAAACGCGTGATCCACATCTCGGAAGATGAAGCGGCCATGACCAATGTCGCGACGCTCCTGGCGCACGTGCGTGCTGGGGCGGAAGTCATCATTGAAATTGGCAAGCGGCCCGTG
>Ga0326727_10013109_pt1 | contig 18579 bp, 22 predicted proteins | sample MB2enrmetagenome_FD_207643 | JGI IMG/M metagenome (GOLD analysis project Ga0326727, IMG submission 207643) | Lab enriched peat soil microbial communities from McLean, Ithaca, NY, United States - MB29MY | ecosystem: Environmental > Terrestrial > Soil > Wetlands > Peat | place: USA: New York...
CTGGAAGTGATAACCGCTGAAAGCATCTAAGCGGGAAGCACGCCCCAAGATTCGATCTCCCAAGGGCGCGCGTTCGCGTGCTACACGAACGCAATCCCTTTGAAGGGCCGTCGAAGACTACGACGTTAATAGGCCAGGTGTGTAAGCGCAGTAATGCGCTGAGCTGACTGGTCCTAATCGCCCGTTCGGCTTGACCATATATCTGCTCAATGCATCAACAGAAGTTTCGCCTTTAGCTTGGACGCCACACTATTCAGAAAGAAGACCGTCCTTGGTCCGTGGTCATTTGTCCTTTGTACCAGAATAGGTTCGCAACAAACTGTTCTTGCAACGGACAACTGACAAAGGACAAGGGACGGTTTTCATCAACAATTTTCCGGCGATCATACCGGAGGGGTCACACCCGTTCCCATCCCGAACACGGTAGTTAAGCCCTCCAGGGCCCATGGTACTGCGCGGGCGACTGCGTGGGAGAGTCGGTCGTCGCCGGGATTATTCTGAGTCGACAGTTGATCGTTGACAGTCGACAGTAAGAACCAGGGGGCGCACATTGTGCGCCCCTTTTGCTTTTGCGTCGATGGGAGCATAAGATAGTCGGCGCGGGTTCGCGTTTGCCCAGCCTGCCTTTCGTTCAGGTAAAATCGAGAGATACTGGAAGAAGCCATGAAGGTAACCTACGATGCCGAAGTTGACGTGCTCCGAATCCTTCTGAGCAAGGCACCCATTGAAGAGAGCGATGAGGACAAACCCGGGGTGATCCTCGACTACAACAAGGACGGCAACATGGTCGGCTTGGAAATCCTGGAGGCTTCGAAGCGTACTACCAACCCCAGGTCTGTAGAGTATGCGGTGACAAGCTAACACCGGACTTTCTCCGGCTGAGAACGCCGTGCTCGATCGTTACACCCCCGAATGGTTCCGGAGCAAGATGCAAAGCCGGGAAACGGCCATAAATTACTACCTGCGCAACGGCAGCTTGATTCCGGCGGCGGCGTAGCACAACATCCACCCGTGGGCCACACTAGTTACTATCCACTCCCATGCAGGTAAGCTTAATATTGAGCGGCAATTTCCGCGCGGGCTGGCGTGGAGCGCAGCCCTGCAATCGTTTGCTGCAGATGTGCTAAAATCGCGATGTTAAGAAAGGTGGCGGGGCAATGGCAGGGAAACGCAAGGTTCGCTCGAGGCGCCAAGAACGAATCGCCGAAGTGGACGAGGCCACCATTCGCCTGCACATTGAGCCTCTGGCCGAGGGCGGCTATGTGGCAACGAGCCGGGATGTGCCCGGTTTGGTCGCCGAAGGCCGGAGCATCACGGAAGCTGTGGAGATCGCACAGGGGCTGACACGCAAGATCGTTGAATCCTGTATCGAGCACGGTGACCCGCTGCCGCTGGCGCTCGCCAAGCTGCGTAAACCACCCCTCGATTTGCTCATTCCTGTGGGCGTTCGCTGATGGGCCGCCTCGCGAGGTTCAAGTATCGCGAGGTCGCCCGCAAACTCCGTACTTTCGGGTTCGCCTTTGACCGCCCCGGTCCGTGCAGTCACGAAGTTTGGCGGGACTCGCTGACGGGCCGCAAAGTTACTTTGCCCCACCACAGTAGAGATGTGGCGGAAGGCACGCTCCGCGCTATCCTGCGCGAGGCAGGCATCAATCTTGACGATTTCCTGAAGGCTTGACCGTACTCTCCCCGGCGAGAGGGGTACACCCGTTCTGATCCCGAATACGGAGTTGAAGTCATGGACCAACTTTTGCACGACAGGCGCGAGGAAATTCTCAAGGTCGCAGCAAGTCACGGTGCGACGGATGTTCGCCTTTTCGGGTCGCGGGCGCGAGGCGAAGCGGGCAGAGTCAGCGACGTTGACCTGCTGGTAAGACTGGCTCCTGGCCGTACGCTGTTCGATCTCGTGGCCATTAAGCAGGACCTGGAAGACCTGCTGGGCTGTCCGGTGGACGTGGTTACGGAGGAAGCCATCAGCCCTTACATACGGCCCCAGGTGCTGAAGGAAGTCATCACGTTATGAAGCGCGACGCTCTCTACCTCCGCCACATTCTTGAGGCCATCCAGAAGATTCAAACGTATACCGCAGCCGGGCACGAGGCGTTCATGAAGGGTTCCCACTGGCAGGACGCCACGATGCGGCAGCTTGAGATCATCGGCGAGGCCACCAAGCAATTGTCGCGGGAGCTGCGGGCGCAGTATCCTGACGTGCCGTGGCGGCGGATGGCGGGATTACGTGATGTGCTCATTCACGAATACTTTGGTGTCGATTTGATGGCTGTCTGGCAGCTCACCCAGACAGAGATCCCAGGGCTCAGAAAGCGCGTCGAAAGCATTCTCCAAACGGTCGAATAAATCAGGTCCAAACCCGTCCCTATCCCCAACACGGGCCGGCTGGCGCAGAGCGTAGCAGTTCGATCACCCGCGTCCACTGCCGAACCCGGAAGTCCAGCAATAGCGATGAGTCCTTTTGATTCTGGGAGGGCGGTAGGCTATCATGGGCCCGAGGCATTCGCAACCAATGACACGCGAAGAACTGCTATCCCGCATCATCATCAATCCGGAGATTTGCTTCGGCAAACCGTGCATTCGAGATCACCGCTTCCGAAAGGCATCATCTAACCTCGTTTTGCCGGCCGAATCCGATCCTCCTCTTCCGGTTTGACATCCGGGGCATGGCGAAGGAATTCCATCAGCCGAGCGCCGGAGGCCTTTCCGGCCCGTCTCTTGAAGAAATCCGCAGCCGTTTCCACCACTCCGATCTTTTGGGCTACTGCTGCCGCGATCCACTGATTGAGGGAGACGCCATCCTCTTCGGCAAGTCGTTGGGCGGCCTTCTTGACAGAAAGCGGAAGTTTCAGGGGATACGTCGCTTTACTCATCGTTTTACCTCTGCCAGCACGTCTACCGGGCGAAGGATTGAAATCCAATGAAATGTCACATCCTACACGATATGTCAATTTGACAAAACTGGGTGTTGACAAGGATTCCATCCTTGCTACAGTAAGGATATGGCCAAAGTCACCAGCAAACTGCAATTGACGGTCCCCAAGGCCATCGCCGACCGTTACGGCATTCGGCCCGGCGATGATCTTGACTGGGTCCCCGCAGGGGATGTCATCCGCGTGATTCCGCAGAACGTGCAGATGCGAACGCGCCGCATACGGTCTACCGAGGAGCGTTTGCACTTATTCCGCGCGATGCTGGAACGCCAGAAGCGGCGCGAAGCGAGCCCCGAAGTCTTTGAGAGTGAGCCTGAACGACCATGGAAGCCCCATGAGATTGCGCGGGGCTGGAGACGCGAGGACCTTTACACCCGTGGCCGCTCTCATTGACACTAACATTCTCGTCTACATCTTTGATCCCTCCGACCGCCGCAAACAACGCTTGTCAGCAGAATTACTCGACCGAGGTCTGACCGAAGATTCCGTGCGAATCCCCCATCAGGCCATCGTGGAATTTGTTTCCTCCGTCACACGCCCGCGGGGTCGGGAGAAGCCGCTGCTGTCCAAGGCTGCGGCCCATCGCGAGGCGGAAGAGTTGTTGTCTCAATTCGTGATCTTGTATCCGGACGAGGGCCTAGTGCGGACTGCACTCCGAGGGGCAGCGGCCTATCAACTATCCTGGTACGATGCTCACCTTTGGGCCTATGCTGAATACTACGCGCTCGCCGAGCTCCTCAGTGAGGATTTCGAACACGGTCGGCTTTATGGCACGGTGCGGGTGGTGAACCCCTTCATTCGCTGACGAAGCCTGCCCAGTGGGTCGCTAGAATTGTGCGATGCTGGAGTGGGCAGTTCCTCAGTTCTCTGGGATGGCCATGACTCCCTCCAAACCTCCCTCATCAATGGAAGTAATGGATGAAATTATCGCGCATGGTTTCCCGCGCGAACGCGGACGCCTGATCCACGCCCTGGTGGGGGCTCGCAGCTTCATGGGGTGAAGCTGGAGGGCACTGATGACCGCGACCTCTATGGAATCTACATCGAGACGCCGGAATGTTGCTTCTGGCAGGGACTTGAACATTTCGTGACGTCCACGGCGCCGGACAGCGTGCGTAATCAGGCAGGAGATGTAGATGTAATCTGCTATTCGCTACGAAGATTCGCGCGACTGGCCGCAGCCGGCAACCCCACGATCTTGCACATCCTTTTCACGCCAGCCGACAACCAGGAAGCCTTCTGGAGCGCCGTGATCGCTTCGCGAGACTTGTTTCTCGCCAAAGCCCATGCGCTCAAATACCAAGGCTATGCGGATGCCCAGCTTCGCCGGATGACGGGCGACCGCGGCCGCGGAAAGCACGGCCAGCGGCCGGAGCTGGAAAAGCAATACGGCTATAACGTGAAAGCGGCGATGCACGTCTTCCGCCTTTTGCACGGAGGCATCGAGTTTGTGAGCCAGGGTTGGGTAACCCTACCCCGTCCCGAACCCGAACGGAGCAAATTGCTCGCGGTCCGGTGCGGGGAATGGTCCCAGGACCGAGTCATAGCAGAAGCCAATCGTCTGTTCGCAGAGCTCGATGCCGCCGTCGAATACTCGCCGCCGCCAGAGCGCGTGGATCTCGACGCCATCGGCAGGCTCGTGACCGAAATCTGTCTTGACGCTTGGGAGCAGTGGGGATGGAGCGGGAAGCGGTCCACAGGCTCCCGTATCGGCGGCGTTTGACCCACGGACCGCGAGTTGGAGGGTGTACCTCGCCTGCATGGCCGCCAGCGCGGAAGTGAAATGTTTGATGGGACAAGGCTGCGCATCTATGGCGACGAGGGCGCTTCCCCGGTGACCACAACTGTCAAAAATTCTTCTTGACAACTGCAACAGTAGGCTATAGGCTATTCTTGGTCCGCGAGGATCGGTGCCGGTTCAGCGATTCGGCTGGCCGGCAGGCCAGCGCGCCCGGCGTTCGAAGGACACGGCGCGACGTGTCCCATAAGGTTGCCTGAGGGGTTATTCCGGCCCGCGCCCCATCGCCCCGTGGGCGGAGCAAGAACGGATTTATGACTCCATCTGCCAAGCTTCGCAAATTGCCGGGCGACTTCATGTCTTCAAAACGAGCCAAACGGACATTAAATACGAAGCTGAGAACATACTGAAATAAAAGCACTTACCACAATTCATATAAAACAAAAAAGGGCATGACAAAATGCCCCACATAAAACGCGCCAAACCCTGGAAAACTGACCGGCGAAGAAGGCATGAAATGGTTAGAAGACTGGCCTAGCCTTCATTTTGGATTTGGCGCAAGTGTGTAATACTGGTAAGTCACTTCCCAAGTGAACTCACTGCCGGGATCAATGGTCATGGCGATAAAGGGTTCCATGGCCAGCACGCTGCGAATCGACCATAGGTGCAGGTCCGAGAGCGGACGGTCTCCGCGGATGAGCATGCCGACGCCCACGCGGCGGTTCTCAATGCGGATCTCGTTGTCTTGGGGGCTGTCGCTGAAACCCAACAGGGGGGTATACACCGTATCCTGATTTGCGAGCGCCTTCAAGTAAACGATCTGGTTCCCGCGAATCTCGACCAAATCCTTGTTGGGCGGTTTCGGGGAATGAATCTGGAAGGGAAGCGTGAGGGAGAATTCCGGACCGGGAGGCTGCTGGTCAAGCACCAGAAAATTGTGGTTGTAGACACTGCTGTGGATGGCACGGCCGCCAGTGTTCTTTAAACGGTGCTCCAACACCATCTCCGGCTTGCCGGCGACGAGGCGCACGGTCTTGCGATAGATGTAACCATAGCCCGTGCTTCGCTCGGCCAACTCCTGGGTGAACTCGACGGAATCGCCATGCGTTTCGACCCTCCATTTACCCGGGTCCACAATCTCGTATTGCTTGACGAAATCGTATTCTGCGCTGTCCTTACGAAGCACCCCGACGCCGATCTTGATGAAAGTGCCACCCACCTTGGCCTCGTCGAATCCCAGGGCTTTGTGGTTGGTTTGGAACTCTTCCACGGGACCCGGAATACCGGAACAAGTGGAGGCGACAATCTCCGCACCCACATACTGGAAGTCATGCACTCGTGGATCAATTCGGTTATACCAAGGCCCGTAGTAGTTGTCCCCTTTGTACTCGAGTGCGGCAATGACCCCCGACCAGTCGAAGCGAGCCCCACGATAGTATCCCTGGCGGGCATCCGGCAGGTAAAGCTTGACACGAAGCTCGCCGTTGGTAATCTCGGCCTGCGGAACATCCGCTGCCGGCGGGTCCCAAGTGCCCGCCAGGCCAACAACTGCGGTCAAGGCTAGTATCGCGGTTAATCCTGATCCCAAGAGTGAGTGCATCATTTGAGAAATTCCGCCTAACCCAGTTTCCGCATGAGGCGGGGTGATAGCCACCATACGAGCCGGCCCGGTGCTTTCGGGGGGAATACACTGAAGGTGATCAGGCAGCAGCCACCTTTCTTGAAGGGCATGTTGGCATTGCGCCCGGCGCCGATCAGCCGCGCGGCCAGTTCACCCAAATCCGGCTCGTGACCCACCACCAGAACGCGCCGGCGGTTCGCGCGTTTAGCGAGGAAGGTGAGCAACGCTTCCGGGTCGCCGCCGGGACGCAGAGCATCGCAGAAGTCTAAGGGAGGCTTGGAGCTCAAACCTTCTCCCACAATCTCAGCGGTCTCCACGGCGCGTACCAGCGGGCTGGAGACTATCCAATCCGCTTCCACTCCTGCGCGAACCAGTCCGGCGGCGATCTCGCGCATCTTCTGCTTACCCTCGGGGGTAAGTGGCCGTTTGGCATCGTCCGTCATGGTGGTGACACCATGCACCACAGCGATGCCGTGCCGCATGATGTAGAGTTCATATTCCTCCGGGCGTCCTGCCCGGCCCTCATCTGTTTCCTTGGTCGTCATAGGTCGCTTCCCGAACAGGATTTTGCGGTCCGTTTAATGCACAGGCGGCGGACCTTGTCCCGAGGTTATCGGGACGCGTTCATTTGGCGCCGTAAATTCGCCGCGAAAAAATCTAACGGAGCCACGACAGAGTTTGGCGGAAGCTTACCGAGACTCCTACGAATCGTCCCGGCCCGCGCCCGACCACAAGGCATCGAACTCCCGCGCGTAGGCCTCAACTACTTGCGCGTCCCGAAGGATAAGGAGATTCTCGTGGTTTTCGTCTTCTGATTCCAGCGTCCAGTTGTAGCTGCCGGTGAGCACCGTCTGCTGATCCAGGATGACGAATTTGTGGTGCATCTTGGAACCGCGTCCCTGGCGGCCGAAGGCCAAACGAAAAGGGATGATGGCGCCGGCGAGGAGTTCCTGGGTGGTGCGGCTCTCTTTGTACTTGTTGCCATCCACCAGCAGGCGAACGCGAACCCCGCGTTGCACTGCCTCTTCCAGCGCCTGCGCGAGGCCGGGATGATTGAAGCGATACAGTGCCCCGTCAACAGAGTTGGACGCCTCGCGCATCAGACGCATGATGACGTCCGCGACGGATTCACTGCGGGCAAATTTTATTTCCATCGTCACCCTTCGAACTGAGGAAGGCGATTCTATTTGGAATCGGCCTGGGATTCAAGTACCGAGACTGTTACCCGCGGGTCAAGAAGCCCGGCGCAAGGTTTTAGGAAGATTGTGGCGGCGCTGCATGAAATGCGCAGGGCGCGTGGCCGTGCGGCAAGGCCCCGCTCCGTCCCCCATCCGAGGGGAATTACGACCCTTGTCCAGCCGGGCTCGACTCTACCTTACTTAATCCTGAGCAACTCGACGTCAAACGTCAGCGTGGAGTTGGGCGGGATTACACCGGGGTATCCGCGCGCGCCGTAAGCGAGATCAGGAGGGATGAGCAGCTTGCGCTTTCCACCCACGTGCATAGTCGAAAGTCCCTCGTCCCATCCCTTGATAACTTCGCCGCGGCCGAGATGGAGCTCAAAGGGAGTTCTCCCCGGTGCGAGGGAGCTGTCAAAAATCTTGCCGTTGGTGAATCGGCCCGTATAGTTGACCAGGATGTCGTCGCCGGGCTTGGGCTGCGGCCCTTTACCCACCACCACGTCCTGATATTTCAGGCCGGAACCCGTGGTGGTCCACAGCGCGGTTGAGGAAGTCTTGGTAGTGGTCTTGGACGTGCCGGTCTTGGCAGTGGTGGCGGAAGTCTTCTGCGTGGTAGTTGGGGGCGCCGCCGGAGCCTGCGGCGACTCCGTCTGCGCCAAGAGGAATGCGGCGGAAACAAAACTGCAAACAAGAACGATCATTGAACGCTTCATGGTGCATCCTTTCGAAGATATTGAGGATGGTAAGGTATCAAGACCACGGAGGCAATTCAAGAACTGCGCGAAATCACGGGGCATCCCGCGGGTCCTGAAGTTATGAATTCGCCGTACTCGTACCGCTGGTCCCGGCGGCGATACCCCCTGAAATATCAGCGTGCGGAGACAGTGTAAGTGCTCAGCGGGGCGGCGCTTGCCGGCTGCGCGCGGGCAAGAAGCAATCCTTACATGGGTTCTCTTCGCGGTCCTGTCGTATAATCGAGGGCCAATGCTGGCCTGCACTCTTGGCTTAGAGAGGAGGCGGCTGTGAAAGTGTCGCTCATACGATTCGTCATCGTCGTTGCGTTTTTGGGACCAGCGCAGTTGGTCCCCGCCACACAAAGAATCCCGCAAAATAGTCTTCGGATTGGTTTGTTTTCAGGGAGCGGAAGATGCGCCCAGGGGGTGGGGAAGAAGGGAAAGCCCGGCATGGGTTGGGAGCAAGAAGCCGCAACCTTGCAGCCTGCCAGCGCGGAGAAACCGCAACCGTTGACCAAGGAAGAATTGTTGGAACTGGTTGCCGCGCGCCTTCCCATTCAACGCATTGGGGAACTGCTGAGAGCCCGCGGCATTGACTTCCAGGTGGACGACGATTACGTGAGCACCTTGCGGCGGGCGGGCGCGAATGACCAGCTCATCACCACATTGCGCGAGGCGAGCGCGATAAAGGCCGGGGTCTTGGTGGAAACGGCGCCGAACGCGCAGGTTTTCCTGGATGGAAATCTCCAGGGCCAAGCGGATGCTCAGGGCGTGCTGGAATTCCGCGCGAAACTCGGCCCCCACACGCTGAAAATCTCGCTGGCGGGTAAGCAGGATTTGGCGCAGAGTGTGAACGTCGTGGAAAAACAAACCACTCGCGTCGTGGCACCGCTCGCGGACCTCACAGGTAGCGTGCGAGTGAAAGCTCTGACCGGAGCCGCCATCTGGCTGGACGATTCCAGCCGCGGAACCGTCGACTCGAGTGGTGAGCTTTTGCTCAGCGGGATTTTTCCCGGACCGCATGTGCTACGGGTCACCGCGCAGGGAAAGGTGGATGATTCGCGCAACATCATCGTCACGGCCGGCGCGGAGACAGGGGTGGAGGTGGCGCTGGCCGATGGCGTGCGAGTGAACCCGCAGGACGCCCTCCGATACGTCTGGATCGCGCCCGGGAGTTTCATGATGGGCTGTTCCCTGAGGGACAACGAATGTTCTGATCCCGAAAAACCGGCCCATCAGGTGACCCTGCGGAGGGCTTATTGGATCGGACAGACGGAGGTGACCGTCGAAGCGTATAAACGTTTTGTGGAAGCGGCGAAAGCGAAAATGCCGCCGGTCGCTCCCAAGCTCGACCGGGGTTGGAAGAATGGCAGCTTTCCCATCGTCGACGTGACCTGGGAGGAGGCCAACCAATACTGCGCTTGGGCCGGGGGGAGATTACCGACGGAGGCCGAGTGGGAATACGCGGCGCGCGGCGGAAGTTCCCAGGCGCGCTACGGCGACCTCAGCGAGATTGCTTGGTCCAAGGAGAACGCCGGAAACCAAACCCACGCCGTCGCGGCCAAACTGGCCAATGGCTATGGCCTTTACGACACGCTGGGGAATGTGTGGGAGTGGGTGAGTGATTGGTACGATCCGAATTACTATCAAAACGGCGCCACCCAAGACCCCTCGGGTCCAGGGACCGGCCAGGAAAAAGTCCTGCGTGGCGGGTCGTGGATTGTCGATCCCAAACTGCTCCGCGTTTCCGACCGTTACAGCATTAAGCCCGACGCAAGGTCTGATTACTTTGGTTTTCGATGTGTGTGGGTGCCAAAAACCCCTTGACCACCTGCGAGGGGCCAGGCACGTGGAAACGCCGGCGAGAGGTAAGGCTGCTGCCCGAGTTCTGCTCCCGCCGATGATTTTTTCAACAGGCTGCGAGCATGGCGCAGCGGATCGGGCCAGCGTAAACCCTCTCGATTGGTTTCGATTCCCCAACAAAAATCGCTATGTGTCTCGCCCCTTGCGCTTTTTCACACCATAGGGGACATGATGGCTGTCATTTTACGCATTGATGATACGGCGATTTCGAACCCTCTTTTCTGCGTCGAGATTGTCTTGATTTCGCTAAGTGATTTAGTTTCAATGCACATTCGGCTGGCGGTGGCAACTTCGGCCATTAGGGCCGTTTGGCATACCGGTTGCCCTATGCACGGGTGCGAGGGACTTCGGGTCCTAGGAACCTGGGTGAAACCAGGTTGGGGGCTGGGGATACCGGAAATCGGACGAACCGGGATCTTCAGCCCCCGTAATAAACGCAGGCACTGCTTTCAGGCAAACCCCTCCGCAGATAATCTGGGAAGTTTAGAGACAAGTGATGTTGGACATCACACAGCTCAACTGTTTTCTTTCGATGCAGGCCGCCACCGGAACCAGCAAGCCCGGGCCTCATTTGGAAGCCTTTTCGGCTGATGATTCTCTTGTCCCCCTCGCCGTGGCGAATCCCCAGCCCATGGTTACGTGGCGGGTAACCCGCTCCTGCAACCTGAATTGTTTGCACTGCACGTACGACTCGCGACCGCGTCGCTACGAGTCGGAGCTCACCACCGCCGAAGGCAAGACGCTGATCAGCGACTTGGCAGCGATGCAAGTCCCGCAGTTGCTGTTCGCGGGCGGCGAGCCGCTGATGCGGGGGGACTTGTTGGAGTTGGTGGCCTACACGCGTGAGCGGGGAATTCAACCCTCGCTTTATTGCAACGGCACACTCCTCAGCCGGGCGCAAGCGACAGGGTTGAAGCACGCTGGATTGCACTCCGTCAGTATTCTGCTGGAAGGGATTGGCCGCGAGGTGGACCGCCACCGGGGCGCACCAGGCGTCTTCAACGCTGTCCTGGAAGCGTACGCGAATTGTGAAGCCGCCAGCCTTGCGGCGGAGATCCGAACACCACTGAATCGTTGGAACTATCCCGAACTCGCCGCCATCCTGGCCTTCATCGAGCGCCGGCGTATCCAGCAGGTGGTTTTCGCCCACCTTGTTTACGCAGGCCGGGGCAATGGCCTACAGGATGACCTGACCCACGACGAGAAACGCCGTGCCCTCGACCTGATACTCGAGCGCGCGGAAGACTTCCATGGCCGCGGAATAAAGATCAAAATTGCGACCGACGAAAACTATGCCGACGGAATTTACTTTTACCTGCGATTAGCACGCAGAAATCCCTTGCGCGCCGCAGCCGCCTACCGGATGCTGCAAGCGTGCGGGGCGGGCGTGCAGGGCGCAGGTGTGGGCCGGGCCGGCATTGATGCCGTCGGCGACGTGCACCCTGATTCTTACTGGGCCAACTACATTCTCGGCAATGTGCGGGAGACCCCCTTCAGTCAAATCTGGGAAAAATCCTCGGATCCCCTGCTGCGAGGATTGCGGGATCGCCTACCCCTGTTGAAGGGGCGATGCGCCAATTGTCGCTGGAAACAGGCCTGCGGAGGAAACTTAAGGGTTCGGGCGGAAGAATTCTTTGGCGACCCTTGGATGCCGGACCCCGCGTGTTACTTGACGGACAAAGAAATTAGCAAAGAAGTGACAGAGCAAGACGAGGTAATGGAAGACCACGTGCTCTTGTCAGAGCAGGCTGCGTAAAACAGCCAGCTTTAGGTTCTGAGTCGTGATCATCTGATGAAAACTGCGACATACAAACCGCGGCTCATTTTTTGGGAGGTGACAAAGGGTTGCAACCTGCATTGCATTCATTGTCGCGCCACCGCTACGGAACTCTCATCAATCAATGACCTACCTACGACCAAAGCCCTGAACATAATAAAGCAAGTCTCTCAGTTATCCCTACCTATCCTAGTTCTAAGCGGTGGCGAACCTCTTTTTCGAAGCGATATTTTTGAATTGGCCAGCTACGCGCGCGATTGCGGATTGCGCGTAGCCCTGGCGACCAATGGAACACTGGTTGACAGGGAAATTGCCCATAAGATCGTGGCTGCCGGGGTGCGCCGCGTCTCCATCAGTCTAGACGGAGCGGATGCCGCCACCCACGATGCCTTTCGAGGCATCCCGGGAGCATTTGACAAGGCCCTGCGCGGCTTGCGAAATTTGAAAGAGCTCGGCATGTCCGTGCAAATCAACATGACCATCGCGCGCCACAACGCCCACCAACTTCCCGACGTGCTGGAATTGGCGCGCCAGCTTGGTGCGGACGCCCTCCACACCTTCCTCCTGGTTCCGGTGGGTTGCGGCGTGGACATTGCCGAAGAGCAGATGGTCCCCGCCGACGAATACGAAAAGATTTTGAATTGGTTTTACGACCGGGCGCAGGAAGGCGGCATCGAGTTGAAAGCCACTTGCGCGCCTCACTACTTCCGCGTCCTGCGCCAACGCCGCGCGGCGGAGCGTCGCGCCGCCTCGCTGGCGGAGCCCTCTTACGGCGGCCATGGCCAAGAGATTGGCCCCACGGAAATGACCATGCCCGGTTCGACGGGAATCGGCCTTCACCCGCACGCCCGGCCTGCCGGGGCGGGCCATCCTGATAGCATGCAGGCGATGACCAAAGGCTGTTTGGCCGGCACGGGCGTCGCGTTCATTTCCCATCAAGGTGAAGTTTATCCTTGCGGCTACCTGCCGGTCCTGGCTGGCAATCTCCATCAGCAGAGTTTGGCGGAGATTTGGGAGAACGCCCCGGTGTTTCAGCAACTCCGCGACACCGGCAACTTGAAAGGCAAGTGCGGTTACTGCGAGTTCCGTAATGTTTGCATGGGTTGCCGCGCCCGGGCGTTCGCCGCTACGGGAGACTTTCTCGACGAGGAACCCTTCTGCGTTTATCAACCGCGTACCGTGGAAGCGGTTCGCAGCAAGGAGGAGGAAAGTCATGCTTCAATTCACTGATCTGGTGCGCGGCGGAGAAGCGGTGCGGGACATCAAACAGAAATTTCCCGAAACGGCGCCGGTCTTTGACCAGTTCGGGCTGCGGCCTTCCTGTGATGACTGCTCCATTGAAATGGCGGCCCGCAAGGTTGGCGCTTCCTTTGAGGACCTGCTCGTCGAAGTTAACAAAGCCATCTACAAAAACCGGGGAGTGACTGCCCGGGCGTCTTGAGGCCCGACTGCCATGGCCAGTGCCACTCCCATCCTTCACCTGCTGACTTGCTCCCGAGGGCGCTCGTTCGTTTTGCCGCGTGAGCACGGAGCCTGGGGAATGCTTCTGGTTCCGCTGGTTACAGGCGCCGCTGCCGGCAATCCCCGCGGGGAGCGAATTATCTGGATTTTGATTTTCGCCGCGATCGCGCTAGGGCTCTTCTGTTTGCGGACCCCCGTGGAAGCTGAATTGGAAATTTCACCGGTGCGCCCGCAAAACGCTGCGGAGCGGAAGCTCATTTATTATTCCATTTATATTTATGCTTCCGTTGCCGGCTCGGCCCTGGCAGTCCTCCTTCTTTGGGCGCACGCTTATGGACTCCTACTGTTAGGCGTGGCCGCGGCGATAGCTTTTCTTCTTCAGGCTGTCCTGAAACAACTCGGCCGGGAAACGCGCATGAACGCCCAATTGACGGGCGCCATCGCGCTGAGCTCGACATCTGCGGGAGCTTATTACCTGGCGACGGGTCATTTCGGCCCGATTGCTGCAATCATCTGGTTGGCCAACTGGCTTTTCGCCGCCAACCAAATTCATTTCGTTCAACTTCGAATTCATTCCGCGCGAGCCATGACGCCGGGGGAAAAATTGCGCCAGGGAAGGGGCTTCCTGCTTCACCAAGCCATTTCCCTGCTTCTCCTGGGATTGATTTGGCGAACCGGATGGCTCCCCGGTCTCATCCTGATGGCCTTCGGACCTCTATTCGTCCGCGGGCTTGCGTGGTTTTTCGAATCACCCCAGCCACTCCGGGTCCATCGGCTGGGGGTCAGTGAGTTGCTTTATGCCATTGTCTTCGGAATCTTTTTCATCGCCGGCTATCACCACCAGATTGGATAGCGATATCTTCTCTTCTATGCGCGAAAACGCCAGCGCGGACAGCCACCGTTCTCACAAGAAAGCCCCGTTGGGCGTGGGGCCAATGTTTCCCCGTTTCAGTGAGTTGGATGTCGCCGACGATTGCTTGGGACGCCTCATCGACGTAGCTCGCTTGGCGCCCTCAGAGTGGAACCTGCAAACCTGGCGCTGGATCGTGGTGCGCGGCGATGCCGCCAAGAAATTTCTCGAGGCGGCTACTTACATCAAGGTTCCCCTCAGTTCTGCGCCCGTGATTCTGATCTGCCTGGCGGATACCCTGGCCTGGAAGTCCGCGCCGCAGTATTTGCAAGAAATGATTGCCAGCCGGAATATCACGGAGGAGGAAGGCCGCGAGGCCCTGCGCCGGGTACGCGAATACTATTCCTCCTCTCCTGAAATTGCCAAACGCACCGCCTTGGCCAACGCCTTTGTGTCCGTGCACCAAATCCTCCTGGGCGCGGCTGAATGCCATCTGTCGGCTTACTGGGTGACGGAATTCGACGAAGCCAAGATCAAGACCCACTTTCACATTCCCGACCACTTCCTGGTGGCCGCACTGCTCCCCATCGGCTACCGCGAGGAGACTCAATCGCCCGCCGTCTCTAAGCTCCCCATGCGCACGCTCATCTACAAAGAAAAATTTGGCGAAACTCTCGGACCCACCCCCTAGGTGTCAGGTGCCGGATCTATAGAGCTTTTTACCATTCCAAGCCTCCAGTCCTGAATTCAATAGGGAGTCACCGAAAGCATTCACGTGAGCCAGGAACCTGGCGCCTGGCACCGTGCATGAAGATGATTGACTTCGCGTAGAATCTTCATATAATCAATCATTATCGAGCATGAGGGATTCTTCGATGCGAACGTCCAAACCCAAGGATCTGGCGCCGAAACGGTTGGAGCTGCTCCGCGGCATTCTCGGCCAGGACCGGGTGGTGCGCGTTGAAGAGCTCACCGAGCGTCTCGGTGTTTCATCAGCGACCATCCGCCGCGACTTGGGCGAACTGGAAAAATTGGGAGAGTTGCGGCGGGTCTATGGCGGGGCCGTCAGCATCGGAGGCCGCCTCGATGAACCGCTGTTTGACGACAAAACCTCCGTCGCCGCCGCGGAAAAGCGGCGCATCGCTGAAGCTGCGATGAAGTACATCAAGCCCAATGACACGATTTACCTGGATGGCGGCAGTACAGTTCTGGAGTTAGCGCGACTGCTGAAGGATCGCTCAAACTTCACCATCGTAACCAACTCGCTGCGAGCGGCCGTGGAACTGGCAGGACGGGGGCCGCGCCTGATTCTGGTGGGGGGCGAACTTCGCCGCCTTGCCCAGACCACGGTGGGGCCGCTCACGCGCCTGATGATTGAGGAACTGCACGTGGACAAGGCCTTTATGGGAACCATCGGCCTCAGCCTGGAGGAGGGCCTTACCACCACCGACCCCACGGAGGCTTATACCAAAGAGTTGGTGATGGAGCACGCGCGCGAGGTCATTCTGCTTGCGGACAGCAGCAAGGCCCACAAGATTTCTTTCACCCGCGCAGGGCGGCTGGAGAAAGTCCGGGTGCTCATTACCGACAATCTGATTGACCGGAAACTATCGAAGGAACTGCGCAAACGGGGGATGGAAGTGGTGCTTGCTTAAAGGCAGTGGATAGTGGCTAGTGGTTAGCAGAGGGACTTGCTAACCACTAACCACTAGCAACTAGCCACTTCTTTTTGGAGAACAGATGACGCCAGCTTATTTGCAAGATTCCAGACCGGACTTTGCTCCCTTTGAGATCGAGTGTGGGACGATTCCCGCGTTTCGTTTCCAGGGCAACCTTCAGAGTGAACTGGCGGTGGGGCGCATTGACGGCGCCACGGCTACTGCCCTGCTGGAAGACATGCTCATGATCCGCGAGCTGGAGGAAATGATCGTGACGGTGCGGTCGGGCGCCTACGAGCCGCTCGCCGGTTACAATTATCGCGGCCCCACGCACGTTTCCATTGGCCAGGAAGGAGCTTCCGTGGGAGCGTGCAGCGCCTTGGCGCTGAAGGATTACATCACCAGCACACACCGCGGCCACGGAGACAGCCTGGCGCGCGGATGCTGCGCCTTGCGCGAAATGCCCGAAGAGCTGTTGCGGAAGCGCGTTCCGCAGTCGCAGGCGGTGGGGCGCGAAGAACTTCTCGAACAGGCTTTGGAGGAGCATGTTTACCGCACCATCGCGGAGCTCTTCGGCAAGGAGGATGGTTACTGCAAGGGTCGCGGCGGCAGCATGCACATTGCGGACTTCACGGTTGGCCACCTGGGGGCGAACGCCATTGTGGGCGGCAGCGTACCGATTGCCACCGGCGCCGCAATGGGTTCGCGCTACCTGCAAAACGGCGCCGTGGTGTGCTGCTTTGCCGGGGATGGCGCTTACAACAACGGCGTGGTTCTGGAATCATTGAACTGGGCGGCGCAAGCACAATTTACCAATGAAATTGCCGGCAACCTCCGCTTCGGCATCCCGATTATCTTTTTCGTTCTCAACAATCACTATGCCATGACCGGCCGGTCCGATAACGAGGTGACCGGCGTCAGCCACCTGGCCCAGCGCGCCGCGGGCTTTGCCGACAATCGCATGCACGCGGAGATTATCAACGGCATGGATGTGCTGGCCACACGCGACGCCGTCCTGCGGGCGGCCCAGGGCTGCCGGGAGGGATTGGGACCTTACTTCTTTGACGTCGACACCTACCGCTACTTCGGCCATTCTTTGAGCGACCCTCGCAACGAATATCGCACGCGCGACGAAGAGGCCGCCTGGAAAGCCGTCGATCCCATCCTCAATTATGAAAAGCAGCTCCTGGAATGCGGGGTTCTGGATCCGCCAGGCATTACCGCTGTGAAAACGAAGGTGCGGGAGCGCAACGCGCGGGCGGCGGTTCGCGCCGCGCAAGCTGCCGACCCTGCCCCTGAGGATGTCATCAAGTACATGTATACCGACACCTTTGTGGAGAAGGTGCCGCCCCAATTCACCAAGGTGGAGGTTCTCGAACCGCTTCCCCCCATCAAGCGCGCGAGCGGCGAAATCACTTACCGCGACGCCATCAAGGAGGCGGTAATTGAAGAGATGCTCCGCGATTCGCGCGTCCTCTTCTATGGTGAAGACGTGGCCGAGTACGGTGGGGCTTTCAAGCTCTCCAAGGGTTTACTCGAAATGTTTGGCCGGGCGCGCGTTTTCAATGCCCCCATATCGGAAGCGTGCATCTGCGGCACCGCCGTGGGCGCGGCCATGATCGGGCTGCGTCCGGTGGTGGAATTGATGTATATGGACTTTCTGCTGATGTCGGGCGATCAGGTCGGCAACCAGGCATCCAAGTGGCACTACATGTCGGGCGCACAGGTGGAAGTGCCCATGGTGCTGCGCGTGTCGGTGGGAGCGGGTAAAGGGTACGGCGGGCAACATTCGCAAACGCTGGAGTCGACGGTAGTGCATGTTCCCGGACTTTACGTGATTTATCCTTCCACCGCTTACGATGCGAAGGGACTGATGAAATCTGCCATCCGCGACAACAACCCGATCATGTTTATCGAGTCGCAGGGGCTTTACAACGAGAAAGGCCCCGTACCGCAGGAGGAATACCTCGTGCCCCTGGGCGTAGCGGATGTGAAGCGCGCCGGCAGCGACATCACACTGGTTGCTTACGGGCCGGCGGTTCCCCTGGCTTTGAAAGCTGCGGACCGCTTGCAGGATGAATCCGGCGTGAGCGCGGAAGTGGTCGACCTCCGCAGCCTGGTGCCGCTCGACATGGAGACTGTACTGATGTCGGTTCAAAAGACCGGGCGCTGTGTGGTGATCAGCCAGGCCGTGAGCATAGGCAGTTTCACAGGCGAGGTCGCATCGACGATTCAACACGAGGCATTTGATTATCTTGATGCGCCCGTGGTGCGCGTGGGCGCGAAAAACGGCATCGCTCCGCAATCGCACGTGCTGGAAGCGGTCTTCTATCCTCGGGTGGAAGACATTGTCGCGGCAGCGAAGTCAATCTTGTAACAAAGTTGTTAGTGGCTAGTTGTTAGTGGCTAGCGTCCTTGCGCGGCTTCCAGCCGCCAGTTACTCGCCACTATCCACTAACCACTAGCCACTCCAAGGAACTTCCTAATGGTCAAAGCTGTAGTCATGCCCAAATTAGGGCAATCGGAGGAGACGGTCACCATCGTTCGCTGGCGCAAGCAAGTGGGCGAGACCGTCGCCAAGGGCGAGGTTCTTTTCGAAATTGAGACCGACAAGGCCCTGCTGGAAGTCGAGAGCTTTTTTGCCGGCACCCTCCTGAAAATCGTCGCGGGAGAGGGAGTGACCGTCCCCGTGCAATCCACGGTGGCTTTTGTGGGCGACCCCGGCGAGCCCGTTCCGGAAGTTGTGCTCCCTCC
>Ga0326727_10013110_pt1 | contig 18579 bp, 17 predicted proteins | sample MB2enrmetagenome_FD_207643 | JGI IMG/M metagenome (GOLD analysis project Ga0326727, IMG submission 207643) | Lab enriched peat soil microbial communities from McLean, Ithaca, NY, United States - MB29MY | ecosystem: Environmental > Terrestrial > Soil > Wetlands > Peat | place: USA: New York...
GAGCATCACGTACACCCTGATGACTTGGAACGTGCGATGGCGATGGTTCAGAGCCTCTGGGAGGAAGGATACTATACTCTCGACTACAGGTTTCTCCACAAGGATGGGGAGTATCGGTGGGTACGTGAAGAAACGATAGTGCTCCGCGATGCTGACGGTAATCCGATCGAGGTCAATGGATACTGGACGGATATCACAGAGCTAAAACGAATGGAGCTAGAGATTGCAGAAAGAAGTAGGGAACTAACTGAGAGCGAGCATAAGCTTCGCTCCACTGTCGATACGGCTGTTGATGGAATCATAACGATCGACGATAGTGGATTAATTCAATCATTCAACCCGGCCGCTGAACGTCTCTTTGGTTACACATCAGAAGAACTTGCTCGGCAGAACGTCAAAATCCTGATGCCTGAACCCTACAGGAGCGAACACGACGGCTCCATAAGCAACTACGCGCAAACGGGCGAAGCCAAGATCATCGGCAGAAGTGCCCGGGAAGTCGTTGGACGTAGAAAGGATGGGTCCACATTCCGAATGGAGTTGTCCGTGGGAGAGATTAAGCTCACCGATGATCACCGCTTGTTTACTGGAATCGTGCGGGATATCACTGAGCGCAAACGCTTGGAGAATGAATTACGCTTTGTCAATGCGATCTTGGCGGCCCAGCAGGAAGCAGCAATAGATGGGATCCTTGCCGTCGATGAAAAGGGTAGAATGATTTCGTTCAATCAAAGGTTTGTAGAGATGTGGGCCATACCGCCTGACGTAGTGGCGTCGAAATCGGATGAGCGGGCGATGCAGTCGGTCTTGGGTATCTTAAATGAGCCCGAGAAATTTGTGGAGAGGGTACGATACCTATACGATCACCAGTCCGAAACTAGTCGAGATGAGATTGAGCTTGTTGACGGTAGAGTATTCGATCGTTACTCTGCGCCAATACTTGGAACCGATAAGGCGTACTTTGGAAGAGTCTGGTATTTCCGAGATATGACCAGGCGAAAAGAGGCGGAGGAAAAGCTACGTGCAACAAAAGAAGAACTCAGTCTGCTCCTGAATTCTACTGCCGAAGGAATTTACGGCCTTGATTCGCAGGGCAACTGTCGATTCACCAATCCCTCTGCGCTTAGACTTCTTGGATACGAACGAGGCGAGTATTTGATTGGAAGAAACATACATGATTTGATGCACCACACTCGGCCCGATGGGACACCTTATCCAATTCAGGACTGCAAGATTTTAGGCGCGATTCGTAGCGGAGAGAGGGTGCATTGTGATGACGAGGTATTTTGGCGTAAGGACGGGACGAGTTTTCCTGTTGAATACTGGTCGTATCCGCAAAGGGTAGGAGATGCCCTCGTAGGTGCAGTAGTGACTTTTGTAGATGTTACGGCCCGTAGACTGATGGAGGCGGAGAATAGGAAGTTGACCACTGAAGCGACACAGGGTCTTATTGAGGTCACAGATCAAGTTAACTCATTAGCTAAAGTGAGGGAGAAGCTGAAGATAGTTCCTGACATATCTTCTGGATTGGACATTATTCTTGAGACTGCGCTTTGGGATTTTGGTCTGGATTTTGGAGCGATTTTAGCGCTTGACCGTCAAGCGAACAAGATGAAGGTACGGGCTTCAAAGGGAAAAGGACAGGAGATCCGGCTTGAGGACAGCTACTTGGTTGAAGATTTTGTGGAGCTGAAAGATCTGCCGTCAGAAGGTGTAACAAGGATTGTTGAAAAAGGTGAGCGAAGCATCTTCAACGCAGCGGTAGAGTACATAATGCCAATCCTTTCCGGGAAGGAGTTGTTTGGAGTAATGGTGTTTGGCAAGGTGACGCGAGATGCAGAGGAGGTAAGTAACATGCACATTCTGAGCATGTACGCTGACTTAGTCTATTCATTCGTCCTTGAAAGATCTGTGACTATCACGCCCGTTCTAGAAACGGTAACGAGTGGAAACCGAACGATTGAAGCTGGTCAGATCTATCTCGTGAAGAATGACCCAACGAAGGCTTTCGAGGTCTTCGCGGGTTTGGTGTTTAGCGGTTACGAAGGGTTATGTATAGCGCGAACCCATCCACGCAAGATTCGAAGTAAGTATAAACTTGAGAAGACGCCGATTATTTGGTTGACGAGCGAAGCTCCCGGAGACGAATCTTCCGTACACTCCATTCCAGAAATGTCAATTATGATTGGAGACTTCCTTGATAAAGCTGAGAAACCTGTGATTTTGTTCGAGGGCTTCGAATACCTCATACTCAATGACGGATTCAAATATTTTATAAAATTCCTGCAAATCGTCAAGGACCGCGTTCAGAGGAAGAACGGAATTCTGATAGCTCCATTCGCAGAGCAGACCATGGACACGAGAGAACTGGCGCTACTGAAAGTGGAAACGGCATCTTCGCCGAGGAAGCTTATGGAGCCGGAGAGGAAAACCTCAAACGGGTTTTGTTAGGTGACGAGAACTTGACACAGCCCAACTGACGGTAACCTATTACCATGAGTTACGACTAGTAACTCGAACTTTCGTGAAATTAACGACATCGATTTAAGGCCTTAAATCGACATCAAGTTAAGGACCAACCCCCTCTCATATAGTCAGTTAACTACGGGTTTTCTTGCCAAGCTATAGAATAGAATACGTTGGAGCCTCGGGCGGGGTTTGAACCCGCGACTGAATACATCTCAGGTGTACCGGTAAATTGGGGTCAGAATCCCCTGCCCCATCTCTGAGTTCTTCGCAGCAAATCTGTAGATCGTTGAAATCCGTCTCGGTATTGGACTGTAGGTAGTCTAGGTACTTTCTATTGCAAACCGCTAACAGCGCATGACCGCACTCTAAGTGGGTTTACAATTCGGGTTCAGTATATTCTTCATCGGTTACTGTTACTGTCTTTCCTTTTCGTTGTCAACTTTCGTCGAGTGAGTGTTCTGAGTAGTGCGTGTCTTTGGAGAAATGACAAGAGCATCCGTCGTATCTGATGTTAATTTTCGTGAACGTAGGGCACCTTGAATTTTCATTTTCGCAGCGTCACAGTACGCACTCCAAACAAGTGGGTTTGGGTCGTAGACTCTAAGAAACTCCTTGTCATAACCAAGCACAGTCAGCATATGCCAGTTTTTCGGCGGAATCGGCACCGAAATTATGGCGGGTCTATTTTCGTCTACACATTCCTCAAGAAAGCTAACTAACGCATTGAATGACCCATGAAATTGATACTCTTCACAATATCGGATATCGGCCCACGAAAACTCGGAGTATTGCTTCAATACATCTTGGATTGGTTTGAGTCCTATCTGATCCAGCCCTTTCCTTCTCACGAATTCGCGGAGTATTTGCCCCTGCGTTACTGTTGAGTTAGGCATGTGATATTTTGCGACTGCCTCAATACTCGCAGGAATACACCAATCACGGTTTGGCGGTTGTCTTACTTCAAACGGAAAGCGTTCAAAGTATCGAATCAGTTGCATCACTTCTTACTCCTATGCCTCGTGTATTACCGTTCGGCGTTTGAATCAATGTAAGCGACTTAATTTCTCCCGCCACTCGGATTCCTATGTCGGTCGGTGTCTTTTCCTAACGGGACACTAGCTGGACTTGAGCTGAATCCCAAACTGGGATACAAGGGCTTCCCTTGTGACCTGAACGCGGCGATTTATGCGTTCAAGCGCCCGAATCTCATGCGTTAGATTTCCGAAGTTTTATTATGATAATCTCCCGATTTCACTGGAGGGGGCGAAAGAAGTGAGTGATTTTAACGATTGGAACAGAAGGATCATCGATGAGTTTCGAGCGAATGGGGGGAAGGTCGGCGGGATGTTTGAAGGCAGAACGTTGCTTCTCTTACACTCAAGGGGCGCTAAGAGCCGGCAGGAACGTATCAACCCATTAGCGTACGTGCGGGATGGGGAAAGGTTCGTAGTGATTGCGTCTAAAGGAGGCGCACCGACCAACCCGGATTGGTACTACAACCTTGTTGCAACCCCCGAACTCACAGTTGAAGTTGGAACCGAAACACATCGGGTTCATGCCACCGCAGCCGAAGAACCGGAACGGACGCGGCTATACAATAAGTTGGTTGAGATGATGCCTACCTTTGATGATTATCGACATAAGACAACGCGCAAAATTCCAGTCGTTGTACTGACGCCCATGAAGTAAGAGTAAAATTTCCAGTCCCACGATTTGTGGTTCGTCTCCCTGCCCTTCATCAAAAGCAAAAACCGTTACGGTGCCCACATCTTTGTCCACCAGCGTTCGACTTACTATCGCTCCAGGTTGATATGCAGTCAACTCCTTGAGCCGCAAGGTTCTCCCAGAATCTCGGTCGTTCCTGAGTTCGACTTCCTAGTCCACTCGAATATTGCTGATAACCCTCGTTGTGACCGTTTGGTTTTACATTTGACAGTTCGGCCTCGAAGTTATAAGTCGCAACTACACTTCGTAGTTCTAAAATACGCTATGGATTGGTCCTGGTTCAGTTGCTAATTCGACGACTTGTGTTGGGCGCGATTCTGTTAGTCACCGTGGTGAGCCTGGTCTCGATGGGACCAAGCGCATATGCCGGCATCGTTCCAAGGAACAGCTTGATTCTACAGATGAACAACTCAACAGCCGCGCCCCCAACGACACCTCAAACCGAGAGCGCGGCGTCCACCCCTTCCACACAGTCCGCGCCTTCCGTGCCGACAATAGTGACTGCACAGACAATCCCCACTTCGCAACAGATACCGACCTCAACCATAGTCGTTGTCACGTCTTCCACAGAGTCTGCGCCTCCCGTGCCGGCAACGATGACTACAGAGACAAACCCAACTTCGCAAGACGTACCAACCTCAACCGTAGTTGCAGTCACGTCTACAACAGAACCCGCGTCAGATACGCCATCGGTGACCATTACTTCGGCGGGAAGCCCAACGAGTCAGACCGCAAGCGTGACAACGGAGTCTCTCACAACAACGGCGGTATCTACCCCGTCGTCTGTTACGTCCCAGAGTTCGGCAACGTCAAGTTTGTCCGCGAGCGTGTCGAGCCAGTCGTCAACGATTGAGTCCACGGATTCGAGTACCACTTACTTCACACCGTTTACAACCGTCGAATCTACATCCGTTACGAGCATGGATGCGGGTAGTTCATCGATTCAGTCGGTAACGTCCGTAACTACGAGTTCATCCGTGACCGATTGGAGTCATACCGATTGGAGCTACACCAACACCCAATGGACCCATACCGATTGGACTCATAGCTGGACGCACAGCCAATGGAGTAACCCTAACTGGTGTTACCAGAACCAGTACTACTGTTACCCCAGTTACCCAAACTATCCCGGCTACCCGAGTTATCCGGGCCAACCGGGATACACGTACCAAACAACGACAACCGTCACGTACACGACCTACGTAACGTCCGGAGTAAGTTCCGCCACGACGATTTCGCTTACCACCGTCGCCGGGACATCGGTTCATGACGTCTGGATGACTATAACGCCGCTGCAAGGAGGAGAGTTCAGTGTCACTTTGAGCGCTCAAGGCCTCCAACCGGGCGGCACCTACCTCATAGAGGGAATCACCGGCGGATCCCAAGTCGGCACCGCCCCGTTCGCGACAAGCCTGGCGGCTTCAGAGTTCTCAGCCGATGGCCAAGGCAACGGAATATACTCCTACATCACCGCGACGAACCCACAAACGCAATTTACGGGCGCCTCACTCCTCTACCTACCAAACAACCAGATCACGAACTCGGTGCTCGTAGCAACCGGACCAATCGGCTAGGCAACCGCTCCCGACTCAACCGAAATTACACGGATTACATTCCAGAGTTCTTCACGCGTGCAAGTAATAGTAGTGATGGCGAATTCATAACGCATATTTGGTCGGATGAAAATAATCGAACTACCACAACCGCAGCAGCCTCAAGTGCAGCAGCAGCCACGTCGCCGTTGTTGTGGCTCATGACAAATCCAGACAATAGGACAAGGGCAACCGGACCCGCCACAACTAACGGTTCGGTAATAGTTACTAGTAGAGTGGGGCTGAAATCCGCTGCCCCTCATCAACAAGGCTTAGGTCGGCTGCTGTGGAACGGCATCGGTCTGGTAGTTCAGACAAAAGGTGTGGAAGGGCTCTAAGGCCCTGTCGAGGTTGTATTCGTTGTCGTTGCAATTACGCTGGTTGTCACGTTAGCTTGAGATATGGTGGTGTTGCCTACTGTAGACGTTACGGTATAACTGATAGTCACGTTAGCAACCGTTTGAGTTATCGAAATTGTCTGACTAACGTACTCGGTCGTCGTTACGGTGACATTTGCCGGCGGTCGTAGGCCACTCGATGGGGGTACATTGACCGAAGCCGGGGTCGTCGAATTAGTCGAACTGGTCGAACTGCTGGAACTGTTTAGAGTGGTGGACAGAGTCGAATTGGCATTAATTGCTGATGTCATGCTTTCAGACTGAACGCTTGTCGTGTTCTGGGACTGGGCAGCCGCTGAAGTGAATGTTGAATTGGTAGTTTGAGTACTATTTCCAAGCGCCGCAGTTGAAGCTGTCGAGTTGGCATTAGTCGTTGATGTCATGTTTTTAGACTGAGTGCTTGTTGTGTTGTGGGTCTCGGCAGTTGATGTAGTAAGTGTTGAATTGGTTGTTTGAGTACTATTTCGAAGAGCTGTAGTTGAAGCTGTCAATGTCTCATTCGTATTTGCGGGATTCGTGCTCAAGCTGCCCGTGCTTCCTATGTTTCCGTTAATTGTGCCGGAAAGTGCGAGGGTGGATGTTGAAGCGAGCTGGCTTTGTGGTGCGTTGAACGTGAGGGTTTGACCGTTCATTGTCCCAATGAGGATGAGTTGATTGGTTCCTGAGTTTGTGTTGGCGAATATTGCGATGGCGCCAACCTTGCTTACGCTTCCCTGGCCGCCGGTTATTTGGAAGGTTGTTGAGCCAATTTGGAGGGTTCCCGTGACATTTTGTATGAAGACCCACTGGTTAGAGTTCTTGTAGGCATTGGCGGTGAGGCTTAGCGTGCTTGCTCCGGAGAGGCCGTTACTGATCGCTGTAGCTTGACCAGTCATGTTAATCGTGATTGTTCCGGGTGGAGGTTGTTGGGCATGTGCTAGCGTAGGCGCTAAGGAGAGAATTGCAATCGTTACAAGCAACGCTGCGAAATATTTGTGCGAGAGTAGTGTTTTCATTTCTTCCGCGCCCCTTGGCACGGTAAGAGGTATATCAATGTTCTTCTCTTGAAACAATAATGTTTCACATACGGTCTTCTGATATGAACCGCCGCAATTGCGGCCGCTCTGACTCCTCGAGATGGCTTTGTAGGTGATTTATCGGGCTGAGGTTATATCCCGCGATTGCCTAGATATTTTTCGGAGATGTGACTGCTGAAACCTTCGATGATTATGATTGCTCTGTCAGTTCTGCTAATCGGGTGTTGTGTGGGTCCGGTCGCTGGACAAGGGGTCACCGCTGGGTATACGGTTTACGTGACCTTCTTCTACCCATTTCACTTCCTGTATAACTTGCAAGTCACAATTCGAGATCAAGCAGGGCGGGCTGTTGGTACTGGGATAAGTTATGACGGAAGCATGGCTATAATCCCCGTTCGAACAGAAGCCACAACGATTTCCTTGACTGTATCGGTATCGGGATACGCGAGTGGGCCGTTGACTAATTGTGTAACCAATCCAAGCTTTTGGTCGGTATCTGGCATGTCCACAATACCTGTCCAAAGTAACGGCGGCAACTACTGGCTCACAGTGAACTTGTCGAAGTGAAAATTTTATCAATTAAAATTACTTCTTCACTGCGGTCTGCCGACGGGACTTGCGAAGCTAACTGAGCAAGTTGACAGTGAACCAATTTTCCTTAGTCGGCTAGGTCAGGATTTCATCGTCTTTCTTAGCTTGGATCCTAGTTCTATCCAGTTTCCATCCGGATCTTTAACGTAAGCCAATAACCATGCGCCCTCTTTGAACGGCGGCATCGCCTTTCTCTTCCCTTTCGCCAGTGTCTTGTACGCATATGATGCGTCTTTCACTTCGAACGCCAAATGATCGAGACCTGAGCGTCCCCCACGCCTGTACTTCTTTGGGTACGAGTTCAGTTCCAGAACTTGTCTGGATCCTCTCGTAGTTAGCCATGCAACACGTCCGCCAGTTTCTTTTATAGAAGTTTTGAAGAGAAGCTTCATTCCCAATGCTTTCCTGTAGAACTCGATCGATCGTTCAAGGTTCGATACTAGGATTCCAGTATAGATGAACTTGGATTGCACAATAATCGCTTGAATCTGTTGTCGCGGGCAGATATAAGCTGAGGGAGGCCTATGGACGGTGCATGCTTACCGCTCGCCAATCGTAAATATCTGACCCGAAATCTTGTCGTCGACGATTCGACGGTTCGACAAATGAGCAACACTTCACGAGATCCATCGGACATACCTGGAACAGAAGCGGCTGGCATTGAGCCTCCGCGTGAGAACCTAGCTGGATTCAAGAATGTTGTGAGACTTGGTTATGTTAGCCTTTTCACCGACCTCTCAACCGAGATGATTCTAGGCCTTCTTCCTGTATTCATTCACGACCAACTTGGAGCATCTTACGCCATAGTTGGCCTCATAGAAGGAAGCGCCGAAGCCATGAACGACTTTTGCCGAATCTTGACTGGAGTCATTACCGATAGGATCGCAAGACGCAAACCTCTGGTGCTCATAGGATACGCCCTCTCATCCTTCGCGAAACCACTATTCGCTCTGACAACAACTTGGGGCCAAGCTTTCATCGTCAGAGTCACCGATAGAGCAGGAAAAGGGACACGAACATCTCCTCGAGATGCTTTGATTAGCGATTCAGTCGCGAAATCTCAGGCAGGAAAAGCATTCGGCGTTCAGAGTTCATTAGACCAAGTCGGAGCCGTACTTGGCCCGTTAGTCGCTTTCCTCATGTTCCCATTGATTGGCTTTAGAGGGGTATTCTGGTTATCTTTCTCGCCTGCAATCGTCTCTCTGATAATTCTTCTCTTTTTCGTGACAGAAACCGTTGGGCTGAAGAAACAGACGCACTTCTTCCAAAATGCGTCTGCAGTATTGAACCGGCGTTTCGTCTATCTACTCGCTGCACTAAGCATATTCTCGATAGGGGCCTACAACTTTTCCTTCATACTCTTGAGGGCGTCATCGCTTGGTATTCCGGACGGCCAGATTCCACTCGTGTACGTGACCATTAATGCGTTGTCAGTTGTAGCCGCTTTCCCTGCCGGCATGCTCGCGGACAAAATTGGTAAAATTCCGGTCATTCTTTTGAGTTATCTCGCTTTCCTTCTTACATCCGTAACTGGCATTATACTTGTGGGAAGCTGGTCGTACGGCTTCATAATCGCCAGCGTATTCGGAATTTATCTTGGAATATCAGACCCAGTTCAACGTGCAATAATCCCTGATTTTGCAAAGAAGGAATTAAAAGGAACAGCTTACGCGATCTACTATCTCACGGCGGGTGTGTGTGCGCTCTTGGCTAATTCGATATTCGGATATCTCTGGACTACTGCTACTTCTTCCGTTGCCTTCCAGTATGCCCTCGCTACCTCGACCGCGGGAGCAATCGCTCTGGTACTGTTCTTTGTAGCAGATGGGAGGGGTTTGGTCGGGAGGGTTAAAGGCTAGTTAAACATGCCAGCGAAAGTGATGACGTAATTCAGGCATTCTGTTAGGAGATTCTCAAGGCTTGCTCAAAGTCTTGGATTATGTCGTCTGTGTTCTCGATTCCGACTGACATGCGAATTAGGCCATCTGTTATCCCAAGTTCCTGCCTATCCTTCGGTGTCATGCCAGCGTGTGATGTTTTGGCAGGTAGGGTCAGGAGAGTTTCCACTCCTCCTAGGCTGGGTGCGACCATTGGCAGTCTAGTTTTCTTGATGAACTGTTCAGCCGCCTTTGTATCGCCGTTTAGCTCGAAGCTGAGCATTCCTCCAAACCCGTCGAACAGCTCTAGTGCTCGTTGATGTTGCGGATGATCTTCCAGGCCTGGGTAGTTCACGTTGCGAACGCTTGGGTGGTCATGAAGGAATTTTGCGATTTTTAGTGCGCTCTCGTTTTGGTACCTAACCCTCAATGCAAGCGTCTTCATGCCCCTGTGTAAGAGGTAGCAAGCATGGGGGTCAAGTGATCCGCCTAGGTGGTCGAGTCTATGCTTGATTTTTTCGACTAGGTTTGCACGGCCAATGATTGCTCCTGCAACAATGTCCGAGTGGCCGTTCAAATATTTCGTGCAGCTGTGGAGCGAGAGATCATACCCGAACTCTGGAGGTCTGAAGTTGATCGGTGACGCAAAGGTATTGTCAATTAGTGAGACCAGGTTATTCTCCTTTGCAAACCTAACGATAGCCCTATGATCAGCCACCTCCATAAGCGGGTTCGTAATTGTCTCGACGTAGATCGCCTTCGTGTTGGGACGAAGCTTTTCTTTCCATGAACCGGGGTCGTTAGCGTCCAGTAAGTCATATGACATTCCGAAAGTATCTAGGTCGCGAGTGACGAAGTCATAGGTTCCACCGTAGAGGCATTTTTGAGCTAGTAGATGTCCACCGGGAGGGAGGACCGTAAGCAAGGCGGTGGATATGGCCGCCATTCCACTTGAGGTTACAAGTGCGGCCTCAGCATTTTCAAGGGCCGACAACTTCCTCCCGAGAGCAGCCTGGTTAGGAGTATTGTTGAGTCGAATGTACTTCAGGTCATGGTAGCTGGTTTCGCCACTATACTCGAACATGGCCGATTGGAAAATGGGTATGTTCACAGCGCCCATTATTCGCGGCGAAGGTTCACCTGCGTGGATGATCTTGGTCTCTATCCGATCGGAATCGGCGGACATATGCTTCCCTGACTCCAGCTTGTAGAATAGTGAACAAGCTGAAAAAGATGCTACCGCGGTATGCCTTTAGCCCAAGTCCGGACGATTATGGAAAGCGCACTGCCTCGTCGTGGTGCCTCGTTTGGGTCCAAAGAGGGAAGGTAACGTAAAGCCTAACGTATCGGCATTGACTTTCATGGGCGTCTTACGCTGGCGTCCTACTGATGCTCGAGCTTGCCCTTGAGTTGATTCTCATCAGTGCGCTGCTGCATGCCGGATGGAATTTATTCTCCAAGGCCTCCTTTGATTCACTAGCTTTCATGTGGTGGATGTACTTCCTCGGCGCAATAGGTTACGGGTTGATACTTCTTCCCATGTCGATGATCTATCTGGCCACAGCGTCTGTTCTGCCTTTCCTTGTTTCCGCCTTGGCGGAAACTGGCTACGTGCTAACGTTAGCAAAGGGTTACGAACGCGGCGATCTGTCTTTGGTTTACCCTGTCTCGCGAGGTGGAGCCCCAATCCTCACAGCCCTATGGGCTGCGTTGTTATTCGGTGAAAGGCTACCTACGTTCGGAATCATCGGCATATTGCTGTCCGTTGCAGGCGTTTATTTTCTCTCCATCAGCGAGGGCACCACAAGCATCAGGCACGTGGCTAAGAAGTTCCAGCTGAGTCGTGCGTCTACTTGGGCACTGGCATCAGCGCTCTTCATTTCAGTTTATTCTGTTTCAGATAACTTTGCAGTCGTTTCGACTCCACCAGCCGTGTACATTTGGTGGGTTTTCGTGGGCAATGCTGTATTCTTAGTTCCCTTTGTCTGGCGACGGATCCGCATTAAGGGTAATGTTGCTGAGATCAAGTCGAGCTGGACGAAGATCTCGGTCGCTGGGACTGGTTCCTTACTCTCGTACCTGTTGGTTCTGTTTGCGCTTAAGCTAACGAGTGTCAGTTACGTTGTAACTGGCCGTGCATTGAGTTTACTTTTCGCGGCAATTCTGGGGGCTTTATTCCTGAGGGAGAAAATCGGCCCTATGCGAGTACTTGGGGCGACACTCATGATTCTAGGTATGGCAATGATAGCGGTTCTTGGGTCATGACAGCTGGCCGATTTCGCCGAGTGCTTATCGGTCGTATGATCGTTCTCTTAGCGTTGATCCATGGGGACGACGTGTCGGTTAGTGTGGCCCGTGTATTCCATTTCTGGCCGTATTAGTCGGTTATTCGCGACCTGCTCCAGGACGTTTGTTGTCCACCCTATGCAACGACTCGCAGCGAATGTAGCCGTGAACATGTCTGGCGGTAGGCCTACTGAGCGCATGACTACGGATGAGTAGAATTCCACGTTCGCGTACAGCTTCCGTTCAGGCCTGTACTCTTGAAGGACCCGTATCCCCACCTCCTCAACTTGACGCGCCAACCGCACGAAGCCTGGGTCTGCCGTTTTTCCCGCTATTTCTCTAAGAAATTCCCCCCGCGGGTCTGTTGTGCGATAGACTCTGTGGCCAAAGCCCATTAAACGTCGGCCTGCCTTCAACTCATTTCTCATCCATTCTTCTGCGCGTTCAGGAGATCCGATAGTCTCCAGCATCTTCAGCACAGGTGCAGGGGCGCCTCCGTGAAGCGGTCCTTTCAGCGCTCCGATGGCAGCCGTTATGGCAGAGTACATGTCCGACCAAGTTGATGCAACCACTCTGGCTGTGAATGTCGATGTATTCATTCCATGATCGGCGAGCAGAACGAGATACTTGTTTAGGGCATCAACCTTGACTGGGTCTGGCTCGCGGCCGGTCAACATATAGAGGTAATTAGCGGCATGGCTAAGACCGTTGCGCGGGTCTACCGGTTCTTGGCCCTTGCGAATCCGCTCGAATGCGGCATTGATAGTCGGAATTTTGGCCGCTATCGCAATAGCATCAGCCATATCCGGCTTCTTGAGGGGGATCCCTGTTCCAAGAATGGATACCGCTGTCCGAAGGACGTCAAGGGTGTTCGATGAAGCTGGAAGGTCACGTATAGCTGTTTTAAGCTTCGTCGGAATTGCTCGTTCCTGGTCCAATCGAGCCTTTAGTTCGTCTAGTTGTTTTTGGTTTGGTAAGTCACCATTCCAAAGGAGGTATGCTACTTCCTCGAAGGAGAGGGATGAAGCCAATTCGCGAATGTCATAACCTCGGTACGATAACCGTCCAGCGTTACCATCTATCAAACAGATACCGCTAGTGCCAACGATGACACCCTCAAGCCCCCTAGCCGCAATCATTCGCCGATCGCCAGACTCCCTGAAGGTCCTTCCTTATTACCGCGCCCCTCCACCATCCTTTCAAACGTACGCTTGGTGAATCCCTTCTTTCTTGATGAGCAGGAGACATCAGGGTATGGTCAGCTTGGGTATGATAAGTTCGGTCTTCTCGCGAAACACTGAGTTATGTTTCCGAACAAGGAAGAAATTGGGAGTCGTTGAGAAAGAGGTAGGCAGTATTGCAAATCGAATATTGTGAGTTTCCAGAAGACGCGCTTTATGATCTCGACAACAACGTTTGGGTGAAAATGGAATCAGGGAATCGAGCGAAATTGGGTATTACGAGTGTTTATGCCGCACTCGCAGGCAGACTCGACAAAGTGACCTTCAAACCGGCCGGAGCCCACGTCAGGAAAGGCCAGAGCGTCGCTACTATCGAGAGCCCAACATATTTCGGCGTAGTTCGAACCCCTCTTACGGGGAGGCTGATCACAATTAACGCAGCACTAGAGAGAGTTCCGAAACTTGCGAACGACTCGCCCTATACCCTTGGGTGGTTTGCGGAACTTGAGCCGACTCTTCCCAATAATGAACTAGGATTGCTCATGGAACCAAAGAACGCTGCAGAGAGGATAAGGGAGCAGATTCGCGGGCTACGCGTTAGATGTTTCAAAGCCTATCCGGACTACGAGATGTGGGAAATTGGTGTCGAATGTGCAGCAGTTCTGGTTCGGTTGAACGAGTTAATGGAACGCTGCAAGTTAGGAGATGTCGTTCATGTAATCTCTGACGACCCAACTGCCGACATTGAGCTGGAGAGATGGTCAGATGAAACCGGTCAGGCAGTGCTCGAATCCAGGAAAGAAGGGAAGCTAACGCACTTCATTGTGAAGAAGGTAAAGGATTAGGTTTTCTGGATGGGGTTGCGAATCATATTTCCCCATTCGGTCCATGACCCGTCGTAGTTCTTGACGTTCGGGTAACCTAGCAGATATTTCAAGACAAACCATGAGAACGACGATCGTTCGCCGATTCTGCAGTAGGTAACGACGTCCTTATCGGGTGTGACGCCTTTGCCTTGGTACAATTTTGCAAGTTCTTCTGCGGATTTGAATGTTCCGTCTTCCTTAACGGCTTGAGACCAGGGGATGTTTACGGCACCCGGTATGTGGCCTCCGCGTTGGGCGTGTTCGTTAGGGTATTCAGGAGGCGCGGCTATCTCGCCCGTGAATTCCGCTGGGCTTCTAACATCTACGAGCACTCTGTTACTCTGTCCTAGATTTTTTTTCATGTCATCGAGGTAGGTCCTGATTGTTTGGTCCTGTCCCTTCGCCTTGTATGTTGCTTTGGTGTAGCTGGGCTGTTCTCTCGTTACTTCTCTATCCTCAGCCAGCCATTTCTTTCGGCCGCCATTCATCAAGACTACTTTCTCTACGCCGTAATATTTCAGGATCCAGAATGCGAAAGCAGCAAACCAATTGTTGAAGTCTCCATAGAGCACGATAGTTGTGTCGGCGCTTACGCCGGTTCGTGATAGTAAGTCTTCGAGTTGTTGCTTGCTCAGAATGTCACGTGAAAGCGGGTCGTTCATGTCCTTTCTCCAGTCAAAGAGGGCTGCGCCTGGAATGTGACCGAGGTTGTAGTTAGCGGTCGGGTCGTAGTCAACCTCAGCTATTCGGAAGTTCGAATCTTTCAGATGTTCGTTAACCCAGCTTGTTTCAACGAGAACCTCAGGATGCTTGTAGGCAACCGCTGGATTTGCTTGAGACATGCAAGTTCACGACGTATTATCATGACGTATGGCATATTTAACCTAAGCTCATCAGTGTTCCCAAATCTTTCTCGCAGCAGAACTGGAAATCATCGCTCAAAGTTTAAATTTGAACACGAGGCTGAAGTTCAGTAACGGGCATGTTATTGACGCCCGGTGAACCGAGACTTCTGCCGCTTCTCGCAAGCCCAGGCGCTAGGTACGTCCCCGAATGCAATCATTGCGATTAGATAGGTCAGGTTTCATATTTGTCCTTCAAAGTTGTTGACGGTCTCACTTCCCAAGAAAACCAGCGTTCATTCTCGAAAGGATGTGCATACTAACACTAAACTCTCCCGCCACATCGAATTGAAGACCCCTATCGTCAGCGCACCAATGGACACTGTCACCGAACATGCGATGGCCATTACCATGGCTCGTGCGGGCGGAATCGGAATCATACACCGATTCATGTCGATTGAACATCAAGTTGAGGAAGTCCTGAAAGTCAAGCGCTCTGAGAGCATTGTGATCGATCAACCTTACAGTTTCACGGGAAACGAGAAACTGAAAGACGCAAAACGCGTAATGTCCCAACATGGAGTCTCCGGGCTACTAATCCTAAACGAACGCGGTCAGCTGAACGGTATCCTAACCGCCCGTGACATCCTCTTCGAGCGCGATCCAGAAAAGAAAGTCGCAGAAATGATGACACCCGTTAAGGATATGGTGACTGCTCCTGCGGGCACGACTTTTCAAGAAGCTGAACGGATCCTTCACAAACACAAGCTCGAGAAGCTGCCCCTTGTAGACAAAGATGGTACGTTGCGGGGCCTGATAACAAGTCGGGATATTCTCAGCCTCGAACAGTACCCGAACACATCCAAGGACGCAAAGGGACGGCTCATTGTAGGTGCGGCCATTGGAGTCAAGTCGGATTACCTGGAGCGAGCTCGAGCTCTTCATCAGGCCGGTGCCGACATCCTCGTACTCGATATCGCCCACGCGCACTCCGATATCACACTTGATGTCATCCGTACGATTAAGCGCTCTATCCCGGACGCTGAACTGATGGCAGGGAATGTCGCCACAAAGGAAGGAACAAACGACCTGATTAAAGCAGGAGCCGATGCCGTCAAGATCGGAATCGGTTCAGGGTCCATATGCATAACGCGAATTGTAACGGGTGCAGGTGTTCCTCAACTGACCGCTATAATGGAGTGTGCAAAGGTCGCGGATGATGCAAACGTGCCGATAATTGCCGACGGCGGCATCCGAAACTCTGGAGATATTACAAAGGCCATCGCGGCTGGAGCTTCTACGGTTATGGTCGGAAGCCTGTTAGCCGGTACAGAAGAAAGCCCTGGTATCACGGTAATGAGAGAGGGAAGGAAATACAAACTCGTCCGCGGAATGGCTTCTGTGGCAGCATCATATGATAGGGCGGCTCGCGAATCGGAACATCTGGAAAGTGATGATGCGGCGGGGCTGCTTGATTATGTTCCAGAGGGTGTGGAGGCCTTTGTCCTATTCAAAGGCACAGCTTCCGAGCTCATAAATCAGCTTGTGGGCGGATTGAGGTCGGGACTTAGTTACTGTGGCGCAACGGAAATCTCTCAGCTGCGCGGAAAAGGCGAATTTGTGCGGATCTCCTCTGCAGGGCTTAAGGAAAGTTATCCGCATGACGTCGAAGTAATGTAAACTTCCACCCCAAACTGAAATCGCCGAGTTCAAATGCTCGACTTGCAAGTCTTCACGATAGGGCACTCTACTCGGCCCATTGATGAATTCCTCAAGATACTCTCTACTTATCAGATCGTGACGTTGACGGATGTCCGAAGCTTTCCTAGATCCCTTACGAATCCGCAATTCAACAGAGATGTAATCGGACTCGAACTCTCGAAGCGTGGGATTCAGTATGCGTGGTTGGAGAAACTCGGAGGGAGAAGGAAAGGTTTGGGGAAGTCATCTAAGAATACTTGCTGGAAGAACAGGTCATTCAGGAATTACGCGGACTACATGGAGACAAGCACGTTCCACGAGGGAATCGAAGAGCTTGTTCAGCTAGGCGAGCGTGGAACTGTGGCGTTAATGTGTGCAGAAAGTCTTTACTGGAAGTGCCACCGGTCGATGATAGCTGATTTTCTGCAGTCGAAAGGAATTGAGGTCACACATATTTTCGACCTAAAACACGTGCAGCGACATCAATACACCGGATGCGCTAGAATCGTTGATGGGCAGCTAACGTATCATGAGTAGATTCGATTACTGATGCTATGGGATTACGACCATTACGTCGTTCCCTTGAACCTTGACAACGTAAGTTCTCTCTGGCGAAATTGTGTCGGGAGACTCACCATCCGGCCCCGCGAGAACTTTTCCGGTTTTCGCGTCGAATTGTGCACCGTGATCTGGGCAGGTTAGCACCGTCCCTTTGAGCTGGCCTTCGCTCAAGTTGCCCTGTTCGTGAGTGCACCAGTTGTCCATAGCGTAAAGGGTGCCGTCGATGTTAGAAATCACTAAGTCCTTACCGCCAGCGCGGACAAACTTGATGGTGCCTGGTTGTACCTCAGACTTGTCGCATGCCTTGACTAAGGCCATTTGCCTCACGATTGTAAAACGTTGAATGTTCTTAAGCTCTTGGTCAAGGCTTCCCAACTCTAACCTTAGCCTTGCGTAATTCTTCGCTTAGGAGTGGCACAACCTCTGCATAGTCGCCGACGATGCCGTAATCGCAGTTCTTGAAGATCAGGGCGTTCGGGTCGTTGTTTATGGCGACGACGATCTTAGCGCGACCGATTCCTACCGTATGATTAAACGCTCCTCTCACCGCTATGGCGAGGTAGAATCTGGGCGCAACAGACTTACCCGTTAGGCCTACTTGTAGCTGGCTCGGAAGCCAAGCGAGGTCTACTACTTTCCTCGTCGTAGCTACCGGCGCGTCGAGAATACTAGCAAGCTCCTTAATGGTTGAAAGATTTGCAGGGCTGCCAATTCCCGCTCCTACCGCGACGATTACATCCGCGTTGTCTAACCTTACCGCGTCATGGTCGGATCGGAATTCTTCGCCGACAACTTGGGAGAGTGGCTTAATTTCACTTAATTCTACCTGGACGATTTCACCTTTGCGCGATTCATTCGCTTCAGAGGTGAGCAGCATTCCGGGACGTATGGTGGCCATTTGGGGAAGTGTTTTGCTGATTATTGGTGCGACTATGTTTCCTCCAAACGCAGGCTTCAGCTGGACAATCTGTTCGCGGTCGTTAAGTTCTAACCCTATGCAATCACTCGTCATGCCAAGCCCTAGGCGTGCGGCAACTCTTGGCATGAGATCTATGCCTATCGAAGTGGACGCTGCTATCACCGTGTACGGCTTGAATCTCTGTATCGTTTGTGCGAGTGCGCTGGCATAAGCATCGTTCGAATATTTCGCCAATTGTTCATGCTTTAGAACATAGACTTTGTCGGCTCCATGGACTATGAGATTTCGAGCTTGCTCATCAGTGGGTTCACCGAAGAATATTGCACATAACTCACTTTCGAGTTTCTCTCCGAGTTCTATTCCTCTTCCCAAGAGTTCGAACGTTACGGGACGAATTTGCCCTTTAACAAGTTCCACCAAAACCCAGAAAGCTCGCTTTCCATTCTTGCTTCGTGATTCCGGCGGCTTAATGCTCCTCCCTTGTTCATTCTTCCAACCAGTGAACAAGCCAAGTTCGCTGAGAATTTGCGTGAGCTTTTCTACTTTCTTGCCACT
>Ga0326727_10013112_pt1 | contig 18576 bp, 13 predicted proteins | sample MB2enrmetagenome_FD_207643 | JGI IMG/M metagenome (GOLD analysis project Ga0326727, IMG submission 207643) | Lab enriched peat soil microbial communities from McLean, Ithaca, NY, United States - MB29MY | ecosystem: Environmental > Terrestrial > Soil > Wetlands > Peat | place: USA: New York...
CTACTGTGGGATCCGGGCAACATGTATTCTCCCAACCGAATTCTCCAGTTCCTCCGAGGTTTTCAGGAGCAGGACCCGGAACTGCTTATCTTCCTCAAAGGCGACTACACGCGCATGGGTCCGCTAGGTTTTTATCTTCAGCACACGGCTACCTACAGCCGGATCGACGAGTACAGCGAACTGACTGTCTTTTGTCGCCGCAAAGAGGTTCCCGTTACTTACGTGAACTTGCCCGCGAAATGAATCGATCACTGCCTGCGTGCCATAATTGAGCTCCAAAGCTGATTCATAAAGAGGTCTCCGTGAGCGAATTTGCGCCGCACTCCCATGCTGGAATCTGGATTCTGTTTGCGGTTGCCGCGCTACTGGCGCTGGTGGTGCAGCCAGCGGCGGCGCAGTGCCGTCCCACGCCGCAGTGCGACTGGGCCGAACTGGAGCGATATCGCGCCGCCAACGCCGCGCTGCCGGCGCCTTCGGCGGCCGCTCCGCGCGTGGTGCTGATGGGCGATTCGATCACCGAGGGCTGGCCGGATTCGAAGAGCGGAGCCGAGATGGGATCGCTCTTTCCCGGCAGGCCGTATGTGAATCGCAGCATCTCGGGACAGACGACGCCGCAGATGCTGGTGCGCTTTCGCCAGGATGTCGTCGCGCTGCATCCGGCGGCGGTGGTGATTCTGGCCGGGACCAACGACATTGCAGGCAATACCGGCGATGAGACGCTGGAAGAGATCGAGGGCAACTTCGAGAGCATGTGCGAGCTGGCGAGGGCCAGCGGAATTCGGGTGGTGCTGGTCTCGGTGTTGCCGGCGAGCGACTATCCGTGGCGTCCGGGACGGCAGCCGGTTCAGAAGATCGGCGCGCTGAACCTGTGGCTGCGCGGCTACGCGGCGGCGAATCATCACACCTATCTCGATCTCTACACGCCGATGGCGACTTCCGCGGGCGCCATGCGCGATGGCTTACACATCGGCGACGGCGTGCATCCGAGCCGCGCCGGATACGAGCTGATGGCTCCGCTGATGCAGAAGGCAATTGATGAGACGCTGGCGGAGAAGCAGGAGCAGAGCTCAGCCAACGGCAGAGCTGCGCGGTAAGACTGCCTGCGCCGGGCGTTTCGTCTCCCGTTTCTTGGTAATTCCTCGGCAGCGGGGTTATCCTGAACCAGATCGGCTTTCCTGTCTTCCCCAAAATTTCATAGCTCAAAGAGGATGCAGCGATGAAGGCTACGTCAAAGATTGCAGTATTCGATACCACCCTTCGAGATGGCGAACAAGCGGCTGGAACCCGGTTGGGCAGCCGCGACAAGATCACGCTGGCACGGCAGTTGGCGCGGCTGAAGGTGGATATCATCGAGGCGGGCTTCCCGGCCTCTTCGCCCGAGGACTTTGACGCGGTTCGCAAGATCTCGCAGGAGATTCATGGGCCTACGATCTGCGGGCTCTCGCGCGCGGTGGCCGCCGATATCGAAGCCTGCGGCAAGGCGCTGGCCAAGGCCGCAAAGCCGCGCATTCATACCGGCATCGGCGTCAGCGACATTCACATCCTCGGCAAGTTTCAGGATGATCGCTACGGCAAGACGCTGGCGGCGAAGAAGGTGAAGATGATCGCGCTGGCGGTGGATGCGGTGAAGCGCGCCCGCCAGTACGCCGCCGACGTGCAGTTCTACGCCGAAGACGCCGGCCGCGCCGATCCGGCGTACCTCTTCGAGATGCTGGAGGCGGTGATCGACGCGGGCGCGACGGTGGTGAATATTCCCGATACCACCGGCTACGCGGTGCCCGAGCAGTACGGCGCGCTGATCCGCGGCATTGCGGAGAACGTGCCGAACATCAAGAAGGCGACGATCAGCGTGCACTGCCACGACGATCTTGGCATGGCCGTTGCCAACTCTCTGGCCGGCATTCGCAATGGTGCGCGGCAGGTGGAAGGAACGATCAACGGAATCGGCGAGCGGGCCGGCAACGCGGCGCTGGAAGAGATCGTGATGGGACTGCGCACTCGCGCCGACTACTACGGGCTGACGACGGGGATTGATCCGCGCGAGTTCTATCGTACCAGCCACATGGTGGCCGAGATGCTGGGCACGCCGGTGGCAGCGAACAAGGCCGTCATTGGAGCCAACGCCTTCGCGCACAGCTCGGGCATTCACGTCGATGGCGTGCTAAAGGCGCGCGAGACCTACGAGATCATGAAGCCCTCCGACGTGGGCTTCTCCGAGAGCCGCGTGGTGCTGACCGCCCGCACCGGACGCGCCGGGCTGCGCGCACGGCTGGAGAAGCTCGGTTACGAGCTGAACAAGGAGGAGCTGGAGACGCTCTACCATCGCTTCCTCGCCGTGGCCGACAAGAAGCAGGAGGTGCTCGACGAGGACCTGGCCGCGCTGGTGCACGACGAGCTGCCTCCGGTGGAGTATCACCTGAAGCTCGACTACCTGCACTGCTACAGCGGAACCACGGCGATTCCGACGGCGACGGTGCGGCTCTCGATCAAGGGCAAGCAGAAAGAGGGCGCGGCGATCGGCGATGGCCCGGTGGATGCGGTGTACAAGGCGATCGCCAGCGTCACCGGCACAAAGGCCAAGCTGATGCGCTACGACATTCGCGCCATCACCGGCGGCACGGAGGCGATGGGCGAGGTGACGGTCTCGCTGGAGCTCGACGGCCGGAGGGCGATCGGACGAGGTGCCTCGACCGACGTGATCGAGGCCAGCGCAAAAGCGTATGTGGATGGACTGAACCGGCTGGGGTAGGAGCGGTTCCCACATCTGCCAAAGGCGGGCAGATATGGGGCACCATAGCGCCCGCGGCCGGAAGGGCGCCGAAGGCGTCTGCCGCGTACCCGTCCATTTCGCTTCCCACATCTGCCAGAGGCGGGCAGATATGGGGCACCTGCGACCTGCCGATCCTTCAGTCGTAGCGTTCGTAGATGACGTGCTTCTTGTCCCAGCCGCAATCTTCGATCAGCAATTTGCGCACGCCGGAGACCATCTCGTTCAAGCCGCAGATGTAGGCGTGCATGTCTTTGCGATCGCCGACGATCTTGCGAAGGTGCTCCTGCACGTATCCGCGGGCGCCCTGCCAGCCGTCGCCGGGACGGCTGAGAGTGGCAATGTAGTGGAAGTTGGGCTGGCTGGCGGCGAGGCGCACGAACTCTTCCTGGTAGTAGACATCTTCGGCGTAGCGGGTTCCGTAGATGAGCCAGACCTGGCGTCCGTTGTGGCGCTGCTGGCCGCTGTTGTCGAGTCCGAAGAGATGCTGCACCATGCTGCGGAAGGGCGCGACGCCGGTTCCGGTGGCGATGAAGATGACGTCCTGAACTTCGGGCTTGAGGACGAAGATTCCGTGAGGGCCGTGGAAGCGGGCGGTCTCGCCAACCTCGCGGTCGCAGAGGAAGTTGGACATGAAGCCTTCATCGACGCGATTGAGGCAGAGATCGAAGGTGTTGTTGCCGCGCGCGGCCGAGGCGATGGAGTAGGCGCGAGTGATGAACTTGTCTCCGCGGGGCTCGCGCACGGAGACGAACTGCCCGGCGACGAAATCGAAGTTGGTGAGCTCAACGACCTCGAACTCGAGATGCTTGGTCTTCTCCGAGAGCAGCACGGAGCGCGTCAGCCGGGCGGTGAGCAGGGGATGGTCCAAGTTCGTCCTCGATGAAGAAGCAACGGGATATTGTAAAGCAGAGAGGGGGAAGACGCATGGTGCGCGACAAAAACAACAAAACAAAGTCAACTGCCCCGCTCAAGCCAAAAGAGGGCTTGAACGGGCCACCTTCCTCGATATTGTCTTGATCCGAACTACTCTCTCGTCGCCTTCTCCAGCAGGTAAATGTACGAGCGATAGATTTCCCCTGTGGCGCGGGTCATGCCGAGTTCGCAGGTGCGGCTGCTGGAGTAGCAGGCGTCGTGCTTGTGGGCCTTGATCTCGGCGGCCTCGTGCGTGGTGGCTGATGCGGTGAGCTCCGGATACATGAAGCCGCGGTCTCCGGCGAAGGCGCAGCAGCCGATGCTGGGCGGAACAAAAGCCTCGCCGGCGCACTTGCGGGCGATGGCTTCGAGCTTTGGCACTAATCCCATCTTGACGGCCGAGCAGACGGGATGCAGCGCGACCGAGCTCTCCGTGCGCCTGATGTTGAGGCGCGGGAGCAGGCGGTCGTGGACGAAGTCGATGCTGTCGAGGATGGTGAGGCGGTCGAAGCGCTGCTGGTTCTCCGGGGTAAGGAATTCGCGGTCGTGCAGCAGGTTGTAGGTGCAGGGGCTGGTGTCGATCATGATCGGCAGGCGGCCCGAGTCCGACCACTTCCAGAAGCTGGCGATGGTGCGGTTGAGCATTACGTCGCGCGACTCCTCGAAGCCCTTCGACGAGTACGGCGTGGCGCAGCAGTGTCCGGCGATGTCGTCGGGAATCCAGACCGGTACGCCGGCGCGGGCGGCGAGGGCGGCGGTAGCCTGCATCAGCGAGAGTTCGTCGGGCTCGCCGGGCAGATGTCCCATGGTGCGCGAGATGCAGGCAGGGAAGTAGATGGCCTGCGCGGTGGCGCGGTCGGTGCGCGGAATGCCGCCGCGGGTGGCGTGCGGCATCACGGCCGTCCAGACGGGCATGTTGGGGCCGATGAAGCGGCGCAAGATGCGGGTGACGGCCGCTACGCCTCCGGCTCCGATGATGTGCTCGGCAAAGTGCGCGGTGCGCAGGCCGAGCCGGACGAGCCGTTCGACGAGCACGAAGTGATCGACGGTGAAGCCGGCGATGGATTTCGCGAAGGCGGAGTTGCGCAGGGCGCGGAAGCGCTTGACGAGCTTTCCGGTATCGATGCTGACCGGGCAGGTGGTGGCGCAGAGTCCGTCGGCGGCGCAGGTATCGAGCGCCATGTAGGGGAAGTCGCGGTCGAGCTGGACGAGGAGCTCGGTGTGGCCGAGCTCCTGCTGGCGGACCATCTCGCGGCGGACGACGATGCGCTGGCGCGGCGTTAGGGTGAGCTCGCGGCTGGGACAGCGCGGCTCGCAGTATCCGCACTCGATGCACTTATCGATCTCGGCTTCGACGGTGGGGAGCTGCTTGAGGTCGTGCAGGTGCGCCTGCCGATCGGGATTGATGATGACGCCGGGATTGAGCAGGCCAGTGGGATCAGCGAGCTGCTTGAGGCGTCGCATGATCTCGTAGGCCTCCGGCCCCCACTCGGTCTGGACGAATGGCGCCATATTGCGTCCGGTGCCGTGCTCGGCCTTCAGAGCGCCATCGAATTTGTTGACGACGAGCGAGACGACATCGTCGATGAAGCGCGAGTACTGGTCGATGACCTTCTGATCGTTGAAGGACTGGGTGATGACGAAGTGGAGATTGCCGTCCTTGGCGTGGCCGAAGATGATGGCGTTGTCGTAACCGTGGCGATGGAAGAGTCCATTGAGCTGCTGTGCCGCCGGGGCAAGGTGCTCGATGGGGAAGGCGACATCTTCGATGATGACCGTTGTGCCGCTCTTGCGCACCGATCCGACGGAGGGAAACATTCCGGCGCGAATCTTCCAGAGCGCGGCTTGGGCGGCGGCGTTGTGAGTGAACTCGGCGGGCATCAGCAGCTTGAGCTGCGAGGTGGCTTCGGCGGCGACGGAGACCAGCGCCTCACGCTCGCTCTCATTGGCGGACTGAAACTCGACAAGCAGTCCGGCGTTGTCTCCGGCAAGCGATTTGATCGCCGGCGGGGTTCCGGCCTGGTCTTCGATGGAGCGCAGGGCGGCGCGATCCATGATCTCCAGCGCCTTGGCTCCGGCTTGGCGCAGTGGAACGATGGAGTCGCTGGCAGCGTAGAGATCGGGGAAGAGCAGCAGGCCGGTGTACTTTACCGGAAGTTCGGGAACGGTATTGAGCACAGCCTCGGAGATGAAGGCGAGCGTGCCTTCGGAGCCGATCAGCAGATGGGCGAAGATATCGACGGCGCGGGAGAAGTCGAGGAAGGCGTTGATGCCGTAGCCGGTGGTGTTCTTGGTGCGGTACTTGCGGCGAATACGCTCGGTGAGCGCGGGATCGCGCTCGATCTGCGCCTTCAGTTCGAGGATGCCGCAGGCGAGAGAAGGTTCGCGTGAGAGGAAGAGCTCTTCGGCGTCGGGCGAGGCGGTATCGATCACGGTGCCGGAGGGCAGCACGAAGCGCAGCGAGGCCAGCGTGTGATAGGCGTTCTGCTCGACTCCGCAGCACATTCCGCTGGAGTTGTTGGAGAGAATCCCGCCGAGGGTGCAGGTGGCGATGGAGGCCGGATCGGGGCCGATCTTTGCGCCATAAGGAACAAGGGCGCGGTTGGCGTGAGCGCCGATGACTCCGGGCTGGAGGCGAATCCGGCGTCCGGCGTCGAGCACCTCGAGTGCGCGGAAGTTGCGTGCGACCTCAACGAGGATTCCGCTGGAGATCGACTGGCCGGAGAGGCTGGTTCCGGCGGCGCGGAAGGTGATAGGCAGGCTGAGCTGATGGCTGAGCTCGAAGAGGCGCGGGATCTCCTGCTCGCCTTCGGCCAATACGACGGCCTGCGGAATGAGCCGGTAGAAGCTGGCGTCTGAGGCGAAGGCGATAAGGTCGATGGGCCGCGAGAGAATGCGGCGCTCATCGACGATGCGAGAGAGCATGGAGAGAAGCTGCTCGGAAGATGGAACCGGCTGGGCTACCGTTGCGACCGCCATAAGGACGCTCCCCGAGCGCCGCTGCAGGATCTGTCGGCGCTGCACAAGGGGGTTACTTTACTACAAGGCGAGGGCGGCGAGGATACGATCTTAGCGAAAGAGGCACGCTGCGCGGCGGGTTTGCGGCGCAACGGGTTACACTAATCCGCATGAGCTTACGTTCGAGGGTTTTATCGTTTCTGGCGGCATGGCTGCTGGTGGCCGGCTGTGTGGCCGTGGCAGAGGGAAAGCACGTTAGGACGGAGACGCCGGCGTCTCCGCGCTTTTCGATCAGCATAGCCGAGAGCCTGCAGACGGGGGCGCTGGATGGGCGCATGTATCTGCTGCTCTCGACCGATCCCAGCGACGAGCCGCGCATGCAGATCGACGATTCACCGAACTCGCAACTGATCTTCGGCCTGGATGTCGAGGGACTGCAGCCGGGGCAATCGGTGACTGTGGATCAGCGCGCCGACGGCTATCCGATTCGCAGCCTGAGCGATCTGCCTGCGGGCGAATACTACGTGCAGGCAGTGCTGCAGCGCTATGAGACTTTCCATCGCGCCGACGGAAAGGCGGTGAAGCTGCCGATGGATCAGGGCGAGGGGCGGCAGTGGAGCATCGCTCCCGGCAATCTTTACAGCAAGCCGAAGAAGATCAAGATCGGGCCGCAGATCGGGCTGGTAACGGTGACGCTCGACCAGGTGATTCCGCCGATTCCCGAGCGGAAGGACACGAAGTACGTCCGGCATCTGCGCATTCAGAGCGAGCTGCTGACGAAGTTCTGGGGGCGGCCGATGTATCTCTCCGCGCTGGTGCTGGTGCCGGAGGGTTTCGACTCGCATCCGGAGGCGCACTATCCGGTGATGATTTTTCACGATCACTTCGTCAGCGAGTTCAGCGACTTTCGCACCGAGCCTCCGGATCCGAATCTGAAGCCGGATTTTAACGAGCGCTTCCAGATCGCGGGCTATAACCGCATCGTGCAGGAGGAGGCGTACAAGAACTACCAGCAATGGATCTCGCCGGGCTTTCCGCGCTTTCTGGTGGTGAAGATTCAGCACGCCAATCCGTATTACGACGACTCCTACGCAGTGAACTCGGCAAACCTTGGACCCTACGGAGACGCGATCGAGACGGAGCTGATTCCGGCGATTGAGAAGCAGTTCCGCGGCATCGGCCAGGGATGGGCGCGATTCACCTACGGCGGCTCAACCGGCGGCTGGGAGGCGCTGGCGGTGCAGATCTTCTATCCCGACCACTATAACGGGGCCTTCGGAGCCTGTCCCGATCCGGTCGATTTCCGCTCCTACATGACGGCCGATCTCTACAAGGACAAGAATATGTTCTACATCGAGGGCGCGCACAAGCGCGTGCCGCAGCCGTCGATCCGCGACTATCTTGGCCATACGTTCATGACGATGGAAGACAACATCGCCTACGAGGCAGCGCTGGGCAGCCACGGACGCAGCGGCGAGCAGTTCGACATCTGGCAGGCGGTCTATTCGCCGGTGGGAGAGGATGGCTATCCGAAGCCGATCTTTGACAAGCGCACCGGCGTCATCGATCACGAGGTTGCGAATTACTGGCGCGAGCACTACGACCTGCACGCGATTCTTGAAAAGAATTGGACGGAGCTGGGTCCGAAGCTGCGCGGTAAGCTGCACATCTACGTCGGCAGCGCGGATACCTACTTCCTGAACGATGCCGTTTACAAGATGGAGGACTTTCTGAAGAGCGCGACGAATCCTCCGTATGACGGCGAGGTGAAGTACGGCGAGCGCGCCGAACACTGCTGGAACGGCGATCCCGAACATCCGAACTACATCAGCCGGATGCACTACAACACGCTTTACCTGAACAAGATCCTGGATCGCATTGCGAAGAGCGCTCCCGCAGGCGCCGACCTTACGAGCTGGAGATACTAGCGATGCGAGTGCTGGTGACGGGCGGGGCCGGATACATCGGCAGCGTGGTAGTCTCGCAGCTTGTGGCCGCGGGTCACGACGTCTGCGTCTATGACAACTTGAGCAAGGGCCATCGCGATGTGGTGCCGCGCGAGGCGGCGCTGGTGGTGGGCGATGTCGGCGACGGCGCGGCGCTGGATGCGGCCTTCGAGCAGCAGCGTCCCGAGGCGGTGATGCACTTTGCGGCGTGGATCGAGGCGGGGGAGTCGATGAAGGCTCCCGAGCGCTTCTTCCGCAACAACACGGCCAACGCGCTGACGCTGCTGGAGACGATGCTGCGGCGCGGCGTGCGACGGTTCGTTTTCAGCTCGACGGCGGCGCTCTACGGCGATCCGGAGTCGACGCCGATTCGCGAGACGGACAAGCTGGCGCCGACAAATGCCTATGGCGAGTCGAAGCTGCTGGTGGAGCAGATGCTCGCGTGGTTTCACCGCATCCACTCGCTCTCGGTGGCCTGCCTGCGTTATTTCAACGCCGCCGGCGCGACGGCCACGCTCGGCGAGCGGCACGATCCGGAGTCGCACCTGATTCCGATCATCCTGCAGGTCGCGGCCGGAAGGCGCGAGCACATCAGCATCTTCGGCGACGATTACGAGACGCCGGATGGAAGCTGCATTCGTGACTACATCCACATCAGCGACCTGGCGAGCGCGCACCTGCTGGCGCTGGAGGCGCTCGAGCGCAGCTCGCGTCCGGAGCGGCTGATCTACAACCTCGGCAACGGGCGCGGATTCAGCGTGAAAGAAGTCATCGAGTGCGCGCGGCGTGTGACGGGCAAGGCGATTCCGGCGGTGGTAGAGCCGCGCCGGCCGGGCGATCCCGCAGTGCTGGTGGCAAGCTCAGAGAAGATTCGCGCAGAGCTGGGCTGGGAGCCGAGGCATCCGGAGCTGGAGCAGATTATCGGCAGCGCGTGGGAGTACCTGCAGGAAAAGGGTGGGGTGTAGACGACTATGGCCACCCATCCACTCTGACGCTCTGCTCTCGCCTGCTCGGAAATCCAGTGTTTATGCGGCTCTCGCGCACTGTGGAAAGGTTCCTTGTCCAACCTCTCGTCCTTTGAGGTCATCGGATGGTGAGTCCGATCAGCGGTGAACGCCACCGTTGCAACCTCAGCCACTATTTCTCACACATCAGGAGCTGCACACATGCTCAAGAGAGTGACTGCACTCGCAGTGTTTCTGTCGATTTGTTCCTGCGTGCTGTTGGCGCAGAGCTGGTACAACATCAATGAATCGACCGCCGCCGATGACGGCACTGTGGGATGGGGATCGTGCGTCGCTTGTGCTGGCGGCGGGACGACGGGAACGGTCTCCAGCGCACCGAATCAGACGTATCCCTCGCTGGATGGCCGAAGCCGCGATTTCATCGTCAGCGGCGCGGACTACACCGACGGGCTGTGGTGGTATAAGGTTGGCCCGCATGACAGCGATACGCACTTCACCTTCGAGTTCTGGCTGCAGGTCGGCAGTGGCAGCCGCTTCGCACAGGCGCTGGAGTTCGATGTCTTCCAGTTCAGAAGCGGAGTCGAGTACATGTTCGGTACGCAGTGCGACTACGCGAACGGCGTGTGGCAGCTGTGGAACGCTGGGATGGAGGAGTGGGTACCGACGCAGTTCGCCTGCAAACGCCTCACTCCCGGGAAGTGGTACCACCTCACCTACCATTTCCATCGCACCGTCCCGGATAACGCCGAACATTATGACAGCCTGACGATCGGGGAACAGCACGAGAGCACAACGACCTACAACTTTGCGACGACCTATCCCTCAGGAACGCTGCCGAGGGGATTTACGGAGAACATGGGAGCGCAGTTCCAGATTGATATTGGAGCGAGCGGAGGGACGATCGAGGAGTGGGTGGATGAGGTGAATTTCATCGCGAACTGAACAGGGGTGGGAAGCAAAAGCAAGAATCACCCGTTCTGCTCTAGTCGAAAGAAGATAGCTTGAGCGGGGCTGTTGACCTTGCTTCTGCTGTTGCGTCTGTTCCTGAGCGGCAGAACGCTGCATGATCGTCATTCCCGCTCGTTCTCTCCGGCGCGCCGTCCATATTCCGACTCGATCTCAACGAAGCTTTCAACTCCGCTGGCGTAGTGCCACCTTCGAGCTTACTTTCTTCGCGTTAGGCTCTTCCCGCGAATTCGCGGGTTTCGGTTGAGACTTTGATCTTCTCGCCGGTCTTGATGAAGAGCGGGACCTTCACCTCGATTCCGGTTTCGAGCGTTGCCGGCTTAGTGACGTTGCCGGAGCTGTCTCCGCGGGCGCCGGGCTCGGTGTAGGTGACGGTGAGTTCGACGTGCGGCGGGAGTTCGAAGCCGATCGGGTTGCCGTTGAACTTCTGCATCTGGATGATGGCGCCTTCGATGAGCAGATCGAGGGCGTCGCCGATCATCTCCGGCGAAAGTGTCAGAGTTTCGAAGCTCTCCTGGTCGAGGAAGTGCGAGCCGTCGCCGTCGCTGTAGAGGTAGGAGGCGGGGACGATCTCCAGATCGGGCTCCTTGAACTTGTCGCTGGCCTTGAAGGTCTTGTCGAAGACGGCGCGGGTGAGCAGGTTGCGCATTTTCAGGCGGACGAGCGTCTGGGCTCCGCGGGCCGAGGGAGTGTTGACCTCGGCTTCCAGGCAGAGGTAGGGGGTGTTCTCGAACTCGAAGAACATCTTGCGCTTGACGTCGATGGCGTCGATGAGTGCGGCCATGTTTACCTCAAATAGTGTACCGGCATAAAAATGATTGAACCTCCAGCATAACAGGCTTGGGCGGAAAGATTGGAGGCCTGTCTTAACGTTCGCCTTCAGAGTTCCTGCTATGACACGGATCAAACAGGGAGTGAGTTTGTTCCGCTCTAAGCGCGCTTCAGGGTGAGGAGCGTGATCTCTGGCGGGCAGAGGAAGCGCATGGGAATGCCGCTCATGCCGATGCCGCGATTGGTGTAGAGCTGATAGTTTCCGAAGACGTAGTGGCCCATCGGATACTTTCTGGCGAAGGTAGGAAGCCAGATGGGGCCCATCAGAGGAGCGCGAATCTGGCCGCCGTGCGAGTGTCCTGAGAGCTGCAGGTCGACCGGGTAGCGGCGCATCTGGTCGGCGAAATCCGGCTCGTGCACAGCGACAATCTTGCACTCCTCCGGCGGAATCCCCTGCAGCGCCTTTTCCGGCCGGGCGGCGCGCGCGGTCACGTTATCGATGCCGGTGATCCAGAGGCGCGCGCCATTGCGCTCGACGGGCACGGAGAGATTGCTCAGTACCTTGATCCGGCCCTCGCTCTCAATTGCCTCGGAGACGATCCTGGGGTTGGAGTAGTAATCGTGATTGCCCAGCACGGCGAAGCATCCGAGCGGAGCCTGCAGTTTGCTCAGCAGCTTTGAGCAGGGCCAGGCGCGCTCGGCGCGGGAGTCATCGCGAGAACTGGCCAGTGAGGCGCTGACGAAGTCGCCGGTTATGACGACGAGGTCCGGCCGAGCGGCATTGGTCTTTTCCACGACCTTCGCGACATGGGCACTGCTCTCGGAGGGATTGAAATGAATATCGCTGAGCTGTGCGACGCGAAGTCCGTCGAAGGCCATCGGGAGGCGTGCCAAGGAGATCGAAATCTGCGTGACGCCGATCTCCAGCGGCTCGCAGAAGCTATCTCCTGCGGCGCCCACAATCAGCGCTCCGGCACTGATGTGAAGAAACTGGCGTCGTGAAAGCGGCATTGATTCCTTGTGGAGTAAGGCCTTGGGGAAGTGAGCGGCCTCTTTTCTTTTTAATCCGCGCGCGGGAGCACGGTCAAGGCAACGCGGTTAAGAACTTGCGACAATGCTGCTTTTGTTTTTTTCGAGCAGCGGCCAACGCGGCATCGATTGCGCGCATCGCGGCGCGCGTTATGTCCAGCGGAATGAGCGTAAGGCGAGGAAGAATGAGATCGCGCCCCATGCGCATAGGACGGCCATCGGCGTGGCCTGCGAGGCCAGCGAGCTGCCTTCCAGAATGATGGCGCGCAGCATGTCATTCAACGCTGTGAGCGGCAGCAACTTGATCAGCGGTATGACTGCGGAGGGGAAGCGCTCGTAGGAGAAGAAGATTCCGGAGAAGACCCACATCGGCATCATGACAATATTCATAATGCCGCTGACGGTTTCGATCTTCTGCGCGCGGCTTGCGGTCAGCAATCCGAGAGCGGCAAAGCTGAGCGCGCCAAGGCAGCTTACGAAGAGGATCGCCGCCCACGAGCCCATCACCCGCATGTGGAAGACCAGCACGCCGAAGCCGAGGACGAGCAGGAGTTCGGCGGCCATCAGGATCAAACGGCTGCTTGCGAGCGCGAGCAGGAAATCCGAGCGGTGCATCGGCGTGGCGATGTAGCGCTTGAGCAGCTTACGCTGGCGCATCTCGACCAGCGCAAATCCGATGCCCCACATCCCCGAGCCCATCAGGTTCATGCCCAGCAGTCCCGGGATCAGGAAGTCAATGTAGCGGCTGCCGGGCGCGCTGTTTGTGCGCGCGGTTGTGGCGATGGTGGGCTTGCTGCCGGCAGCGGCCTGCAATGCGCTATCGGCGAGGCTGCGGGCCAGCACGCTCTCAGGACGCGCGGGATCGTAGACGTATTCGACGGCCTCGCCACGCGGGATGAGCTCCAGATCGAACTTGCCGAGCCGGAAGTTCAGCTCCGCCTGCGACTGCGGCTGCTGCGACAGATGCAGCAGTTGCGCGCTCGCCAGCAGCGAGGCGATGCGCTCCGAGCCGGGCTGTTGAACGATGACGACCCGCACGGCCTCGGGCGGCTTGTTGCGGAAGGCGATGCCGAGTCCGAGCGCGAGCAGGATTGGGAAGGCGAAGACCCAGAAGATCACCTCGGGCTCGCGGAACATCTCGCGCAGTCGCGCCATCAGCAGCATGCGGTAGCCGGTCCAGCGCATGTGCTTCACGATTCGCCGCTCGCCTCGCGGCGTCTTGATTGCGTCCATCTCGTCGACCTTCATCCTCAGGACTCCCGCAGGTGGCGTCCCGTCAGGTTGACGAAGACGTCTTCCAGGCTCGATTGCCGCGTCGTCAGTTGATTCAACTGCCAGCCGTTTTCGTCGATGAGGCTGAGCAGGGCGGGGATGGTGCGATGCGGCTCTTCGACGGTCAGCGAGATGACGCCATCCTCGCCGATTACACCGCCGACTCCGGGAAGCCGCCGCCAGGTTTCTGCGGGAACGGGCGCATCGGCCACCAGGGCAAACTCCACGTGGTGATGGCCGCCGACGCCGGAGATCAGCTCCGCCGGTGTTCCGGCCGCGATCACCTTGCCGTGATCGACGATGGAGATGTAGTCGCAGAGGCGTTCGGCCTCGTCCATGTAATGCGTGGTCAGCAGCACGGTTCCGCCCCTGGTCTGAAAGCGGCGCACGATCTCCCACACCTGCCGCCGGCTCTGCGGATCGAGTCCTGTTGTGGGCTCATCGAGAAATAACACGCGCGGATTGCCGACCAGCGCCGTGGCGATGGCCAGCCGTTGCTTCTGCCCTCCAGAAAGTTTTCCCACCCAGGCATCGGCCTTTTCTGTCAGTCCCAGCTCCTCCATTACTTCCTCGGCCGGGCGCGACTCGCGATAAAATCCGCCGAAGAGCTCCAGCGTCTCGCGCACGGATAACTTCTCGGCCAGCCGCGTCTCCTGCAGGCTTACGCCGAGAGCCTGCCGGAGCTCATCGGAGTGCTGCCGCCAGTTCATGCCGAGAATCTCGACCTCGCCGGAGCTTGCCTCCAGCAGCCCTTCCATAATCTCGATCGTCGTCGTCTTGCCCGCGCCGTTGGGGCCGAGCAGCCCATAGCATTGACCGGCGTAGATGGTCAGATCAATTCCGCGCACCGCTTCGACGCGGCCCTCGTACGTCTTGCGAAGCTGCCTGCACTCGACCACGATCTGCTGATTCATCGCCCGTCCCTGGAAATTACCGCGCTCCTCAGTAGATTACTTTTTCCGCGCGCCGGCGTCGACGGCGCGAAGAAGATTCTGCGGCACCGTGATGCCGGAAGCGTGGAGATACCGGAATTTCGTGAAGTGAGCTGGAATTGTACGGACGTAACGGGCGAGGAGCCGGGAAGCCTTGCTATAGTGGATGCATTCGTCGTGTATTTCAATTCAGATTCTGGTGAGGTGAAGCTATGAAGAAAGCTTTCGCTGTTATTACTCTGTGCCTGGCGTTTGCGGCCGGGGCTGCCTTTGCTGAACGAGTTCATGACTGGCACGACTTGGACGCCGTCCACAATCATGTTATTGAAGCCATTCACGAGATGGAGCACGCCCGCGCCGCCAATCACTATGACATGGCCGGACACGGCGCCAAGGCCGAAGAGCATCTTCGCGCCGCCGAGCGCGAATTGCACGAGGCCGTCGAGGCTGCCAAGGCCGCGCGATAAGTCTCAACATTCGCAGAGGGCGCGGCAGAACCAGCGCCCTCTTTCTTCCTACGAGCTGTTAGACGCGCAACCTCGCCCAGCCGCCGGGCGCCTTCGTCTGTGGCAATCAGGCTCTCCAGCACATCCTGCCTTCGGCACCACGTTACCAATACCGCCCGAGCCCTCGGACTCGAGCGCAGCCACCTTTATAAGAAGTGCGGCGCCCTTGGAGTCAACTTGAAGGTTCGCGAGTAGTCCCGAAGAACACCACGGATCGTCACTATCCTCTCGCCGCCATCTGTGGCAAGCTACAAAGATCGAGGAAAGAAAAAGAAGATGAGAGTCATGCTTCGGTTGTGGACCCTGCTCGCTCTATGCCTGTCTTCCGCTTTGTGCATTGCACAAGACGCGGCTCCCAGGGCGGAGATTCCCACCCGCATGGATGCCGTGGTCGAGCGCTTCCGGCAGGTAATCGTCCTCACCGAAAAAGAAGATGCACTCGATGCCATCACGCGCTCGCAGGTGAAGACCATCGCCTGGATGCTATTCGAGCAGAATCACGAAGAGCTGGAGTCGCTCGCCGCCGAACTCCGCGCCGACAAGGCTCCCGAGTTTGCCACCGTTCACGCATTCCTCGATCGTCTTGAGAGCACGGCCTCCTATCGCGATGCTGACAAGCTGGTCTTTCGCGATACCCTCGAAGAGCTGGCCGAGGAGCTTCCTGCCACGGCCGATCCCGCAATGCGCAAGCGTGTCGCCGAAGACCGCGCGGCGCTGGCCAGGATTCGCGCTCTCTATGAGAAGGAGATCGATCGCGTCACCGGCAGCGTGCGAACGCGCGCGATGCCCGTCCGCCGCGAGGCCTGGGAGAGCTACCTTGCCTTTCTGCATCAGAGCTACAGCCGCGAGGCGCTACTGAAGCAGTATGAGTCGATGCTGCCGCCCTCGGAGACTCGCAGCGGCGCGCCCAAGAAACACGATGAGATCGTCGGCACCGAGCTTCCCCCGAAGACGATCCTGCTCACCTTCGACGATGGGCCTCACCCGCGCTATACCCAACAGATTCTCGACTTCCTCGGGCAGAACAACCTGCAGGCGGTCTTCTTCCAGGTGGGAAAGAACCTCGGCACGGTAAATAACGGCGAGGTGAAGCTGATTCCAACGGCCAAGCTCAGCGACCGCATCCTTGCCGCCGGTTCCATGCTTGGCAATCACAGCTACTCGCATCCCGTGCTTCCCAAGCTTCCGCCTGAGGCGCAGGCGACAGAGATCGAGAGCACCAACACGTTGCTGCGCACGATTCTCAAGTCCGATCCCGTTCTCTTCCGCCCGCCGTACGGAGCTAACAGTGATTCCGTCGAGCAGCGCACCAAGGCCGACAATCTGAAGACGGTCATCTGGAACATCGACTCGCTGGATTGGGCCGATCCGGTTCCGGCCTCCATCACCAAGCGCGTGATGGACGAGGTGGATAAGAACGGCCGCGGCATCATCCTCTTCCACGATATTCATAACCGCGCCATCGAGGTGCTTCCGCAACTGGTTCCGGCGCTCAAGGCCAAAGGTTACCGCTTCGTCTCGTGGGAGCAGGCGGGACTGGCCGGGCAGACGCGCGGTGGCGAAAACGATACCGCTCCGCCGCCCGCCGTCGTCTCGCCTTATCGCGAGAGCTGGGCCGTCGTCATCGGAATCGATCAGTACCAGCACTGGCCGCAGCTCAATTACGCCACGCACGATGCGCAGGCGGTGCGCGACATGCTGGTAAACAGCTATCGCTTCAAGCCGGAAAACGTCTTTCTTCTGCTTGATGGCGATGCCACGCGGCAGAACATCCTCAGCGTGCTCGGCGATAAGCTCGGCAATCCCGACATGGTGAAGCACGACGACCGCGTCTTTGTCTTTTTTGCCGGCCACGGCGCCACGCGCAAGCTGCCCAGCGGGCGCGAACTCGGATACATCATTCCGGTTGAGGCCGACCCCAACAGCTTCGAGGGAGAGGCGATCTCGATGACCAATTTTCAGGATATCTCCGAGACCATCCCTGCCAAGCACCTGCTCTTTGTGATGGACTCCTGCTACAGCGGGCTGGCGCTGACTCGCGGCGGCGGGGGAATCGCCTTTTCGCCGAATTATCTGGCTGAAATTTCACGTCGCGAGGCGCGCCAGATGTTTACCGCCGGAGGCGCCGATCAACAGGTGGCCGATAACGGTCCCAATGGCCACTCTGTCTTTACCTGGACGCTGCTCCAGGCGCTCGACGGCCGCGGCGATCTCAACGGCGATGGCGTGATTACTGCGAGCGAACTGGCTGCCTATGTTGCGCCCGCCGTCAGCGCGCTCTCACAGCAGACGCCGGCCTTTGGAAACCTGCCCGGCAGCGAGGGCGGTGATTTTATCTTCGAGCTGAAGCACGATACGGAGTTCCTCGACTCCGGCTCCGCTCAACTCAGCGACGACGCCATTCGACTGAATGCCGAGCTAGAAAAACTCCGCCAGCAGAACGAACAACTGCGAGAGGAACTCGCCGCGGCGAAGGCAGCCTCGGCGCCGAAGCTGGTGGAGACCGACAGCAGTGGAGGCGCCGCGCCGGCTGTACCTGCGTCCAAGCCGGCTGCCAGGAGCGCCTTTGCGCTCAATGACGAAGGCATGCGCGAGTTCAAGGAGAAGAACTACGCTGCCGCCCGCGATCACTTCATCCAGGCGGCGCAGATGGATTCGACACGCGCGCTCTTTGCCAACAACACCGGCTTCGCCTGCGTGAAGCTGGAACGTTACCAGGAAGGCGTCGATTGGTATCGCAAGGCCATCGCAATCGATCCCGCGCGCGCCGTCGCTTACCTCAATCTCGGCGACGCTCTCTCGCAGTTGCAGCAAACCGCCGATGCCCGCCAGGCCTATGAGAAGTATCTGGAGCTAGCTCCGAACTCGAAATCCGCTGCCTACGCGCGTGAGCGCCTGAATGCCCTGAAGTAAGAATGGGTTAGAGAGGCGACCAGGATACGAGGCCGATTCATCGATCCAGAAACGTAGCACTTTGATTCCGTTACCACCTTGGTAACTCAACGAGGTTACTGATTTAGTTAGAATGTTGGGGATCCCGCTTTACTTCTTGCAGCTCCGTCCGCTACCTTGGCACCAGAGATACTGTCCTTTTGCGACCCTAACACCATGCACTTTAGTGTAAAGACCCTATATGGAAAGCCAAAGGACAGAACTGACCTGAGAAGAGATGAGGATGGCCGAGCATATGAAAATAAGGCATCGCGCGGAGCGGCGCGCTGTCGTCTTTCTACTCGGATTCCTCTTTGTCCTGGCCGCGATGCAGTCTGCTAAGGCGCAGAAAACGGCGCAATTGACGGTGAGCCTGACGGTAACTCCATCAATTCAGTTGGTCTTTCAAAACAGTTCCAGCGTGGGGTCGCCCGGCTACTGTCCGCTGACGAATGCGGGCACTAACAATGTGGGCCTCGATCTGGGGTCGGCGTGGATTTTGGGGATTCAAAGCTCGCCCTGTGCCGGTTACTCCAGCCTGAACGGTGGGCTCGCCTACCAGGTTTCGAGCGGCTACAACGTTGTGGTAACCAAGGCGAATTCGAGCAGTGCGAGCTA
>Ga0326727_10013113_pt1 | contig 18575 bp, 28 predicted proteins | sample MB2enrmetagenome_FD_207643 | JGI IMG/M metagenome (GOLD analysis project Ga0326727, IMG submission 207643) | Lab enriched peat soil microbial communities from McLean, Ithaca, NY, United States - MB29MY | ecosystem: Environmental > Terrestrial > Soil > Wetlands > Peat | place: USA: New York...
CAGGTTTCAGCTTAATCAGCTGAAACGACGATAACTCATTTGGAATATGGAGAGCCGTATGCGTTCGAAAGTCGCTTGTACGGTTCGGGAAGGGGCGGGTTACTTTGCTAATCCGCCTATTTCATTCTAAGTTCATCTGAAAACAGCTTATATCTGTCCTGAAAACCTTCTTCGAATTCTTTTCCAAACTCTTTAATAATCGTATCTACCGTGGAGTTATGGTTCGCAATTACCTTGATTTCTTCGCCGCAATCCATAACCACAGATTCCCCATATTTCTTTTCGGATAGGTCTTTAACGATTCTCTCAGCAAATTGAAACAGATCTTCATGTCCTAATTGCTTTGCGATTGACGCATTACCAAAGTTTTCATTTTTCTTATTATCCATAGTTACCTCATTTCTTTATTTCTTACGTAAATAGAATTTTCATACCACCCTGTGAACCGGCAGGTTCATGGAAGTTTACATAAACAAATCCACAATCCACCATATAATCCGAATTATAAATAGAATTTCATATTGCTTTTAGGACATCATTCCACCATAAAATCCGCAGAGCCGTTTTTTGTATGTTCCTCTCGTCTTTGATTCCAATAATGCTCAACATCAATCGAGGTTGAGAGGATTTTCCACCACCGAGCCGCCCGTTAAGTCTTTACGCGATTTTGTTATCTAGTCCCAACGCACGTAAGGTTCTTCGTGACAACTGGGACTGAACATCAATCGTCGATCCCGAAGGTAGGTCTACCATTACACTGCAATCGATTTTGGCCAATTTATAACTTAATAACGCTTGGTCTTTAAATTCCGTCAGCCTTTTTGCAGCTTTAGCTGGCAAAATATCTGGATACACAAGTAGATCCTTCAACGTAAGCCCTTGCTTCAGCAGCGGCCACACAGTTTTTTCTCCTATGCCTGGAACACCTGAAATGTTGTCAGACGTGTCACCAACAAGGGCTTTGAAATCTACCCACTGCCCTGGGTCAATACCGTATGCTTCTTCATGTTCAAAAAGGTTAAATTGTTGTGATGCTTTCCTGGATCTAAGATAATCAACCATGACATTGCGGTTAATAAGCTGAAACATGTCCCTGTCTCCGGAGACGATCCTAATGAAATCGTTGGATTTGGCCGCCAGTGTACCGATGATGTCGTCTGCTTCGTAACCGCTAACTTCTAATTGGCTAATGTTCAGATTTTCAAGGGCTTTTTTGGCCCTAAGAATTTGGTCTAACAGTTCTGGCGGTTTCGGCTTTCGGGTGGCTTTATAGGCTGGATAAAGTTGATGACGAAAGGTCGGGCCGATAGAATCCCAGCAAGCTATGATCATTTTTGGTTTATATGCATGGTGAAACTTAAGCGCCCAGTTTACTATTCCAGAAACAGCATGAATGGGTCGGCCCTTCGTATCATAGAGTGGCTGCCTTCCATAAAAGGATTTGACTAGCAAGTTGTTGGCATCTATAAGCAAAATCATTTTCAAACCTCCCTTCATATAAGCTAAAACAAGGTTAATTGTGGATGTTCCTTTGCTTTTTGTTTTGCCTTAGATGTACTACTGCCCTTATTACGATGCCTGCGGACTGTCGGGGGAATATCAAAGCCCGCTAGGACTAATTGCGAAGAATTTTTGAGTTTAGCAATCATCTTAGTACGAGCTCTAATCAAGTAAGTTGATACGTTTCGAGCGCTACAGCCCATGTGGTACCCAGCTTTGGTAGGACCTAAGCCATTGAGCCAAACCATTATAACCGCCTCGTATTCCATTAAGGTTAGGCCATCCAGAAGTTCCCGTACCGTCGCTGACTCTTTCCATTCGGTACTATTTTCAAACGGATCCACAAAATCTGTCCTTGCCGCTGTATCCATTAGGTCCGGATCTTTTAGGAGAATATCGTCATCGATTTTCGATTTGTACGGCATGAGTTTCTTTGGATCTGGTTTGTAATCTGGATGACGCTTACGGCTGATATATAGGTCAATAAGCCATTCTTTGATAAACTGTGCTTTTTTCGGGTCATATGCCTCCTTTTTCAGCTTACTTTGGCATTCACGCAAATTGGCAATTGCCCTTTCTAATTCGTCAAGCTCAGATGCATGTTCGGATCGAGTTACGGTTTGCTCCACTACCCTACCCCTCCTTTCTTTTCTCAGCAGTCTTGAATTGCAGATGTCCGACTCTATATTCATATTGCTGATACAGATGAAGCTCCTGATCGGTCAAATCCCCCCATCGAGCACAATCCCACTATCTGCCAGACCAATCTCTGGATTGCAAAGCACTTCCTAATATTTCTGAAAATCTTTTGGACAATTCTGTTTCACGGCCCCGTTCTTCGCCATGGTCATTTACTGCAATGGATTCGGTTGACGAATGGCTCAACGATATGTGTACATTTTTTAAGAGGTCAACTATTTGTTCCAGGCTGTCAGCTATACGTTCCTGCGGATCTTTCCATCTTTGATCAACGATTGGAGTGGCTGTGCCAAGGAGCCGAGACTTAATGAATTGCCTGGGATTCGGTGCACCTCGAAGATCATCGTAATAAGAGTCTTCGCCTCGTTTAAAACGAATGGTCAGAGGGAAACTGCCTGGCCTGTCCTCCTTTAACATCTGGACCACTCCTCGATTCAGTGTTCATTTACCAAAACCTTGCATGGGCTGGTATTTACATGTTTACGTTGGTATTTTCTCGTTAAACTCAACAAGCACGAACTAGCATGGAAACATTAATACATGCTTCCGGTATCGCCAGGTATCGGTGGTATCAGATTCCTAAACGAACACCTTTTTGGCTACGGCTTTCTGGAAATAAGCTAATACATTGGCCATGGTTGGCTCCTCAATGACATCCGCATTATAGATGCGGCAAATTGTGTCACCGAGAACCTCAGCTCCACCACCAGCAAGTAACGCAAGAGCGATTAGAGGATCACTGGCTGCAAATCTCGTTTGTATTTCCCCGACGACTTGGTGAGAAAATTGTTCGATGTTATCCTTTCGGACTTGCGAGAAATCGTATCTTTGCCGACGGTACATTCCAGTACCATTTTTAAGTAGTTCGTCGGCCATGAACTCAGGTATTAACGGTAGCTCCTGTTTGGCAATCCTGAGTATCTGTTGCTTTAGGTCTCGAATCCCCACTTCTATCGAAAAGCAGAGTCCCCTAATGGGCTCTAAAGTATCTGCTCGGACCGTGGCTACATCGGTTGTCCTCTCCCCCAGATCAATAAGCGTCACTAACCCGGAGGACGGCCATTTCTCTGCAATAGTCTGCAACGAAAGCGCATACAACAACGCTGCAATCCCTTGAGGCAAGAGTTCAACGGCTATAACTTGAACATTACGTTGGACTCCTGCCTTTTCGATCAATAGTTTATGACCCAACCAAGTTGTCTCAGTAATAGATCGTTCATCCTTGAAGAGATCCAACGGCAATCCAGTGGAAAGTACAATATCCCCTTCAAGGCCGGACTCCCATGCAGCTGCCGCCACCAAGACTTTAGCCAGATCTGTGGTCATCCGTTGATTCTGAGCAGAGGTTACAGCAGATGGTTGATAAAGAGCATCCTCTCCAACCCAGTAAGCCGTACCATCAACGATTAGTGGGGTTGATTTAGATACCGCAGAATAAGTATCACTCATAACGGTTTTTTCAGGGGCAATGACGGCGTTAATGATGCCTTCTTTTAGATGTGATACGAACTTAACCTTTTTGTACCCTACATCAATGGCAAGAATCTGATTACGGTTCAATGGGACCCAACTCCTTTCGATATTTGAGTTTTTTTGACCTAAGTAATGCAACTGGTTTAAGAATGAACTGTGATGCGGTCTAACTACGCTGTCAAATCTTGATCGTTTAAAAAAGAGTATAGAAAATACAGCCATAGCATGGTAGTATATGGCATATGCTTGTACTATTTAAAACTTAGGATGCTTTAAATGAAACATATAAGAAGAAATAGTTCTTGCACCTGTGGAAGTGGGAAAAAGTACAAAAAATGTTGCGGTGCCAATATATCACCTGAAATTCTATATATTAAAAACATCACAGGGAAGGGCTTTTAAACGGATAGATTTTTCGTTTTCTCATTTTTATTCACCTCCTCGTAAGAACTTTAGATACGTTACTCATATTTAGAATCAATAAGTTATCCTAAAAAACTAATTTAGAAAAGGTGGAAATCAATGGATATTAATATTACCCTGGGGAAGCGCCTTAGCTCTATTCGAGAAAGCCAAAGTATGACATTAGAGCAAGCAGCTTCTTTAATCAATATTTCTATAACTGATCTATTCCGAATTGAAGATGATGAAGCGCAACCAAACGTTGTTGTGTTAGCAAATATGTCTAAGGTATACCAACGCACAACTGACTATTTACTCGGATTAAACAATACTATTTTGCAAAAACCACTTTATGATTTATGTGTGACTCTGTCTGGAAAGGTCGTTAAAGTTGGAGTTTCTGAACATCATACTTTTGCTTTTGAGATAAGTGAAAACGTTCTTGCCAGCATTCGTCTTGAGGAAAATTCAATACATTTTTTAGCAAAGAACAATCAGGAGATTTATCACAGCCTTGGTTGGGTAACTTTCGAGTCTGTAAAACCTGGTCACTTAACAGGAAGATTCTCAGGGCCAGGAATCGAAAGTGTTCTCATTGGAGAAAATACAACCCCTATAAGTAATCCACTAACAGCAGTTCAAGATGTTATTGTTAATTTTTCTGGGGAGCAAATTCAAAAATGGGTTTGGCGTTAAGCGTTAAGAATTCTTCAACCCAACTACAATGGCAAGATCGTTCAATTTCCTGGATATTAGCTCTAGACGTTGCTCTATGTTCACTAGCCTGTTTTCTGCTTCTTGATTAAGTTTTGGAGACTGTTCTTTAAGTTCAAGCAACTTTAATATTACAGAATTAGTCGCTTCGAAAAGCTGGTTTGCCTGCTCACTATCGATTTCAATTCTGATAATATGCTTTTGGTCTAACATCTCATTCCATCCCTTCTTTTGATTATAAAATGGAAAAATATACAATACTCAACACCTATCCCCTTACTCGAACCTGATGCCCATCAGAAATATAAAATACATCATCGTTACAATGTACTTGAATTTTACTTTTACCATCAAAACTCCATTCATATCGGCCGCTGATCCACCCGTTTCCGAATTTCACCTGCATAGCACTTCCAGCGTGGACAGGCACACCATCCACAAAATGGCGTAAACCATTTGACTCTTCATGACCAAGAATTATTGCACCTTGAACCCAGCCCTCGGGAATCTTAATAGGAGCCATAGGATCTTTTTCCTCAGACCATTTACGACATTCCAGATCGAGCTTTCCTGAAATTGGTTCCAGCCATGTAACGTCACTGGAATAACCAACTCCCGTCCAAGAAGCAAACTGATCATTACTAAATAGTATCCGAACATTTTTTAAAAAAGGATTCCGTTGATACTCTTTAGTTTCCGTCTCCCGGTATTCGATTAGCCGAGACCATATCGCTGAAATGAAATCATCTTCGCTCACAAAGCGAGAAATTGGCAGTGTCTGAACAAATTCGGCCCTCTTCTTGCCGATGGACGTTTCAGAGAAATCTTCTTTCTCTCTATGGCGATAATCGCTATAGATTAGGAACATTCCAAAATGGTACATAAAGATATCGATTTCACCACTCATATGCTTGTCAATGATTAGTTTCATGAGGGTAAATCGTTTTGATTTCGCCTTTATTAGTTCGTGAGGGATAAGGATTCTTTGCTGAAGTTGAAGATTAATAAAGAAGGCTCTTGGATATTTGTATTCATAGCCCACGGTCTGGCAATGAAAATAAGTTTTGATGATCACGGGCCATACTGCCCCTAATCTGCCTTCCATTCTCAGAGTATTGAGTTCGCTGAACATTTTTTCCAATTGCGTAACTGTGTCCTTGATGTACATTGACATAGTGTTTCATCCCCTTTCTCTCGCCACCGGGCTTATCTAAAACCATATTTTCACAAATTTATCTGGGAGGAATCAGAGTGATAAAAATTGTTGCGGTGCTGATATCCCTATTCATCCTAAAACTCCATTTGAACAACAGGCCTTTTTTATTCAGCCGTTTAACATGAACGATATGGGGCATTCGTAATGATAGCTAAGGGACATTTATGACAATAACTGCAATCCGGAAAACAATTTTCAATTTTGCAGTGGTAATCCGACATGCCGATTAAATGATTGACCGCCGTCTTTAGTAATAGATCACTTTCTTGCTCATTCATTCCTTGTAATATTCTTGAGCCTAAAACTTTAGGATTGATGTCGGATACATTCATAATCGGATCGTGCAAAACAAAAAGTGTAATAGTCTTTTCAATAAGTTCGATGATTTGCTTATTTTTTTCTTCACTCAACGAACAATTAATTCCGAAAAATTCAAGTTGTTCTTCGATAGGCATCTTAATCTGTTCCAATTCCATACAATCCACCTCCAAGCTTAATCCGACGAGTACCACATGCCGTTGCCCCACCGCCTATGTGAATCTAGCAAGCCGCAAGTGTTAAGTTCAATGAACGTCTCTTCCAATTGAGTCACGATATCCTTGACATCTAAATGACATGCGCCCCCCCTTTCTCTCTTACAATCTTACAGGTCTACCCTTAAGAAATTGATCCTGAATCCGCCCCTTATGAGTCAATGCATAATGAGCATAGGATAGATCCTCGCATGCATTAATAGTTTCGATATCAAACGGCTTCAGTGACATTTTGTACATTCCCTGGTAACCTGACTTATCAACGGTAACGCCCAACTTAAAGCCGTTAATTTCTACGTTGAAGTTGTATCTCAATTTGAATCAACTCCATTCAAGTTTGTCCCCCTCAGAAAAGAGGAAACGAATTGAATTAATATTAATAAACAAAGTAAATCCAAACATGGTTAATAATCATTGAACCTCTGATATCCCGTTCGATCAAAAGCCATATTTCTGTCTATCATTTAGATTTCGAAGAGTTCTAAAAAAATAGAAAGTATTGACTAGCCGGTCGACGTCTCAGCGGTCTTATTAAAAGTCACCTTCATGCCCATAGTTTGAAAAGTGCTTTTAATAATGTGGTGCGAAAGTAATTCCCTTTCTTTATTTGTAAGGGTTTCAAGACTCTTTACCGTACCATCTGGTAATGTCACGGTTGCCTCTGTAACACGTATCGGAAATGGTTTACTAACCATCACTATCCCCCTCCACTATGCCTCTTAGCGCAACTTCACTGCTAATTGAGCTAGCTTGGCGATCTTTTAAACCTAGAACATAACTTGCAAGTTGTCTGTAATTGCCATCCTCAACAGTACGGAGAAACACGAAGCCGTTAATCTCGATGTTAAAGTTGTGTCTCAATTTGGCTCAACTCCATTTAAGCTTGTCCCTTTTAAAAAAAGAACCAGCCTTCTCAATATGAAACTTACTAAACAGGAACTTTGATCATACTGACTTTAGCTTGACTATTTCTTTCTGCTCGATTTCGTATTTCTGCCTTAATTGTATTAAAGAGTAATAGTTTTTGGTCCGCCTCACAGGGTAGTTTTTAAATGCCATCCATGATGGCCACTACGTGGAGTTCTGCCATCTTCAGTTTTTCATTCTTACCACCCCTAAGACTTTTTCCTGATTAAGTATATGAGACTGTTTAAGGAGGACTACCCTAGTTTTTTAGATAAAAGACATAAGTTCCTATACAGAAAATAACAAACAATATGACCCAGATGTACCATACTCGACATATGAGTTCTACATTAAGTTTTGTTAGCGTCCAAGACTCTCTTAGAGATTCCAGCATTATTTCCACCTTGCTCTCTCACGCTTACATGGATATAAAACTTGGGCTTTAAATTAACATTTTTTATAGTAATTTACGTAGCAGTCTGATAAGCCCACTTTTTCATAAACCCGTTGCATGGCAATATTTTCGGTAGCAGTCTGAGCAATTATATAAGTTATTCCGATAGCTTCGCACAACCCTACCGCCTTTTGTAACAGCATTGTGCCGTATCCTTTACCTCGATAAGCTTTCTTGATGATGATTGTTTCAAAATGAACATAAGGAGCATGTTCATAATCTGGGTATAAGTCCACCATATAGTGAATCGAAACACATCCTATTAGATCAGTTATTCCACCTTTTTCACTTTCTTTAAAAATACCGAGTATCATATCACCTTTTGCCGTTAATAAACGATAAGTTTCTTTTGATTTTTCGATATACTCAGCAGTCGGCTCGATGTTTTCTTCTTCACAGTACAACGCACAAAGTTTTTTTATATCAGTTTCAGATATCGGATCAATGTATATCATCATTAATTTCACCCTTTCAATTGGATTTTGAATAGTCCATTCTACAAATCAAACTATTGTCTTCCAGATCTATCGTTCCTCTCTTCAGGTTGCCAGTAGTGAACCGTCCACTTTACGATATTGGAAACGTAACGTGCCTCTGGACCTCCGTGGGTTTTTTGCTGAAGTATACCGAGGATATCACCCGCGATTTTACAGAGGTCCTGAGTTCGAGTGAGACTGAGATGAGTTTGGGAATTATTTGGTCCATCTGTTGTGGGGGCTGCTTGTCGACGACCGACAAGGATTTCGTTTAAGGATCTTGATCTTGAATTTGCTAGTGTTAAATATCTTGTCGCGCCAGAATTGACGCTTGGTTCCATCTTCATTTTTTTCGTGGTACAGAATCGCGACACTGTATGGTTTTTCATAACCATCAGTCTCGTAGTCCAATTGTTTTAGTTCAATATCTTCCTGAGACAAAAAGTCATTTGTGTGTTTTTCCAATATTTCCACTGATTCCGCGGACAGAATCTTTATCCGGGTGTTTGACATCAGAAACATCCTTTCTACCTTGCATTAACCGGAAGTGAAATTTTTTTCTAGGTCAGGTTTTATGTTGTTAATCCGGCATGATTACTCCCGCTAAAAAGATCTCTTACCTCGACCCCTAGTGCATTCGCTAAAACGACAAGTTGATCAGCTTTTATTTGGCACCTGCCAGACTCCAAGTAATGATAGCCTATCGAGGTTTTGTACCCCAATCTGTTGGCTAATTCTCCTTGTGACAATCCTTTTTTCTTCCGAAGAGTTTTAATTATTTCTAAGTCTATTTTTTGCATCTAGCACTATCCTTTCTACCCGATTGGTAATTAATATTATAATAAACTACCGATTTGGTAGTGTCAATACCAATTTGGTAGTTTTGGGCTAAAGAATTTTTCTTTATGGTAGAATACTATTACCAAGTCGGTAAATGAGGGGGGAGAAGAAATGCGATTTGGCAGAAGGTTAAAAGAGCGACGCGAGGATAAGGGCCTTACTCAACAGCAGTTAGGCAAACTCATTAATGTCTCCGATGCTACAATAAATAGGTATGAGCGTGATTTACGTGAACCAGGTATTGAAACAATTAAATTACTATCCAAGGTACTTGATTGCACAACTGACTATCTCTTTGGCGTATCCGATCAGCTCAAACCGGGACCACCCTCAAAAGATGAAGAAGAGGACGAATTAGATTTTGTAATAGCTGCTCACAACGAAGGTGAGTATGGGCAAGCGCCATCTCCAGAGCTAAAGCAGCTCATTAAGGATATCGTTAAAGAAGAATTGGCTAGGGTTAAAAAGAAGTGAAACTACCACCCATATGGGTTGGTAGTTTCTGTTGTTTTTAAAGCATTCGACATAAATATATACATTATGACTGAAGGTGACATTTTGGAGAGACTTTGGGATATTATTGATAAAGAAAATATTGAAGTACGGTATAGAGACTTTTCTATGTTACCAGAGGATATTTACGGCCTTTACCTTTACGACCCCAGATTTGGCCCTTTGATTGTCCTTGATAAAAACCTCCGTCACTCGCACCGATTACACAAATGTATATTGGCTGAGGAGATAGGCCACTTTTACACGGCTGCACGAACGAGCATTCTCTCAGTCCACACTTCTGCTAATCTCAAGACTATAGAGTCCCAGGATGAAAGAAAAGCCGGCCAATGGTCTACAGATTTTTTGATTCCCGATAGAGAACTTATAAAGGCACTGGAATCTGGTTGCCGTAGTTGCTTTGAATTAGCCGAATATTTTGATGTTACCGAATGGTTTATGTATCGTAAACTCGGGTTTTTGAAAATGTGTTTCCGACGGACAGGTTTAAAAGTAAAGGGCCGAGATTTATTTGATATTGCTATGCTGCCATGTTATTTGAATTCATAGCATCGGTAAATGACGTTCGGGTTTCGACCTCGGACCATCCCGAAAAGGGATACAGCCTTGCTGCTTAAATTCGAAAAAATATACGTGCCTGCGGCATTTACCTCGTTAAAAATCAGAAAAGACTCCCATAGGCTGGGAGTCTCAGACCGTAACCGAATCAATAAGTATAACTGCTTCCTGAAATCGTAGGTACTATTACGAAATCTGTCCCGTATACCTGAATGGGGACAATCGCCGTTCCTGGCACATCCATTTCCGCTGTGTTATACCAGCAACCAGTGTCGTCACATGCTGGATATTCATAAACCACATGCACAACATAATCCACTCCGATATTGATAGGCGCATCTGGTGTCTGAAGAGTTGGAGACCTGTAAGCCCAGTCTGGGGTTTCTGGTAGATATTTCCCCGGCTGCCAGCCTCCCCAGGTTTCTTCGAATTGTAGTGTGGCGGTTAGGGAACCTGTTATGTTCATCGGATCGAGGATGTCATGAACCAACCACTTTGTTCCATCTAGGTATCCATCCGGATGGGTGGCAGTTGCAGAAGTGAGATAAGCCGATACTAAAATATCTGACGGATCTGGAAGTGTAGGTGTAGCAACCGCTAGGTCTGCAAGTATGGTATCACCCAGATACGTTCTTCCACTGGGGTGCTGCATCGATAATTGTTCCCGTGGCCACGCTTGAAATGAATCTCCTTTTTTAATCCGATTTTCTGGGAGACAATAACTACCCAAGGTAAGTGCTCCGCCAGCATCGCTAACTATGCCACCCGGTGGGTTAACCACCTCATATGGAGCACTGGTGTCAATTAGTGCTGCAGTTGAGCCAGGAGCAGTAATTCTTAACTCGACAGGTATATTGTAACTGCCGGGAGTTTGAGGCACTTGGAACTTTGCCTGCCAGCTATATTTCGTGGTTCCATTCAGTCCTGAAGATGCTGAGATGAAGCTCATTAGCGTGGCGATTGGTAGAGGGTTGCCATTAGCATCCGGGAGTTGAGCCCACACTTGGCTTATTCCGCAATCGATTGGGGTATCAACGTTTAGAGTTGCCGTGGCATTCGGTTGATTTTTTCCCGGATTTACGGTAGCTGTTAAGTTAAGTACTTGCGGTACCCAAAATTCTATGGCACCGTTTTCCCCACCCGCCACTGCATCGTTGGTCCATGACGCAATGAGTTGATTCGAACCTGCGTCCATAAGCACGGAAACGTAGGGCGGTGGGGCGTAACCCTTAGCCGTTTTTGATAGGCCCCCAGAGCCCACGAATACCCCTCCCAGCGGCGAGGTATTATCATAGGACGATATATAAACGTACCCATTCGCGTCATTTACAGCAACTAAGCTCGTATGTGTGGTTGGGTCAATAACAACGCTGGGATCGATGTAACCCGTGGCGCCAGAAAATGCCGTGCCAACGTCGAGCATTGAGTACTTATCAATCGCATGAACTTCACTATTACCAGCTTTAACAGCGTAGATATAATTAGGATCAACCGTAATGTTTGATATAATGAGATCCCCGTTATATAGCGAGGTATTTTCAGCCACATAATCCCCATTACTGTTAAACCGATAGATGTTTCCCATTTTATCTGGGACATAAATGTTCCCTGTGTTTGGATCAACAACTGGTGCGCTGGCAATACCGTATTGGATCGTTCCCCCACCAATATTGCTTATTGTCATGTTTGATGGATTAAATACGAAGAGCACGGGGTATCCTCCATCTACGCCAAAGATGACATTTCCGTTTCCATCGTTTTGGACGGCTGGCGATGATGTGAATATTTCACCGGACCAGGATGAGTCAATTGAGGTTGTGGTAAAACGATATGGATTAACAGAAAGGGGATCAATGTTAGGTGGAATATATAGTGGAGCTGCTATAAAGCCACCATTCCAAGAACCAGCGCATGCTACCGAAACATTAAAAGTAGTTGGATCTAAGGAATTAATATCTGTTCCTTGCCAAGCATACGACTGCCTAGTTATGGCAGGACTCATTGCAATAAGATTTGTAGTTTGATCGGTATTCCCTCTGATTACGTATTTTGAAATTTGTTTCATTAAACCATTGTTATCTGGCACATTTGCTGACCCACTTACCATCATCGGCCAAGTGTAAAGGTATTTTCCAACGGCGATGCTCATATAATTCCCATCTGGAGAAATTGATGGACCTGGGCTCCCATCGACGCGTTCTCCAGGCTCTACATTGAATTTTGCCGCCCAAAGCACAGGAAAGTCTGACGCACTCTGAGGATTCGTTTTAGATATATCGACAGCCACTAAATAACCCGTGTTTGTGTCCGTGTTCCATGCATATTGATACAAAATGTTTCCGTAAACGATTGGTGTTGAATAACTATATATCCATGTTCCCAAAACATCTCCAATTGAAACTGCTATTGGTGTCCGATTGTATAGCTGGCCCATTCCGTCTACTGTTGCTCGTGCACGCGTATAATCCGTATCCCACGTTAGGTTATTTGCGGCCATGGCCGTTGTCGGGAGTAAAAATATTAAGCACAGGACGAAAATAGCAAGTCTTTTAAACATAGACAAATCTCCTTTCAAAATCCGCTTCCTATTTGCTGAAAGAATTCTTCCCACAAAAAACCCGGTGCTAAAATTAGCATCCAGGCTTTTGGTGAGGTCAATTACGCTTTTAAATATTTAAACTTCACAAAGACTATAAGCCCCAGGACAATCATTACAGATCCTATAATTTCAGCGTAAATTGACCATGTCCACGTGGTTTTACTTGATTCATTATTTTTTGCTATCGGAGACTCAATTTTTGTCTGTGTTTTATCCTCCAGTGCCATGACTGGTGGATCTGTTCTTTGCGGATCGACTTTAGACTCAGCTACCGATTCTTGAGTTTTGGGAACAGGATTTAGATCGGTTCCAACTTTTGGAGTAGATGTCGTTGCTTTCGGTGTTGTCACCATCGCAGGATCTGGTGCTGGTGTCGGAGTAGGTGCAGGTGGGGTTGGATCTGGAGTTGTCTCTGTTACCTTTGGAGAAGGCGCGGTGGTGGTGCTCGTGCTTTTATTTGTGGAAGTAGTTCCCGAGATACTAGACAAATCAGGAGCAGGCACCCCAACGCCTACCAATACTTTATCTATATTGCTTCCATAATTCGTTTTTCCCACAAGTTTGGCAGGAGGAGTTGAACCCGGTGGAACATCAGGACCACCTATTGTACTAAAATTAATACCCTGCGCTGAAAGTGATTTGAAGATTGACGGATCATAACAGATAGCATTCATACTATCCGTAATGTTATTATCAATACCATATTTCTGTATATAAGCTAACAAAGGGGCAGCTGAGTCGTATTGGGTCCATGAAGGGTCGTTACCATGACCTGTAACCAATGATTTCGGCATAGGCAACATGCCTACAAGAGGTACACCATCGCTCCCAATATATCCGAAGTTGATTCCAGCACTGTCACCTACTACTGACATTTTCCATCCCTTCATCTCATATTGTGCACTATCTGCGGCCCTAGCCGCCAAGGAGAACATACCCACTTGAGAAAAAATAATTGCCGCTGTAATAATTACCTTTAACCGCATTTTTCTATTTTCCACTCACTCCACTCCCCTCTTTTTTGAGTCATTGGACAACAACAATAGAGGATTCTTAGAATTTTTATCACTTAATGCTTGCTGTATGTATGGCCAATATTTTGTTCTTTCTTTATCGTTAGTAAGATCAATCACTTCTAAGTGCTCCTTATAAACTCTAATAACTTGCGTATCTGCACTTATCATTGCTCCTCCTCGAAGAATAAGAGCCACTATGACACATACAACTAGGGTTAATGCCATTCTCTTTTTAGACATCTCTATCCCTTCCTTCTCTTGTTTTTTATCCTCACTATATATAAAGGATTTTCCCACAAGATGAAGAGGATATCACCCCCTTGTTTTTTGTTCTAGATATCCTACCGGGGATAACTCAATAATTGCCTGTTGTTTCTTGTGCCAATAGATATTTAAGGGCAACTGTGAACCTAAAGATATTCAGTTCCTAGACAATTTCGTTATTTTATCGGTTTCTAACCCTGCTCCTTGTTGAAATATAGCCTCGTTTTGGACTTGGATCACCTGTAGATTCTTAATTTGCTCATTGTGTTTGATGTCATTTTCAAGTAGATTAAGACATTCTTTCAATGTATCTGCCCGTTGGTTGACTAGATAACTTTTGATTTCATTTAATGACCATAAATCTTGATATTTTGGTGGTATCACACTCTTTTTAAGCGCCTCAATATTTTGTTGAAGTTGCTCATCTATTTCACTTTTTTTTATTACCATAAACGAACTCTTTTGACTAACCATTTTCTTGTTGTAGCGATACACCCAAATCGGACTTAATAAACAAAGTAAACTCACCAAAGGATGACTCTTATCAATACTCGTAGCAAAAACTATCGTAATAATGATCGACCATTTAAGGCTTATAGTTTGAGGTTTCTGATAATAGATAGTTTTCCATTCCTTTTTTAATTTACCGTTTTCCAATAAAATATTTTTTGTATAACTTAGATTTTTAAGTAGTTCTTCTTTTCCCATTAAGAATCCCCCTAAATTCTCACGAAATTGGATTTGAATTTGTCTCTGTTACCTTTGACGTAGGCGCAATTGTACTCATGCTTTTATTTTTATTGCTTCTTGAATATTATTGTCTACACCATCTTTCTTTATATAAGCTAATAAGGGTGCAGATAAGTCATATTGGGTCATGAATTGTCGCTTTCACCCCCTCGTTTTTTGTTCTTCAATATATCGCTGAACGGTTTCGCTAGATACATTGTCTGATGTAGAGCAGAAGAAAGAGCGAGTCCATAGACTTGGCAGATGACGCAGGTGTTCAAATTCCTGTCGTAGTGTTCTTTAAGGTCATGCATACTGCCCGCTGCTTCTCGTCGTTGGCTAAAAAACTCTTTTGGTCAAGACCAATTGTGGAGCGTTTAATGACCGATATTTCGTTTTTAATGTATTTCAGAAGTGCTTCGTCCCTGTTCATAAAAGATTTTAACCTCCCTTAATACATGATCGCGAATTTGTGGATTTATAGCACAAAACTGTAAAATATCAACCTGTTTACCGAGCGCTTCTTCTAAGTCGATTTTGAGACCACCTAACCTCATTAATCCAATGACCTCTTTAAATTCAACTAAAAGGTCAATATCACTTTCATCATTAGCTTCTCCGCGAGCATAGGAACCAAACACCCCAGCCTTTACAATTCCATATTGATCTGCAACCTTCATAACCTCAACAGCAATCTCTTTAAGGTCCAAGATATCTTGTTTGAGCTTTATTCCGTTGGATTCTGCCAAAGAATCTATATAGTTAAGTACCTTTGACTGTAAGTTTTCGTCGAATTGTCTTACCCTCGAAACAATCTTGTTTTCAATACTCATTTATGCACACTCTCCCTTACATTATCGAATTTCTCCTAAACTTGGAAAATTCCTTCCTTTGGTTAACCCTTTCAGTAACTAATTTATCAGTCCCACTATTGCCTTCGAACACCTCCTGTAAATAATCAAGGTTGGGCTTTGTATAATCCGATTCCTTTATATTGATAAGGTCAATATCACTAAAATCATGGATTTCATTGCTAACGAGAGAACCAAAAAAATCACTTTTTGGGGTTTATATTCATTCGCAATGATATCTAAAATACAGGATAACTCATTACTCAAGTCCTCAAGTCTTGTAGGGTGCAAATGCTCCGAACGGTGTCGGAGTTTGTTTTCAATGCTCATATTGTTATCTCCCTAATTCCTTCAAAATCCCTTGTTGTTCATCCATCTTTTGTAAATATTATAACATAGTCTCTTACTTAATCCTCAATCGTCAGATAACCTCTCCACCGCTTTCTCTAGATCTTCTTGCGTTGGGCGGGTATATACTACTGTCGTATTAATATTTTCGTGGCCCAGTAAAACCGCAATCGTTCCCAAGTCTTCACCAGCTTCCAACAGATTCTTTGCAAAAGTATGCCGAAGAGTATGCGGGTGCAGTTCGCCTATCTTTGATTGATACGCATACTTAACAACAAGTTGATAGATGCCACTGTTACTGAGACGTAGGTTTCCTTTTTGACTTAAAAAGACTGGGCCTTTTGTCCGATTGTTTAAATATGCCTTTAGTACCCTTCTAGCTTCACCATTTAGAGGGACTTCCCTTTCTTTCATACCTTTGCCATGGCGAACCAAAACCTTCCCGCTGCGCTCCGCTATTTGCAAATCTTCGATATTTAAAGCCACAGCCTCACTGAGGCGAAGCCCTGTATTTTTCAAGAACGTTATGACCGCTAACCCTTTAAGGTCGTCAGCACGTTCCACCGCCCTCATCAAAGCATTTTGTTCGATCCTTGTTAAAGATCTAGGAGCTGAGCTAGTTACCTTGACCGCTTTAGGCACCTTAATAACTTGGTTATTATACACAAGCCATGATCGGATGGCACTAAACATCAAATTGATGGTTCGGGCTTTCTTACCTTCCACATTTTTCAAATATGACATGTACTCTCTAAGATCAATTGATGTGACCCTTTCTGGTGTAAGTTCTTCTATATTACTATCTTTAAACCATCTTTCGAAAAGCAAAAGCTGTGCACCGTAACTTTTTATCGTATTTTCACTTTTACCCTCTTCTCTGAGAAAATCTAACCACTCAGACATTTAAATTACTCCAATCGATAATCAACCTCTCCGAATCAAACAAGATCTCACCGCATTTACTGATTTTGAGCGACACACTAGATATAACGGTGTCGCCGATTGCATACGAAACGTTCTCATAACTCAACGATCTTATTTTGCAAAATGGGCATCGTTCCATCTGAAATCCCTCCTAGTTTAGCTCTAAAATATTATGTTCTGTTTTTTGACTCATTAACACCTACGAGGCCTTTTCGATACGTCGACTCAGAATTAGATTATATGTTCAACATACCGCCGAAATAAGCCATAAATCGGATTCTTAAAAATTTGTTTAATTTCCTGTATTATACGCTATTAGAATATAATAATACAATATAATGTTTATTATGTTGTATTATTATATTCTATTTTAGAGTTTATGTGCAAATTGATGTTCGAAAATGTCTTAGGCTCGATCATGTTATAATGCTTGTTTTACCTTTTCGCGGTGTTGGGCAAAAATACCCAAAATCAAAAATATATTTTATCTAATACTACCCTTTTTGACAAATACAATAGTCGGCGTAGTCCAGAGTAGTGTTGACTGCGTCCTTTAATGTTTGTAGTCGCTTAAATTCCTATTCGGGTCGGCGTTAATAAATAAATCATAGATCCTCCGATCAATTATTTATGTCGCTGGAAAAAGCGTTAAGAAAATTACTCAGTGTCATTATCGTAATATGCTCTTGAATTTCTGGGGTATGAAAATCCATGTCTCCAGTGATAAGAATATCTGGTTGAGCTATCATTGCGGAAACTAAAATTGGTATATCTTTTGGATCTCTAATATACGGAACTCTCACGGTAGACAAGTCTGAGGGCGTATAGGCTATTTCAAATTCTAAAGTAGTAAGGAATTTATCCCATTTAGCAATATGCTTAGAGAATTTACGATTAATGACTTTGGAGACCTCAGTGATTGAATAGCTGCAAATTATTAAATGGTGTTCCTCTATGAGTAGGGTTAATAGTTTACTGGATAAGGACGAATTGGATAAAACAGCCGACACCAGGATGTTGGAATCAATAAATACCCGTAAGGCATTACTTTTTCCGTTCATTCCACATTTCCTCCCGCACCACTTCTAATTCATTCAGAAGCTCTTCTTCAATAATACCTTTTTCCTGAGCCTCTTTACTTAGGACATCTTGTAGCTCACGTAAAGCAATTAAGCTGGCCTTAGTGATCACAACTTTGCCATCGTCTTCTATGAAGGCAACCCGATCACCCTCATTTAAGTTTAATAATTCTCGAATTGTTTTTGGAATCGTTACCTGTCCTTTAGAACTAATTCTTGATACTTCCATAACGCAACCGCCTTTCAATATTTTTACATCCTTACTTTCCTTACTTTCCTTACTTTTAGTATACTACAGCATACGAACCAGTGCAATTCATAAGTGCCGAATATTCTTTTGGAAATTGCACTTCAAAAGTAAGCGATTAATAAACGGGTGCATAGACGAATAAAACCCCTGCACAACTTCATCATGCAGGGGTTTACATCATCCTATTGTCTATGTTATGGCAGTAGTCTGGTATCTTTTGAGACCATGGCA
>Ga0326727_10013114_pt1 | contig 18574 bp, 13 predicted proteins | sample MB2enrmetagenome_FD_207643 | JGI IMG/M metagenome (GOLD analysis project Ga0326727, IMG submission 207643) | Lab enriched peat soil microbial communities from McLean, Ithaca, NY, United States - MB29MY | ecosystem: Environmental > Terrestrial > Soil > Wetlands > Peat | place: USA: New York...
CAGGACCTTGCGTTTTGGGGGCGTCCAGATTGAGAATGCAGGTGCTAAAATCAATGAGTGCCGGGTCCTACGCGACGTAATCCCGCCAACCCCGCCAGGTCCGGAAGGAAGCAACGGTAACGGGCTAGTACGGGCGCAGTAGGTCACCCGGCGCTTTTTGTGCGCCGTGGACGCTTTGCGAAAGGCCCGCAGGCGCTTTTGTCGATCTCCCACCCAGTCTGTGGGCGTGTTTGAGAAGAGCCGCAAGGAGAGATGCATTGACTCTGACAGTTCGTCCCGTAGTTTGCCGGCGCGCCAAGATCGGCGCGCTTGGAACCTACGTTCCCCCCGATGTGATTACCAACCTGGACCTGGAAAAGCTGGTGGATACCAACGACCAGTGGATTAGGGAGCGCACCGGCATCCGCGAGCGCCACATGCTGGCCAAGGGGCTGGGCGTGAGCGATATGTGCGCGGAGGCGGCCAAGCGGTGCCTGGCGGCGCGCGGAATTGCGGCGGACGAGGTCGAAGTCATCCTTGTGGGCACGGTGACACCGGACATGATGTTCCCCGCGACGGCCTGCCTGGTGCAGGACAAGATCGGAGCCAAGGGGGCGTGGGGTTTCGACCTCTCGGCGGGCTGTTCGGGGTTTCTGTTTGCGCTGCAGACGGGCGTCAAGCTGGTGGAGAGCGGCGCACACAGCAAGGTTCTGGTGATTGGGGCGGACGCCAATACCCGCATGACCGACTACACCGACCGGGCGACGTGCGTTCTCTTTGGCGACGGAGCTGGTGCGGTTTTGATTGAGCCGGCCGAAGAAGGCGAGATCGGCTTCATTGACTATGTGCATGAGATCGACGGATCGGGCGCAGCGGCCCTGAATCTGAAGGGGGGCGGGAGCCTGAATCCGTCGAGCCACGAGACTGTGGACAAGAAGATGCACTATATCTACCAGGACGGGCCGGCGGTGTATAAATTTGCGGTGCGGAAGATGGCCGAGGCCGCCGCCAAGGTGCTGGAGCGCAACGGCGTGGCGGGTTCGGAGCTGGGCTGCTTTATTCCCCACCAGGCTAACAAGCGGATCATCACCGCGACAGCGGACCGGCTGGGGATGAACCCCGAGCGGGTGATCGTCAATATCGAAAAATATGGGAACACATCATCCGGGACGATTCCGCTGGCCATGGAGACGGCCATTGAAGAGGGCAAGCTGAAGAAGGGCGACCTGGTGCTGCTGGCCGCGGTGGGCGGCGGATTCACGGTAGGGGCGGCGTTGCTGCGCTGGGAGTGTTAAGCACTTGCTGCTTGTCCCATAACGAAAACAAGATTGAACTCCGGCCCGGCGGCGCGATGCTTAGTTCGTTATGATAGTCCCGCGATGGCAAAAACCCAGGAGTTCAACGGCAGATGGGCGCTGGTCACCGGGGCCAGTTCGGGAATTGGCGCGGCATTGGCGCGCGAACTGGCGGCGCGCGGCGCGAAACTCATCCTCACGGCGCGACGTAAGGAACGGCTGGAAGCGTTGGCGGCCGAGCTTGCCGCCAAGGGCGCCGAGGCACGCATTGTGGTTGCGGACCTGAACGATCCCGCCGGGCCCGAGCGGATCTTCGCCGCTACCGAAGGCGCCGGACTCGGCGTTGACATTCTGGTCAACAACGCCGGCCTCGGCCAGTACGGCTTCTTCGCAGAAAACGATGTGGACCAGGAGCTGAGCCAGGTCCGCGTCAACTGCGAGGCCGTGGTTCGGCTGACGCGGCTGTTTGTTCCGCGCATGGTGGAAAGCCGCCGGGGCTGGGTGCTGGTTCTGGCTTCGACGGCCAGCTTTCAGCCGGTGCCTTACATCACCACCTACGCGGCCACCAAGGCTTTCGATCGCTTCTTTGCTTTGGGGTTGGCCGCCGAGGTTGCCCGCTTCGGCGTCAAGGTTACGGCCCTCTGCCCAGGCCCCACGGAGAGCGAGTTCTTTGACGTGGCCCACGCAAGAGCGTTCAAAGGCCGCGGCATCCAGCCGGCTGCGGAGGTGGCCCGGCTGGCCGTTGCCGCACTGGACCGCGGCCAGCGGACCATCATCCCCTACTTCGGCGGCAAGTTCAATGCTCTCCTGGTCCGCCTCCTGCCTGTAGGCCTGATCACTCGTTTTGTTGAGAAGGCCGCGCGGCCCGAGACGCATTCCAAGCGTTAGACTGAATCAAGTCACGAGATGAAAGATTCAATCTACGTATCGAAGGAGAACTACCTCAAGGCCATTCTGGAGGCGGAAGCCGAGGGACGTCTGGTGATTCCGGCTATGCTGGCTCATTGGCTTGAGGTCTCGGCGCCCGCTGTGACCATGGCGCTCAAGCGCCTAAAGCGCGATGGCTACGTCGAGGTGCGCGATGGCATTGTGCGCCTGACCGGTGCGGGGCGCGAGACAGCCTACCGCACAGCGATTCGGCACCACCTGATCGAGCGCATGTTGAGCGAAGTCTTCGGCATGGAGTGGTACGAGATCCACGAGGAAGCCGAGCGCCTAGAGCACGCAGTCTCGCCGGCCTTTGAAATCAAACTCAAGGAGAAGCTGGGCGAGGGCGGCGCGTGCCCTCACGGCAACCAGGTGTTGCCCGAGACCCCCGCGCAGCGCAAGCAGCGCGGCGAAACTCCTCTCTCAGAGGCCGCGGAGGGCCGGCGCTACACGGTCGTCAGCCTCCACGAGCGCGACCATAAGCTGCTGCTCTTTCTTCATCGGGCCGGCATCGACCCCGGGCAGAACCTCTGCGTGCTTAGCCAGAATTACGATCAAACCGTTTCGATTGAGCTACCTACAGGAAGTACTATCCTCGGAAGGCCGGCTGCGGAAGCAGTCTGGCTGCGTTCGGAATCCTCATCGTAATTAAATTTAAGACAAATTGTTAACCCTACTTAACAACCTGTGGCATACTGGGGTTGAAAGAGCCATTCAGGCCCATACTCCGCGCCCATGTACGCAGAAACCACATCCCTTGCCGAGCTGATCGAGCCCTCCTTGCCGGAGGTCCACTCCAGCGTGCGCATATCGCGCTCGCCGGTTTACTGGCGCCGGCTGCTGGGTTTTCTGGGACCAGGGTTCCTCATCTCGGTGGGCTACATGGACCCCGGCAACTGGGCCACCGACATTGCCGGCGGCTCACGCTTCGGCTATACGCTGCTCTTCGTCATCATGGCCTCCAACCTGATGGCCATTCTGTTGCAGAGCCTGTCGCTCAAGCTGGGCGTGGCCACCGAGCGCGACCTGGCCCAGCTGTGCCGCGAGAGCTACAGGCCGTGGGTGAGCTTTTCGCTCTGGGTGGGCGCGGAGATCGCCATCGCTGCCTGCGACCTGGCCGAGGTCATCGGGTCGGCCATCGCCCTGAACCTGCTTTTCCACATTCCGCTTTTTTACGGCGTGCTCATCACCGGCCTGGACGTGCTGCTGATCCTGCTCATGCAGCGCTGGGGCTTCCGCTATGTTGAGGCGCTGGTCATTACGCTGATCGGCACCATCATCGCCTTGTTCGGCGTGCAAGTGTTCCTCTCCCGGCCGGAGTACTGGCCGGTCTTCAAGAATCTGATCGTCCCTTCGGCCTCCATCTTCACCAACCCGGACATGCTCTACATCGCCGTCGGCATGCTGGGCGCAACGGTCATGCCCCACAACCTCTACCTGCATTCCTCGATCGTGCAAAGCCGCCGCTACAAGCGCACGCCCGAGGGCAAGCGCGAGGCCATCTTCATGGCCAACGTGGACTCCGCGCTGGCCCTCATGATCGCTCTGTTTGTGAATGCGGCCATTTTGGTCGTAGCTGCGGCGGTCTTCAATCGCAGCGGCCACTTTGAGGTTGCGGCCATCCAGGACGCCTACAAGCTGCTCAGCCCGCTGGTGGGCGCGGCCGGCGCCAGCACCATCTTTGCCATTGCCCTGCTGGCCTCCGGACAGAATTCCTCCATCACCGGCACGCTGGCCGGCCAGGTGGTCATGGAGGGCTTCATCCACATCAGGGTTGCTCCCTGGCTGCGCCGCCTCATCACCCGCTCGCTGGCCATTATTCCCACCATCATCGTAGTGGCCATCACCGGCGAGCGCGGCACTGAGAAGCTGCTCCTGCTCAGCCAGGTGATTCTCTCGCTGCAACTGAGCTTCGCCGTCGTTCCGCTGGTGATCTTCACCGGCAGCCGCAAGAAGATGGGCGAGTTCGTGAACAGCCGCTGGCTGCAAGGACTCTCCTGGTTCACTGCCGCTCTCATCGCGGGATTGAATGGATGGTTCCTGGTGCTGATGTTCCAGTGAAGGAAGGGACTAAGGGACTAGGGACTAAGGGACTGAGGGACTGGGAATCGAGGGGAAGGCCAGAATCCTGGAGCGGGAGACGGGGATCGAACCCGCAACCAACGGCTTGGGAAGCCGCTACTCTACCATTGAGCTACTCCCGCTTCAGACCGGATTATAGCGCGCGGAATCGGCGCTATCAAATTCCGAGGGACGGTAAAGAAGAGGTCATTTTCCCGCAGAGGTCTACGGCGACACCTGGACGGGAGCGACTTCCGTCCCGCTTTGTCGAAACTGAAATTCCAGAATCCACTGGCTTGAAACGGCCTGACCACCGACTTGCGCAGGCTTGAACCTCCACTGCCTCGCTGCTTGCAGGGCCAGGTTGGAGAAATACCTGCTTGATCCCGGCGAGTCAAGCGCCGCGTTCGAAACATTGCCGCTTGTATCCACAGCAACGCGTATCCCAACCTTGGCTGTGCCTCGTATGGTCGCACTTGCCTTACGCGGCACGTCTGGCAGCACTCGTTGAGCAACTTCACCTTTCACCGTTGCGCCTTTGTTGGCTTGAGTCTCCGGAACTAGCAATTGAGCCGGAGGCGCAGAGGGCGACAGAGCTTGAGATTCCGCCGGAGATTCGACAGAAGGTGTGACCGGAGATTGTGGGGGAGGTTCGGCGGATAATTGCGCCGGAGGAGCGGCTGGCGGCTGCGCAGGCGGCACTGTGGGCGATTGAGCCGGTGGCGCGGAGATGGCAGACGTAGGCTGTTGTTCGGTTGGCTGCGATGGCTGAGTCTGGCGAGATCGCAGCAGCAGAACCGCGATTACCGCGATCAGGACGAACGCCGCGGTAACGATCGCCGGCACACGAAGTCTGGCAGAGGCCGTCTTCTGGGGTTTGCCGGCCGGGACCGCGAGCGATGGGGAAGGCGCGAGACGGGCTTTGACATCGCTGAGGGTGCATCGGCGCGCAGGATCGTGCTGCAGACACTCCTGAGCAATGGCGGCGAAGGGTTGCGGTATCGACTCCGGTACAACTGGCTTCCCATCGGCCATTCCATCCCAAACCGGCGGGTGTTGGGTCAGGGCTTCCACCAGGGTGACGCCAAGCGACCAGACGTCGGCGGCCTGTGAGATCGTCCCGGCGGCTACTTCCGGCGCGTCGTAGACGCTTGGAGCGGGAAACTGCCTGCCAGGCTCGCCCGCTACCTGAAGGCTGTCAGAAGAGAGCTTCAACTGGTCGACGACGGCCATAATGTTCGCCGGCTTGAGGTGGCCATGCACGAAACCGTTCCCGTGAAGATAGGAGAGCGCGTCGAGGACCGCCTCGAGCATCTCTCCTGTCTCGGAGGGCGTAAGCGGCCGCTCGGGCAGAATCTGGGAGAGAGCCTCATCGGCATATTCCGTCGCGACATAGAGCAGCGGAACTGCATCTATCTGACAGCGCCCGGTGTGAATCAGGCGCATCAGGTGAGGATGAGACAGGGCTTTCGTCCGCGCCCATGCGGCGATATGGGCTTCAGCGTCAACAGTATCGGCCGGAATGAGCTTGATAGCTACCTTCTGCGAGCGATCTTCCAGCAGTTCCGCGAGAAAGACACCACTCCTTCTGGAGCCGCCCAGCCATTGAAGGAGGGTAAATCTTCCGTCTACGGCCTCTCCGACCCAATCCCTGCGAATTGCCACTTCGTTCATGGCGCAACCATCCTATTTTCGGCGCTGCAAGGGCGCAGCGTTAAGATCCGAGCTGGTAACTGGAGCGGCGAACAGAGGCGCGATCGGCTAGCGATGCAGACTCTGTCATCCTCTCCCGGCGGAGCTTTCCCATCGTTCCTAGCCAGATCCAGGCGCATCACCTGCTACTCGTCAATCAGTCTATTCAGGCTATCGCCGTTCCATGGACAGCCTGCCTCGAAACCTATCGCTCCGGTCGATGCGAGCACCGGCGAGCGGAAACACGATGACTATTTCTCAGCCGCCTCATGAATCGCCAGCAGCCTTTCCAGCAGCGGCTTCAGCAGCTTCAGTTCCAGCGCATTCGCGCCATCGGACTTGGCGTTGGCCAGATCGTCGTGAACCTCAAGAAACAGACCGTCGATCCCCGCCGCAACCGCCGCCCGCGCCAGCAGGGGAATGAACTCGGGCTGCCCGCCGCTCACCCCATCCGCCGCCGAGGGCTGCTGAACGGAATGCGTCCCGTCAAAGACCACCGGCGCCAGCCGCCGCATCACCGGCAGCGAGCGGTAATCCACCACCAGCGTGTTGTAGCCAAAGCTCGCTCCCCGCTCGGTCAAGAAGACCCGCTCATTGCCCGTCGAGCGCACCTTTTCGACCGGATGCGCCATATCCCACGGCGCCACAAATTGACCCTTCTTGATGTTCACGGCGCGGCCGGTCCGGCCCGCGGCCAGCAGCAGGTCCGTCTGGCGGCACAGGAAGGCCGGAATCTGGAGCACGTCCACGGCCTCGGCGGCAATCTCGCAGTGGCCCGGCTCATGCACGTCGGTCAGCACCGGCAGCCCGGTATCTTTGGCCAGGCGGCCTAGAATCCGCGTTCCCTCCACCAGTCCCGGCCCGCGATAGCTCTTCACGCTGGTCCGGTTGGCCTTGTCGTAGCTGGCTTTGAAGATGAAGGGAATGCCCAGGTCGCCGGCGATCCGCTGAATCGCCTCGGCCATGCTGCGCACATGCGCCTCGCTCTCGATCACGCACGGCCCGGCGATCAAAAAAAGCCGACCCGCGCCCACCTGCACCGGCCCGATTTCAAAGGAGTTGCTCACGAAAGCGATTTTACTCTGCCGGGAGTGCCCACGCTCCCGGTCCCCTTCGTTTCATCCCTCCACTGGCCCGGGCAGAAGTGGCGGAGTCAGGGTCGACAAACCATCCTCCAAATTCACGGCCTTGGAAACGATCTGGATCTTCGCCGGTTTCAAGCCGGGACGGCTGGCGGTGACAACAATCGTTCCGGGCAAAAGAGTGGAGCGCACGGAGACGCGGTTGATGCCGCACTCGGTATTCAAGTACAGATTGTTGGTCGAATCGATCTTGCCGCTGTTGTAACCGCCGCGCCAGATGGCCGGCCCGGAGATGGTAAAGTCGACCCGCGCATCGTCGGTCGGGCACCGCAATCCCTTTGCATCCACCACCTCGAAGTCGATGAAAGCGGCGTCTTGCCCGTCGGCTTGCAGGCCCTGCGGACCCACGGTCAATGTCAGTTGGATAGCCGCGGGCGGTCCGGCCGTGGCCAACTCCTGCCCGGCGACTGCCTTGTCGGCATTCCTGCCTACAGCCTTCAGGGTTCCCGGCACATATTCCACATCGGGGAATGCGAAAACAAAGCCATTCTCCGGCTTCGCATTCACACCCAACGACTTGCCGTTGAGGAGGAGCTCTACCGACTCGGTGTTGGCGACAACATAAACGGTCTTGTCCGTCTTTTGCGCGGGCTGAGCCGGGATTGCCGGTTGGTCCGGAAACGGGGGCCGGCCCGGAGCCGCGGGCCGCCCCGGTATGGCGGGTTCCTCCAGACTGGCGGGCTGTTCCAGCGGATAGCTCCAATGACCCAGAATGTGAAGGTCCGGCCGATCATTCTGCATCACGCGGTGGGCGAAGTAGATCTCCTTGGGCAGGCGCACGGCATCCACTTTGCCGCTCACCCGGCAGACTTCGCTCGAATCCTGGCGGCCGTCCGCATCGGAGTCGGAGAAATAGATCGATGCATAGCCGGACCATTTCGAATGGGCAGGGTCGGGATTGGAGATGCGGTTCTGCCAATATGCCCAATACCGTTCAATGCCGGCCAGCGCGAAGCTCTCCGAAGTGTAGAGATACCGCGACCGGATTCTCCATGTATCGTTGGGTCCCTTCTTCGCTTTGTAGTAAGGCGGCGAATAGTCGTCCCAAAAGCGGCGGGCGCCTTCGTCGCGAAAGTCCTCGGTCTCGATCAGCGGCGCGCGGTCGCGGCGGTCGGCGCTGTATCCGCGGAACATGTCGCCGGAGCCGGTTAGCTCATCCGTCTTTGCATCCTGGCCGATCATCACTCCGTAAAACTCGGCGATCGGCGTCGTCGCGGTATTCAGAGCTACATCGTCGTTGCCGCGAGCTCCCATCACGCGCCCGCCCTCGGGATCCCACTGCTTGCGCACGGCGATCATCTGTTCCAGGTGTTCCACCGTAACCACCGTGTTGCCCGCCTCCCAGAAGAGAATGCTGGGGTTGTTGCGGAAGTAGACGATGGTGTCGCGCATGACTTCCAGGCGCTGATCCCACTGGCGTCCGGTAACATCGCGCTCCTTGTCGCCCGCCGGACAAACCTGAACGATGCCATAGCGGGCCATTGCGTCCGCGTCCACCTTCTGCGGCGAAATATGCATCCAGCGCACGTAGTTGCCATGGCAGGCACGGATGAGCATGGCGTTGTAGTTGTGCATCCAGTCGGGATAGGCCTGTCCCAGTCCCTCCCATTCGTTGCTTGAGCGCTGTGCGAAGCCTTTCAGATAGAGAAACTTGCCGTTAAGGAAGACGCCGCCGCTGCCCGCGCCGCCCTTGAACTCGGCCTTGCGAAACCCAGTGACGATCTTGTCGGCGTCTACAACCTTTCCGTTCACCTTGAGGAGGGTGTTGACGCTGTAGAGATAGGGATCTTCGGTGCTCCAGAATCGCGCCTCCTTCAGTCCCCCGGTGGCTGTCAGCAGGGTCTTCTCGCCGTCCATCATGTCCACCGCATCGCCCTGGAAGCGCGCGCGAACCTGCCCGCCGCGATCGACAAGGACTACCGACAGTTCGACCGTTGCCCGGTCGCCCGAATCGTTGCGCACCTCGGACTCGACAGTCACGTCGGCAGATTTCTTCTGGAAATCGAAGTTGGCCGCGTGAACGTACGCGCCCGTGGTCTCGAGCCCGTAATAGAGCGGCAGTGTCTGATGGATCTTGCCGGTAACGTGCAACCAGACATGCCGGTTGATGCCGCCGTGGTCGGGATTGAAATCGTTCGCATTCCATTCAAACCTGGTTCCGGTGGCGCGCTCCAGATAATCCGTCCGGTTGTCCACCTTAACGGCCAGCACGTTTTCCTGCGGCCCAAAGCGGACCCCATCGGTGACGTCGACGCCGTAGGCTGTAATTCCGTTCTCGTACAAACCAACCTGTTTGCCGTTGAGAAAGATGTCGCCGGCCTGACGCATGCCCTCGAATTCGAGAAATACCTTGCGGTCTGAAAACGTGGCCGGAAGCTTGAAGTGCTTGCGATACCACGAGAGCCCCTTGTAGGTGCCCAAGTCGCCGCCGCTGTGCGAGATGATCTTCCTGAACGAGTCAACATCGTTGAAGCTGTGCGGGGTACTGATGGTTGCCCATTGCGAGTCGTCGAAGCCGGGGGCTTCCGCCCCGGCCGCGTCGTCGCGCAGAAATCGCCAGTCGAGGTTGAAGTTCAGCCTGGCGCGCGGGGACTCCGGCGGTACAAAGCGCGGGGTTGGGATCGCTGCGAACGCGGCGCGACCCGCTTCGGCAAGGACGGGCAGTCCCGCTGCCGCGATTGCTGTCGCTGCTAGAAACTCGCGGCGGGATATGGGATGGTTGGACACAGGTTTATTCCTCGGCTTTCCGGTGCGCATCGCCAAAGGCGCAAAACTTTATCCTGCTCATACTACCCAATCGGAATCAATTGAGCAATTGAGTGCCGAATGAATTTCCGCCGCCAGACTGGGCCGTTCCTTGGGGGTCCGATTCGATGCTGATGGCCCGCAGGCCGAGGTGCGACCTGGGCACGCATCGGCGAATCGACCCGACCGGTAGCCGGTTTCAGCGGAATTGCTCCCGATGCCGTGGCCGCCGCCACGCTCCCACTTGACGCCGATGCCCCCGTGGTCTGACCATTACGCTTTGAGCGGCAGCCGAAGCTGACCGCCGGGCTGCGGGAGGAACTGGCCATGGTAACCATCGACAACAATCGGAGGGAGTTTTTGAAAGCGGGCGGCGCGGCGCTGGCCGCAACCGCCGTCACCTGGAATGCCAGGAGCTACGCTGCCATCGTGGGCGCCAACGACCGCGTGAAAGTGGGCGTGGTGGGCTGCGGTGACCGCATGAAGGGCTCTCTGATTCCTGCTTTTCTTGATCATTCGAAGGAACTCAACTTCGAGCTGGCCGCCGTCTCCGATCTCTGGAACCGCCGCCGCGAGGAAGGCGCGGCTTACATCCAGAAGCTCAGCGGCATCCCCGTCGCCTCGGTCCGCAACAACGACGAACTCTACGCCCGCAAAGACGTGGATGCGGTGTTGGTGGCCACCGCCGACTTTCAACACGCCCTGCACGGCGTTGAAGCCGTAAAAGCCGGCCGCGATGCCTATGTGGAGAAGCCCACCGCGCACACCATGGCCGATGCGCGCGCGTTTCTCACCGCCGTCAAGCAGACGGGCAAGATTGTCCAGGTGGGAACCCAGCGCCGCTCCACCCCCAGCTATCGGAAGGCCGCCGAATACATCAAGTCGGGCGCCTTTGGCGACATCGTCATGGTGGAGATGACCTGGAACGTGAATCAGCCCGGCCGTTGGCGCCGCCCGGATGTGGTGCCGCTGCTCAGGGAGCAGGACACGGACTGGAAGCGCTACCTGCTCAACAATCCCTATGAGCCATTCGACGCGCGCAAGTATCTTGAGTTCAGGCTCTTCTGGCCGTACTCTTCGGGCATTCCCGACCAGTGGCTCGTGCATCAGATCGACACCGTTCACTGGTTCAGCGGGCTGGCGCATCCGCGCTCCGTGGTGGCCAACGGAGGAATCTACCTGTGGAAGGACGGCCGCCAGAACTGGGATACGATGACCGCCGTCTTCGATTACGGCCCGCTCGACGACCTATCCAAAGGCTTCCAGGTGCAGTATTCCTCGCGCTTCACCAACTCCGCCGGCGGCGTCAAGGAGCTCTACTACTCCAACGGCGGCATGATCGACATGGACAAGCAGACGGTAACCCCGACGGGCGGCCTGCGCGCGAGAGAAGCAGCCGCCATGGGCATGAAAGAGAACCTCTTGCCCAGTCTTTCGCTCTCGGAGAACGCCGCGGGCGCATCCACCGCAGCCGACACGGGCAAGGATCCGATGACTTCGGCCAACATGCGCAACTGGATGGAGTGCGTCCGCTCGCGCAAGACTCCCAATGCGCCCATCGAAGCCGGCTACAGCCATTCCGTCGCCCTCTGCATGAACGTCGCGGCCATCCAGACAGGCGAGAAAGTCACCTTCGACGACAAGACTCAGCAAGTTATGGCGGGAGGCAAAGTCTTTGCCTAGGCTAACTCTTTCCCGGTTTGCGGGAGCGGCCTTTTTGGCCGCCGGTTTCACGGCCATCGCCTTTGCCGCCACTCCCGGCAAGGGCGTGCAGGTGGTGGCCGACGAAGCACATCGCCGCGTCGACATCACCATTGACGGCGCGCCATTCACCTCTTACATCTGGCCCGAGACGCTCAAGAAGCCGGTGCTATTTCCCCTCATCGCCGACGAGGGCATCCCCGTCACCCGCGGCTATCCGCTTGAGATCCGGCCCGGCGAACGCGTCGATCATCCCCACCATGCCGGGCTTTGGTTTAACTACGCCAACGTCAATGGCTTCGATTTCTGGAATAACTCCGATGCCATCAAACCGGAGAACCGCTCCAGGATGGGCACGATTCTCCACACTCGAATTATGTCAGCCCAAAGCGGCGAGAATCTCGGCATATTGGTCACACAGTCGGTCTGGGTTACCGGCGAAGGAAAGCAGATTCTCGACCAGAAGACGCGCTATGTCTTCCTGCGCGAGAGTCATGCCAGGGTTATCGATGAAGTGGTAACTCTCAAGGCCCTCGACCGCGTTGTCTTCAAGGACGACAAGGACGGGCTGCTCGGCTTGCGCGTTGCCGGATGGCTGGAATCGCCGGAAGAAAAGGGCGGCATCTTCATGGACGCCAACGGCAACCCCACCAAGGTCGATGCCGTCCCGTCCGGTGCCCTGAACCCCGCCACCGGCGAGTACTTCACCAGCGAAGGCATAAAAGGCGCGGCGGCCTGGGGAACGCGCGGCCGCTGGTGCGCTCTCACCGGCCACACCGGCAGCCACACGGTCACCATCGGCCTCATCGACTACTTTGCCAACCCAGGCTATCCAACCTATTGGCACGCGCGCGGTTATGGCCTTTTCGCCGCCAACCCCCTGGGCCGCAGCATCTTCGATCCCAAGCAGCCGCCTCTGAACTTCACGCTCGAGAAGGGCCAGACAGCTTCCTTCCGCTACCGGGTAGTCCTTTACTCCCACGCCGCCACTCCCGAGGAGATGAATGGGGAAGCCGACGCTTTCGCAGGCGAATTCAAGTAGCCGCCGCGCCTTCTTCCGCAATGGAATGCGCGCCCGATGGCAGGCCGATTGCGTGGCTTCGCCATGCGGCCCATCCCACCATTCCAACAGTTTCGGTTCAGTTACGCCCTGCGGCCGGAGAACGGGTGTAAAGCTGAAACGGCGCCCAATAGAATGGTGCGCGAAATCTGCTCTGCGAATGAAGGAGGGCCAGTTTGGCCTGGCGGAGCGCCACCGCGGGGGTCTGCCCGTCCTCAAGGCCTTGATAGAAGGTGTCCATCAGGCGCGGCGTCGAATCGTCGCTCACCTCCCACAATGCGCCGATCACGCTGTGCGCGCCGGCGCGAAGAAATGCCCAGGAGAGGCCGACCAATCCCTCTCCCGCATAGGAGCGCGTCCCGCTGCCATAACAGGCAGAGATGGTAACCAGCCGCGCATCGATGGGCTGGCGCATGATGTCGCGGGCATAGAGCTTGAAAGAGTCGCCGCCCGGCTTGGAGGCGGAGAGAATGACGGCCGAATCCAGGGGATCGGTGCGGCTGGCGACGGCGTGAGCGACAAAATGTATGTAGGAGTATTGCGCCGGATTGCTGGATAGATAGGCCTCGGGCGTGGCCTTCTGGCCTGCAAAGGCGGTCACGTGGCGAGCCGCGAAGTGCCTCTCAATCCGGGTCATCTCGAAGCCAAAGAGGGGAAGGCTGGGATACTCTTCGCTTGGCGTCGCCGGATTGCCAAGCAGGAGCAAGCTTCGATCCGCGCTTCGGGCCGGTTTGGCCGCAGCGAGCGTGGCCAGCGAAGGGGCCGAAAGCAGGGTTGCATCTTCCAGCAAGTAATGCATGGCCCGGCCGGGTTCTGAACCTTGCCCATTCTCCGGGCCGGAACCGGGAACCAGCAGCGTTTCGAAGTTCAACTGGTTCAATGCTCCGTCAGCCAGGATCATGACGGGGACGTTGGGGCGGATGAACTGCGCGGCCGGGGCAACCAGCGCCCTATATAGCGCCTGCCCATCCTCGCTGCCGGCTTCGATGGGATCCTGCAAGTCAAGAAGAGCCTTGCGATAGCGCTCGCTGCGGGCCACAATCTCATCGCGCGCGGGCAGTTGAATCAGCGTGGTCTTGGTTGGCGTAATCGCCCACAGGTAGGATTGGCGGTCGCCCAGCCAATAGAAAAGCAGCGTTGCGCCAGTCCTTTGGGCGATCTGGCGTGGATTCAGCGGCTCCGTCCGGGAGGATGTGCTGGCCACGGCCACGCCCAGGCCCTGCGCCAGCGTACGGGCGCGGCTCTGGTCGGCTGCGGCCAGTGCCTCATCGGTCCTGCCTTGTTGCACCAGGAAGTGGATGTAGTCGCCATAGATGCGCGTGGCGTTGGCCAGAAACGGCAGTCTCGATTCTTCGCTCTTGAGTTGGGCCCGCGCCGTCTCGAAGGTGGTCAGCGTGGTCTTGTACATCCTCTCCGCGGCCTGCACGTTGCCTTGCCGCTGAAACAGCTTGGCCAACTCTTCTCCAGCATCCAGGCGCGTCGTGGTGGGGCCTGCCGGGTCGTTCTGGACGGCGCGAAGAAGCTCTTCCGCCTGCCGGTCCTGTCTCCGCTCAGCCGCCAGCATCCCTTGCGTCAGCAGCACATTCGCGCTCAGCCGTTTCCCGCCCACGCGCTCCATGGGAGTCAACTGCTCGATGTAGGCGCCGGCGTCGTCCAGCTTGCCGGTTTCGACGGAAACCTGGGCCAGGTCTTCCAGCGCGTTCACGACGTCTTCTTTGCTGTCGATCTGCCTTGCCAGATAGAGAGCCCGCCGATAGGATTGCATGGCGCGGGCAGAATCTCCGCTGTCCTTGTAGATATATCCCGCGGCATTGATCCACTTGAGATCGTTGCGAACGTTCCCGAGTTTTGCGGCGCTCCTTTCCGCCGCTAGAAACTGCTCCAGGGCCCTTTCGTCATCTCCCAACTGGTAAAAGGCCCAGCCGAGATTGCCCGCGGCGGCCTGCGCCAAGTCGTCCGCGCCCAGCGTCAAGGCAGCCCGGTAGGCGGACCGCGACCAGTCCAGAGCTTCATCAAAATGACCGGTCTGTAGTGCCGTCCAACCCAGATTCAAGGCTGCGCTCCCCTCCAGCAGCCGGTCATGATGGGCTTGGGCAAAAGAGAAACTCTCAGTAAAAAACTGGCTCCCTTCGGTGAGCTTCCCCTCTTGGACAGCTAAAATGCCATGCGCCCGAAGAACATCGCCGCAGGCCGCGTAGTCTGCCCTCTTGCAGAGGCTATCCGCCTCCGCAAGTCTTTGATTTGCCACCGGCAGCCGCTGTTGGCGGGTCAAGGCAACCGCCTCGATTGCCAACTTACGGAGGGTTCCTTCCGGATCGCTGGAAGCGGGATGGCAGGCGGCCAGGAGCCGCAGAGCATCTGGGTACATGCCGCGAAAGAGCATGGATTCTGCCTGAAGGAGTTGGAACTTCGAGACCCATGCGAGATCGGCAGACTGGAATTGCCTCACTCCCTCTTCGGCTTCCCGCTGGCATCCTATTAAATCGCCATGCTGGAAGAGTGTCCGGGCGTGGTCATATTCAGCCTGGGCTCTGCCGGGGCGTGTGTCTTCGAGAGGAATCAACAGCAACAGCACCAGCGCCCAGGCGCAGGGCAAGATCCGGCATCGGAGATAGCGGCCCGCGCTGCAAAACCACCCCCGGATGCCTGCCGGATCGGAGGCAACATCTATGAACTGGCAGGCATCCGGAGAGATCTTTTTTGCTATGGGAAGGATGTTCCGTTGGTCGAGCCAGTCCCGATCGCGACGTCTCCATCGATTACGCAGCCCAGTTTGAGATCGACCATCGTCAGGGAGACGGTTGTCTTCGTTGGCACTCCCGTCTTCTCGTGCGGATCCTCGTGCTTCACGGTCACTTTGGCCAGCGAAATGGCGCCAAAACCGGGAATGACGATCACGTGCCCGAAGGTACGCCCAGGGTAGCGTCCAGCCGCCTGGCTGACCAAAGAACACTCGACTGCCTCCAAGGCTCCAAGAGTAGAGGAAAGTCGATTGTACCGTTCAAGCAGCTCCGCTGGCAGATCCTTGTGCTGGCGGATGCGCTCGTACTGGCCGGAGACGCGAGCCAGAAAGCCCCGATCGCGGCTGTAGGGCGCATCTTCGGCCGGCTTGGAGCCAAAGATCTCGTGATTGAATTCCAAATCTACCGGGTGGCCGGCAATCCGGAGGTTCTCAAAGCGGGTGCCGAGAAAAGAGATCGACGGCACGTACCCAACCAGCGGATGCTCGGTGATGGTCTGCCCGACGACGCGGTCGGCCGTCAGCACATCCAGCACATTGAGTCCCTCGACAACCGTGGTCGTCAAGGTGTGCCATCCCTCCCCCGGCTTGAGGCTGGGGTTGCCCACAACATGGGTGTAGGAGGAGCGGAAGGAGATGACCGATTCAAGCCGGTAACCATCCGAGCGCTGGCTGAAGTATTCGCCCTCTTTGCCAAGCTTTGAGTGGGTCTGGGGTTCAATCTCCTGGGTAACGGGAAGCTTCAAATGGCCCTTCAGGACCGACGCTTCCGCATGGTAAACGTGGGTTCTTTCGTTTGTTTCGGACATTGGCGTTCTCACCTTTCCTTTTTTGTGGCCGGAATGAATCCCTGGGGTTTTTCAGGCTGATCAATTGTTCAAGCGAAGATCGAAGACAAAGCGGTCGATTGCGGTGCGTTCTCCATTTGGCGCGATTCCCGAAACCGCAAGTGTATAAATGCCGTTGCGCAGCATCGCGCCTGGAATGACAAGGGAAAGCTGCTGGCCGCTAGGGGCGCCGGCTCCGCGCCAGACGAGCTTTCCTTGCGGGTCAGACAGTTCAAAGGAAAACGAGGCGTAGTCCGCAATCCCCGGCCGTTGGGCAAGATCGATGGGGAGCGCAACTCCGTGCCTGCGATCGGCGGTCACGGTCAAGGGAAGGCCGCCCCTGGTGGCCCCGAGCAGCGGAACCGAAGGAAGAAGGCGCGGCTGGTTTGCCGTGGCGAGCAACGCTGGGAAGGAAACCAGATTCTGGTAACCGACGAGAATCAGCAAGGCGGCGAAGGCAGGAGCGGAAAGGGATGGACGCCACCACCAAAACCGCCCTCCTTCCCTCACCTTGGGCTTGCGGAAAGCGGAGGAACCGGGGGCCGGCAAGTCGCTTGTCAACTCGGGCAACTGAACCTTGACCTCGCGCACAAATGCAGCTCCGGCGCGAAGATCGAGTGCGCACTCGGAACAATCGAACAGGTGTTCCTCAAACGCCTCGCGAAGATCTGGCGTCAGCTCATCCAGTAAGTATCGCTCCGTGGCCATCTGGCGTACTGCTTCGCTATGATCCATCAGCTCAATCCCCGCGCGGTGAAACCTGTGAGATAGTGACCGCGAGCGGCAAATCGTTTCAAACCCTTCAGGCGCTCGCGCCCAAAGGCGCCCGACCTCCGATGCTCTTCGAATACGCTGTCTTGAACTCCCGCTTGGCCCGGTGAAGCAGCACCCGCAGATACTCGCGATCCACTCCAAACTCGCGGCTTACTTCGTCACGATCGCGCTCGTCCAGAAAGACGGCCTTCAGCAACAACCGGTCTCGCGGAGCCAGGTCGAGCAGAATCTCCCGGACCTTGTCCTTGATTTGCCGGGCAGCCACCATGTCCAGAGCATCGGCGCCCACTGCGGGCAACTCGGGCCGGACTTCTTCATCGAGCGATTCGCCTCGGCTGGAAGTGCGGAGATACTCAAGAAGCACATGGTTGCAAATTGAGTTGACGAAAGCGCCAAGGCGCTCCGGCTGGCGCAGGCCGTCCTTGCGCAAGACCGAAAAGACGCGGACGAAGGTCTCCTGGCGCACATCCTCGATCGCCTGAGGGGAGTGCAGCCGGGATCCAAGCTTGAGCTGGATCAGCTGCGTAAAATAGCCGGCGAAGTGCTCCTGCGTCCGGCGGTCGCCGGCACAGAGATCGTCAACGTAACCTGCATCGAATGAATGAAATTGCAACGCCGATCCTGCCAGGACGCGAGGACCAAAGTATAGCACTATCGATGTTGTTGGCGGGTGAATTCCGCGCGACCCTGCGGAAAGTGGAAGCGGCCCTGGGCTGCAGTAGCATCGGCACGCCATGCAGCGGGCGGCGGAGCTCACGGAAGAGCTTGCTCCCCGGCAGATCCTCCGAGCCATTCGCTCTGCGCCCTGTTCGCCGCTCTCGCCAGCACCCAGCCGATTCGCTGGGGCGCTTGCCAATGAATCAGCAATCCCATCCATCCGCTGCTCAGCCAGATCGTTAAAGGCAGCGAGAACCAGAGGTTCAACCAGCAGAAGCCGTTCTCCATATAGTCCCGGGCGTCCAATCCCAGCCGGGAGCAAAGGCGCGCAATCCGATTCGACGGGCGATCTTCGCAGACCGGCTCTTCCATGCGCCGCTCAACCGCGACTGCGGGGGAAACAAGGCGCCAGATCGAATCGTGTTCGCTCATCTTGTGACCGCTCCATTCGACCGGGGCGCAGCCGGAGCCCGCTCTGAAAAGCCGGCTCCGGCTCTGGGGAAGCCGTCCCACTTAGCCAACGGCCGGCTCTCACTTGGGAGTCCAGCCGGCCTGCGGATCTTGACGTACGCCCTGCTCTGGCCGCAAGCATCCGTTGCGGTGGCAAGCATATCCCTCGGGGCGCATTGCCGCAGGAGCCTTCGAGGCATCGCCCACTGGAATCAAGAACCGCCGCACATGGAATAGTGCGATTGTGCTAACCAGCGTTTCAAAACGCCGTCAAATTATTTGAGAGCCCCTCGCGCCTTCAAGAACTGCTTCTGCCCGTTCCAACGGCACTGGTCCGGGTCTATGCGCGGGTCAGTAGGTTGCTTTCGGGGTTACCTCGGGTGTCAGGTGATGCTCCGGGGAATCGCTGCGGTAGGTTACTATAGTGGTATATGGAAGAGAGCTTGACTTTTGTTGCCGCTGTAAACCGGCGGGCGCGGGGTTAGGGGTATAATCATTGGCACTGTCAAACGTTGAGTATTTTT
>Ga0326727_10013115_pt1 | contig 18572 bp, 17 predicted proteins | sample MB2enrmetagenome_FD_207643 | JGI IMG/M metagenome (GOLD analysis project Ga0326727, IMG submission 207643) | Lab enriched peat soil microbial communities from McLean, Ithaca, NY, United States - MB29MY | ecosystem: Environmental > Terrestrial > Soil > Wetlands > Peat | place: USA: New York...
GGCCTGCACGCCCTGCGTGTTGTGGCCGAAAGGCATTTCATTGAGGTACATCTGCAGGATCTCCTGCTTGGTGTACCTGCGCTCCATCTGGATTGCCCACCACAGCTCCACGAGCTTGCGCCGGATGGATATGTCCGACCTGTCCGCATAGAGACGCCCGGCGAGTTGCTGGGTCAGCGTGCTTGCCCCTGAGACGTAGCGGCCGGTGGCGATGTTGAACAACGCGCGGAGCAGGCCGCGAAAGCTGAACCCGTGATGGGAGAAGAAGTTGCGATCTTCCCGGGTCAGCAGCGCATCGATGAGGTGCTGCGGAACTTGGTCTATGGTGATCAGCTCCCTGTTCTGGTCTCCGAAAAACTCCGTGATCTCCCGGTCATGAATGTCGAGAATCCGGGTGGGAAGGGCCGGCTTGTGGTCGCCGAACTGTTCTTTCAGCGAGATGTTCCGGGTGGCCGCCAGTGCAAGGCCGAGTGACACTCCGATGAGGAGCGCAACGGCAAACGCGACCATCAACAATATTTCGAAGAGGGATCTTTTTGGGGGGATCTGACGCACGGGAAAATGATATGAGCCGGCGTTGCCTTTGTCAATGGAGCGCGATCATGATCCGGCCTGCTTCATTCAGCCACTAAAAAAAAGAGGCCGACCCCCGAAGGAGCCGGCCTGCCTGGTGTGGTGTCTTCCAATATAGTAAACTGGGAGGGGAACTATATCTTGGACACCAACACCCTTATTATCGTCCCTGTTCCTCCAAAAACTTTAGTCTTTTCTTATTGCTAGCAGCGGAAAAGGATCCGTAACGCTTCCTTTCCTCTTCACCTCGAAGTGCAGGTGTGGCCCGGTTGCCCGGCCGGTGTGACCAACGGCGCCGAGAACCGCTCCCGCACTTACCTTCTCCTTCATAGTAACACCAATCATCGACAGGTGTCCATAGACGGTCTGGTAGGCTCCCGGATGGTCAACAACTACATAATTGCCCAGGGTCTCGTTCTGACCGATCTCTGAGACCACTCCATCCCGCGCCGCATGGACCTCGGTGCCGTCTGGGGCGCCGATGTCTATGCCGGTGTGGAACTCAGGCCGTCCAGTGAAAGGGTCCTTGCGGGGCCCGAACAGGGACGTTATCCTGCCTCGGGCAATCGGGAACTCGAAGAGGATGCCGAGGAAATACGCGCGCTCGATTGGCGTGAACTGCTCTCCTGCAAAGAAGAGGGCTGGGGAGGAGCGTCCTTGGCGAACAACAAGGAGCCTCTGCGCTTTCCTGCCGTTGGCCAGAAGCGTCGATAGCATCATGTCCTCGAGGGCGGATCGGGGAGGGTCGCTCACGAACAACCCGGCCTGATTGGCGATCAGGACACTGTGGTGCCCGCTGAACTCTTCTTTGCTCCAGGCTTCGTTGAGCGTCGCCAGCGTGTCATAGGGAAGTCCGAGGCGCGCGTTTAGGGAAAAGAGATCCTCATCCTTACGCGGGTGGTACTCGAAGATGCTGAGCGGCGGTAGGACGCCGGGCTCACGCGCCCTGGCAATGCGGTAGTAGTCCTCCAACTCGGATTGGTGCTGAATGAACAAAGGATCGTCCGAGTTCAAAATACGGATCACAGGATAGTCGGAGGCGGCCGCCCTTGATGCGGCAAGGAGGAACAGGAGCAGACTTGTGGCGGCGAGGTTTCGCTTCACTCTTTCTTGATTTTCGGCACGATCGACGCAACCCTCGATGCTTTTGCGCCCCGCCGGACAAGACCCAGGACGGCCAGGAGGCCGAAGCAGACCACGAGGAGCGGGACCGCGAAGATCCACATTCCGCGGTAGAAGAGCGCCGTCCCTAAATAGAGTCCGCAGAGGAGGATGACAGCCTGGAGAGCGCTGAGAAGGCCGGACAGCGGAGAGCGGCGCCTTCCGCTCGTGTCGCGCGGGGCATTCCGTCCTTTAAGGATGGCTCGCACGACGGCGAAAACGATCCCGCAAGCCGCAAGGACGAGCGCGAAAGCCGTGTAGGCGGCGTGCGCGGACGTAGCGAAGTACCACAGGGGCCAGGCAATGATGAGCCCCGCGGCAGCGCTCCCGACCAACAGAAGCACGAGGAAGCCGATCTTTCGGACCGCCTCTCCCCATGCGCGGAGGACGGATCCAAGCTCCTGTCTCATGGGACGCCGGCTTTCGCGAGCGCCTTTTGGTAGCCTTGAGCTTCCTCGTCCCTGCCCAAGCTCTGGGCGATCGAGACGAGTTGGGTCAGGCTCTTTTTCATGCCCTCCGTGTCGCCCATAGAGGTGAAGACGCTGTAGGCGCGCTGGTAGTAGTCATATGCCGTCGGCGTGTCACCCTTTTTTGCCGCAATCAACGCAATGGCATAGAGGTCTTTGGCGATGCCGGAAGAGTTCTCGATCTTCTTGTCCAGCGCGAGGCCCTGCTCCGCGCTGGCCGATGCCGCCGCGAAGTCTCCCTCCTTGGAATGGACGGAGGCGATCATGTAATAGTCAGCAGCGGCGGGTTCCATGAGCTTGTTTGCGAGGTTGTTCTGCAAAGCCTTGGAGAGCCAGTCCAGCGCCTTTGCCAGGTCCCCTGAGGCTTTCCAGGCGGCACCGATGTCGTGGTATAGGACGCCCGTCTGCATGGGAGTCAGCTTCACCTGCGGCGCAAAGACAGTCTCCTGGAAGATGTTAAGCGACTTCTGCGGGTCGTCCTCTCTCAGGTAGAGCTCGCCAAGGCTGATGGACGCGTCGATAAAGAGCGTCGCGCTGCGCATGCGCGCCTGCTCCCTGGCCGCGGTCAATATGTCCTGTGCCGCCTGCAGCCGGCCCGTAGCGAGATACACCTGGCCGATGGCGGTGCGAGACCTGATGACTCCCTCAACATTGTCCACCGAGCCGTTCGCGTCCAGCGCCTGGGTGAAAAACTGCAGGGCCAGCTCGTAGCGACCCTGGCTGAAGTACTGCTGTCCGGATGCTTCTGCGTCGGCGGCTTGGTTTTTGACGTTGGTTGTGGTGTCGCTCTTCGCGGGGGCCGATGAGCACGCCGCGGCGAAGCCAGCGAGCACGGCTATGAAGAGCAGGCGAGCGCCAAGGGATTTGGCTTTCATCAGAAGTCCTCGTCCCGGTAGCTTCTGAGCGTGTCGGGAGGCTCCGTCTTCGGCGGTATGCCGCCGCGCAGAAGCGGATTGTTCTTGGCCGCTTCGAGAACGTCATTGCCTTTGTCGAGCGCGCTCGTTCCCTTTTCCAGTGCGGTCGAAATCTGGGGCCGCGTGCTGTTGACGAACTCCATGAAGCTCCTCATCTGGGCGATTATCTCATCAGCGTTCTTGATGGAGTCCTCCAGCTGGTTGTAGAGCTGGTTCTGGTCATTGAGGAACGTATCGACGGAGCCCTTGGGATCAAGCAGGCGTTTCGCCAGCCCCTGCGTGTTTTTTAGGTCTCCCGTCATATCCTTGATGTTTTGCGATATTTCGTCGAGGTTCGTGGACAGGTCTCCGATCACGCCCCGTGTCTTTACGGTGATGTCCTGGAGGTTGTCCGAGATCACCGCCATCTTGTCCAAGAGCGTGTTCACGCGCCCGGACATTCCGTCCACAGCGTTGTTCACCTTCCCAGGGGTGGCCGCGAGATTGTCCACCATTTCACCCACTGGGCCTCCGCCGCGACCGCTCAGGGCCGCGTCCAGCGTGCCCGTCATGTGGCGAATGTCGGTGATAGCCATGTGGGTCTCATCCAGAATGGGGTTAAGCTTTGCTATCACGGAGCCGATCACATCCTCGCCCTTGGGGATGGTGACGAGCCCCCTGTCCGCGTACTGTTGCCCTTCTTCCGAGTCCAGCGAGGGAATGTACGACATCTCCGGAAGTGACGGTCCCTTGTCATTGCCGGGATGGAACTTTAGGGAGACGCCGAGACCGATGGCGCTGGTGGCGAGCTCGAGGACCGAGAACCGGTGGACCCGGTCATAGTAGGTGTCCTGGATATAGAACTGCACGTCCACCTCGTTCTGCGGGTTCAGCTTGATGCGGGAAACCCGCCCTATCTCGAAGCCCTTTAGCATGATCGGCATGCCGACTGCGAGGCCGTCGCCGGAGGTGAAGCGGCTGATGAAAGTGTAGTTTCGAGCGAACCATCTCTGATTCACTCCGATGAACACGAGGATGAGCGCCACGCCGACGATTGCGAAAAGTACGAACACGCCTACCACCTGTTCCGCAAACCGGATTCTGAGCTTCATGGCGTCTCCCTCACGGCGTCCTTTCGGTCGTCCCTGGCCCCGGTCGCTGCCCGCCTTCCGTGGCTTGGTGCGGCCTGTTCTTATCTTGCTCCTCAAGCAGAGCGAGCAGGTCAGTGTCATAAGAGGCGATCTCACCCAAGACCTCGGAAAGGATTTCCCGAGTGCGTTCGTCGCGGCTTCGTTTCACTTGGTCGAAATCACCAGTCTCGCGCACTGTTCCGGCGTCCAGGATGACCAGCCGGTCCGCGAGGGTCGATGTGAGCCGTGCGTTGTGTGTGACTGCAAGGATGGCACACCCCCGCGCTTTCACGTCGGCGATCATCTGGGTGACCCTTCCTTCCATCGTATGGTCGATGGAGAGGGTGGGCTCGTCCATGAACAGGATGGCGGGCTCCGTGATGAGCGCCCGCAGGACGGAGGCGATTTTCTTCTCTCCGCCCGAGAGCCCCGCCGGACGTAGGTCGGCGCTCTCCAGAAGCCCGGTTTGTTCAAGGGCTTTGACGACGCGGCGTTGCACCTCCGCCGGAGGCATCTGGGGGAAATGCACCCGGAGCGGGAGCGCCAGGTTTTCCATCAAGGTCTTGTTTTCCCACAGCGCCCCGTCCTGGAAGATAAACCCGCTCGCCTTGCGAAGCTCCTTCATTCCCGATTCGGTCAGCTGCAGCATGTCCCTTCCCCGGAAAAACACCTTTCCCGAATCCGGCGGGATCAGACCGGCGACGGTCTTCAAGAGCGTGCTCTTGCCGCTGCCCGAGGGACCCATGATCACCGTGCTCCTCCCGGCAGGGAAGGAGAGATTCACGTCGTGCAAAACGTCGCGTCCGTCGAAGCGAACGGTGACGTCCTGGAGCTTGATCAAAGTGGCTGCTGCGTCTGCCATCTGGTCCACTGGCTCGCCTTCCCCTAAACGTACGAAATCAGGGTGATCAGCGCATCCGCGAGGAAGCATAGGACAAAGCCCTGCCCGACCGCCTTGATGGCGGCGCGCGGGATTTCCGTGACCGAGGAGCCCACCTTGAAACCTTGAAACGTCGCCACGACCGAAGCGATGACCCCGAAAACGAAGGATTTCACGAGCGTGGAGATCAGGTCCCGCGGCTGCAGAGCCTGCAGAAGCGCCCGGAAATATTCAAGCACAGGCACGGGCTTGATCAGCTGAGAAACGAGGTAGGACCCGAACAGCCCAAAAAAGTTGAAGTAGATCGTGAGAGCCATCATCGAGATGGTCACGCCAAGGACGCGAGGGACTACGAGGTAGGAGATGGGGCTGATCCCGATGGACACATACGCCTCCACCTCGTGAGAGACGACCATGTTGCCTAGCTCGGTGGCGATGGCGGTCCCGGATCGGGCGATGATGATGAACGCGGTGAGAATAGGGCCGAGCTCACGGGTTATCACAACGATGAGGATCGAATACATGAGGCTGGTCTGTCCGAAGCGGGGGAGGATGGTTCCGCCTTCCACGATGATGACTGCTCCGATGGAAAGGGCGACGAGGGAGACGATATTCAGGGCCTCGACTCCGGTGAAAAGGATCTGCTGAACGAGTACTCGAAAGGCCACTTGGCGGCGGCGCACGAAAAGTGCCGTCTCCCTGAGCACGAGGAAAAAAAAGCCCAGCGCGTAGGAGTAGTCCCGCGCTTTCCGACCAGCCCATCTCCCCAGAGCCTCGACCATCGGCTCGGAGTATAGTTCAGCCGGGCAGCCGATGCAATGGAAGAGAAGCGAGAAGCTCGTCGGGAATCATGCGTCCCGCCGTGGCACGTCCCAGTTTCCTCTGCGGCATGTGTTCGCCGTGGAAATCAGAGCCTCCGGTCACCAGAAGGCCCAGCCCCTTGGCGAGGCGCTGGAACTGGCGGCACTCGGCAAGCCTATGGTTGGGGTGCCAGACCTCCAGGCCGTCGACCCCCTGATCCTTGCAGGAAGAGAGGAATTGGCGCAGCTCAGGGCCCTTCAAACCCAGGGAGATGGGGTGGGCGACTACGGCGATCCCTCCGGCGCGATGGATGAGCAGCGCGGCCTCTCGAAGGGCCAAGCACGCCCGCGGCTCGTAGTAAGTCTGGCCTTTCCCGATAAGACGGGAAAAAGCGGCGTCGATCGAGTTGACTATTTTCTTTCGGACGAAAAGCCTCGCGAAGTGGGCGCGACTTACGACCTTCCCGCCTGCGATCTCCGTCAACTCCTGCATGGATATAGGAACGCCGTCCTTTTGGAGCTTTTCCACCATGCGGACGTTCCTGGCGTGGCGCGCTTGTCGAAGCCGCTCGAGTGCCTCCTCCAACTCCTGCCGGTGCTCCGAGAGCCCGAGGCCCAGAAGGTGGAACTCGCCACTCGACTGCGAAGACCGTGGTGTCACTCCGGCCGGCGGTTCCACCGCCGCTTCGCGGTCTATCTCGATCTCCACGCCTGCGTAAAAAGAAAGGCTCGAGCCGGCGCACCTCGCGCGCGCCGCGGCAACTCCGTCGAGCGTATCATGGTCGGTGAGCGCCAGCGCTGAAAGTCCGAGCTGCAGCGCGAGATCGACAACCCTTTCGGGCGTGCAGGAGCCGTCAGATGCGGTGGAGTGCGTATGAAGGTCGATCATTTGACATGAATATAACCTATCGCATACTCTCGATCCATGAACCCGACCTTCCGGGCTGCGCGTGGAATAGGGGGTGAGTACACGCCTCCGCCGGATAAGTCGATTACGCATCGCGCCCTGATGCTCGCGGCGATCGGCTCGGGGACAAGCACGGTGGTTGATCCTCTCGCAACCGGAGATTGCGTTTCCACGCGCCGCTGCATAGAGGCCCTTGGGTGCTCTGTTGAGGATGCTGACTGCGCCGTGCGCCTCAAAGGCGCGGGCTTGCGCGGCTTCACCGAGCCGAAGCGACTCCTTGATGCAGAAAACTCGGGTACTACCACCCGTCTCCTGTCAGGACTTCTTGCTGGCCTTCCCCTTTTTGCGGTTCTCACGGGTGACCAATCCCTCCTGGGAAGGCCAATGGCTCGCATCGTGCAGCCCCTGCGCCAGATGGGGGCAAGAATAGAAGGCAGGGATGAAGGGAGATATGCGCCTCTGTGCTTCCTGCCCGGCTCGGGCGAGCTTGCGCCACTCTCCTATCGCCTTCCGGTGCCGAGCGCGCAGGTGAAAAGCTGCCTCCTGCTCGCCGCGCTCCGCGCAGGCGGCGATTCGTGCATTAGTGGTAAGACTCACTCCCGGGATCATACGGAGCGAATGCTTGTCGCTCTCGGGGTCAAGGTGGAGAGCGGCCCCGACGGGATACTGCTGCATCCTCCGCGGGAACTGCCGGCCTTCGAAGCCGAAGTGCCCGGGGACCCGTCTTCGGCCTCGTTTTTCATTGCCGCCTCCCTGATTTCTGGCCGCAAGCTTGTGGTACGCCGCTGCAGCATCAATCCCAGCAGGAACGGCTTTCTCAATGTCGTGCGCCGTATGGGTGCACGCGTGGAAACCCGACAGGAAACGATCTCCCTTGGAGAGCCGGCGGGAAGCATCGAGGTGAAAGAAGGCTCGCTCACGGGGGCCCGAATCGGCGCGGAGGAGGTACCCGAGCTCATCGATGAGATACCGCTGTTGGCAGTTCTGGGGCTTTTTTGCCGCGGAGTAACGGAAGTGCGAGGCGCGGAGGAGTTGCGCTTCAAGGAGAGCGACCGCCTGACCATGATCTCGCGGCTCGTGGAAGGGCTGGGGGGCCGGGTGGAAATCTTCGATGACGGATTTGCCCTGGAAGGGCCCCAGAAGCTGCGCGCCGGGGTGATCGACCCGAGCGGAGACCACCGCATCGCAATGGCAGCCGCCGTGGCGGCTGCGGGTATAGCGGAGGGCGTGCGCGTGCAAGGGTTCGAGTGCGCGGCGGTGTCCTATCCGGATTTTGCGCGGGACTTTGCAGCCCTTGGAGGAGAGGTGGTGTGAAGGGCGCGCTCGCCTTCGAGATCGGCGGGGCGCGGACGGAGGTCGTATTCGGAGCGCCTTCCGAGCCGCCGGATTTTCTTCGCGTTTTCGACAAAACGACGCATGGGTATTTCGGGTCCGATGTGGAGCGCTGGGTGGCAATCCCTGCCGGGGAAAAAGCCAAGTGCTGGGCAAGCGTGGAGGCGGTGCTTGCCCGCGCGGCATCCCTCGGCCTGGGCCGTGACGACGCGATCGTCGGCGTCGGGGGCGGGGTGGTCTGCGACGTAGCGTCCTTCGCGGCATCCCTCTACATGAGGGGCTGCGGCCTTGCCCTGGTCCCGACAACTCTTCTGGCCATGGTGGACGCCTCTCTCGGCGGCAAGACGGGAATCGACTTCATGAGCTACAAGAACCTCGTGGGGACTTTCTACCCAGCCACCCGCGTCTACATCGATGTGACCTTTCTGAAAACGCTTCCCGAGCGGGAATACCACTCCGGTCTTGCGGAGGTGATCAAAACCGCGATCATAGGCGATGCGGAGCTTTTCGCCTTGCTGGAACGCTCTCCTGCGGGGGTTCTCGCTCGGGAGCCCGGGATTGTGCACGAGTTGATCCGGCGGTCGTTGGCGGTGAAGGGCCGCATCGTCCAGGAGGACCCGCGAGAGGCCGGCGTGCGCGCCCTCTTGAACCTCGGACATACCTTCGGCCACGCCCTGGAGAGCGTAACGGGCTTCTCTGGGTGGACGCACGGGGAGGCGGTTGCCTGGGGCATAGGGAAATCTCTCGAGCTCGGCGAGCGCCTCGGGCAGACAGAGGCGGGCTTTGCCCGCCGGGTCCAATCTCTGCTTGCGCGGTATGCTTTCCGCCGGGCTGCCGGCGTGGGCTATAATGAACTGGAGCCCGCTTTCCAAAAGGACAAAAAGAAGCGCGGGGGAAGGGTGCGGTTCGTTATCCCGCGGGGGCTCTGTGACGTCGTGCTTAGTGAAGTGCCTGCTCGGGAGCTTGCCGAGGTCCTAGGAAGCGAGGGCATGAAACGTGAAGATTGACAAAGGTACCTTTGAGAAGCACCTGCGCTTTTTCAACTCCAGCGAGGTCATCTTCCGTGAAAACGAGGAAGGAAATGAGATGTTCGTCATCGTGGAGGGGCAGGTGGAGATCCGCAAGGCCACAGGCCCTTCGTCGAACAAGACGCTGACTGTGCTGCACAAGGGCGATATGTTCGGGGAGATGGCGATTATCGAGAAGATGCCGCGTTCGGCCACCGCGGTTGCCGTGCTGCCGACGCGCCTGTTGGTACTGAATGAAAAGCTCTATGAGTCGACGATGACGTCGAACCCTGACTTCGCGCGCAAGATGAACAAGGTCCTTTCCGAGAGAATCCGCAGGGCCAACGCGATCATCCAGAATCTCATGTCGACCAACAGACAGAACCAGCTCTGGACGGGCCTCGTACAATACGCCCGCGAGCACGGGGTCACCACCTACAAAGGGAGTAGAGTGCGCGTTGCGGAGTTCACTTCCTGGGCCGTGGAGCATCTAGGGATGATTGAAAAAGAAGTGCAGGGCATCCTGGCCCAGTTCCTGAAGAGGGAAGTGATCGTTTACTCCGCCCGTGGCAAAGAAGAAATCCTTGTCGAGCCCCGAGAGGGGTTGAGCCTGCCGGAAGGCTGATAGGTCCTCACGCACCCACGCAGGCATCTTGTCCGCACGCCCGGAGTGAGTGTAAACTATAGCCAACAGGGAGGAGAACGCCATCCTCACACCCGGCAAGAAGGGCGCTCGGCCGGAGCGCTTTGAGCAGGAAGTCGCGGCTTTTGTGCGGACCATTCCCGTACTTCTTCCGCGCGAGATCGAAGCGCACATAGCTTCCTGCGGCTACGTTGGGCAGCTGAAAGCGGTGCGGGCAATCGCCCTCGGGGCCTACCGGCACGTGAGCCGCCTTCGCCGCATCTGGCTCGAAGGTGCCCGCCGGGAGACGCTCCCGCCCAAGACGACAATGCTGTTTGTCGGGCCCACCGGCTGCGGCAAGACCTACCTCGTGGAGATTCTTTTCCGCGACATCTTGCGGCTTCCCACCGTCGTCATTGACATGACGGGATTCTCGGAGACCGGCTACGTGGGCCAGGACGTGAACTCAATCCTCACGAGGCTTCTTTACGCTGCCGACATGAGCATTGCCTACGCCGCTATCGGGGTCGTCTGCCTGGATGAGTTCGACAAGCTGGCCTCGGGACAGAACAGCGCGGTGTTTTCCGGGGCCGGTACCACGAAGGACGTATCGGGACTCGGCGTGCAACGGGAGCTCCTGAAGATGCTCGAATCCATTGAGATGCCTGTCCCCCTGGAATATACGCACTCCGATTATGCCCCGAAGGCCGTGATGTCTACGCAAGACATCGGCTTCATCGCCTGCGGCGCGTTCTCGGGTCTCAAGGGGATGATCGATCAGGGGAGCACGGAGCATATCGGTTTTGGCCGCGAACCTGCCGCCGGTGAGCTGGGCAAGATCGCCGTTTCCTACTCGGAGGAGGATGTTACGCTGGCGCGCAACTTCATGAACTACGGGTTCCTTCCAGAGTTGATCGGGCGGTTTCGCCGCATCGTCCCGTTCCAGGCCCTCACGCGCGAGCAGCTCTCAGAAATCCTTCGCAGCAGCCTGGTGTCCCAGTACATGAACGAGTTCCACCTCGAAGGCAAGGAGCTCGTGATCGAAGACAAGGTGCTCGAACGGATCGTGGAGGAGAGCGTTCGCAAGGAGACAGGAGCCCGCGCCCTCGAGGCCAGCTTCATCAGGTATCTCGAGGAGGCGGCCTTCGAGTCGTTCTCCGAGCCGTCCTCGAAACGGGTGACCCTCCGCGTTGTCGACAACAGGATTGTCCACGACATCGCCTGAGCCCTTCACCGCTGCCGTGCCGTCTCCTGAAGAGGAGTCGGGCCGGGAGATCATGCGACTGGTCGAAGAGCAGGTCTCCCTGGGACCGCGAGTTCCCGGCACGACAGCGCACGACCATCTCCTCGAGATTCTGGAAAACCGCATGCGTCCTCTTGCCACGGAAACTATGCGCCAGGAGTTCCGGGTGACATTCCGCGGCCATTCAGTGGCCTGTGCGAACCTAGTAGGGGTTTTCCGTGCTGCCCACACGGCGGGAGGGCCCATTCTTTTGGGCTCCCATTTCGACACACGGCCCCGCGCGGACCGTGAGACGGACCCCGCGCGACGCGAATCTCCCATTCCCGGCGCTAACGACGGTGGCTCGGGCACTGCCGTTATTCAGCACATGCTGGAGTGGCTATCGAGACAACGGCTCCGCCGGGACGTCCTGGTAGCTTTTTTTGACGCAGAGGACCTGGGGAACATAGATGGCAACGAGTTTTCTATTGGCGCCGAGTGGTGCGCGTGCCACCCTCCGTGGGGCCAGGCCCTTGCGGAGGTCGTGGTACTGGACATGGTGGGGGGCAGAGGGATGGTGTTCGACATCGACGCCCACATCTTTCTCTTCCCCGCGGAAAAACGCCTAACCCTTGAAGTGTTCCGCCTCGGGTCGTCTCAGGGCTGGCCGCCGTTCACGCGCAGCAAACCCCAGAGGCTGAAATACATCATTTCAGATCACCACCCGTTTGCTCGCAAGGGCATTCCATCCTGCCTGCTCATCGACATGGACTATCCCGAGTGGCACACGCAGGAAGACACCCCTCAGGCCATGTCTTCAACATCCCTCGGGATTACCGAAGCAGCTCTTTCGCTGTACGTATCGCGCTTTCAAGCGTGAGCCCGTCGTGACTTTGGCGGGAGCGAAGGTCCTTCAAGCCCACCACCCCCTCGTTTTCCTCTTTCTCACCTTTCACGAGCGCCAGTGGTATGCCCCTTTTCTCGGCGTAGCTGAACTGGACGGCGAGCTTCTTGGGCTCAGGGTATACTTCGGCGGAAACACCGGCGTCACGGAACGCCTCCGCGGCTCGGTGGTAGGTCCCTGTCAGCCTTTCCTCCAGGCAGGTGACAAGAACGGACGAGGCAGAGGCAGCCGGAGATACCAAGCCGAGCTCTTCGATTGCCGCCATCAAACGATCTATCCCGATGGACGCACCAACGCCAGGCAGTTTCTGGTGCGTGTACAGCGAGGCAAGGTCGTTGTACCGACCGCCTGAGCAGACAGAGCCGATTGCCGCAAGATCTGTGAGGAAGGTCTCGAATACAACTCCGGTATAGTAATCCAGACCCCGAGTGATCGAGGGATCCAAGGAGAACCCGGAGGCGAGGCCGAGGTCGTCCAGGCACGAACAAATGGCGGACAACCTTTGCACTCCGTCGTTCTCTGCACCGACCATCTCCTTCATCGTGTCCAGGGATTTCTTCCAAGATTCCTCGGGATGGATGAACAGGACGATCTTTCGGGCGTTCTCGGCGCCTGCTGCGACCTCCAGGTCTTCCCGCGTCTTCTCTTGCCCCACCTTGCGAGCCTTGTCGATAGTGCGGAGCACTTCGACCGTCTTAGTCTCGAGGCCGAGGCTTGCGACGAAGGCGTTGAAGACGCCCCGGTGGGCGAAGTGGATTACCGACTTCTCCATGCCGAGCGTCTTCATGCACCTGTGCATGAGAAGGAGGACTTCCAGGTCAGCAGAGGCGGAATCAGGACCGACGATGTCGAAATCCACTTGCATGAACTCCCGGTAGCGGCCTCGCTGGGTGTTTTCCCCGCGCCACACTTTGGCCCCGTGCCAGCGACGGAAGGGGAGGGGGAGCTCGTTGATATGAGCAGCCATGAATCGAGCAAAGGGGACGGTTAGATCGAACCGCAACGCTACGTCCCGATCTCCGTGGTCCTTGAACCGATACACCTGCTTGTCGGTCTCGCCACCGCCTTTGCCCAGGAGCACGTCCGAGTATTCCAGCGCAGGTGTGTCGATGGGAGAAAAACCCGAAAGGCGAAAGACGTCTTCTAGCTTCCGGAGGATAGCCAGCCTCTGGGCCTCCTTTTCCGGGAGAAAATCTCGAAAGCCCTTGAGCACCCGCGGTTCTATGAGATCCTTCATATCTCGACGTCTCTTCTGTAGATCCGCCACGTTCGATATCGCTCGACCGGCATCCTTTGCGCAGAATTGACCATGGCCTCGTTAGTTTCCACGATCATCGACATCTCCACCTCCTCGAAACCCAGGCGCATCCCCTCTTGGATGACCTGGGAGTACATCGCCACCTCGATCCCCTGGTGGCGGTACTCCTCCAGGACCCCCATGAGGACTAGGCGGAATCTCCGCGTCTTCTTCAGGGTGGTGAGCAGGGTAATGAAGCCGAACGGGAAAAGCCGGCCGTTGACCTTCTTCACGGCAACGTTGGCGTCATAAATAGCCAGGGCAAAAGCAATCGGCTTCCCCTCCAGCTCCACGATGAACGACAGACCAGGGATCACGAACTGCTTGACGCCTTCCTTGAGTCTGGCAAACTCCCTGTCCGTGAGCGGGACATGACCCCAGTTACTGCTCCAGGCGTCTGCGAAGATCCGCTGGATAATTTCGGCTTCCCGGTCGAGATGGCCCTTGATGTCGGTCGTGCGGATGCGAATGCCCTCTCGCTTGAGCACCCGCTGGCAAAGAAGGAAGTACCGCGGGCTCAACTCTTTCTTGAAAACGCTCGCCCGACCTCGGAACGCGTACCAGTCCACTGATTTCTCCCAGCCGTTCTCCTCGAACAGCCGCTGGTAGTACGGCGGGTTATGGGAGGTAAGCACATAGGGGTCGGTGTCGAAACCCTGAATGAGGATCCCTGTCTCATCGTAGACGCCGAAGCTCATGGGGCCTTCCATGAGCTTTCTCCCCTTGCCGACGAGCCAAGCGTTTGCCGCGCTGAAGAGTGCGCGCGCCGTCTCTGCGTTGTCCTCGCACTCGAAGAACCCGACGAACCCTTTTGCGTCTTGAAAATACTGGTCATAGCGCCGGTTGACGTGCGCGCTGATCCTTCCCACGGGCTCGGAGCCGCGGTACGCGAGAAACAGCTCCGCCTCCCCGTGGTCGAAGAAGACCCCTTTCTCGGGGTCGATGAAGGCGATCTGGTCCCCGATCAGCGGAGGAACCCAGTGCGTGTCGCTACGATAGAACTTCCAGGGCATGGTGACAAACACAGCCCTGTCCTTCCTCGATTTCACTCTGCGTATCTCGATGGGCAGCATGGCACCTCCTTGGGGAAACTTTACAGTAATCTACAGGAGCCGTTCGGTGTCAACCTTTTTTTTCTCAGCTTGCATCCTCTGGCTGGACGCGTTACCATGGGGTTAACGAGAGCAACAAGACGAGCTCAACCAGGGTCGCATCGTGCTTTTCAGATACAGAACATCGCCAGACGGTACCATAGAGAAGAAGGCGCACATTTACACGGAAGGGGAGCACGAAATAGACCCGCGCCGGGTGGACCCGGATGCCGTATGGGTCGTGCGCCGCCTGCGCAAGGAAGGTTTCCACGCCTACGTGGTCGGCGGCGCGGTGCGGGACCTCGTCGTCGGCCGGACGCCGAACGACTTCGACGTGGCAACGGACGCCCACCCGCAGCAGGTGCGCCGTGTGTTCCGTTCGGCCCGAATCATCGGCCGGAGGTTCCGTATTGTCCACGTTTATTGCGGCAGGGAAAAGATCATCGAGGTGACCACATTCCGGGCCCGCGGCTCGGGAGCCGTCGAGGCATCCAACGACCGCATCGGAGGTGACGGAAATAACCTGTTCGGCACGATCGACGAGGATGCCGAGCGCAGGGATTTCACCGTCAACGCGCTGTATTACTGCCCGGTGGACCGACAGATCATCGATTACGTTGGGGGGTACGCCGACATACGCCAGCGCAGGCTGCGCACGCTTATCCCGGCGGAGTCCTCCTTCAGCGAAGATCCCGTGCGCATGATCCGCGCGGTGAAGTACGCCAGCCTCATGCAGTTCCCCGTGCCGTTCGCGATGTCTCACCTGATTCGCCGCCGCCGCTCCTCCCTTCTCAGCTGCTCCCGCGAGCGGGTGACAGAGGAGATGTACAAGGTCCTTACCTCAGGCGGGGCGGCAGGTATCTTCGAGCTGGGGTTCCGTCTTCACCTGTTCGAGACGATATTTCCTGCCATCGCCTCGGACGCGAAGGAGAGACGGGTGAAGCTTGCCGAAACTCCCCTTTGGGAACGGCTTCAACGGCTGGACGCGGAATACGCGGACGGTCGACTCCTCCCGCGGACCGAGATGTTCTGTTTCCTGTTTCGCGACCTCATCGCAAGACGGGAAGATCTCCTGCGGGATCCCGAGGCGAAGTTCGCGATTCAGCAGTACCTGCGCACGGCCTCCGAGCCGCTGTTCCCGTCCAAGCGGGACCTCGCGGAGGCGGCCGACAGCTTCGCGGACGAGATACGCGCTCGCCAGCCGAGAGACGTTCACGAGATGCGCGGACCCCATCTGGCTAGCGCGAGCCGCGCAGAGAGTTCTCACGGCCCGAAGCGGCGCCGGCGTCGCGGCCGCAGGGGAGGGAACCGCCGCCCCAGGAGCCCGACGGAAGGTCAAGGTTAAGCGGGAGCCGTAGGAGCCGCTGGCTATTTCGCGGTTCCCATCCTTTTCAGAAGAGCATCTACCTTGTCACCATAGGTCGCAGGGTCGGCGTCCTTTGCAAAGGTAAGATATTTCGTTGCATCTGCGTTCCTCCCGGCCGCGAACGCGTTGACACCAAGGGCGTAATTGATGGTGGCGGCGTTGGCGCCGAGCTGGAAGGCCTTCATGTACAGGTCATCCGCTTTTGCATAGTCTTTTTGGGAGTAGGCAATCAGGCCTAGGTAGTACCATCCCGCGCTCGAATCAGGCTGCAGGTTAACCGCAGTCGTCAACGACTCTTGCGCCTTCGCAAGGTCTCCCTTCGAATAGAGGTCGACCCCTTCACGAACAAGATCGTTTCCCGTCTTCAGCGAGAGCACGAACGTCTGGAAGTCCTGGCGTAGCTTCTGGTCCGAAACCCAGGCAAAGGCGCGCTTTCTGACTTTCGCCGAGTTCTCGTCCAACGTGGCGTGGGGGTCCAATGCACTGATTGCATCCCACATGATCCGGTTGTACTCGGGCTGCTGGGCGGTGAGCAGAAAATGCACCAACCCCCAGGATTCCTGCAGGAAGAGCTCCTGCTGGGCCTGGGCCATGTCACGGGTGAAGCCGAGGAGGTCCGTGAACGGGACCATCTTCTCAGGGGTCTCATCGCGGATATTTTCTTTCAGACCGTCGAGCCATGCCAGGTTGGCGCGGAACGCAAAAGCACCGGCTTTGGGGTCATAGGCGGAAGCGTCAAGGTAGGCGGCCACGCCCTCGCGCAGCCATAACGGGGCGTTGTCCACAAACCCTTTCAGGAACTGGATGGCTCCCTGATGGAGGAGCGACGCCGTAAACGCCCTCTCCTCCTTGGGGAAGCAGAGGAGCTCCGACTTGGCGGGGTCCGACCAGGCGATGAAGACGAAGTCGGTCCGCGTCTGGGAGATGATGCTCGAGACATACGCGTTGAAACTGTCGAGGTCCTTGAAGATCTTGACGTTGAACTTCGCGGGGAGCAGAGATAGGTCGAAGTGGAAAAGGCTGTTGTAGAGAGCGAGCTCCGCCTCCATCCGCCGGGAAAGGTCCTCCGCCTGGGACTGACTCGAATCAGAAACCACGCGGTAGTGCTCGGTCTCCGAGACGTACAGCGGCGCCTGAGCGAAGGCCAGCAGAGGGACGACCGTCAGGAGGGCGAGCACGAGGACTTTTCTCATATGACCTCCTTGTATCGATCATAGTTGGGCCTTTTGCAGCTGTCAAACGGAATTTGCTGCGAGCGTCATCCGCACCCTGCCTGGTCCCCCAACGTCAGCGGGGCTGTTTTGACGACCTGCTTCCGATCCCGTACTCTGGGCGTACGACGGTCTTCTCCACGATTTCGGCCTCCGTCTTTCTCAAGCCGCGTTTGCTTTTCAGGAGGATTTTGACTGACTCGAAAAAAATGTGCGGATAGCTTCTCTTAATCTCCACGGCGGGGACCGGAATAATGTGCTTGCCTTGTTCGGCGCGGATTTTCAAAGCGCGAGTGATTTCCTCCCGGCTGGAGACCTCTTCGATCCTGATGACGCGCTGAATGGGGGGAAGTCCGAGTGTAGTGACGATCCTCTGGAGCATCTTCGTAGAGGTGCAGATCACAAGGATGCGCGAATAGCTAGCCTGGGAGATCGCCTTGCGCGCCTCGGCTATTTGGTCGGGGTTTGCGAACACGGCGGTCTTGATGGCGCTGAGGATCCCCTTTTCCCGTTTGGCCGACCTGCCGGCGACGATTTTCTGGCCGCGGATCAGCAGGCCATCATCGATGATGAGATCGATGCCGAACCGCCGAGCAACTTGGCGCGCCTTGAAGCTCTTGCCGGTGCCGCTCTTCCCCACCAGCGCGAAGGTGCGCGGTTTTCGGGAAAGCCACGGGAAGAGTCGCTTCAGAGTTTGGTATGCTTTCATGCGGCGAAGGCCCGGTCCTCACCCAGAGGATATACTGGGCTCGCCTGAAGGCATAGCCAGAGACGGTGGAGCCGCTCGAGCGCCTACGCTGCCGCCGGGACCAAGCGTAGACGTCGCAGCCAGGCTAGGTAATCGCGTTCCACCCGCTGCCAGCGTCTGTTCAGTGCGTGGGCGTAGACGCCCACAGCGAAACCGCCGACTCTCCCCCGCAGCAGGCGCGCCAGGACCCGCGCCAGCGCGTAGAACCTCGTGTGCGCATCGATCTGCGCGCGCTGCAGCTCCCAGGGCGTGAACCCACGGGGCACGAACTTCACGTGGTGGGCATCGAAGGTGTCCCAGTTCGTATCAAGGAGCCGGCCCTCTTCGAGCATGCGCGCGTAGAAACCGGACCCTGGAAGCGGCGTCAGGATCATGAATTGCGTCGAGTCGATTTTTTCGGCGATGGCGAAATCAACGGTCGCACGGGCACTGTCGGGCGTGTCGGAGTCGAAGCCGAACACGAACATCCCGTGCACGTGGATCTTGCGCCTCCTGATCTCGCGAATAGCGAACCGGATGTCGTCGACGGACTGACTTTTTTTCATCTCCGCCAGCGCCTTCGGGTCCACAGATTCGAAGCCGATGTAAAGCGACGTGCACCCCGCTTTCACCATCAGGTCCAGCATTTCAGGGTCCTTGGCGATATCGGACCGCACCTGCGTGGACCACTCGAAGCCGAGATTGCGGCGTATCATCTCCCGCAGGAGTTCCTTCGTTTTTCGAGGGTTGGCGGCAAAGTTGTCATCATAGAAGAAAATCATGTTCTCGCGCGGGTCGTACTGGCTGAGCTCCGCGATGACGTTCTCCGTGGATCGATGACGGTAGCGTTTGCCGAACATACCCGTCACGGAGCAGAACGTGCAGTCGAACGGGCAGCCGCGCGAGGTCTGCATGGGGACGGTCGAACGGCCCGGTCCCTGGAGGCCCATTTTCGACAGCGAGCCCATATCGAGCAGGGAAA
>Ga0326727_10013116_pt1 | contig 18570 bp, 9 predicted proteins | sample MB2enrmetagenome_FD_207643 | JGI IMG/M metagenome (GOLD analysis project Ga0326727, IMG submission 207643) | Lab enriched peat soil microbial communities from McLean, Ithaca, NY, United States - MB29MY | ecosystem: Environmental > Terrestrial > Soil > Wetlands > Peat | place: USA: New York...
TTCGCCGCCTGAGTTGCCGGAGACGGTGCTGTTGGTCAACTTCAGAGTGGCGCCGAACTGGTTGTAGATGGCTCCTCCTCCGCCCGCTGCCTGATTTCCCGATATGGTGCTATCGGTTATGGCCAGGGTGCCGGTGTTGTAAATGCCGCCCCCGTTTTCTACTGCCAGATTGCCGGTAATGGTGCTGTTGGCCACCGTCAACGAGCCGTTGTTCTCAATGCCTCCGCCAAATTCCGCGTTGCTTCCATTGGCGATGATCAACCCGCTCAGGCCGGCGCCGGTCACGCCGGAGTTGACGGTGAACACCGTATATGCGTTCGCGCCGCTCACTGTGAGCAGGTTGGCGAGCGTTGCCCCGCTGCCGGTTGTGGGGCCGGTAATGGTCGTATTGGATGGAATACTCAATGCACCGCCCGTTCCCAGGGTGATGGTCTGGGGCGTGGCGAATTCCATCGGGCTGAAAGTGACATTCCATGTTCCGACCCCGGCTGCTGCTGCCAGAGCATCGCGCAGGCTGCAATTGCCGCCGCTGCCACTACTGGGGCCGCCAACGGGGCAGTTGGAGGCCACACCGCCAACATCGTCCTGGCTAGTCGTCACCACAAGGCTCTTCGGCGACACTATGATTCCGCTCGAAACAATGCCCAGACTATCTGCCGAATCGGCAGCCGTAATGGTCTGCGATCCAAGCGTCAATAACGTTGCGCTAAATGTGCCTGTTCCCGCGCTCAGGGTGGTTGCGGCGGGCAGCGTTGCTCCTGGATCGCTGCTGGTAAATTTGACCAAACCGCCGTAGCCGGTGGCCTGGTTGCCATATGCATCGTAGGCCGTCACCGTGAATTGAAACAGCGTAGTGGAGGATGCCGACGAAGGAACGGCGATTCGCAGGCTGGCTGCCGGGCCAGGGTCCACCGCGAAGATGCCCGTGCCTGACAGCGAATTGCCCGTGGCCGTGATGGACTGCGAACCGGCCTTCACGAGGGTCACCGTGGTCTGGCCAATGCCGCTTGAAAGCATTAACGGGCCCGGATTCACGAACAAGGGATCCGAACTGGTGAAGCTCACCGTAGCGTTGAAGCTCGAAGACGGGTTTCCATTCACATCTCGCGCCGCAACGGTGATGGTGAAGGGGATGCCCGCGGTTACCGGGGCATTGGTCGTGATCTTGAATTGCGTTGCCGCAAGCGATATGCCCGTGCCGCTGAGGGCAATGTGCTGTGTGGCGGGGGTTACGTTGTCGGTCAGGGTCACGCTCTCGCTCAGCGGAGAGCCGGGGTTGAGGGGAGCGAACTCGATGGGAAGATCGCACTCCTGCCCGGCATTCAGGCTGGTCGAACCGGTACACGGATTCAGGTCGCCCCCTGTTTCAGGAAAGTCAGGCGGATAGCTGAGAGCCGTGAACACCAGCGCTTGGTTGCCGATGTTCTGGATTTCGACCGTTTGCGTGCCGTCGGTGGCATCGGTTGAACCGACCTCGGTCGCTGTCGGGAAGTTGAAAGCGGGCACTTGCGAGCGCTCGATCTCCACGACGCGATTGTTGTACTGGTCCGCAATAAACAAATCGCCGGCCCCGTCCAACGTCAGGCCGCTCGGCCCATTCATTAAAAGGCCATTCACTGCCTGGGTGAGATCAATCGTCGTGGAGCCGCCGGCCGGAACCTCCACCACAAAGTTGTCATTCGTGTCTGCGATGAACAGGTCGCCGGCGCCATCCACGGCCAGCCAATCGGGATAGACCGGGTTGCCGTTCAAGGATGGAGTAATCGCAGTTGGCGCGCCACCAACTGCCGGAATCTCCACTACCTGTCCGGCGCTGGGATCCGCGATGAACAGATCGCCGGCCCCATCAACTGCCATGTCGTAGGGATACACCAACCCGTATCCGTTCACCGTCGGATCGATTGCAATCGCACCGCCGCTGGCCGGGACCTCAAGCACGCGGCTGTTGGCTCCATCAGCGATGAACAGATCGCCTGCGCCATCCACCGCAACTCCGTAGGGGTAAACCAAGCCGGTGCCGTTAACCGTCGGATCGATGGCGGTCGCGGGGCCGCCTCCGCTCGGCATCTCCACCACGCGGCTGTTTCCCAGGTCCGCGATGAACAGGTTGCCCGCACCGTCCACTGCCACGCCCTCGGGATCAGACAACCCAATGCCGCCCACTGTAGGAGCGATGGTGATCGTTGCGCCGCCGCCGGCCGGCGCCTCCACCACGCGGTTATTCGACGAATCCGTGATGAACAGATCCCCGGCGCCATCCACTGCCACGGAGGTGGGTTGATTCCAAGCTGTTCCATTCGGCCCAGGGGCTATGGCCGTCGCCGTTCCAGGCCCGTACGCGATCTGCGGCCCGGTACCCACACCAGAGATGGGTACGCTGGCCAACACCGTGCCTGTGTTGTTGGCGCCGGAATAGAACACCACCGCGCCCTCTCGCAATCCTGAGACTGCAGGCTTGAACGTCACGTTGACCTGGCAAACAGTGGCCGAGTCGTAGGTCCCTGCCACGCATGTGGTCCCTGACGCAGAGGCAAAGTCCAGTTTCGGGGCGCCGCCCGTCAGCACCGCAACGCTGCCAACAGTCTCGTTGGTGATGGTAAAGGGCAGCGTTTGCGCTGAGCTGAACGAGCCAACGGCCTGGGGGCCGAAGCCCACGCCCTGGAGTTGCAACCCAATCATCAGGTTGTATCCAGTGTTGGCGACGTAGACGTCCCCGTTCCCGTCCACCGCGACGCCGGTGGGTATGAGGAATCCGCTGCCCAGAATTATGATGGTGGGCGAGGCCGAAATGACACCATTAACCGCCTCAATCTCCTTCACTTGGTTGTTTCCGGTATCACCAACGTAGACGTTCCCGCTCTTGTCCACCGCAACGCCGTAGGGGCTGAAGAATCCGCTACCTAGAGTTCTGATGGTGGGCGAGGCCGGAATGACACCATTAACCGCCTCAATCTCACTCACGTTGTTTGCTCCCTGATCGGCAACGTAGACGTTTCCGCTCCCGTCCACCGCCACGAGACTCGGATAGTCGAATGCGCCCAGGATTCTGGTGGTGGGCGAGGTTGGGATGACGCCATTAACCGCCTCAATCTCCTTCACTTGGTTGTTTCCGAGATCACCAACGTAGACGTTCCCGCTCTTGTCCACCGCAACGCCGTAGGGGCTGGAGAATCCGCTACCCAGAGTTCTGATGGTGGGCGAGGCCGGAATGACACCATTAACCGCCTCAATCTCCCTTACACTGCTTGCAAACGCATCAGCAACGTAGACGTTCCCGTTCCCGTCCACGGCCACTCCCAAGGGATGTTGGAAGCCGCTGCCCAGAATTCTGATAGTGGGCGAGGCCGGAATGAATCCATCGACTGCCACAATTTCGTTTACCTGGCCGAGATAGTTAGTCCCGACGTAGACGTTCCCGCTCGCGTCCACTGCTACGCCGAAACCACCCAAGATACCGGTGCCATAGCTGTGAAGGGTCCTCTGGATTCCGTTAAAAGTCACCTGTGCCAGCGCAGTTGAGGGTAGCAGCAGTCCGGCCAGAACAAGCAGAACCGTCATTACGAGGAGTAAAATCGAGCGCCTGGGGATTGAAGCAAACTGCGTGGGAACGAAGCAGCGCAGGGAAAACTTGCCAGCGAAAGCAGGCAGACTCATCCGCAGGGTGCCTGACGGCATGTGATTCTTCCTCATTTTGGCGTCCTCTGGCGAAGAGGCACAGCCATCCGGAGACGGCCAGCCCGAGCCTTCACGGCAGTCCCGGCTGCCGGCCCGGTTAGTGAGGAAGAATTGCGGCCATCGTACTCTTGCAATGCGCTTTATGAATGTGATTAGACGGAAAATATTCAGTGATCAGGTACCGGTACCTGTAACTTCTGTACCTATGGGCCGGTTACCGGCCACTCCGCGCACAGGTCGTCTAAGTCTTTGGAACGGCAAATGGCATGGTCGACTACAGTGCGACTGCACACTGATTTCAGAGATTGGGGAGTATCGCTGCCTGTTTCTGAAATCATGTCGAGGCTTGAAATCAACCCTAGGAGTTCCAGTTGGCCGGCAAAGGAGTGCAAACCGTCGCCGAGCAAAAATCTCACCAAATCCGAATCTGTCCCGGTTCTTCGGCCCTTTTTCACCTCGGCCCCCAATGATCCTCAGTTGACGCCAACAGATGGGATGAGAAGGCCGGTCTCCGGCGGGATGCGTTAAGCTCCCAAGTTATCGACGCGCTCTAAGCGCACGAGACAAGGAGACCGGCTATGAGGAAGCCTAGCACTACGGCAAAACGTTGGAGAGGAGAACTTCAGGGTGAGCAACTGACCATTGGGCTCGATCTGGGGGATCGGTCGAGCTTCTATTGTGTTTTGAACGGAGCGGGAGAGGTGACCGTTGAGGAAAGGGTCGCCACCAGCCCGGAAACGATGAAGAAGACATTTGGAAAGATGCCTCAGAGCCGAGTTGCACTGGAAACCGGCACGTATTCGCCATGGGTAAGCCGCCTTCTCTCCGATCTGGGGCATGAAGCGATCGTGGCGCATGCACGTAATGTCCGGCTGATAGGGCAGAGTCGGCGAAAAGATGACCGACTGGACGCGCAGGCTTTGGCCGGGCTGGCAAGGATCGATCCGCAGCTGCTCTCACCGATTCAACATCGCAGCGCTCAGGCGCAGGCAGATCTGTCGGTGATCCGGGCTCGCTATGCACTGGTGCGCACGAGGACGGCGCTGATCTGTGCGGCGCGGGGACTGACGAAGTCATTCGGAGAACGAATCCGCAGCCGATATCCGCAACTGACACTTGCGCGCAGTCCAAACATCACTCGGGCGCACGTCGTAATGGAGCGATTCGAGCTCGACCGCGATTTGACGCCGGCTGACGCGCGCCTATGCGCTTGAGGACGAGACCGATCAGGCGCGACCGGAGTATTGGATGTTCCTCGACTCCTAGCGGAATGCAGACTCGATCCTTGCAATCTTCGTGAGCGCAAAGCAGGAACTTGCAAATCTGCTTTGATTGCGGATATGTAAACCGATAAACGCCCACCCCAACTCCTGCTGCGTGATTTCTTTAACAATTCAATAAAACCAGCGCGAACCACGGGAGTGCGCCTTGAGTTAGGTCCCACTGAGGCCGATTTGAGACTAGGGGCGAACCAAACTTGAATTCAACAAAATCTCGTCCGCATGAAATCGTTCACACCAAGTATTTGATTGACATTCGACCCGCCCGTCTGCAAGATTCTTCTTGATTCCCTTCAAACGGCTTCCCCCCCAGCCAAGGGCTATCTTCCTCATCAAGATCTCGAGATCACAGCCCCGCGACGCCGTTTATTTTGACCTTTATCCCCTTAGGCTGAGCAAGCCAATCGACATAAAGCATCCGGCCCTTTGCCGCAAATAAAAGATCGACACATTGCAGACGACCTCATGGAAGCATGAGGAGAGTCTTGTTCGACATCCAATTCCACCTTTACAACCGTCTGCGCGCCGAGGAATGCGCCCAGCACACCGGTTCTCCCGCGAGGAACACCATGCCGTCCAGCATCTTTCCCTCCTTTCGTAACGTTGCATTTCGCCTTCATCTCAACTTCGTCACCGCTTTGGGAGCAGCGCTGCTGTTCAGCGCCGGCGGGCTCTCGGCGACGGCGCAGACATCGGCTCGAGTCTGGTTCATCACCATGTCCTCCACGACCTCGCAAACCGGGCTTTACACGGTCAATGTGGACGGCGACGCCACGGCCACCAACCCCACCGACGTCAGCAGTACACCATCGGCTTCCTACTCAACTCTCGACGGCCTCGCGATCGACCCGGCCTACGGCCATTACTTCCTAGCCAACTATTCCCCGACCGGCCCCGACGGCGACACAAATCAGATTCTCAAGGGCAACATCAGCGGCGGGGCACCATTGGTGATTTACACCTCCGGGAACAGCGGCGGGGATGCTATCGTCGGCCTGGCCCTCGACCCGCAAACTGGCCTCCTCTATTTCGCGGTGACCGACGTCAACGTACCCAGCCCCAACACCGATACCGGCATCTATTACATCAACGCCCGTGGCACCGGCGTCCAGACAGCCACAAAGCTGGTCAACCTCAGCAGCGCCGCCAACGCCCCGAACGATATCGCCATTGACACCACGAACAATCTCCTGTTCTACACCAACGGCATCCCGGGTCTGACCAACGTCGAGGATATCGGGGTGGCCAACCTGACCACCGGGGCCATCATCAACAGCGATCTTGTCAGTTATTCCGCTTCCGGGAGCGTGGAACCCTTTGGGATCGCCGTGGATCCCGCGACCGATACGCTGTACTGGACGACCGTCAATTACACCGCCAACTCCGGCAATACGATCTACAGTGCAAAATACTCGACCGGAGCATCGGTCACGCTGTCCGATACGCAGACGCTCGCCACCACCTCCCTGTCACAAGTGCCGGTGGGCATCTCCCTCGACGTTCCGGCAGGCGGATATTACGTCGATACCAGCACCGGGACAAGCGGCGACACGACTTCAAATGAGATCCTGTTCGGCAGCAGTCTCACCAGTCCTGCCACGCTCACCAATGTCTATAGCGTTCCGGATCAGGATAGCGGCACCGAGACCCTGCCCACCGAAGGCATTGTCGTGGAGGTCCAGCCGGTCGTCGACACCAGCGGCACGGTGACCTTCGTTCACGGCGACGGCGCGACGGAGATCGATTCCGGCGCGACAGTTTCGGACGCGGACGGCTACTACATAGCCGGCGCGACAGTGTCGATCGCAAGCGGGGCCGGCACCGGCGACACGTTGAGCTTCACCAATCAAAACGGCATCACAGGCAGCTTCAGCTCCGGTACACTGACGCTGACTGGCGCGGCGACCGCGGCGGACTACGAAGAGGCGTTGGACAGCGTGACCTTCTCCACCACCAGCACCAGCGCGACGGCCCGGACCCTCGATTGGACCGTCAGCGACGGCATCCTCAGCAGTGCGACCACGACCAGCACGGTGGACGTTCACATTCCGCCCACAGTGACCGCTGGGGCGACCGTGACGTTCGATGGCGGCGGCAGCCCCGTGGTGCTGGATTCCGGGCTGACAGTGAGCGACGAGTCCAGCTCCACGCTGATCAGCGCGACGGTGTCGATCGCCAGCGGGTTCGGCGCCGGCGACACGCTGAGCTTCACCAATCAAAACGGCATTACGGGCAGCTTCGGCGCCGGCACGCTGTCGCTGACCGGCACCGCGACCGTCGCCGATTACCAGGCAGCGCTGGAAAGCGTGACCTTCTCTACCACCAGCACGAGCGTGACACCCCGCACCATCGATTGGAATGTCAGCGACAGCGTCGTCAGCAGTGCGACTGCGACCAGCACGGTGGACGTTCTCATTCCACCGGCCATTACCAGCGCCAACAGCGCCACCTTCACGGTTGGCTCGTCAGGCTCCTTCACCGTAACGGCCTCCGGCGACCCTGCGCCGACCTTCTCTGAGACGGGCATTCTGCCCTCGGGCGTCACCATGAACAGCGGCGGCACCCTGTCTGGCACTCCCGCGGCCGGCACGGGCGGCACTTATCCGCTCACCATCACTGCCGCTAACGGAGTAAGCCCCAACGCCACGCAGAGCTTTACGCTGACGGTCGATCAACCGCCCGCCATTTCGAGCGCCGCCAGCACCACCTTCACGGTGGGCAGAGCGGGCAGCTTCACCGTGACCAGCACCGGCCACCCCACGGCGGCGTTCAGTGAAACGGGTGGCCTCCCTAGCGGCGTCACGCTGATCGATAACGGCAACGGAACGGCAACGCTCTCGGGCACGCCCGCGGCCGGCTCAGGCGGCACTTATTCGCTTACCATCACCGCCGCCAACGGAGTAGCCCCGAATGCCACGCAGAGCTTTGCTCTGACGGTGGATCAGCCGCCGTCCATTTCCAGCGCCGCCAGCACGACCTTCGTGGCGGGCTTGGCGGGAAGCTTCACTGCCACCGCCAGCGGTTACCCCGCGCCCAGCTTCTCTGAGACGGGCATTCTGCCTTCGGGCGTCACCATGAGTTCCAACGGCACCCTGTCGGGCACGCCGGGGGCTGGCACCGGCGGCATTTACTCGATCACCATCACTGCCGCCAACGGAGTAAGCCCGAACGGCACGCAGAGCTTCACGCTGACGGTAGACCAGTCTCCGGCCATCACCAGCTCGGAAAGCGCCACCTTTACGACAGGCGTAGCGGGGTCGTTCACGGTCACGACCACGGCGTATCCCACGCCCGCTCTCAGCAAAACCGGCGTTCTGCCGAGCGGCGTGACTTTCGTCGACAACGGCAACGGGACAGCAACCCTGGCTGGGACCCCGGCATCGGGAACGGCTGGCAGCTATCCTCTCACCATTCAGGTCGTTAATGGGGTGAGCCCGAACGGGATGCAGAGCTTCACGCTGACGGTGAATCCGCCTCCTGCGTTTGTAGTGACGACCAATACCGATGACGCCACCGGAACGCCGTCCAACTGCCCCATTCCCAGCAGCGGAAACACCTGCACTCTGCGCGACGCGCTGGCAGCGGCTGCCTCGGCTGGCTCGGGCAATATCACCTTCAGCTCGTCGGTGTTTTCGACCTCGAACTCGACGGCCCAGAACACCATCAAACTGAGCAACGGCACGCTGAATATTCCGTCGAATACCACCATAACCGGGCCCACCAGCGGGAGCGGGCACACACTCGTCAACCTGGTCACGGTTGCCGGCGGCGGTGCATCGAGCAACTTCTCAGTCTTTGCCGTGAATTCCGGCGTGATCGCGGCTAGCATCAATGACCTGACCATCAGCAACGGCAATACCAGCGGCAACGGCGGCGGCATCAATAACAACGGCACGCTGACGGTGAGCAACAGCACCATCTCCGGCAACACTGCGTCGCAAAACGGCGGCGGCATCGCCGACAGCGGCACGCTGACCTTGACCTACAGCACCCTGAGTGGGAACCAGGCGCAAAATGGCGGCGGCATTGCCGACGGCGGTACCACCTCGCTGATCGGCAGCACGATCTCAGGCAACCAGGCCGCTCAAAGCGGCGGCGGTATCGCCAGCCAGACCGGCACAACCGGGCTTGCCAACAGCATTGTTTCAGGAAACACGGGAGCAGCTTCGGCGGCCGACGACATCGATTCCGCTTCAGGCAACGGCTACACCAACAACGGCGGCAATGTGGTCGGAACAGTGAACGGCGTTGCGGTAAACCCAGGCCTCATCCAACTTGGGGTGCTTGCGAACTACGGCGGCCCCACGCAGACCATGATTCCCCTGCCGGGCAGCGTGGCCATCTGCGCGGGCCTCGCTAACAACATCCCCTCCGGCGCGACCACCGATCAGCGTGGTTATCCGAACGAGAACACGACGTACCCCGGCTACAACTCATCGAACCCCTGCGTCGACTCCGGCGCCGTGCAAACCAATTACGGCCTCCAGTTCACGACCGAGCCGCAGTCGAGCGTTCTGGAGTATTACCCGCTGAATAGTCCCGCGCCGGTGGTCGGACTGACCGAAAGCGGCGTGGCCTTTGCCGCGAGCAGCGGCACCGTAAACATGACCGACACCTCTACCTACCTCGGTGGAACCACCTCTGAGGCGCTCACATCCGGCTCAGCCAGTTTCGGGAACCTTGCCGTCAACCCCCCGGGCAATGTACCTGCGTCATACAGCAGTGACGTCCTGACCGCAACGCTGCCGCTGGACAACCTGGTCAGCATCACCGCGCAGTCCAGCGACATCCAGGTCAACCCCTGGGTGGTGCCCACGGTGACCGCTACAGTATCTCCGGGACCGTCACCGGCATCGTCGGGAACACTCACCTCGCCCTCGGCGACGTTCTATTGGAACAACGGAGCTGGATATACGCAATTCCGGCTGGACGTGGGAACGATTGTCAATCAATCAACCGACCTGTACTATACGGGGATCACCACGGGTACCTCGGTCACGGTCCCGATTCCCTCCGACGGTGTAGATGTGTATGTCACGTTGCACGTGTACATCAATGGGCAGTGGGTGCCGTATGCCTACAACAGCAACTTCAAGGAGCCGGGCACCGAGCAGAATGCCACGCTGTCGGCACCGGGGGCGAACACCGCGACTACGCCGGCGACGCTTTTGGCCAGCCAGCCGTTCACCTGGACCGGCGGGGCCGGACCGTCGGAGTACCAGCTGTGGGTAGGAACGGTCAACTCCGGCACGGGCAACTACAACGTGTACAAATCGGGCGTGGTTCCCAATACTACTACCGCGGCCACCGTCCCGATTCCGCAGAATGGCGCAAAGATCTACGTCACGCTCCGACAGCTCGTCGATGGGGCCTGGCAGTCTACCGTCTACAACTTCCTCGAGCCGGGAGCAACGTCTCTGGCCACGCTGACGGCTACAGTATCTCCGGGACCGTCACCGGCATCGTCGGGGACGCTCACATCGCCTGCGACGTTCTACTGGAACAACGGATACGGCGCGATAGAATACGCGCTGCTGCTGGGAACGGAGGGCACGGGCACCAGCAACTTGTACGACTCGGGCGATACCACGGCTACCTCGTTGCCCAGCTTCTCCATTCCGTCCAATGGCGTAACGGTGTATGCCACGCTCAAGCAAGAAATCAATGGGGTCTGGCAGACCGCCCTCCATTACACCTTTACCGAGCCGGGAACCGAGCAGAATGCCACGCTCTCGACCTCACCGACGGCGCCGGCAACAATAAATCTCACCTCGCCCGATACGACGTTCTACTTTATCGGCGGAGTTGGGCCGGCGGAATACTACCTGTGGCTGGGAACGGGAACGACCGGCGCGAACCAGTACAACGTGTATAAAGGGACGGCGGGAACGGCTGCCCAAGCCGCTGTAACCACGATTCCGGACGATGGCGCAAATATTTATGCCACGCTTTTCCAACTCTTCAATGGGACCTGGACGAGCACCAGTTACACCCTGACTGCACCGGGAAATCCGACGTATGCCACGCTGTCGGCACCGGGATCGAACACGGCGACGACGCCGGCGACGCTTTTGGCCAGCCAGCAATTCACCTGGACCGGCGGAGTTGGGCCGATGGAATATCAGCTGCTGCTGGGAACGACCGGCGCGGGCTCGTCGAACCTGTACGTAGGCGCGGAAACAACGGCTACCTCGGCCACAGTCACGATTCCGTCGAAAGGCGCGACGGTGTACGCCACGCTCAGGCAACTCTTCAATGGCGTGTGGCATGTGACCGGTTACACATTTACCGAACCCTAGCTACCGGCCGACTGATGCGCAACTCATAAGAGCAGGCAATCGGGCGTGCGACGTTTTGCAACAACCGCAGCACGGTGTGGCGCGCCCGGCGCCTTTTGCACCATAGGTAAAAAGGGCCGTCTCCTGTCGGAGCATTGGGACATTACTCGGGATGAAAGATCATAGACGATGAGTGGTGCTCAAAGACCGAAATCGGCTAGCGACTGAGAATCCTTTAGCCGTACGGGATTTCAGCTGTTGCGAACAGACCAAGTCACTCATTAAAGGTGTCTTCAGCGCCGACCGTAGGATAGGTACCGTGAAACGCCGCAGGCTCCGGGAGCCGCCAGAACTCCAACCCGGCGGCAGAGACAATATTCCAGTCGCAAAGCCGACTTAGCGCGAGCGATCTCCCCGAAGTCCGTTTCCGGGCCATAGGTGAAGCACCAAGAGGCGCCGGATCACTTCCGCGTTGCCGACCGGGTCTGGGGTGGCTTCGGTCCATGGACGAGGAGATTCCGTCCATAGCAAGATAAGTTGCAAGGCAGCCTTACAGGGAGGATTCAACAAGGGCACTCAGGGCGTTCACCGTTATTTGAGGATGGCAGTCTTCTTCGGCCTGACACTGGCTCGCGCACTGAAGAGTTCACTTCTTTGCGGCGAACGCGCACGAACCTGGGAGTCTGTTCAGCACGTTCCGGCCCAGCTCGATGAGCGCATCGCTCTGGCTCGCCAGTGGATCCTCATCGCGAACGACGAGATAGTAGCGGCCCCTGGCGGCTAGTATCTCTGCTGGCGTGACACTTGCGAGGCAACCGCTGGCGAGTTCCTTCTCGGCATTGAGGCGGCGGCTGCTCTGGTAGGTACGCGACGCGGCCGAGGCATCTTTCATCTCGTAGAGCTCCACGATGAAGCGCTCGTCGCCCCGGCCGTAGCGCCGGACGTAGAGCGCGGAGAAGCCTTGCTTCAAGTAGAAGTCCGCCCCGCCATCCATGTATGTGTACAGTGTCGCACCCGTGTAGCTTTCCGGTTGTTCGATGTCTGCAAGACCGCCGAGCGCCGCGCCGGAAGGCAAAGGACCGGCCCCACGGCATGCCCAAAGGCTGAGCGCCAGCGTGCACGCTACTGCGGCGCCGCCAACACGTCTCATGCGCGGATCTCCACGATCTTGACGGCGTCCAGGTCCGCTTTGCCCAGGCCGAGAGCGACCGCGTGCCGGAGCTGCGGGGCAATCATGTCGAGTGTGAACGTCGCGTCGTGCTGGGCCATGAGACGAGCGCAATAGGCTTCGACCGCCACCATGTCGCCGCTCAGAATGAGCTTGTTGACGCCCGGGACGACCTCGGCTCCTCCGCCCAACCCCGGACCGCTGCGGGCCAGGATCGCGCGGGCGTCCACGATGTTGAGCTGCGGCCTGACCGCGTCGGCAAAATGGACCAGGCGCTGCTGCATCAGCCCAGACCGGCCATCGCTGTCCTTCGTATGAACGAGCATCCGGTCAGCCATGGCAACCGAGCCGAAATGCATCTTGAGAGCGCAGGTGAAGCTTACCCACTCATGGCGCTTAACGACCGGCAGGCTGACTACGATCGGCGCCTCGTGCAGAAGCCGGTGTACAGCCACCGGCTTTGCGATCGGCCAAGCGGGATTCCGGACAAAGACGAACTCGTCCGGATCCAGGAAATCCCGAGCGAGAACAGGCACGCCGCCCTGCGTGAGCTTGTCCAGGACGCCCAGGCGCCGCAGGATGTGATCAGGCTGTCCGCCCGCTTTCAATCGGGTTCCAGTAGTGTCAAAGAGGCTGGTCTTACTCATGCCGGCGCGCTTCAGCTCGGCCGCCACCGCCAGGACGAATTCGGGGGCGGTCGTCACCGGATAGGGCTGCGACATAACGTAATTGCCGCGAAAGAGCGCCTCGCTGCCCAGCTTCGCGAGCGGCTCCAGTCCTCCCAGGGCCTCGATCCCTGCACCCACCATGGCATGCAAGTCTTCGCCCTCCACAACCACGAGCAGAGGCTTGCCAGCGGCGGCAAACGGATTGGGTGGCGCCGCCTTGCAAGCGCGCGTTGTGAGGGTGCGTCCCCACTCGAACGCTGCCGACGTCGCCGCGAGAGCGCCGGCGCCCAGGCAAAGAAAGCCCCTGCGATCGAGCAGCCTGGAATTGGATGAATCGCTCATGACGTCCCTCCTGCCGCTCGACTACCATCCAGCCAGCGGCCGATGATCGCGGCGCCAGCCATCACGAGCAATCCGAAGCCGACTGCCCCGCCGAGCATGATCTGTGCCGCCACTCGCGAATCGTTCAATCCCCTCGCAGTCAGGAAGACGGCCAGCATGCCGGCCGCGACGCCAACGGAGCTCAACAATGGGGCGGCAACGATGAAGGCGATCCTCGTACGGCGTCGGCGAAACGCGAAAGCGCCCACCACTCCGATGACCAGGCCGGCCACGGGCCATGCAAAGAGCGACGTGATAAAGGACTTACCAACCTGGACTGCAGCCAGGCTGACCATGGCAGTGCTGACCGCACCCAGGAGCGCCGCGCGCGGCTGGCGATTCAACAAGCCCAGGGCGATTGCAGTGGCTCCAACCGCACAGGCGGTGCGTGGGGCCCACGAGCCCAGGAACCCGCCCACAATCCAGCCCAGGGCCGAGAAGCCGAGACCCGCAACAGCCCAGAGCAGCAGCGGACGGCCTCGGTACGGCTGCTGAGTTCCACCACCGGAGGCTCTCGCAGGAAAGAGGAAAGCCCCTATGCGTGCCAAGGAAGCTGCTTGCATGACCCTCTTCGCACCCCCGATCGGCGCCCCCGGAAATCCCCCCAATAATACGCACACCGCATATGAAAGTTCCGTCTAAGTCCGATAGCGGCCAACTCAGAAGTCATGGGCTTCGGCAGATTCTCAACGGCACGGGCCAGAAGTCAGAAACTGGGAAATTGATTTCGATTAGGAAACCCCGATCCGGCCGGAAATCATGCGCCGGCGGGAGATGCCGGAATCCCGGACGCTGGCCGACTTTTCAGGGGACTGATCTTGAAGAGAATTTGTAATAAGCAGAAAACCAAATGGTTGCTCACGGCGGAACAGTGCACGATGTCCGTCGCCGAAGAGAGATACCGGACCCTCATGCCGGTCGTACCATCATGCCCTCAACTGACAGGTGCGGAGGAGCAGCTTGCAGCGTGTACCCTGAATCTCGTTGTCGCGACTGGCGGGGTTTCAGGGGCCACATTACCCGCGCTCAGTCCTCGACCGGACAAAGTTCTGGGTGTAGAATCCCCCCAACTAGTCGATGCCACAATTACCACCAGAATCCTCGTTCAGGAAAGTTGTGGGTGCCTATGAAGAGACACGCAGCACTCCTGCCACTTGCAGTTTTCATCGCTTTCGCCGCCGTACAGACAAGCGCCTCTACGCCGGCTCCAGCTTTACCGGGCACGAAGACTCCCGATCCTGCACCCCAGACACAGTTCCTCAAGCCCACTCCGGCTGCTGCATCCGCTACGGGTTCCGCCAACCCGAGTCACCTCTTCACGGTGAACGATGAGAAGGGCCTGCTCTTGACATGTATCGCGCCGGAGATTGATACCAACCCCGACACCGATATGTTCAAGAGTTGCACCCTGGCTCCGGGCCGGACCCTGGACGATGTGATGCACACCTTTGTCCAGGGAATTCACTATGAGCAGAGTGAGCATCAGAGGGAACGCGAAGAGTGGCAGAAGGTGCTCGAAGAGAAGACAGTCCAAAAGCCCGCACAGAAACAGTAAGGGAGTCCACGCCCCGGCGCCTCCTCTTGCCATGATCGCGATCATGGGAATTCCGGTGGGGAGCATCGGACAGGGACGCGGTGTGAGCGCGGTGTGTGGGTATCATACTCGGCGATCTTGAGCTCATCGAGAACACGCGTGCGCGCGCAAGGTTGCCTGATGCACGGCCCGTTCTTCTTTGCCATTGCGTGGGACTTACTCTCACATTGCCGTGGCTGCCCGAAGGGCCGCTATTGTGCACGAATCCGAGCCAAGATGTCGTTTGCCGTAGTTCGGTCAGCGTGAGCCTGGCTAATCTTCTCGAAGATGATTGTTCCTTTTCGGTCGAGGATGAATGTGGAGGGATATGCCGTCTCGCCAGGCGCGTCCCAGCGCAGACCGTAACGATTTGTCAACGCATAGTCAGGATCGATTACCAAAACCACATTTGTTGGAAGGTTGGGCTGTTGTGCCAGAAACTCTTTCGCATGCTGGTCAAGCTGGGCGGGGGGGCCCGGGTATACCAGTATCACAGAAGCATTTTTCGCGGCGAAATCTGCAGCGTGCTCAATGAAGTCATGTGCTTGCTTTTGGCAATATGGACATTGATAGCCGGGGAAACCGCGCAGAACGACCAGAACCACGGTGGATTTTCCGATCTGCTTCGAGAGTTGTATGCGTTTTCCCGATGGTGTGGACAACTCGATATCCGGGGCCTTCTGCCCGAGTTTGGGCGGCTCCCCAAAGGCACCTGCACAATTCACCACCACAGAACAAAGAATCGCGACCAAAATGACGCGGAAAGCGCCGGGGCGCACCATGTGACGTGGTTCAGACTTGTGAGCACTTGGGAAATCTGTCATGGGTAAATCGGCTCCGCAATGATCGATATGGGTGTCTACCATATGACGCGCAAACACTTCAAAAAGTTACTGCGCCGTTCACTTCCACCAGCACGGCGGTGCGTGATCTTCGGCTGCACATGCCAAGGGCAGGTCGAAGTCTTCTTGTAACCTATTGTTCCGCGCCGCCTCCTATCGCGATAAGGAGCGAATATGAAAGCCATTCAACTGCATGGATTCGACGGTGCACCGAGCCTAAAGCTGGTGGACATTGACAAACCAACCCCAGGGCCTATGGAAGTTTTGATCGAAGTAAAGGCGGCGGGCATCAACTATGCCGATGCGGAGCAGGCGCGCGGCAGATATCCCACGTTTGGAAAAGAGCCTCCTTTCGTGCTGGGGTTCGAAGCTGCAGGGATCGTTCGAGAAACGGGAAAAGAGGTCGCAGGAGTTCGACCGGACGACTTGGTCACCGCCGTCGTTTCGAGCGGTGGCTATGCGGAGTTCGCCGTTGCGCCCGGCAATGCTGTGATTCCGATTCCCAAGAATCTGAGCTTCAACGCAGCGACGACGATTCCGATTCAGGGAATGTCAGCGTACACGATGCTGAAGTATGCCGTGATGCCGGTGCTGCCACGCAGCATTCTTGTGCAAGCTGCAGCTGGCGGAGTGGGTCTTTTTCTTGTTCAGATCGCAAAGCACTTTGGGATTCAACAGGTGATCGCGCTCGCCAGTTCCGAGGACAAGCTCGTATTGCTTGAGAGCCTGGGGGCCGATGTGACGATCAACTACATGAAGTCGGATTGGAGTGACAAGTTGAAGCAAGCGACTGACGGCAGGGGAGTCGATGCTGTGCTGCAGATGTCATCGGGGGCAATCGGCGAAGAAAGCTTCAAGCTTGCGGCTCCCGGCGGAAGAATCGTAATGTTCGGAGCGCAGAATTACCACGATGCCATCAGCACCGAGCAGGTGCGCCAATTGATCTGGCAAAACCAGACCGTCACAGGTTTTGCGTATCCCGCACTGGCCCCGGAACAGATCGCAGAGAGTCTCCCGGAGTTTCTCGATCTCATCGAGAAGAACGGCATTCGCATTCTCGCAAATCATACATATCCGCTGTCGAAAGCAGCCGAGGCACACGAAATGCTTCTGAGCCGCAAGTCCGTTGGGAAAATCGTTCTGATACCGTAGTCCAGCTAGGGAATCGCGGCGGCCGACTCGTTCGGGCAACTGGCCGCCGCCTGTCCTTTATGCCTCGCGTGACTGGTAACACTTGCGGCTCTGTACCTCGATTGGAGGCACCGAGCCGCAGTTGCCGACGTTTGACTCGGCATTCGTCTTTTTGAACGCACGGGTGCGAGGTGAGGTTCTCAGTTTTCGGTGGGTACGATAGCCACGCCGTTCGCGGCACTGTTGATCTTTGAAACACCTCTGAAGGTGAGGTTGCCGTCACCGTCGACATCGAACATAGCCAAATTAACAGTTGTGCCCGGCGAGCATAACCCGCCGGGCAGGAGAAAGGCGCAACAATCCGCTATTGGCTGAATGCTACACCGCTGAAGCCAGCTGCGCCGATTGCGGGTGAGGTAGCCGCCTGCGTGAGATCGCCGTATTCGTCAATGGCGAATACCGCGACATGGGCCCCGTCGGCGGCGGTGTAGATTACGGCGAGCCACTTGCGGTCGGGCGAAACGGCGAGATCTGTCGGCGACCCAGGCACGGGAACCGATTTATAGAACGCGCCACCTTGCGCATCGCTGAAGAAGATGGAGACAGCTTGCCCAGGCACGTTGCCGGTGTACCAGATGCTGCGCGGTCCCTTGGCTACCCAGCACGGCGCATTGCTCGGGAACGCAGGCGCGGGCCCAAGGATCGGGTGAACATTCTGGTTTGCGTCGACAATTGCAAAGCTGTCGGGGCTGTGCGCCGGAGTGAAACCGAGAACATCTTCCCAGAATGCCTCTCCGAGTGGTGTATTATCGGCGTCGCTGGGAAGAGTGATCGTGTTGCTAGCGCCACTCAACGCGCCATCCTCATAGAACGGAAGCTGCAGCACCGAACCAGACTTGAGCGTGACCGCGGCCCAGGTCTTGCCGGCGGCAATCTGCGCGGCCGAATTATCCGACAGGGCGACTACACTTCCGACAAGATATCCCGCCGGCCAAGCGTGGCTCTCGGCGCAGTTGGAGCCGACGACATAAAGCTTGTCTCCGGACAGGGCAACGGAATCAGGGCCGGTACAGTCGGCTGCCAGAGAAACTGTCTGCTTCACAGCGATAGAATTGCCGAGGCGCGCGAGTTGGCTGACGGTGTTCGAACCGAAGTTCGCAACGGCGCCCAGACGATCGTCGAACTGCACGATTCCTCCGTTGCCTTTCGCGCCACCCTTGCCGCCAGTGGGCAACTGTTGGGCCAGAGACAGCGACGGTGTGCTCCCGGTATTGAGCTCGAAGACTTCCACTGTGTTATTGTTCGGATCGTTGGAACTGGTGACCACAAGGGTGCTGTGTCCAGGCTGGGCCTGAGCCACGAGTGCGCTAGCGACCAGCATGACGGGAAGCGCCATACTGAAGCGCCAGCGGCACAACTTCTCAAATGCGTAAGAGTTCATAGCAATCTCCGTGCGCCGGTTAAACCGGCAAGGTGTAGTGAATGGAAGTTTCATACGTTGAAGGAGTAGCGAACCACAACGACCCCGAGTCATGCGGAGCTGCTCGCGAGGGCGGCGACGAAGCGTTGACAGG
>Ga0326727_10013118_pt1 | contig 18563 bp, 15 predicted proteins | sample MB2enrmetagenome_FD_207643 | JGI IMG/M metagenome (GOLD analysis project Ga0326727, IMG submission 207643) | Lab enriched peat soil microbial communities from McLean, Ithaca, NY, United States - MB29MY | ecosystem: Environmental > Terrestrial > Soil > Wetlands > Peat | place: USA: New York...
TGGAGCCCGAGCTACGCGGGGAAACAGGCTAGGGTTGATTTCCATCTGAAGGACGAATCGGTTGTCGTCGAAACCAAGATGACCCGTACCGGCCTGACTGATTCCAAAGTGGGCGACGAGCTTATTATGGACTGTGAACGATACAAGCAGTTCAGCGGCTGTAAGGCTCTCTTTTGCTTTGTCTATGACCCCGAGCATCGTCTGAAACGGCCTGATGCACTTGAATCCGATCTCTCGCGCAAGACGGACAATCTCCTTGTAAGGACGCGGGTGCGCCCGCGGCGTTAGTCGAAACACGCCGGGGCTCCATATTATTAGTTCGCTGCTGCGATTGCCTGCCCAGTAGTCAGCGCCGGCGGGCAACAGGCAGTATCCAGTCGCGCCACAGCGTCCGCCAGGAACGACCGCGAGAGGCGCTGATACCTTGCTGCCATCCGAAGATCTTTGTGCTTATATGTGGACTCTTTCTTCCGGCTCTTCACCTTCCGGTTGCCACTAATCCTGTTCTGCGAAATAATGGTGGCTAATCTCGTGGTGGAGTGACGCATGAGCACGAAACCCTTGGCCCTTTTATTTTTCCTGTTTAGTCCTGTATTTATCGTCCTGGCGCAATCCGGCGCTGTCATTCCACAAGGCGGCGCAGGTCATACGGATCAGGCGAGTTGTCTCATCCTGAAGCGCATGGGACCGGCAGATCAGGTCACCAGTCATTTGTATTCCTTCGGCATTCGGGGAAAACAGTTCCAGTACATTGAGGGCAAGTATCCCAAGGGATTTCCTTTTCATGGCCGGCTGACGGACCACGACGTTCGCGATCTGCAGGACCGAGGCGCCGAAGTTCAGATTCTGGAACAGGCCTATACGGCCACTGACCTCAAGGAAGCCAGAGCGCAATGCAGGAAGATGACGGGGCAAACTCCGGATCAGGCGACCGCGACGTCTGTCACAGCAGAACCACAGCCTTCAGGCACGGCCTCGCAAGAGATCACCGTAGAAATCACCTCGACCCCGCTGAAAGCGGATATTGAAGTCGACGGAACCTTTATGGGCAACACGCCCTCCTCGGTGAACCTCGCCCCCGGAGAGCACACGATCAAGGTTTCGAAGACTGGTTACGCTCCATGGGAACGCAAGGTCAAGATCACCGGCGGGAACGTGAAAATCTCGCCGGAGTTGGAACCACTCGCGCCAGCCTCCGGAAGTAAAGAATAAAGATGGATTTCAATGATCGGCGGAAACATCTCGCCTGTTTGACTGGAATATCGGAGATGCGCTGCCATTCCGTTCAAACATGAACCGTTGAGGAGGTGAGCATGGCCTCGAAGTTCGAGAATAGACCGGGGGAACCGTTCGACGGCGAAATCGTCGAACCGGGGATACAGACCTACGACAAAATCGTCGGGCAGGAGAACGTTGTTGCTCGACTGAAGGAATTCGGCGAATTCTTCACTTCCAGAGGCAGCACACCTGGACATATTTTGCTCATCGGGGAGGAAGGGATGGGCAAGGCTACTATCGCCAACGTTTTTGCGAATCAGACGTTACGCTCGTTTCAAAAGGTGGACGCAGGCGACCTCGAGATTAAAGGCGATTTCACTGCCATTATTACAAATCTTCATCAGAATCAGGTTCTGCTGCTGTCGGGTATCCAACTGCTTCGGCAAAACATGGTGAGTGTCCTCAGAGGTTTACTGCGTGATTCCAGACTCACCATAACTGTAGGGCAGGGACCGAGAGAGAGGCGTCACACAATTGACATTCGCCCGTTCACATTGATTGCCACCTGCCCGACAAAAGCTGACTGTCCTCTGGAGCTGTTGGGCGAGTTCACGTTGATCCTCAGCTTGGAACCATACTCCAAAGTGGCTTTACAAGTTATTGCGGCAAGCATTGCCAAGAAAGCTAGAATCTCTCTCGACGCTGGCGCTGCCGAGTTGATAGCCAGCTGTTGCGATGCTCGTCCCGGCCACCTTGAGTCAATCTTGCAGCGGCTTATTCGGGCGATCAACGGAAACGCGATAACAACCGAAGACGCGCAGCAAGCATTCCGGGCATTCGGAATTAGCGTCCCTCGCGACCTGCCAGCCGACGGGGTTGGCGATCTCACGGACCTGTCGGGAGTAGATTTTGAAAAGCTGATTGTGTCCCTGCTCGCCCGAATGGGCTTTCAAGCGGAGATGACAAAGGCAAGCGGCGACGGCGGAATCGACATTGAGGCCACACTCGACAAACCGATTGTTGGGGGGCGCTACTCGTTCCAGTGCAAACGATTCGCCCCCGACAACCTTGTTGGAGCGCCCACGCTGAGGGATTTCTTTGGCGCGGTCACCGCTGATCGAGCGGTGAAAGGCGTTTTTATTACGACCTCGGATTTCACCGTACAGGCGAGGGAGTTCGGGCAAAAAGCGGGTTTGGAATTGATAAGCTTGCCCCAGCTTCGAAAGCTGCTTAACGAACTTGGGCTTGGCAATTTGCAGAGCGGCACGGCGACGACATGAAGTCTAGATGAGGCCCTAGCTGGAATGCGTTAGCCGCATTGCAAAGCCAGCAACACAAGTGGAACAATTGCCGATCGGGACTCCCTCACCGGCAAGGTGGGGGAATCCGAAGAGTGTAAGGCGGAAATCCTTTTTGGATTTCCCTAGTCGAACTCACCCGGTTCATTCTTGGCGGGATGTACGGGTTCACAGTTCGGTATAGCGCTCCGTAGAAGGAGCGTAATGCTGATTTGTGCCCAAAGTCAAATCTCGTTTCTGACCGTGGATGAGCTTGTTGCACTCACTCACTGTGATAGCTTCGCAATGCTAATTCGTGGATACATCGACGATAGCGCTGACGAGAAGCATAAAACCGTAGCCGTAGCCGGAGCATTCCTCGGCAATCACAAGCAATGGAAAAAATTGGTGCGGGAGTGGCGAGCGCGCCTGAGAGGTGAGGGGATAAGATATTTTCGTTCGACCGAATATTACAGTTTGCGCGGCGAGTTTGAGCGCTACCGCGATCCAGTCAAATATCCCAAACCAAAGGGTTCAGAGGCTGCCAAATCCTTCCGCGATGACCTTGAATCAATCATAAAGGAAAGTGGAATACGGGGCTTCGCCCATTGCATTCCGCTTGAAATGTACCAAGAGGTGCGCGACAGTGTGGCAATGGCCGCCGATGTTTTCCCTACAGATGCTTTCGAGGTAGCCCTACAGTCTCTGATTAGGGACTGCGCGAAGGAATTTAAGCAGCTTTATGGGGATAGGCATAAGTTAGCGTTCATGTGTGACGAAGGCCCTTCGTCCGCACGGATCGGTGAAGCCTACCGTGCGTTCAAGGCGCTGAACCCTGATTTTAGCGACATGATTGGAACCTTGATTTTTGGTGACGATAAGCGCTTTCCCCAATTGCAGGCTGCCGATATGATGGCTTCAACTGGCAAAGAAATAAGGCTGCGAATACAGGGCGGCAACGAAGCCCCAATAGAGCACCGGCTGAGCAGCTCTATCTATTTTGTGCGGCATTGGACTAAAGACATCATGCTGCAATTGCTAGACTTGCAATTGAGACACCTGCACGAACGCGGCACCAGTCTTTAAGTTTCTCCAAACCTCATGTGGGGCTTGTACAGCGCGTTTCGGTCAGGACAACAAAACTGCAACTCCTCGCGAGGACACGCGAAAAACCGTCCCCCTTCCCAGGGCTCCCGCCCTCTTTCGCCGGGTTTCAAGCGAATTTCACCGCCAGCAGCAGAGGCAATAGGCGCTTAAAAATCATGGGCATAGAGGTTATGCACAAATGGGACAGATGGGTTTTTTAGCACAAAAATAAAAATGCCCCGGAGCGGCAAAAAACGCACTTCAAAAAAACGCAAACGAAAAAAACTGCCTGCGGTCAAAAGTAAACCCTACCTCCGGGTACCGCAGTTCCCGGACAACGTTTCGGCCCGGCGCGGTGCCGGATGGGGCGGGCCGGGGGATGGGCAAGGCGCACAGGGGCAGCCTTCCGGGCTTCCGTCGGCTCTGTGAGCGGCTGAAAATCTGGTAACGCTGTGGTAACGATGGAACTGATACCTAGGCGAAAATGAGTGCAAACAGGAGCAAACGAAAAAGCCCGGCAAATACGCGCCAATAGCGGAGCACTGCGAGTTTTGCACAACTCGTGCGAATCCGTGCAAAAGGCCCTGAAATGCCCTTTCACGGCGGTAACGCGGGTTCGAATCCCGCCGGGGACGCCAAATCTCTCAGCCAGGCAAATGCCGGTGGCCGCCAACGCCGCCCGGTGGTCGTTTCGCGTTTTTCGTTTCACGTTTCACGCCGAAACCCGGCATTGGCGATTGGCAGTTAGCGATTGGCCAGAAGTGGTTTACAGCTCACGGTTTGCAGTTTGCAGCGCAACCAACGGCCCCACGCCCCGTTGTGGCCAATCCACGGCTCAGCGGCCGACGGCCGACGGCGGCGCCGATGACCCCCTTGCAATTTGGCATGATTCCCTTGGTCTTTTTCGTGATCCCCTTGCCGCTTAACGTGATTCCCTTGAGCGTTGGGTGACCCACAAGCGCGGTCTCCACCCAGCGCATCGAAGCGCGTGCGCACTACGCGGATGAGAGTGTTTTCGGCGCTCAGGTACCGCGTTGGGAATCTCCGGAGCCTCTGAAACTCTGGTAGCGTTTCGCTCTGTAAGGTTGCCAGATTGCCAGATTGCCAAACTTTCCCTCATCGGATTCTGGCAATCTTGGTTCTTTTTGGCCAACGACCGACGACCAAAGACCAACGACCTTCCGGGGAGCAGGTGAGTCCAGGCGACCGCGGCGCCCTATCTGTACATTCGCATCTTGAGGCTCGCGTTGCCCAATGTCAATAATGTGGAAACAGGTTTTTTGCGGCGGCCTGCCAGCTTTCAGAGCTGTTCTGTCTCAGCGTGAAACGTGAAACGAGGAACGCTCTTCGGCCCCTAACTCCTAACTTCTAACTCCTAACTCCTGTTTTTGAGCGGCAGGCGCCGTGGGTGTTATTATTCTGTGCCGAAGAAGCACGGGGAACCTCTCGTCCATCACCGGATTTTCTGTCACCGGGTTTTCTGAAGGAGGTTGTCATGAAGAAAGAGGGAAACCACACTCCGAGGATCGAGGTCACCAGAGACGGCCCCTATAAGGTGACCGGAGGCTTGCCGCTCAGTGAGCAGCGAATTGTCACAAATGCAAAGGGAGAGTCTCTCGATTATCATGAGAGCCGGAAGTATCCTTCGCAGGCTCAGTATTCTCTCTGTCGCTGCGGTCAATCCGGCACGAAGCCTTTCTGTGACGGCTCTCACAAGAAAGTCGGCTTTGACGGAACGGAGACTGCGGGAACGAAGACGTACATGGAGCAGGTGGAGACGTTCGAAGGGCCCACGTTGCAGTTGACGGATGCAGAGGGGCTCTGCGCCTTCGCGCGCTTTTGCGACCCGAAGGGACGGATCTGGAACCTGGTCGGCCTGTCGGATCAGCCCGAGGCCAGGAGTGTGGTTGAGTACGAGGCCGGGCATTGTCCCGGAGGCCGGCTCGTGGCCTGGGATCGGGAGACCGGCAAGCCAATCGAACCGGACTTCGAGCCATCGGTTGGATTGATCGAGGACACTGCGAAACGGGTGAGCGGTCCCATCTGGGTCCGCGGCGGAGTGCCGGTGATATCGGTCGACGGAGTGGCGTACGAGGTTCGCAACCGGGTCACGCTTTGCCGGTGCGGAAGGTCCGGCAATAAGCCGTTCTGCGACGGGTCGCACGCCGGATAATGGTGGAGGCGCGGAGCAACGGATTTTAACCGCGGGGAAATCGGGAACGGCCTGAGGGCCGGCCGGGGTTTACGCCAGAACGGGCCACCAAAAAAGGGGAAGTCGAAGCCGCCCCGATTCGCTCACCGCTCAGTTTTGGCTTGCCTCGCTTTTTCGTAAGCCTGTCCACGTGCTTTCAGGTAATGCACCGTTTGAATTGCCTTAGAAGAACTGCGCCGCGGCGGCAGATGGCAGCCCGGGGCGTGAGCTCCTTCTAAGCTATTTTAAATAAGCGACTTGAATTTCATTAACCAGTTTGGGTTACGGCGAATCAAGTACCGCCGTATACTGCTAGAGGGAATACCAGCACGTCTTCGGTTGGGTCGGGGGAGGATCCGGGATGGCCTTCATGAGCTGGCGAAGGGAAGAATATCGGGAATGACAACTCAGCCAATCGGCCTACCAATTATGGTGACCCAGGGCTTTCAGAATAAGCTGGAGTCTCTGGTTCAAGCGTTCCGGCAATCCTTCAGCCGCATGTCCGAAATCAAGAAGGAGCTCGAAGATGCGCTCTTAGTGGATATCTCGGCGATTGCCGCCTGCGTTACCAGTTGCATCGCCAAACTGCACGACGAAATCGAACGCCAGAAGCAGGAATACGAGCAAAGCATCTCGGAGCTGGCCGCCGTATTCAAAACCGAAACCATTCCGGGTTCCACGGCACAGGCTGTGGATCCGGTGACGGGACTGCCCAACCGGCCCAGCGCGGAAGCATTTCTTCGCGGCATCCTCGCCCGGCAGGATCACGCTCCCGTGTTCCTAGCCGTCGTCGTAGTGGAGCATTTGGCATCGATTAACTCCAATTACGGCTATGAGGCGGGGAATCAGGTGCTGCGGCGCTGCGCGGGGGACCTGCATCCCCAGCTTAAGCCTGGCGACAAACTGTTTCGCTGGGACGGCCCGGCCCTGGCGATCGTGCTCGAACGCCAGCACTACCAAGAGGCCGTCGACTATATCGCGGCAAAAGTCGTGAAACGATTCAGTCACTCGCTGGTCGTCGATGACAGACACGCCCAACTGTTCATCACCACGCAAACCGGGGTGTTTCCCGTCGAGGAGGCCGTGGAAAAGCTGCCGATTGCGGATATAGAAGCATTCGTGCAAGGACGTGCCGCAGCCCCGAATTATACCCAGCCACCGGCTCCGCATCCGGCGGCGGAGGAAAACGCGCCCGCACCCAAGGGTAAGAAGCCGAACCGTCCCCCTGCCGCGCGCGGGCGACGCTCGGATTGAAGCCCAGTAGGCAAGCCCAGGACGGAAGCGTCACGTTCATTCTCAAGGAATGATGGAGAACCTTCCGTCCTGTCTTATCTAAATTCGCGCTCGGAGACGGCCTGCGAATCTCCGAACGATGATCTTCCGTTTCGACATTTTGCCTCCAACCACGGTGGCACTCTTAATTCGCTATGCGGAAGGAACCACGCACGATCATTCCGAAATTTCTGGACTCCGACAATTTCGCAGCCGCACTGGATATTCCTGAACTGTTGGGACGAACCGAGGGTCGCGCATGCAGCGTTGCGTCCCACCCTTGCGCCGAGGATATCTCGCTGGGTCAAGATATTAACGCGGCGCAAGAGTGGGGCACCCATTCTCTTGGTCGGTCTGGACACCCGAACCTGGGGCACCCGGCGCACTCGTCATTTCGGCGCGGCAGGCTCCCCCGTCCTCTGCAACTGGGCGGCAATCTCCTGCTCCAGGATGTTAGCGTCGGTCAGGCCGGCATGTCTCGCACAAATGCGGCCGTCGCGGCTAACGAGGATGTTGACCGGTAACCCCAGAATCCCTCCGTATGCATCCGCCACTTGTTCGTCGCCCATGGCCACGGGGTAGTTCAGGTGGAATCTGTCATAAAATTCGCGGACCGGCTTCGGCCCATCGTCCATGGAAATGCCAACGACCTGGAAGCCCTGGGTCCCATACTGTTTCTGTAATTCCACGAAATGAGGAATTTCCGTACGGCACGGGGCACACCATGTCGCCCAGAAATCCAGCAGTACCACCTTGCCCCGGTAATTCGACAGCTCCAGCCGGCGGCCATTCAGATCCGTGAGCAAGAACGCGGGAGCCACCGGATGATTGCCGCCGCTGACGTTCGTCATGGCCGCGGGCCGCCGATGGCCGGCAAGGTAGAAAACGGCCACCAGCACGATGGCCGCCATGGCGATGGCTATAGCATTTCTTCCCGCGTCCAATGGTTGTTACTCGCCTCTGGCCGTAGGGTAGCCCTTATAGACCCAGTCCGTGCCCAAATTGTTGGCGATGTACAGGGCTTTCGCTTTCGTGAAGCCCAGCTCCGCCAGCGCCTTGTAAGCGGGAAGGATGTTGGGGCAATGGCTCCACGGACAACACCCGCAATAGATAACTATGAATTTGCCGCGGGGCAACGCTTTCACCCGGTCGCGTAGCGCCTGCAGGGACTGCGGGTTCGAACCCGGGCCGATAAATTCGGAGCCGGCAATGTGCGCCTGCGCAAAGAGCAGCCGCGGCCCCACGTTCAGAATCAGCGGCTTCTCCCCTTTGGGGGCTTGCAGGATTTTGACCAGATCCTCCGGCGTGATCAGTTGGGCGCCGGCCGGAGCCGTCACCTGCGCAATAGTGCGAACCGCGGGCGCGTTTCCGCCGGGCCGCGTTCCTGTGCCCACTTGTGCGGCCAGCATCACGCCCAATACGCCAGCCGCAATGGCAACCGCAGTAATGATTTTCCATTGAAGAAGAATGCGTTTCATATCGATCTCCGTCCACAGTATATCGCCGCTGAATAACGCCCTGTCCTGTGCGAAGCCGAAGGGGCGCAAAGCAAACCCCGCGCGGTCGCCAGCCGGTTGCTACGAACTTTTTATGAATCTTTTGCGGGAAGTTTATAGAGCCTTCCATCCAATCAATTGAGAAGGAGGCAGGTCAATGAAACACAATTCCATTTCAACTGTCGTAGCCCTGGTGCTCGGCGTTGCCTCCTGCGGCTTCGCCCAGCAACCCAAAGAGATGTCGCACTCCGGTAATTGGGCGGGAAAGACCGGTTCCCTCACCATCCATGCTCCGTTCCGGGCCGGAGACACCGTATTGCCGGCGGGCAATTACGAGGTCCGGCGTGTCAGCCAGCCGGACAGGACCTTTGTCGAGTTCACGCGAGTGATCGAGATTCCCAATCCCGCCTACAATTTTCGCCGCCCCCCGCAAGCGACTCTCATTTACGCGCGCGAGAAAGTGGCCGAGGTGAGTTGCACCCGAACTCCATTGCCGGCAAAGGCAAAAAAGACGGAGGCCGAAATTTCCAACCAGAGCGCCAGCCTTACTCGGCTTGAAATCAAGGGCGACAACGAGGCGCAGTTGTTCTGAACCAAACGCTGGCGCCCGGCAACCACCGGGCGCCAGTACATCTTTCTTGCTCTGGGCTGGTACTCAGAGGGACCGATTCTGATAGATTTCTCACCCTCACGCTACTCCCGGCATTTGCAATGTCTCGCATTCGTATTTTGCGTTTCCTTTTGAAGCATACGCATAGTATGGTGAAAGCGTGATGATTGTCCCGCAATGCATCCTCGGCCGAAGGTACGGTATGTGGCGCCAATGCCATGTACGGGACGCCGCCGCCGGGTTGCAGGGAGCAGCGAGTAATAGTAGTTAGGATTCTTCATCCTCTACCTCCTCAAACGGCCCGCGGTGACCAGCACCGTGGGTCGTTTATTTTTTTGGCATGAGGGAAACGTGCTTGGCCGCTCCGGTCACTAGCGGACAATTGCAAGTCGCTTTGGAGAACGGGCGGGATCGGCGCGAGTCACGTGGGGAAATCTTTACAGAAACATGACAATTTGGAGCACAACGAGTTTGCTGGTAATGCGTCTAACTGGAAGCGAGGCAAAAGCGACGAGGCGCCCGGGAACCTCAGGGAGAAACACAGGATGAATCCGACCGCAGTGCTCGACGGGAACCGGAATTTTCGTATCGGGGAAAACCTTCGCATTTATCGCAACGATGGAACCAACCGGTCATATGAAGCCATTTGCACACATATAGAGCCGGGGGGAATTGCCCTGCGTACACAAGCCGTCTTCACCGTGGGAGAAGTTGTCGAATTCACCTTTGCCGACTCCGCCTGGAGGGGTAAAGACCGGCATCCGGCGCGCGTGATGTACCGCACCCTGGACCGGTACGGCCTGGGACTGCTGAACTCGGGGATCAGGAACCGTAAGCCGGCATCGCTGGCTACGGAAGATGACGATCGCCTGCAGACGGCTCGCCAGTTGTTATTTGAACTCAAGACTTCCTATGACGTTCTGCCGGCGGCCCACCGGGAGGCCGTGCGCGAGGTCATCGCCCAGGAAGTGACCGATCCCGGGGTTGCAGCTTAGACGACCTCAACCTTATTCACCACAGAGTTGCCGGCCCGCGTGGCGGGTCGATAGTGCCGGAAACTTGCGGTGCCGGTGTAGCGCCGTCTTTAGACCGGCTGTCGCGGGAGGGTTAGAGCCTGCCCTGAGCGATAGCGAAGGGTCCACGCCCGCGCAAATGCTTGCAGGGTGCGGACTGGAGTCCGCACCGACAGCCGACCTGGAGGTCGGCGCTACAAGTTTCCACAGAGCACACAGAGGAAGATTGGGAAATTGTGTAATTGAGGAATTAAGTAATTGCCAGAGGTCTATCCTTCGACTGGGATGAAATTACTCAATTGCTCACTTCACGGGATCAGTTGAAACTTCTGCAGATTTTCCAGGAGCTTAGTCTGGTCAATCGGCTTGAACAGATAGGCGTCGCAGAGTGAGCGGAATGCGGTCATGACGTTCTTGGTGTCCTGCAGCGCGGTGGTCATGATGATCCTCACCGCCTGACTCGAAGGAACGTCCATGGATTCTTCGATGTCGCGAATCCTTTCCAGCGCTTCGTGATCGTCCATTTCGGGCATCATAATATCCATGCAGATGAGGTCGTAGGGTTTACCCTCATCCTGGGCAAGGCGGAAGGCGTCCACCGCTTCCTTGCCGTTGACGGCAACACAGCACTCGCCGTAGCGGGCCAGAAATTTTTACAGGATGAAGCGGCTGCTCATATCGTCTTCGACAATCAAGGTTTTTATGGCTTGAATCCTTACACCTGTCCAGCGCCTTGCCACCCGGTCCAACCGGAGACTAATAAGGCAGCTTTGAATTCTTCAAATTCGGCTTCCACTCGCGGCAGCAGTTCGGCGCTGCGTTCCAAATCGTTGGCCGCGCTGGCCTTTTGCATTTCCGCGGCCATCTGGTGCAGAACGGAGGCGGACAAGTTGGCGGCTGCGCCTTTAAGCGCATGGGCATGAAATCGCGCGCCCTCCAGATCCTTTTGCTCCAGCTTTGTCCGCAAGCTGCTCAACCGTTGGGGAATATCCTGCACAAAAGTTTTGATCAGCTCGCCGGCAATGGCCCTATCCCCCATGAGCCTGCGCAGGAGGCTTTCTTCGTCAAAAACGATCCTGGCCACCGATGGCGCCGGGCTGGTGGTAAGTCCATCGTCCAGGGAACTCGTCCATGTCGCCAATGTCTCGCTCAGCTTTTGCATGCCAATCGGCTTCGCCAGATAATCGTTCATCCCGGCGCGCAGGCATTCTTCCCGGTCTCCCGGCATGGCATCGGCCGTAAGCGCAATGATCGCAATTGCCGGATCACGCGCGCCGGTTTCCCGCTTGCGGATCAGGCGGGTGGCCTCATAGCCATCCAACCCCGGCATCTCGCAGTCCATGAGGACCGCGGCATATTCGTGTTGCCGCAACGCATGAATCGCTTCCACGCCGTTGGCTACCGCATCGGCGTCATAGCCCAACTTCTCGAGAATCGCAACCGCAATCCTCTGGCCGGCAAGGTTGTCCTCGGCCACCAGAACCCGGAGACGGCGGGCGGCGTTTTCATTTCCCGGCAATTTCGCCGGCTCAGCCGCAAGGTCACAGGACTCCGCCGTGAGGGGCGCCGCCAGCGGCTTCCCTGCCACCACCGTGAACCAGAAGGTTGAGCCTTTCCCCTCCTGGCTCTCAACGCCGATCTGGCCTCCCATTAACTTCAGAAGCTGCCGTGAAATGGATAATCCCAAACCAGCGCCGCCGAATTTGCGGGTTGTCGATCCATCCGCTTGAACAAATGGGGAGAAGATAATCTCCTGCTGATCCGGCCGAATTCCGATGCCGGTATCGGCTACGGAAAACCGAAGCGTCAGACTGCTGCCTTGATCACGTTCGACCGCCGCGTGGATGGTGACCTCGCCCTGAGAAGTAAACTTGATGGCATTCCCCGCCAAATTTAGCAGAATTTGCGAAATTCTCCCCGCATCTCCGTGCAGCAAAGAAGGCACGTCGGGAGAAACCTGGCAGGTAAAACGCAGACCCTTCTGTTGGGCTTCCCGGCCCATCAGGTCCGCCACCTGTTGCACGGTCGTCCGGATATCAAAATCGCCCTGCTCCAGGACTACCTGGTGCGCCTTGATTTTGGAGAAATCGAGGATTTCATTGATCACCTCCAGCATGCGTTCGCCGCTGATTCGCGCAATCTCCAGGTAAGACTGCTGTGCGGGGGTCAGTTCCGTCTGCAGAAGCAGTTCGTTGGCGCCCATCACGCCATTCATGGGCGTACGAATCTCGTGGCTCATGTTGGCCAGGAATTGACTCTTGGCGCGATCGGCGGCTTCTGCCGCTTCCTTGGCCTTCAGCAATTCCGCTTCAGCGAACTTCTGCTCCGTGATGTCCTTGCTTACCCCAATAAAACGCACGGCACGGCGTTGGACGCCTTCGCCGTCGAAGTACGCCCGCCCAAATCCCGCCAGCCAGTGGACCGATTCATCCGGCCACACCACGCGGAACTCCGCGTGGTATGCGCCGTCATTCTCTCCGGCCATCGCCCGGCTGATCGCCCGGCGGACGGCCTCACGGTCCTCGTGATGAATCCGGGCAATGGATTCTTCAAAGCTGATCGGTCTGTCAGGCGTGAAGCCCAGCATGCGGCATCGGCGGGGGTCACAATATAAGTCGCCGGTATCCAGCCGGTAATCCCAGGCTCCCAGTTCCGCCGCTTCCAGGGCCAATCCACGGTGCTCGGATATTTCGCGCAGCTCCGCCGTCCTCTGCTGTACGCGCTGGTCGAGTTCGCGGTTCAGCTGCTCCAACTGGCAGACCAGTTCCCTGCGCTCCCGTAACACCTTGCCATAATCCGCCGCCCGCCGCAGGACGCTCAATACGTCATCTGCCTTAAATGGCTTGGGCAGGAAAAAGTGGATATGCCCCTGATTCACCGCCGCAATCACGATGTTGGCTTCCGCGTAACCGCTCATCATGATGCGCACGGCTTCGGGCTGTAACTCGGCGGCTTGCCCCAGAAGTTCCACTCCAGTCATGCCGGGCATGCGAAAATCGCTGATGATGATATCGATGGGGTGTTGTTTCAGAATCTCAACCGCCGTTGCGCCTTCGGCAGCGGATTCAATCTTGTAACTGTCGCCGCAAATCCCCTTGAGCAGTTCACACACTACCACATGATCATCGACAACCAGGATCGACGGACAAAAAGGCTCGGTGTGGCAGATGCCGCGAGCGCCAACACCAGTTGGCTGACTCATCAGGAACTCCTGCATGCCCCGCGTTCGCGTTCCCCCGGGGGATTACTGTTTTACATCGACGGCAGCCCGGTGAAGCATAAATGAATTATTTTTAACCATTTGCCACGCTGGAAGCGAAAAGACTTTCCGCCATCATCCGCCTATTTCTGAATTTCGGCAAAAGGGATATTCATGATCGGATATTTTCGCCACTCCCGGTAATCGAAGTGCCACCATTCGGTGGGGTATACCGTAAAGCCTTCACTCTCCATGGTATGGCGCAGAAACTCGCGATGCGCGCGCTCTTCCGCCGTACCTCCCGGGTAGTCGGGTTGCGCTCGTTCGGAGAAGTCATCATAGGTGCTGGGCATGGACACCGGCTGGCCGGTCTTCAGATCGAAGATCGTCAGATCCACAGCGCAACCGCGGTTGTGCCGGGAACCCTCCGCCGGATCGGCCAGATACGGATGCTCCTGTGGCCGCGTGGCATCCCAGAAGATCTTGGTGATGTACCAGGGGCGGTAGCCGTCGAAGATCAGCAGCCCGTAACCTTGCGCATGCAGCTTGCGGTTGGCACGCGCCACCGCCTCCGCTGCCGGACGCTCCAGAAATGCCCGCGCCTCGCCATACACCGGCACCCCGAGAAAATTGTTCGCAGAAGCGTAATGGATATCAAGCTTGAGCGTGGGATCCAGCTTGACCAGTTCCACCAGATCCGGCTTCAAAAAATCGCCGTGCTCGACCGGGGGCTGCGCTTGCAAGGCCTCGGCGCGCAATTCCGCCACCGGGCGCAATGGTTGAACTTTGAAGGTCTGCGGCACCTGCTGCCCAAGAGCTGCCGCCGAAATAAACGCGACCAGAAAAACAATCCTTCGCAACATGGCTGATAAGAATACAACAAACGAGGTTTCAGAGTTTCAAAGTTTCAAGGTTTCAAGGTTGAGGAGATTTCCAGGGTCCCGGTTCCTGACGTGAAACGTGAAACGTGGAACGTGAAACGCTTTTTGCGCCGAATTGTCTGCCGCTTTGGGACAAGTTGTCCCAAAAGTGGCCGCAACTAAAATGACGCCATTTAAAATCAATAAGTTACATCTTGGCAACTCCGGCATGGGGCGTGCAATAACCAGAGAGTCACTCAGCTACCCAGAAAGGTAGAACCATGGAACACGAACTTAGTAACCAGGCCACTGCGATCCTTGTGATGGTTTTGCTATTGGAATTCGCAGCCGCTTGCTACTCGTCGGCGGTTTGGGGCCGCTGAGCGAGTACCGGATCGCCAGAGTTGGGAGGGAACATGATCGTTAGGCAATACAAAGTGTGGCGATGCACGAGCATGGTTCTTGCATTCCTGGTATTGGCCGCCCCGGCTCTGTTCGGACATGCCCCGACAGCGGCCCCAACCGATGTTGCGAGCCCGGCCCCATGCACCGAAACCGGCCTCGTGGTTGCATCTTCTCCAACTTCCGGGCCGGAGCAAGTTCGCAGGATGCTATTGCCGGGGGACGATCCGGTATTGACACCAGAGATCATGAGCAGCCGCCCACTGGAGATCGTCCCCGAAACTCGTCTGCCCCGGAATACTCACGACATCAATGAAACCGTCGCCAGCTACCGGTGGGATAGTAGCCTATGGGGGCGGCTCGACTGTTTGAGGCAACAGCGCATACGTCAAGGGCTGTTCGGCGCCCGTGCCCAGCGGTGTTCGCTGGGGTAGCGTATCTGAAAACATGGACCTTACGCATCCAAGGCGTTGGTTCGCCGGTCATGGCGGACTCTTCCGGGCACCTGAAATGACGGGTCAAGAGCGCACAAACGCTGGTTCAGAAGCACTTAGCTAAAGGTCGGCGGCGAAATGTCCGATGATCTCTATGTGAGAGTTCGCCTATTCCTCGGCGTCGTGCTATTGCTCTGCCTGGTGCCACTGGCGCTCGCGCTGGATCCCGGCAGTCCAATCGCGCAGTATGGGCGCCGGTCATGGACACACTCGGACGGCCTACCTCACAATACGGTTCAGGCGCTGCTTCAGTCTCGTGACGGTTATCTCTGGGTCGGCACGCGCAGTGGCCTCGCGCGATTTGATGGCGTGCAGTTCGCCCTCATGCGCACGTTCAATGTGCGTTCGCTCTTCGAGAGCCGGGACGGACGCATATGGATCGGCACCAACGGAACCGGACTCTTCACTTTTCAAAATGGACTGTTCACGCAACAGCCATGGGAAGGGTTGGTTCCCTCCGCCCACCAATATGTGGATGTCAGGGCGATCTATCAGGACCATGAAGGGGCCATGTGGATCGGCACCGAAAAAGCCCTGTTTCGTTATGCAAATGGCGTCAATCAACTGATCTTCTCCGGAGATGTTCGCGCCATTGCCGAAGATTTCCGGCATCGGGTATGGATCGGCACTTATGGAGCCGGCCTGCTCTGCTGGCAAGACGGGAAGCTCCTTCCGGGAAACGAAAAACAAGCAAGCACATACATCAGTGCGCTTCTGCCGGATGGTGACAACCTATGGATCGGTTCCCTGGACGGCCTGCACCTGTTGCGCAATGGAAACCTCAGCGTGTTTACCAGAAAAGAGGGGCTCGCTGAAGAAGCGATCAGCACCCTGCACCGGGACTCGCATGGCTTCCTGTGGGTGGGGACCGCGCACGGCGGTCTGCGACGCCTGCAGTCCGACGGTCAAGTCGCGGTGTTTCGCCCGACCAACGGATTCTCTTCGGACGACATAATCGCGCTGCTGGAGGATCGGGAAGGAAACTTGTGGATCGGGACGCAGGAGGCCGGACTGGCCCAGCTCCGATCCGTTCCTTTCGAAACCTTCTCCGTTCCCGAGGGACTCTCGGCCGCATTTGTCCGGGCCATCGTTGAAGATCGGGATGGGGACTTCTGGATCGCCACCCAGGAGGGCGGCCTGAACCGCCTGCACAAGAACAAGATCACGGTGTACAACACCGGCAAGGGCCTGTCCAGCGACAAGGCCCGGGCTTTATTCGTCGACCGGGACAACTCCTTGTGGGTGGGAACCGAAGGCAAGGGACTGAATCACCTCTTCCGAAACGGAAAAGTGGATGTATATACCACGGTCCAGGGACTGGCGAACAATGTTGTCCGCACAATCTGGAGAGACCAGGACGGCACGTTGTGGATCGGCACCGATGGCGGGGTCAGCCAATATCGCGACGGAAAATTCATCAACCTGGATGTGCGCCAGGGGCTGCCTGGAAATCGAGTACTCCAGATCATACCGGCAAGCGCGGGCGGCGTATGGATTCTCAGTGACGCCGGTCTATGCCGCTTCGCCGATGGCAGAATTTACCCGGTCAAGAATGCCAGCCTTCCTTCCAATCCGCTCCGTTACGTGTACGAGGACCAGCAAGGCATACTGTGGATCGGAAGCCGCGGCGCCGGCCTGATTCGCCTGGAAAACGGGAAAGTAACGAAGTATTCCAAAACGCTGGGAATGACCGGAGAAGTTTACTCGATCGCCGAGGACGATCATCAGAATTTCTGGTTTGGCACTCATCAAGGCATTCTGCGCGTGCGCCGCCAGGAACTGGATGACGTGGCTGCCGGCCGCGCGCATACGTTAAATATCATCAGCTACGGCCTGTCCGACGGCTTGCGCAACGATCAGTGCAGCATGATCGTCCAGCCAAACCTGTGGAAGGCTTCTGACGGACGGCTCTGGTTCGCCACCGAAGATGGCGCAGCCATCATCGATCCGCGGCAGACCCGGCCCAACCGTCCCGTTAAGGCCATCTTGGCCGGGCTGCTGGTGGACAAGAAGCCGGTCGGGATGACGGACTCGGAATTGATTCTTCCCCCCGGACGCGGTGAGTTGGAGTTTCGCTACACCGCTATTGCTTTCAGCTCTCCCGAAACCGTCCGTTTCAAGTACAAGCTGGAAGGCTTTGATCCCGACTGGATTGATGCCGACACCCGGCGCGTTGCCTTTTATACCAATATTCCGCCGGGCAGATATCAGTTCCGGGTGGCGGTCCAAGGTTCAAATCTGGCCGGGAACCAGGACGGGGTGGCAGTAACTTTGCGGCTCCGGCCGCATTTCTACCAATCACTCTGGTTTTGGCTGGCCAACGCAGTACTGATCCTGGGCTTGGTTTGGGCCGCGCACCTTCTCCGCTTGCGTCAGTTGCAGACGCAAGAGCGTGAATTGACGGCGCTGGTAAATAAGCGCACCGCCGAGTTACAGTGCGAAATTGCGGACCATAAACGCGCGGAACAGGACCTGCTGGCCGCCAAGCAGGCGGCGGAACAAGCCAATCGCGCGAAAAGCGAATTCCTGGCCAACATGAGCCACGAGATCCGTACCCCCATGAATGGAATTCTGGGCATGACGGAACTGCTGGCCCTCTCCGCCAACTTGAATCCTGAGGAACGCGAGTTTCTGGCCATGGTGAAATCTTCGGCCGATTCTCTACTGGTGATCCTGAACGACATACTGGACTACTCCAAGATTGAAGCCGGCAGAATCGTGCTCGATCCGGTACGTTTGGAAGTCAGCGACTTTCTGGGCGACGTAGTCAAGAGCATGGCCTTACCGGCTCATCAGAAAGGCCTGGAGTTGGTTTTGGCGGTGGACCACGAAGTACCGTCCGCCGTCATGGGCGACCCCGTGCGTCTGCGTCAGGTCATTCTCAACCTGGTCGGCAACGCCATCAAGTTTACCCAGCAAGGCGAGGTCATCGTACACGCTGGCGTCCAGGAGGCGGACGACCGTTCCCTGTTGATGCATTTCTTTGTCCGGGACACGGGAATCGGGATCCCGCCGGAAAAGCTGGATACGATTTTTCAGGCGTTCGAACAAGCTGACTCTTCCACGACGCGTCACTACGGCGGCACCGGATTGGGATTGGCAATCTCGCTACGGATGGCGCAGTTAATGGGCGGCAAAATGTGGGTGGAAAGCCGGCCCGGCGCCGGGTCAACTTTCCATTTCACCGCCCGGTTCGCGCCCGTAAGCAATCCGATCCCGGTTGCCACGCCGGCAGCCCTGGAGAAACTGCGGGGCTTGCCGATACTGATCGTCGACGACAATGCCGCCAGCCGCCAGGCCCTGGAAAGCATCGTGAGGAACTGGGGGATGCACCCGGGCACTGCGGACAGTGGCGTTACCGCCTTGGCGGAAATCCAGATGGCAGCCACCGCCGGACGGCCCTACCGTCTGGTCCTGACCGACGATGAAATGCCGGGGATGGATG
>Ga0326727_10013120_pt1 | contig 18561 bp, 14 predicted proteins | sample MB2enrmetagenome_FD_207643 | JGI IMG/M metagenome (GOLD analysis project Ga0326727, IMG submission 207643) | Lab enriched peat soil microbial communities from McLean, Ithaca, NY, United States - MB29MY | ecosystem: Environmental > Terrestrial > Soil > Wetlands > Peat | place: USA: New York...
ACCTGCGGCGTCACGCGGCGCGCGATCCAGGCAAAGTTATGCCCCGCATTCAGCCGCGCGGCAATCTGGTCCTCCGCGGTCAACGCGTCTTCCGGGTCGGTGTGCACCAGCGCGGCGAGCGCGCGCGAAGCGGCCGTCTTGTCCGCAATCTCGGTGGGATCGGCGTAGATAGAGTCGGCCAGGACGGTCATGGCCAGCTCGCGGAGGTTGCGGTCGTAAAGTACGCCGCGGCGGGGAGCCACTTCAAAGGTGCGCTGTTGCTGTTTCTGGGCGCGCTCCACGAACTCCTGATGGCGCACGATCTGCAGCCAGAACAAGCGGCCCGCAATGGCGCCGGCCCACAGGATAAAGAAGAGGCAGACGACCCAGAAGCGCGATCGCTTGAGAGGCAAAGCTCTTGTGGTTGGAGCGCGTCCGCGGATGGATTGAACGGTTGCCGGCATGTTTTCTTCTAGCTCCCGGATCGCTGAGCGTTTGATCTCGCACCATCCTGGGGTGCCTCAGGCCCGGGGCCCCCACGGACAGGTCTTAGTTCGTGGGGTGGAGTTCTCGAATTTGAGACCTGGGAAACCGAGATGCCAGAGTAAGAGCTCATGAGGTCAGAGACCTAAAAGCTGGAAGCTGTTTTTGGCGCCGGAGAAGTGTTTTGGGCCAGCGCAGGAGCGCTGGAATCGGGATGGGCGTTGGGATACACCACCTGCCCCGGCTGTGGTTCGGCAAGCCCAAGCTGGCGCGCCATCTCGTCGATGCGGCCCGGCTGCGTGAGCTCGGCTTCGCTCAGGCGAAGCTGGCGGTTCTCTTCGCGCAACTGGTCGAGGGTTTGCTTTTCGCTCTCCACGCGATAACTGCTCTCGATGGCATAGAAGTGCTGCAAGCCGTAAATCATGATGAGCGAGAACAACACGGCGACGGCGGCCGAAAATACGCGCATCTCGCGCACCCGTACCGGATCGGAGGCCTTGACCAGGCGCGAGTTGTCAATGTGCCTGGCGAAGTGGAACTCCGGCGTGCGCACGCGGCGGCGGCGCTGCGCCTGCTGCGCCATCAGCTCGGCGTTGCGCTCGGCAATCTGCGCTCCCCAGCCGCGGCCCGACTCAAAATAGGTTGTTGCGATTGCCGCCATTTGAGTTCCTCTCCTTGCCAATCCTTTTATTGCCTTTCCGCGGCTCGCAGTTTTGCGCTGCGCGAGCGCGGGTTGCGATCCATTTCTTCTTCACCGGCAGTCACGGGCTTTCTGATCAAAACCTTCCAGATTCCCTGCTGCGCGCCTTCCCGGATGCTGTCTTTCGCAATGCGATCTTCAAGAGAATGAAAGCTGATCACGACGAGCCGTGCGGAGGGCTTAAGCAATCTGGGTACGGCCTCGAATAAAGCCCGGATTTCGTCCAATTCCTGGTTCACGAAGACACGCAGTGCCTGAAAGGTCCGCGTTGCCGGGTGTATATGTTTCATTGGCGGGACGGCTGAGGCTACAATCCGGGCCAACTGCCCCGTGGTTGTAACCGGCCGCCCCCGCACAATGGCTCTGGCGACTGTCCGCGACCTCCTTTCCTCACCGTATTCGTAAATGAGATTTGCCAGCTCGCGCTCGCCCATCTCATTCACCACTTGTTCGGCGGTGGGCCCGGTCCGCGTATCCATACGCATGTCCAAAGGGCCGTCCGCCTGAAAACTGAATCCTCTGCGCGCCTCGTCGAAGTGCAGACTGCTTACGCCGAAGTCGGCCAGCAAACCATCCACCGATGCCGGCTCCACGTGCTCACGGATCCGGCTGAAGGCGTCACCGATTAAAGTCAACTGCGGCGCCTGGCTGCCCATCTCTTGCGCAACCTTCAGCAACCGTGCCATGGCCAACTCCAGCATCTCGGGGTCGCGATCGAAACCGATCAGCCGTCCGCCGGGTCCCAGCTGCCGCATGATGCCTTCGGCATGTCCTGCCAGGCCCAGCGTGCAGTCCACGTAAGTCCCTGCGGGCCACACGCGGAGGAAATCCAACGCTTCATTCCAAAGAACCGGCACATGGCGTGCTTTCAACTGCGTCATGCGCGCCCCCTGAGGGCGTCAACCATTCGTCTGCGGCTTCATGATGTCCGCCAACTTCTCGAAATCCTCGTCGGTCATCGGGCTTGCCGCCAATTGCTCCTCGAAGCTGGCCTGGTTCACGACTTCGAGGTAATTCCCTTTGCCAAGAACAACCACCTCGGCATCCAGAACCGCCTTGCCGCGCAGAATCTGCGGCAGGAGCACGCGCCCCTGGCTATCCACCTCGGCCTGCTGGCCGTAGTAGCTGGTCTGGTTGATGTATTTGTTCACTGCGCTGTTCAAAGTACCGAACTCCATCAACCGGTCCTCGCGCTTTTCCCACTCCGGCAAGGGCCAGATCTCCGCGCTCTTCCCGCTGGCGCTGGTGATGTAGAACTGGGCGACGTTCTGCGCGTCCAGCAGCTGCTTGAAAGCAGCCGGGACCTTGAGCCGTCCCTTCTCATCGACCTTCGCTGGATGGTTGCCGCGAAACATCTGTTTGCCTCATTGCCTCCGCGGCTGCTTCCTGCCTGACCGCGATCTCAGTTCGTCCTGCCCTTTGGTTCATCCGGGTTAGCCAGGCTGGTTCCCCAACCGCTTTGGCCACCGGAATCCCTTCTCCGGGCCGGAAAAGGGAGTACACTTGCTCTGGACAAAATAGTTGAGTAGCTCCAAACTGCTCCACTCAGCTCCAAATTTTTCCACTTCTCGACGATAGTACCCCTCTTCTCTCTTTCCGCCAAGCAAAAAATCGGTGGAAAGCGCAGGAAAAGTGGCCTCTCCGTGGGAAAACCGACTAATAGGTCAAAGAAATTTCAACACCACAAGATATGGGGTTTATTGCTTTGATTCCCCCGCTGGACAGGCCATCTGAGTTGTGTTAGGAGAACAAAAGGCGAAGATGGGCCGGCTTTCTGCCAAGAAAGGAGCGGCGAGTGGAGTGGAGTGTAGTCAGATCGCCGCGTGCCCCATCCTAAATACGTTTTTACGTTTAGGGTGGGATATGAATCGCCTTAATCTGGCAAACGAGCCTATCGTTCGCTGGCCTGCGCTTTAGTATCAGCCGTCGCAGCCGGCGCGGTATTCCACCACCCTCCACCCAATGCCTGAAAGAGGGTTGCCGAGTCGGCATAGCGTGCCGCTGCGGCGCTGGTCAGGTCGAGTGCGGTTTGCAGCTGCTGGCGCTCGGCCTCAAGCAGTGTGAGTTCGCTGATGCCTCCCGCCTGATAGCGTCCCTGAGCAATCCGATAGCTCGCAGCCGCTTCGGCCGCGGCTTCGCTGCGCGCCTTGAGGGTCTCGGCGTCGTGCCCGATAGCGCTGAGGGTGTCGGCCACCTGTCCAAAGGCCTGCAGCACGGTTTGCCGGTAGACGCTGTTTGCTTCCTGGTAGGCTGCCTCGGCCTTGCGTTTCTCCGCGCGCAGGGCGCCACCGTTATAAATAGGTTGCGTAAGCGACGACGCGGCGTTCCAGATGTCGCCGCCTGCAACGAAGCTGGTACCGATGCCGCCGCCGCTCCCCGACAACTCAATTTGCGGATAGAGATTGGCCGTGGCCACGCCGACATTGGCGCTGGCTTGATGCAACAGTGCCTCAGAGGCCCGGATATCGGGGCGTTGCCGCACCAGCGCCGAGGGAAGGCTCAAAGGCAGCTCCTGCGGAAGCTGCATCGCATCGAGCGAGAGATCCGGAATCTGCGCTTCGCCAGGTGACTTGCCCATCAGCACGGCAAGCTGGTGATTCACGGCATCGAGTTGCGCTTCCAGCGGAGGAATCGTGGCCTGCGTCTGGGCCACCGTGGTCTTCCGGTTCTCGACGTCTTCATCGGAGGCGCCGCCGGCGCGATTCCGCTCCACCGTGATGGCTGATTCGCGCTGCTCCACGGCGAGCAGCTGTTTCGTTAGCTCGATCTGCTTGCGCAGTTCGGCCTGGCGGATAGCCGCGGAGATCACGTTCCCCGTGAGCATGAGGCGCGCTCCTTCAAGTTGCCAGTTCTCGTAATCGCGCTCTGCCTGCAGGCCTTCAATCACGCGCCGGTTGGCGCCGAACAGGTCGAGAGCATACGACACGGCAACCGATCCGTTGAGCAGCGTGAAGGGCGAGGGATTGGGAAACGGGATGCCGTAGGCGGAGAGGTTCAGCTGCTCTTCTTCAACGGTGGCGTTTCCGGTCACGGTCGGATATTTTGTCGCCCCGGTGCGCGCGTTCACTTCCTCCTGCGCTTCTCTCAGGCGCGCGGCCGCCTGCGCCAGAGTCGGACTGTTGGCCAGCGCCTGCTCCGTCATGCTGTTGAGCTCCGGCGAGTGAAACAGAGTCCACCATTGTGCGGGAATCGCGGCGGAGCTATTGAAATGTTGCACAACGCCTGCGGGACCTGCGCTGCTTGCGGTCTCAGCCGGTTGCGGCTGCGGCGTGTAGGCAGTGAGCGACGGCGCCGTCGGCGGCTGATACTTCGGGCCCACGTTGCAACCCGCGAGCAGCCCGAACCCCAGCGATGCCACCGCGGCCCGTGTCCAATTCGAACGTTTCGGCAAACGCATGGCTTTGCCTCTCAATCCCCTTCGATCAATCCAGTGTCCTGCGATAAGTGACTGACGCAATGAACATCAGAACCACCAGGAAGATCATCATGGGCCACACACTCGGCCAGGAATCGGCCCAGCCGTTGCCCTTAAGAAGAATTCCCCGTATGAGCCGGAGGAAATATGTCAGCGGCAGCAGGTTCCCAATCGCCTGCGCCCACCCCGGCATGCCTTTGAAGGGGAACATGAAGCCCGAGAGCATGATGTTGGGAAGAAAAAAGAAGATGGCCATTTGTACGGCCTGCAGCTGGTTCCGCGCCAGCGAGGAGAAGGTGATGCCGACGGTGAGATTGGCCGCAATAAAAAGCAGCGCCGAAAGATAAACCGCGCCGATGCTGCCGAAGAAGGGCACCTGAAACACGTAGCGCGCGGCCAGCAAAATGATCGACGCCTGGATGAGGCCGATGCCAATGTAGGGAATCAACTTTCCCGTCATCACTTCGAGCGGCGTCACCGGCATGGCGAGCAGGTTTTCCATGGTGCCGCGCTCGCGCTCGCGCGTGATGGCCAGCCCGGTCATCAAAACCATGGTCAGCGTGAGCACCATGCCCGTCAGTCCCGGCACCACGAAGTACTGCGTAATATTGTCAGGATTGTAAAGCTGATGGATATTGACGTCGAACGGCGGAGGGCCGCCGCGGAGATTGGCGAGAGGCCCGGTGATCTCCTTCTGAACCACTGACTGTGCGATGCCGTTCACCGCGGCCAGCGCGCTCCCGGTGGCTGTGGGATCGGTGGCATCGGCTTCGACCAGCAGCGAGGGCCGCTCGTGGCGCAGAAGTTGTTGCGTGAATCCCGCGGGAATGTTGATGACAAACAGCACCTTCCCTTGCGCCAGCGCCTCGCGCCCCGCGGCTTCGTTGGGCAGCGTGGCCACGACTTTGAAGTACGAAGAGCTCTGCAATGCCGTGATGAAACTGCGCGTGATGTCGGTATCGTCGGCGCTGATGATCGCCGTATCGAGATGCTTGGGGTTGGTGTTGATGGCGTAGCCGAACAGCGCCGTCTGCATGATCGGTATGCCCACGATCATGGCAAAGGTGAGTCGGTCGCGTTTGAGCTGCGTAAACTCCTTGAGCACCATGCTCCACCACCGCGCCCTCGAGAATCCGCCCAGCCATTTCATGCTTTGCCTCCGCCGTTCTCGTCAGCCTTGCCCATGAGATAGATAAAGACATCCTCCAGGTCCGTATCGACGGGCTCGGCGCGCCGCCCGTCCGCGCCAACCGCCGCCTCTACCGTGCGCTGCAACAGCTCCGCGTCGCTTCCGCTCACGTGCAGTACGTCGCCGAACGTTACCGTCTGCTCCACGCCGGGCGAGCGCCGCAGCTCGTCTTGCAGCTCCGAGAGGCGATCGCCGTGAATGGCCCACGTGCTGAGGTGCTGGCTGGCGATCACCTCGGCTGCCGAACCCTGCGCCAGCAATTTTCCGTAGGCGATATACGCCAGCTTGTGGCAGCGCACGGCCTCATCCATATAATGCGTGCTCACCAGCACCGAGATGCCCTTTGCCGCCAGGCTCTGCAACTCATCCCAAAAGTCGCGCCTTGCGCGCGGATCCACACCGGCCGTCGGCTCGTCGAGCAGCAGCAGGTTGGGTTCGTGCAGCATGCATGCCGCGAGCGCCATGCGTTGCTTCCACCCGCCGGACAACTCGCCCGCAAGCTGGCGCGCGCGCGCCGTGAGGCCGAGAGTGTCGAGCGCGCGGCGCACCGCCTGTTTGCGTTGCGGAATCTCGTACATGCGCGCCACAAAATCCAGGTTCTCGGCAATCGAGAGATCGTCCCAGAACGAGAATCTCTGCGTCATGTACCCGACTTTGCGCTTGATCTCCGCGCGATCGCGCACAATGTCGTAACCCAGGCAGGTTCCACTGCCGGAGTCGGGCTTGAGCAATCCGCATACCATGCGAATGGTGGTGGTTTTGCCGCTGCCGTTCGGTCCCAGAAAGCCGAAGATCTCGCCCTTGCGCACGCGCAGCGAAACATCGCGCACCACGTGCTTCTCGCCATAGTGCTTGTTCAGCCTCTGCACATCGATGGCGTATTCCGGGTTGGCAACCGCCGTCATTCGACCGTCACCTCCACCGGCTGGCCGGGATGCAGCAACGCCGCCTTCTCGTCGGGCGGCTTGGCGATGATCATGAACACCAGCTTCGCGCGGTTCTCGTTGCTGTAAATCATCGGCGGAGTGTATTCGCATTGTGGCGAGATGAACGTGATCACCGCCGGCACGGCGGCCGTACAGCCGTCGCATTGCACCTCGACGTTCTCGCCCACCTTGAGCTTGCCGACGATCGTTTCGGGCACGAAGAAACGGACTTCCATGTTTTCCGGCGGAAGCAGCTGCACCACGGGATTGCCTGCCTCCACCCACTCACCCTCGCGATACAACGTATCGAAAACCAGGCCCTGGCGCGGCGAGACGATATCTTTTTGCCCGAGCCGCCACTGAGCTTCGGACAAAGAGGCACGATCGGCCGCGACCTGGTTCTGCTGCGCCTTGATCTGCTGCTCGCGCGCGGGCAACGCATCCACGGCCAGGTCGGCTTCGAGCTCCCGCACCCGCGCCGCGCTCGCATCCGCTGCCTCCTCGGCGGTGATCAGATCGGTTTGCGCAATGCCGCCGGCCGCATACTGCTTCCTGTCGCTCTCCAAAATCTGGTCGGCCTGCTTTTTCTGGGCGAGCGCCTGCATCAGCTGGGCGCGCGTGACGTCGATCTCCGGCGGCCGTTTGCCGGTCTCGAGATCGGCCAGCCGCGATTGCGAGCTTTCAAGCAGGCGTTGCGCGTTTCGTACTGCCGAGGCTTCCGGCTCGCGATCGAAGGCGAAAAGCGGTTTGCCAACGGCGACGGTTTCTCCGCGTGCCACTGCGAGATGATCGAGCCTGCCGCTCTGAGGCGATGCCACGTAGACGAATTTGCCTTCAATGTAGCCCTGGTAGGTGTTTGCCGGCTGATGCGAGCATCCCGCGAGGATTATCGCCATGCCAAGAACCGGCCCGAGCAGGATCGTGGGCGTTAAAAGTTGCGAAAACGCCCGCTTCGCAATGAGTCTTGCTTCAGGGCACCACTTCAGAGACTGCTGAAAACCTCGCCGCCCAAGAGGCTTTGTATCAGGGCACGACTTCAGTCGTGCAGCAACAGCCCCAAACTGATTCCGGGGCTTTAGCCCCTGAGGGATGTCTTTCGACCGGCTGAGAGAATGCTTCCAACCAACTCCAGACACAATGTCCTCCGATCTCATTTCCTGTTACGAGGCCTTTCCCCCGAGGGTTTCAGCCCGTGCAGCAGCAGGGCTGTAATGTGGCGACCGATGGCCCGCGGGTCCGGCTCCCTGCGATGAAAGACCTCGGCGAAAAAGGGCGCCGTGGCATGATGCAGCATGACCAGGCCCAGCATGGAGAAGACGATGAGCACGGGATCGAGGTCAGCCTCAATCTTGCCGTTCGCCTGAGCCCGTGCCACGGCCTCGCTCAGGACGCGCACCTTGTCGAAGGGCAGCTTGCGCAGCACGCGGCTGCGCAGCAATCCGCCTTCATTCAGCACCTCGCGCATCCAGGTCGAGGGAACCCACGGCATGCGCTCGATCCCCGCCACAAGGCGCTCCACGACGCCGCGCATTATCTCCCCGGGCGCGGCGCCGGGGTCAACGGGACTCCAGACCGACGCGATGAGAGGAGCGATCTTCTCCTCTACTACGCAGTCGAGCAGATGGTCGCGGTCTTTGAAGTAGTAATGCATCATGGCGGGCGTCAATCCCGCCCGCTTGGCAATCGCCGCGAAGGTCGTAGCCGCCACGCCCTGCCGGGCAAAGAGTTCCGTAGCCGCGGTCAGCAGATGCTCCCGCGCATCGCCGTCCGCGCTGGCGACGGGCCGCCCGGGGCTGCGTTTACGGCTTTTCTCCTTCCCCCGTAGCTCACTCAGAGGGAGTGCCGGGTTGCGATTTCTTGAGGAAATGGCAACTTGAGAGCCGGCGCTTCGGGACATATCCGAAGGAGAAATGCGTTCGGGTTTACGGGACATGGGCATCCGTAATTAACTAACGATATAATTAATATCGCAAACGCAGAATTTGTCAACTGCCGGTCCGGCAACCGCGCGCTGCGCATGCGCAAATCACGCGATCGAACGCGAAATTCCCGGCGAACTCGGGGCCGGCAAACGGCTGGAAACGAACCGGCGACAGGCGCGCAAGCGCGAGTGAACACGGCTCGCTTTTTGGAAGGTGGTTTTGCGTATGCGATGAAAGCGCCGGCGGGCAGCGCTGATGATGCAGCGCCGCCCGCCTGATATCAGCTGGCCGGGGTCACGGCCACAATCTGGCAATTTACGCGGTTCGTGTATTGCGTGACCGCTCCCACGGTAAACGGCTGGAACGTAGCGGTGCCGCCGGCCGCAACCGGCCCATTCAGTGTTTTCTGCGCGGCCGTGATCGGCTGGCCGTTCACTGCGTACTGTACGCACGTCAGCGTTGCCGACTGGATGGGAACATTAGAGCCGTTCATCCAGCGCGCGTTGACGACTTCAACCATGCCGCTGGCGGCCTGGTAGGTCGCTGAGAACCTCTGCAGGCTGACCAGCTCCGCAGCGGGCGAGGGTTGTCCTCCCCCGCCCGGCTGCTGTCCGGGATTTGCTCCCGGCTGTTGTCCCGGATAACCCGGCTGCTGCACGGGATTTGCTCCCGGCTGCTGTCCCGGATTTGCTCCCGGCTGTTGTCCGGGATTCCCCGGCTGGGTCTGCGGGGGCGGCGTCTGGCCGGGCTGTGTCTGGGGCTTCATATTGTGTGTGTAGTAGTAATAGGCTCCCGCCGCGACGGCGATGACTGCTAACCACACCATCCCGCTCTTCTTGGCCGGAGCGGGCGGCGGGATCGCTACCGACATCGGAACCTGCCCCGGCGCCACAAAGGGCATGGGAGAAGGCGTGGACGCCGGAACAGCCGCCGCCGGAGCCGGCGCGCCGGTCGTCTTCGCCGTCTGGTCAGTCCCGCATTTCACGCAGAAGCGCGAATCCCCTTCCAACTGAGCACCACAACTGCTGCAGAATGCCATAGCGTTTTCCTTTCCCTACAAAGATTTTGTCTCGGGGCGTAAAGTTGGCTCACGCACCCGCCGGCGCCCGTTGTTGCACGATTGCAGGAACCTTCGCTCCGAGCCCAAGCGTCGCCTCCACGTGGTTCAATGTGTGCTGCAGTTGCGCCTTCTGCATGTCTCTCACCTGGTGCAGGCCCTGCTGGATCATGGTGAACAGCACGTACCACGAGGCCACTGCCAAAATAATGTAGACACCGAGCATCACCGTGTTGCTGAGCGTCGGGATGATGACATTTAAATCCCAAAGCGTGTGCATCAGCACGGGAATGCAGAACGCGCGCAGGAAACGCCCATCCAGCAGCATGCTGATGCTCGCTGGTCTGTCCCCTTTCACCCGCCAGAAAGCGCCCGCCGCGATCGCCGTCCACACGATGTGTCCGAACGGGGACAGGACGGCGCGCATGTTGAGCTCACTGATGGTGGCTTTCATTGCCGGCATCATGATCTCCCCGTAAGGCACAGACGCTTGTGACTGGAGAAGCTTTTGCAGCCCGCCACTCTGTATGAACTGCATGAAGGTCTGAACAAACGTGTCCAGCCCGTAGCCGAGCGTCTCAGAGCACGCAAAACCTGCACCCACCGCAGCCCCGAAAAGGATTCCGTTCAGTTGGTACGGGAACCGCGAGCCACGCACGCGGTAGGTCACGAAGATCACCGCCAGCAGCTTCGAAGTCTCCTCCACGACGCCCGGTACCTGACCGAAAATGGGGATCAAATACCACAGCGTAATCATCACCACCGCGATGCCGCCGCCGATGACAAACACGTTGATCATCTCGGCAATCGACACATTGCGCGGCGTATTCATCTCCCAGATGAGCATCAGCGTCGCCACCGGCACCGCAAAGGCTGCCAGCACCATGATCGCGATCATGGGCTTTTCATTCAGGGTATAGAGGAACAGCGCGTAAATCGCCGCGTAGGCAAGGGCCAGGCCCACCAGGACGCGGAAAAACATCCAGGGCTTGGGCCAGTTCGTGTCCACCATCTCGAGCGGCGGCGTGGTCCGCGGCGAGCCCACGGCAAGGTAGTCTTCCACCGCTTCCGCTCCCCGCTTCATGAACGTCTCTTTGAAAAGCTCCCTCAAGCTGAACCCCTCCAGCTTGTCTGTCGAGGCCAGGTTCCGGATTCTCTCCCGGATGCCCGCCAGGAATCCGCCAGCCGCCTGCGCCTGTGCGCCTTGTGCGGGGACGTAATACACCTGTTGCGGACCGCCGGGGTAGGCCTGGTACACGACGGGCACCATGCCCGGGGGTGGGGCCGGCGCGCCTTGATAGGCGCCCGGGTGTGCGGCTGGTTGCGGCGCAGCGGCTGGCGCAGCCGGCGTTGCGGCTGCTGCTTGCGCATTCCCTGCGGCGCCGAGTGCGGATCCGCAGCTCTTGCAGAACTTGTTCTCCGGCAAACATGCCGTTCCACAGCGGGGACAAAACATGGGTTTCTCCTGTACTGCGGGGACCGGGGGGATGCTAAGGAAATTAGCATCCCACCATCCGCAAAGTAAAGAATTCTTTGAGAAAAAACGGTGGGATATTCAGAACCGGCTGTCAGTTTGGGGTTGGAGGGGGTCCGCAAGCAGGAATAATTTGACAAAACCGGCAGCTGCGGGTGGCTCATACGGTGGCATGACCTCAATGGATGGTACCAATGGCCCATTTACCGCCGAGGCCGGATCCCCGGCTCAAGTAACCCTTTCACCGGATCGGTGTCTAATTTGAGCAGGGAGTATAGATTTCAAGTGGTTTCGTTTCGTTTTTCCCCGGGTGTGGGATTTCTTGCCTTGATGTTGGCGGCGTTGCCGCCAGCTGGGATGGCTCAACCCTCCGTTCACGCCGGCGAGGGTTTGCCGCCAGGGTCGGAGTCCGCGAGTTTTGAGATTGCGCAGCACGGCCATACGGTGGGCACAGCCAGTTTTCATTTCACCGCCACCAGGGAGGGCTACGACTCGACCTCGTTGGTGAAGGTGGCCATGCAGGGCCTCGACTACGCACTCTCCAAGACGGAGCGGCTCTCCTCTGCCAACCAGCTCGAGCACGTGCAGCTGAGCGCGATCGTGAACGGCGAGGCGGTGAACGTGGTGGCGGCTCCCGATGCGGCCCAGTTCCTGCTGAACATTTCGGCGAGCGGGAAGAGTTCCACCACGCGGCTGGCGGCGCATCCCGGCGCGGTCTTCCTGGCCGATTTCGACCCCGGCGCGCTCGAGACGCTCCTGGCGCTTGCGGTGACGCAAAACAATCGCGACCTCTGGGCGATTCTGCCCCAAAATGCAGGCTCCATTGTGCCGGTGCAGCTGGCCACCTACGCCGATCAGCAGGGAACCCTCGACGGCAAGCCCATCACCGTGCACCACCTTGTAGCCACCATCGCCGGAACCAGTACCGACCTCTTTTCCGGTCCGGAGAACCAGCTTCTCCAGGCCGAATTGCCGCAGGAGGGCTTTGCGCTCGTCCGCAAGGGCTTTGTCCTGACGCCGCCTGCCAAACCCGTCGCGCCGCTGGATGGGCTGGCCCCGCCGGCGCCGGGGATATAGAGGCTGCGGAAAAATTCCCTCGGCAAGGAGTTTTGTGTCAGGACGCGGGCCGGCAATGAGCTTTGTATCAGGGCGCGAGTTTACTCGCGCCGGAACTGCAGCAGAATGAATGTGGGGCTTTAGCCCCTGCGGACTGTTCTCTCGCGGTCAGCCGCAAATTCGGCCCTTTTCCGCAGCCTTTATAGACCGATTCCGTTGCCCGGATAACAACTAACCGCACCGGAAAGGGTCTCATTATCAGACCAATCCGCATCCGCAAAGGCACTCTGGGTCGCATGCGGATCGACGTACACTGGAGAAGCTCTCGATTGTCCGCACTCTCCCTCATGTGCCGGACGGTAATCCTCGTCGTTGCGTTCGTGGCCCTGACTGCAGGCGGCGCTTATGCCGCGCAGGGTTCCGCGCCGGCGAAGGTGCACCGGAAGACCACGGCAGCGGCTAGCGTCAAGGCAACGCACCACGCGGCGCCCACGCAACACAAGCATCACGCCGCTCCGCAACATACGCGCACCCAAACCCAGGTGAGCACCACGCGGAAGCCTACGCCCCATGCGGCGGGGCGCACCGCGGGACTCGCCATCCGGCGCAAGCTCGCGCAGAAGCAGGCCGCCCGGCGCAATGTAAAACTTCACGTGGAGCGTTCGCGTGCCGCCTCGCGGCCGGAGAGCGAACGCGCAGTCCATACCACACGCGCCGCCCCGGCGATGGACGTTGCCTCGGCATCTTCCACTTTCCTGCTGCAACCCGCGCAAGCAGAAGAAACGGAGCGGCCTGAAGCCTCGGCGCGGAACCAACCACGCGCAGCAACGCCAGCGCTCGCACAGACGCGGAACGACGGCGGCATGACCAACGAAGAAATGGATCTTGCGGAACGCGAAGCGCTGCGCAAAGGCTCGCTGACGGCAGACGGGAATTCGCCGGCAAGGGGCGAAGACGCAGGAGCGGGGAACCATCGGAGCGCGCCGCCCGCGCCTGCCACGCCGGACGCCGAGACCTCGGACGCCGAGACCCCAGACGCGAAGACCCCAGACGCGAAGACCGAGGTAGCGTCGCTGCGGGTTCCGCTCAGCGCCATGCCGGCGCCGCTGCGCGGGTCCCATGAATCTTTAGAGCGGCAAAACACGCGCCTCGATGCGGAGGGGTTGGAGCGGATTGAGGACGAATCCGACCTCGTGGATCGCATCGCGCGCAAAATGCTGGTGCCGTTGCCGGCATCGAGCGCGCTTGCGGTGAACGCCGATCTGCCGCCAACCCATCGCTATTGCCGGCCGTGGACGGCGCGTTTCCTGGCCGACCTGGCGCGGGCGCACGATGCGGCATTCCACCGTCCGCTCGAGGTCAGCTCGGCGGTGCGCACGGTGGAATATCAGAAGCGGTTGATGGAGATCAATGGCAACGCAGCTCCGGCTGAAGGTGACATTGTGAGCCCGCATCTGACCGGCGCGACCATTGACATTGCGAAAGACGGCCTGAGCCGCGACGAGATCGCCTGGATGCGCCGGCGCCTGCTGGCGCTTCAGACGGCGGGCAAAATCGACGTGGAAGAGGAGTTCCAGCAGGCCTGCTTCCACATCACCGTGTACAAGAGCTACGCGCCGCCGCGCACGCCGCGGCCCGCCACCCAGGCCGGGAGCGGAAGCTCAGGAACCCGGCGCCACAAGGCTCCCGATCCCTCCAGCGCGGCTGCTGCGCAAGGACTGTGACGGGATCTCCGCAAGTGCGACAAGACGCGAAAGGGCACGAGTTTACTCGTGCCGAAAACGCGGACCTGAAATGATCGGGGCTTTAGCCCCTGGTAGACGGTCTCCCCGAAATCGCCCCACAACTCTCGCTTTGCGTTCCCAGCTTCCGGCGTTATAGTTTCTGCAGCCAATCATACCTATCATCAGGACCCGCGTATGGCGCACGACGTTTTCATCAGCCATTCCGCGAAGGACAAGACGATTGCTGACGCCGTGTGCGCCGCGCTCGAGTCCGAAGGCGTCCGTTGCTGGATCGCACCACGCGATGTGATGCCCGGGATGGAGTGGGGCCGGTCCATCATTGAGGCCATCGAGCAAGCCAAAATCATGGTGCTGCTCTTCACGGCCAATTCCAATGCCTCGCCGCAGATCCGCCGCGAGGTCGAGCGGGCCGTCAATCACGACGTCGCCATCCTGCCCTTTCGTATCGAGAACATTCTCCCCGACAAGTCGCTCGAATACTTCATCGGCAACGTGCACTGGCTGGATGCGCTGACGCCGCCGATCGAAAAGCACATCGAGCGCCTGGTCGGGACAGTGAAAGCGCTGCTGGCTCCGGTGCATGCGGAGGAGATGTGGCCGACGCCACGCCGGCCGAAGCAATCAGCGCCGGAGATGGTGTCTGGTGCGGACGAAGCTCCAGCTATCATTCCCGGCCAGCTTTTTGAGGCCAGTCCTGGAAGACAAACGGCTGGACGCAATTGGCTCTTTGGGGCGCTGGGGACGGCCGTCTTGCTTTGCGCTTCTCTGGCTCTGTACTATGGACTGCGATCGAATGTGGCGGGGGCGCAGTGGGTTATGCGCCACAGCGGCACGTCGAACGATGTTAATTCAATTTTCACGATCGGCGACGGCAAGCAGGTATGGGCCGGTGACGGGGGCGGCTGGGCGTTGGTGTCCTCCGATGGCGGCGCGACATGGACTAGCCGATTCGCCGGCATCTATGATGGCGGGCTCGCCTCCATCTTTGGAACCAGCAACGGGAAGAAGCTGTGGGTTTCCGGCTTCATGGCGCAGATTTCGGAGTCGGACGACGGAGGCGTGACCTGGACACACCGCGACAGCAACGCCGGCAGAGAGTTTCTCTCTTCGATCTTCGGGACCAGTGACGGCATGCGCGTTTGGATCGTCGGATCTAACGGCACGATTCTGCAATCGGATGACGAAGGCGGAACCTGGATTCCGCAAAACAGCGGCACTTCGAACTGGCTTTACTCGGTATTCGCGACCAGCGACGGAGCCCATGTGTGGGCCGCAGGCGAAGGTGGCGCCATTCTGGAGTCAGACGACGGGGGCAAACACTGGACGGCGCGAAGCAGTGGCACCAAGAGCGAATTAAGATCGATTTTCGGGGCCGGCGACGGCAAGCATCTGTGGGCCGTGGGGAAGAAAGGGACAGTTCTGGAGTCCGATGACGGCGGCTCGACCTGGTCGGCACTCAAGAGCGGAACCGATCAAGACCTTCGTTCGATTTTCTCGACCCGCGACGGCGAACACCTGTGGTGTGTCGGCGCTGGCGGCGTCATTCTGCAGTCCGACGACGCAGGCGCGACATGGAAGATGCGCAACAGCGGGACGGCGGCTGTTCTTTATGCAATTCTTGGGACCGGCGACGGCAAGCATCTGTGGGCCGTGGGCGATAACGGGACGATTCTGGAATCGGACAGTGGCAATTAGCAGCCCGCCCAAAATCAGTGAACAAGTGAAGAAGTGATAGAGTGAAGGCGCTCGGGCGCTTCTTCACTCCTTCATTCCTTTACTCACTTCATTTGTTCGGGACTGCCGCGCTCAGTGCGCCAGGAAGTTCTGGTTGGCGAGGATGCGGTAGAGCGTGGAGCGAGAGATCTTGAGCTGGCGGGCGGTGCGGAGCTTGTTGCCGCGATTGAGGTCGAGCACGTACTGCACGTGGCGGCGGATGACGGCGTCCAGGGACAGGTTGGCGGCTTGAACGGCGGATTGCGGTTCGAAGCCTGCTTCAAATCCTGCTCCGGGCCCCATGGGGCTCAAAGGGGAGTGCGCGCCGGATTGCAGGTCGAAGAACGGCTGCGGGCCGTCAGGCAAAGCGAGGTCGAGGGGGCGGATCACGCCGTTATCGGCTTCGAGCAGGGCGTTCTCTAGGATGCTGAGGAGCTCGCGCACGTTGCCGGGCCAGGTGTGCTGCAGGAGGCGGGCGAGGGTGCCGGGCCCAAGCAAGACGGGGCGTTGCTGGTAGCGGGTGCAGAGCCGGTCGAGGAGGAACTGGGCGAGCGGGGCAATGTCTTCGCGGCGCTGGCGCAGCGGCGGAATGGCGAAGCGGATGGCGGTGAGGCGGAACGCGAGGTCGGGAAGCAGAAGTCCCTGGCCGGCCATTTGCCGCAGCGGGGTTTGCGAAGACGCAAGAAGAACCGCGCGGCCGGGCGGGCGGTCCTGTAGGGTCTTGAGGACACCGAGGAGCAGCCCCTGTCCGGGTGGGGCGAGCAGGTCCACGCGGTCGAGATAGGTAAAGCCGGCAAGCGTCGCAGGATCGGCGTCGGTGGCCAGCCACTCCCGGGCGTCGCGGCGCTGGAAGCTGGTAGAAGCCAGCGGCGAGCGGCCGAACAGATAGCGCGCAAGGGTGTGCTTGCCGCTTCCGTGCTCACCCTCGATGGCCGCAACCTGCAGATGCGGCGCTGCCATCTCCGCCTGCATGAGCAGCTTGCGCCACACCGCGCTGACCCCAACCACGTGGATAGCGGCAGCGGACGAGTCCAACTCCACCAGCGTGAGGCCGGAGACGGAAGGCTGCGTTTGGAACTGAGCCGAGCTTTGCATGGATCTCAACGTGCCTCGCCCCTAAGCCAGGGTCTGTTCTGATCCGACACACGATTCATCGGCGGTGCGGGGGAAAACATGAACCGGGGGCCATTGATTCCGGTGTAAAAGCAGGAAGTTACAGGCGGAACGGAGAAGACGGGAGCCGTGCCGAAAGGGGCCGCGCCCGGTACGGTCCTCCGTCAACGAACGATATACTCAAGGGCATCCCCGCCGCGGCGATCTTGTGCGCAGCCTTGCGTTTCTCCGATGTTGTGGAAACGGGCCGGCGACCTCCTGACCTGCGGCGGGACTCAGAGCGTGTTTCAGAATTCAGTTTTGTAACAAGGGCACGACTTCAGTCGGGCCGAAAGGGGCTTATAAAACAAGGGGTTTTTAACCCCTGAGGGATCCCGGCCAAGTCCGCTGGGCCATTTTTGAAAGACGCCGCAGGAATAGGTGGGGACCCAAAGAGCGTATGTTGCAAAGGGAGAACGTGGCAAGTCGGGGGAAGAAACTGCGACGCTGGGGCTACGCGGTGTGGCTGCTGGCCATCGCCGGCTTTGCGCTGCTGCACGCCTGGCATTTGCGCGCCGATTTCCCCATTGGCTCGCCGTGGGTCTTCGACTGGGCCAAGTTCACCGATGAGGGTTGGTATGGGAACGCGGCCATCCGCGCACACTTGTTTGGGAACTGGTACGTGGCGGGGGACTTTAACCCGGCGGTCGCGGTTCCGGTGTGGCCGTTTCTGGAGTGGCTGCTGTTTTTCTTTACCGGCGTGACGGTTGAAGCCGCGCGTGGGTTGGCGATTGCATGCTTCTTTCTGAACCTGGTTCTCAGCTACATTTTGCTGCGCTCGCGCGGTCCGCGCTGGATGGCGCTCCTGGGCGTCACGCTTCTGGTTACGAGCCCCTTTCTCTATTGCTTCAGCCGGCTGGCGATTCTGGAGCCGCTGCAGATCACACTGACCTTGGCCGCGTTGATCCTGGCAGTCCGGCTGCCGCAACGGCGGCGGCCGGTGCTGGGGTCGATTGGTATTGGCCTGCTGTTTGCGCTGGTGGTTTTGACCAAGACGACGGGGCTTTTCCTGTTCCCGGCGCTGCTTTGGGCGATGGCGGCGGCGTTGTGGGAGCAGCGCAGGTTGGCGCTGCGCTGCGCCCTGGTGATGACGGGCGTGGCGGGCGCCGCGTACGGCGTCTGGATGGCGCTGATTACACGTTTTGGCCTGCTCGGCGACTACAAATATTACTTTTTTGTGAACACCTACGAAAAGCCAAAGGAGTTCTATTGGCCTCTGGCGTCGTTCTGGTGGTCGTTTCATGGCCTTTTGTGGGTGGATCACAGTTTGATTCTTCTGGCGGCTGCGGTGGTGCTGGCCGCGGCCATTGCCTGGCGCAGCGCGTTTGGGCGGAAACTGTGGCGGGATCCGTTGTTTGGCGCGTCGTTGTGGGCCGTCGCGGGATATGTGCTGTTTATGACGCTGCAAAACCATCCTCAGCCGCGCTATTTCGCGGTGCCGGCGTTTTTCTGCTTCTTTGTGGTGGTGATGGGAGCCGAGGCGCTGCTGGATCGGGAAAGCCAGCCAAACCCGCCAAGCCATCCAAATTTGACGCGCGGATTGGGCTGGGTTGCCGTGTTCGCGGCCGCCGCCGCGGCCAGCGTGCATGGAGCGCAAACCATCCGCTACGCCACTCATCCCCAGTACACCTGGGTCAATGCCGCCGCGCAACTGGCCCTATATATGGATACGCACCCCAATGGCAAGCGGCTGCTGGATTCGATCAGCGGCGACGAGATCACGCTGCTGACCCAGGTCCCCAGCTTGTGC
>Ga0326727_10013121_pt1 | contig 18561 bp, 19 predicted proteins | sample MB2enrmetagenome_FD_207643 | JGI IMG/M metagenome (GOLD analysis project Ga0326727, IMG submission 207643) | Lab enriched peat soil microbial communities from McLean, Ithaca, NY, United States - MB29MY | ecosystem: Environmental > Terrestrial > Soil > Wetlands > Peat | place: USA: New York...
CGAGTAGTAAATAGCCGTCCACGGGCGGCAGGATCGGTGGAACTGGAGCGCCCGGCGGTGGATCTTTGATGAGCGACGACACCGATTCGCCCTTGTCCAGTGCAAACGCCGTGATGTAGACCAAGCCGGCGACCTTCGGGTCGTTGCCCGCTTGCGTGATCACTGCGCCGCCGTAGGAGTGGCCAACGAGGACGACATCTCCCTTGGCTGTAGCGATTGCTCGTTTCGTTACGGCAACGTCGTCCGCCAGAGAGATTGTGGGATTCTGCACAACCACGACATCAAAGCCGTCCTTCTTGAGGATGTTGTACACACCCTCCCAGCCGGAGCCGTCGACGAAGCCGCCGTGTACTAGGACTATGGTTTTGGGATTGGACATGTTGTCTCCTTTATCAGGGAATTTGAGTACCGGCTTGCGACCTGCAAGCCGGATCTCCTTCGGATGGGAACGCTCTCAAAGTTTTGGATTGAACGTTCCTCCAGTGTGCGGACAGACCATTCGACCTTGTCGACCGGGCTGTCCGCAGAGGCGCGCCTACTTCGATTCCATGGCGCCGGTAGCTGCCTGCTCGATTAGAGAAGCGACCGCATCGGGCTGGGAAACGTATATGGCATGGCTGCCCTTCACTTCGACGACCTTTGATCCCGCACGCTTCGCCATGGCTCGCTGAGCGTCGGGCGGAATCATGCGATCTTCCGTGGTAACGAGATACCAACTCGGTTTGGATCTCCACGCCGCATCGGTCACAACGCCGCTCAACGCCTGCACACCCCACGGTACCTGTGAAGCAGCCATGAATGCGGCCAGGTCAGGCTCCACATCAGCAGCGAAGGATGCCGGGAACTTGGATCGGTCGAGGAACAGGAACCCGCCCTGCGGCGGAAGGATCGGAGGAACCGGCGCGCCTGGAGGTGGATCCTTGAGCAGCGACGATACCGATTCGCCCTTGTCCAGGGCAAACGCTGTGATATAGACCAAGCCGGCGACCTTCGGGTCGTTGCCCGCTTGCGTGATGACTGCCCCGCCATACGAGTGACCGACGAGGATTACGGGGCCGTTCTGCGCGGCGATCACCTGCTCCGTGACCGCGACGTCATCTGCCAGCGTGATGGTCGGGTTCTGAACGATCGCGACCGTGTAGCCGTCCTTCGTCAGGGCTTTGTAGACGCCCTCCCAACCAGACCCGTCCACGAAACCGCCGTGGACTAGCACTATGTTCTTAACGTTGCGCGTGGCGGTTGTCTGCGACGTTGCAAACTTCGCTCCACCAACCACAAGCGCAATAATGGAAAGTAGCCCCAACGTGATACGTTGAATCATCAGTTTGTGAGTCATTGTTTTGCTCCTTTTCAATTTGTTCTTGAAACGTCCATTCGATTGACGTCGAGTCCAAGGTTGCCAGATTTGAGAAGTGAGCACATCCCGCGATGGAAGGCTTTTTTTCTACCACTCGACGGGGGGTACGCCGTACCACCTTTGGTTAACTCGCCGGAGGCAGATGCGTAGCAATGGGCGGGATTCATTAGGAATTCCGTCACTCGGTCCCGCCACACCCGCCGGGTTGAGTTTGCACTTGGCTGATTGTTGTGTTGACCGGTTGGGCGGAAGGGGACGAGCTGGAAGTGGTTACGAGTCGGGTGGCCTGGGAGGAATCACGATTTCGCGGCGTCCGAATAAGCGGCCATCTATCGAGAAAGCGCCTGGCCCCAGCAAACCGATCCCCGCTGCTGTAACAACGACAAGCAGGACCAGCAGCGGGGCAGCCAACATAGCGAACGGCGGTCCTGGAAACCAGGAGAATGCCATCCCCAATAAGCATAGCCCGATGCCCAGACTGGCGAAAGGAGTTAGAAATCCAATTACCAAAGCCACGCCGCCGATGATCAATACTGAGGCAATGACCCACACAGCCGCAGCGTGCTCTATCCTGCTTGAAAGGTATAGAGCTCCGAAAGTGACAGCCAGTCCGCCGAGTGCTGCCCGCACGAGAAATAGACCGATACCTGGCCTGCCACCGGGAAAAGTGGAAAACAGTCTTTGCAGCGGAAAACCTCCTCCGTGCGCAAAAAGAAACGCACCTCACACAAAACTACATAACTACGTCGCAGGAGGAAACCCCTCTTAGCGGGATTTTTCCTTACCTCTTTCGAGTTATTCGATTGTGAGGAGATCCTTTGTCAGAGGTGGATGATTCCCCGGCGCAGGCCGATGGCAACCGCCTGGGTCCGGTCACTGGCGCCCAATTTATCCATGATGTGTTTGATATGGACCTTGACCGTTTCCTCGCTGATGAAGAGCTTCTCCCCGATGTCCCGATTGCGGTTTCCCCCGGCAATTTGGCTGAGAACCTCCACCTCCCGGTCCGTTAATGCGTCATCGCTCAGGTGTTCGGCAAGTTGTGCGGCAATCTCGGTGGGGATGCGCTTCTTTCCCGCGTGCACCTGGAGAATCACGTCGATGAGCTCATTCGGTGGCATGCTCTTAAGAATGTAGCCTCTTGCTCCAGCCTCCAGCGCTCGCTGGATTTCCACGTCACCCTCGAAAGTCGACAGCATAATGATCTTTGCCTCGGGAAATTCAGCGCGGATAGCGATCATGGCTTCGATTCCGCTTTTGTCCGGAAGCCGCAGATCCATTAGCGTCACATCCGGCCTGTGCTTTCGGAATTGGGCGATGCCTTCCTGCGCATTTGAGGCTTGCGCGACGAGGGCCATGCCCGGCTGATTATTGATCAGCGCGGCGAGCCCCTCGCGCAGGAGGGGGTGATCGTCGACAGACAGAACACGAATAGGCGATTGTCCGGTCATCGATGGTGCTCGCTTGGGGACCTCGCAGTCGTCGGCTTCCGCCCCGGGTACAGTCTACTAATCCATTTTGATGCGCCGCCAGAGGCGTCGGATACGTAGGAAAGGTGGCCTGGAACAGTGAGCTCCACTTCGGTGCCCGCTGCCGGACGGGTCAGTACCCGGAGTCTCGCATCAATTCTCCTTGCGCGTTCACGCATTCCGGATAAGCCCCAATGGCCGTCGCGCCCAGACTGCAGCACTTTGGGATCAAATCCGATTCCGCTGTCTCGCACCAGGACCCGAAGTTCATCCGTGGCGTATTCCAGCTCGACTTCGATGGTCTTCGCGCGGGAGTGCCGGAAAGCGTTTGTCAGGGCCTCCCGTCCGATCCTGTAAATCTCATCCCGAATGAAAGGATGAAGGGGGCGCGGTGTACCTTCCACGATGACATGGAACTCGGCTTCGTCGTGACCAACGAATTCTTTCTGAACCTGGGAAAAGGCCTCCCCCAAATCCAATAATCCGCGCTCAGGCGAGCGCAGGCCTCCAACCGCATTCCGGCCTTCCTCGATCACCCGCCTCATCAATTCGAGAAGGCGGCTGAGTTTGGGTTTTGCCGCCGAATCTGCCGGCATTTGATCCGTAACCACATGAAGCTGCATCGACGCGCTGATTAGACCCTGCAAAAGTGTGTCGTGTAAGTCCTGGGCGATCCGGGTGCGCTCGTCGAGACGTTCTTCGAAACGCATGTTCAATTCTCGGGTTAGCCGATGTAGGTGGAGTCGGTAAAGGGCCAGCACTATGCATGCCATAAGCAACGCTAAAGTGGAAAGGAACCACCAGGTCTGCCAGAATGCAGGCTCAACCTCGAACGCGACGACGCTCGCGGAGCCATTCCATTCGCCATAGCTGTTGCTGGCCAGAAGGCGAAAACGGTATGTACCCGGGCCCAAATTGGTGTAAACAGCCTCGCGAGCAGCGTTGGGCTCACTCCATTGGTGGTCGAAGCCCTCCAGAAAATAGCGAAAGCGAATCCGCTCCGGTACGGCGAGGCTTAGCGCGGTAAATACGAATCTGATTCTTTTCCGGCCGGCAGGAACACGCATTAAATCGGTTGCGTTGATTGCAATCCCATCTGCCATCACCTCCTCAACGTGAGGAATGGCCGGGGGCCAACTGGTCGCCAGGTGAGACGGATCGACCACCGAAAGTCCACCCTTAAGGGAAATCCAAATCCTTCCCTCAGAGTCTCTAAGTACCGACCTGCTTCGGTTAACTCCTTCGTTACTGGGCAGACCATCCTCGGCGCTATATTCGCGAATGTCCCCCGGTTCAAGCTTACCCTGGAGCAGTTTGTCTCGAGCCACTTGCAAGACATGATTGGAGGTCGTTATCCAAAGCCATCCATTCTTATCTTCCGTCATGCCGAATATCGGCTCGCGCAAAACGTCGGGCAGCGACGGAACTTGCATGTTCCCAGACACGAGAAACGCCAAACCTGCAGACGTTCCACCCCAGAGTGTTCCTGATGAATCCTCGAAAAGGCAAATAACGTTTGCGGAAGGCAAACCGTCTTGCTTCCTATAAGTTTTCCATTGGCCATTGGACAGCGAACTCAATCCATTGGATGTGGCAAACCACATTGTTCCATCGTGGGCTTCGAGGATCGAAGACACTGTGTTCGCGGCAAGACCGCCGGCGGCAGTATAGGTGGTAAATCGCCCGTCCTGGAATCTGCTGACACCGCCGCTTAAAGTGCCGGCCCATACCGATCCATCTCGACTCTTCAGCACAACAAAGACGCTGTTTTGAGCCAACCCATCCGCGTTGGTATAAGTTCGGCTTGTTACGGTTCCGTTCCGCACTTCGAGACGCGTGAGCCCGCCGCGCTGACGTCCAATCCACATTTCATCCCCGCGACCTGTGATGGAATAGACCACCTCATTTGCGCGGAGCGTGGTGGAGACGAGTTGAATGTTACCATCCTTGAGCGTGTACAACCCGCCTTGGCCAGGTGCAAACCAGGTGCGACCCGCTGCGTCAACATCAATGGGCCCGGTGCGCTCGAATCGGGAGTCCGTCGCAGATGAATAGGTCATGAAAACGGTGTCTCGGATGCGCCCAAAGCCACGCCCTCCGCCGACCCAGACATTTCCCTCACGATCCTCAAACAGGGCGTTGATCGCGCCGCTGCCGCGAAGGTCCTTCTCCTCAGAGAACGATATGCCGTTTGCATTGATGCGCAGAAGCCCGCGGGCAGTACCGACCCACACATTCGAATCACGGTCGCGCAGCAAGCTCAAAACTTGCACACCGTCGAGCCTGTAAGGCAAAACCACTCGACGAAAGGCTTTGCCGTTCCAGTGATATAAACCATTGTCCGTACCGACCCACAAATCTTCCTTGCTGTTCGGGAGAAGGCAATTGATCTTTCGCTCGGGCAGTCCGGTATTAACAGCGGCAACACGACCATCCCCGAGAAGGAATAGACCGGCTCCCAGAGTGCCCAGCCAGAGGCTGCCCTCCGAAGCCTCCGCGACCGAGATCACAGGCGATGAGCCGGGCACCATCTCGGGCGTCGCAAGCCTCTGAGGATTTTCTCCTCGGAAGCGGAAGGTGCCATGGTTGGCGTCCGAAACCAATACCGCACCGTTCCTGTCGGTTGAAACGGCAGTCACATGGGGACCCACGCGTCCGGAACCGTAGGCAACGCTTTCAAATTTGCCGTTCTTTAGGCGCAGCACGTCGGAGCCTTGTACCCGCACCCAAAGGCTCCCACTCGCGTCCGTGAGCAAACCCAGGCTAGGAACCCTCGAGGCGTCGACGATCGATGACAATGAGACCTGCACGAAGTTGAAGCCATCGAAACGAAACAGGCCCCTATCCGTGCCAATCCAGAGGTACCCGTCGGGGGTTTGCGCGATCGCGTTGACTGCGCCACCAGGGAATTTGCTTTCTGTATTCCAATACTCGCGGACGTACTGGGACAGGGAACGACTCGGGTCGAGCCCGTAGGCATTGCTGACGAGATACATCAATGCAAACGCATTGAGCGCCCAGCGACGTCGCTTTAGTGGAGAAGTCACGGAAGATACTCGAACTTTTCGATCACGACTTCGTTTTCGTTTTCCAGCGGCACCTGACCCTTGTCAAATACATACAGGGATATACGCACTGACTCGTTGCCCGCGCTGGGAACTCCCGAGGTGAACACGTGCTGCTTGAGCAAAGGAGCTTCGGTGTTGCCTGATCCTGCTGCGGTTGAAAAGGTCACCTGTCCGGGTTCCCACTGGAAAGAATGCGTAAAGACTCCGGCCGGAATTCGAAATCGCACCATGTTGGCGGGAACGTAGTAAGGCTGGACCACATAGTGCGCGTTATCGTTATTGATGTATCCCCAGCGGCTAAGCTCAACGTCCAGTTCACGACGGTCCTGCTCCGTGCCTACGCCGTCCCAGCTGACAAGGGTCAGGACGGCGGAAGGTTCGAGGTGAGTGATATCGTGCACTTTAAAACGGTAGGTTCCGTACCCGAGGCTGCGGGTGAGCTTCACTTCCGCTGCAGCCCATTTACCCTGGCTGCCTGAGATACGAAGATGGAGAGCCCCGTTTGCTTCTGTCCAAACGTTCGCTGGGTCAAAGTTGTTTCTCGATCCCGCGCGGTAGATGAAGCCGCTGCTTATGGCCCAATCGTAGCCACTGAAGCTCAGTGTTTTGGGTGGAGGAAATTCGACCGCAGTGCCTCGATTATTGACCATTGCCAAAGCTGCCACGCCGGTGCCTGCCGTAGGCAGGGACTCGGTTAGCTCGGGCGGGCTATAGGTAGCCTCCACCAACAGAGCGGCGTATTCTGACCCTAGCTGGGTGGAGCCTACCCACCGGCCATCATCCTCAATCTTCGTAAATGGCTGGCCCAAGGGCGGCTGTACCCCCCAGTGTCCGTCATTCCACACATAGAGTACGATTCGTTGTCCGGAACGAGCACCCGTGACACGCCCCGCAATGGGGTGCGTCTGGTCGGGCGCGCCAGAGTTTTCGGCAGGCACTTGGCTGAAAACGATGGTCGGAGTCGACGTCACTGGCTGCGAGCGGCAGGCGCTGAGCACGACACATACAGCGAAAACAAATAGGGCCTCGCCGATTGCCACGATATAGAACTGTGGTTTCATTGCCTCCAGCACACTAAAAGCAGGTACCTGCCGGGCGACTGAAAATGGCGCCCCGAACTCAACTCAACAGCCGCAGCGGGGGTAGGTCGCGGCGCGATTAAGTCACGACAAAAGAGACCAAATTGTCCCAGTTCTGCCCTGAACGTACAAGACTGCAATGAAAAGATTTACTATAACATTATGCTGGGCGGAGGGCTACCCAATAATCCATTGGGTAGATGGGTTTTTAAGGACGAACCCGAGAATTCAGCAATTCCTCTGTCGTCCACAAATGATCCATGACCACCGCCGCAACCGCTCGCGTCACCATGAGTGTACCGTGAACCCGACCAAAGTTGTAATGGGCGAAGTAGAGCCACAGCGCCGCCGTCGGTACCACGGTTCACTTTCCCCGGTTATGTCGGTTAACCATACATGTGATCTTGGTGTGCTCTCTTACGTTCATGCCTGGATCACCACCAACCCGGAAGTTGGACAGGGACGGTCGAGTTGCCGGTTAAACGGCCTTGTCGGAAAGGTGAAATCACGCTGACTCCCCAGAAGTCCGCTTCGAGGAAGCTTGTGCCGGCAGGGCACTCGCCGGGATGGATGGCGAGTAACGGTGCAGGGGAGACCGAAGACGCTCAACTCCTGGCTGGTCGGCATCCAGAAGTAATCCACGTGAGCGAGTCGGCTAACCGCAGAAGTGACCTTGGCGAAGCAGCCGGGCTTTTGGGAGAAAAGGCAGGGTGGCATTTTCAGGCAGCGCGCGCCCCACACGACGACATTTCGACCGAGTCGACCGTATTGCCGTGGTCCGGCCAGGCAGGGCGGCGGGATTCGGGGGCGTCCGCTGGCTTTTTTGCATTTTTCACTTGACAAACCCGGGGCCGTGTACTAGCCTATAACTGTGGTCATTTTGTGGACACATTGTCGCAGAAGGACGCCGGAAACCCGCGAGGCGCGAGAGAAGTTGGGAAGGTTCCGGCTCTCGGGAAAGCCCGGGATTGAAACAAATAAAAAATATTACGAACGAAGCCAGTATATTATTGAAAAGAAACGAGGCATTTCGAAAACGAACTCAAAACGAACTCAAATTGAGTGCTCAATGGGCGCATTAAACGCAGAATTCGAGCTTTTCGGCGCCACGCGCGTTCTGGCTGAGGTCAGGGGTGCGGGAATGCGGCAGGGTTCGAAATTGCCAGGCTGGGGAAGCGCTCCGAAATATGAAAATAGTGGGAACGAAGCTAAGAAGTATCTGAAAACAAAGGACATCACTTTTTTGAATGGTGCGATTCGTGCGTGTTTTGCGTGCAAATGAGCGCAAATTAGAGCCTGAAAAGTGCAAAAAACTACACGTTATGGGCAAAACGCAGCGAAGACTTCGGAGCGGACCGGCGAGGAATAAAAGTGACAAAAAGTCGGCTACATCGCCCGTGGACTTGGCTGCCAGCGTGCCAACCGCCATGGAGTGCGGTAGCGCCAGCTACCGCCTTTCGCATCGGATTGGAAGGCGGCAGGTTTGCTGCCGCAGTCCACGGCGCCGACAGCGCGCTTGAATCCGAAAGATGCGGAGGTTGGAGAATTGAGATTTGGGGTGGGTGACGGGATTCGAACCCGCGACGTCCAGATCCACAGTCTGGCGCTCTACCAGCTGAGCTACACCCACCGCAACTGCCGGGCATGCCGGCCAGTGGCCTTAACACCTTTGTAGCATTCAGCGGGGAAGTGTGTCAACCGATCGGGCAATCGGGTGATCGGGGGACCACAAAGCTAGTCGGCTTGTCAGGCGATGCTTAGGTCGGGCGACCTTTCGCGACGACGCTCCCTGCGTGTTTCGATGCTCGAGATCGGGCCGGTCACTGCTCACCCGATCTCCAGATCACCTGATTAGTGGTTCGTCACGGGGATTTCCTGAAGCTCCGTGGGTTGCTGGCAGCAGACGCAATTCCCGGGCTCGAGCGCTTCGATATTGCAGACTTTGCAGAAATAGCGCACTCGATAGAGCTTTCCGTCCTTGACGGTGTAGAGGCGTTCGACCTCGAATGTTCCATCGCCCTTCATCAGCCCCTCGAGCCGCACTTCCCGGTTGGCCAGACGCTTGTCCTGGAGGGTATGGTAGAGGTAAGTGGTGTAGGCAGAAAGGGTCTGATTCTTGCCGTGCGTGCGCAGAACCGGACAATCCACGGAAGTGGCCAGGAGTTGCCCTTCCAGGACCGCCAAGTGGGGCGGCTCGCCTTGGGCGAAGCTCCCTCGGGAGATGGCCAGAACCATGAACACGAACAGACCGGCTGCCATGCCTCGCAGTGAACAAGGCCCTGGGGTTCCGCGTGGTTTGGTTTCTGCGAAATTCATTGAGCCGGCCTCAAAGCCAGAACGATTCAAAATTCCAAATTTGAGATTCCAAGATGAAACAATCTCTCACCCCTGCCACTTGCCGACTACTGTAAGCGCGAACGGAAGCTCACCGTTGGAGCCATGCAGCTTCACCTGTAAGATCCAGTGGTCTTGATCATCCTTGGCCACCGCGGGAAAAGTGCTTCCGTTCACAGGCGCAGCCACGAGGAAAGCCGGGTGCGGCGTCCCGGCCGCTTGGCGGCTCAGCTTCACAAGGTCATCGAATTTCAGGTTGGCGCTGAGGTCCGTGTCCGCGGCGACAGGGCAGAGAACCAGTACGTCACGGGTGGGATTCACCCCCATATGGTTGCCATCCTGGGGAATAAGCCCGTAGCGCAACGTATAAAAACCTGGTTTGATGGCCTGGCCGCGAAAATCCGCACCGGGGCTGGAAAAGTGCAACACGCCGACGAATTCCCCGTCGGTCAGAGCCGGATAGAGAAAGTCAGAGGACGGGCTGGCGTTGGAATTCGTGGCTACAGTTTTAGCGAGCCACACTTCCAGCAACGTGCCACCCTGGTCGTTTTGCACCTTCACTCCCTGGGATTCGAGCGCATTTTGAAGAGGTTGAGGAATTTGACCGGCGGCAGGCGCTCCGGCAGTTTCAACTTTGTAAGTTTGCCCGAACGCCAGGCCCGCCAAAAGAAATTGTGCGGCAAGTAATATCACATGTGCGCGATGCACTCTCATAAGTGGCCTCATCGGTTGGATGCTCTGTGAGAACGAAAGAACGCCAGGGCAGCCAACGCGTAATTTGGTTTAAGAAACGCTAGCTAGTGAAAAGCTTCCCACAAATGCGCTGCGTTTGCCAATATGATTCCACACCACATCCAGACCCTGGCCGTGGAAGGAATCCTCGAGTGTGAATGCGGGCATGGCGTGAGCCAAGTGAACAAGCGGCGGGTAATACACAATTTCGTTCCCGCACTTGTCGTCGCCTTGGCACAGGCTGCGCGTCGTGATGCTCACCAGGTTTCCCGCCGTCAACTGCGCTGCGCCGTGCTGTTCGCCCGTAGCAAGCGTCAACTGAATGGGCGCCGCTTCCACACGCACCACGTGGCTCAAAAGCTCGCCGGCCATCGAGGCCGCGAATTCCTGAAGCGCCAGACGCTGCCCGGCACTGGCCCTTTGGTCAACGATCAGCACAGATTCGGCCGGGTAAGGACTATGGTAAGGATCGCCCAATGTGGCGTGGGCTTTTACCACCGCCACGACCCCCAGGCCATTCAAACGGGTTCCTTTCCAGTCTCCTTGGTCGATCTTCCATGCCAGGATGGCTTCGTCCCCCACCAGCCCGACTTCGCCATTGGCGAAGCATGGCCCCGTGTAAACGTCCGCGCTGCGAGCCTCGATATACTCTCCCTTAATTGCTGCCCTGCCGGGAACAGCCAGCAATGCAACCAGACCCAACCCTGCGATTGCGGAAACAATCAATCTTCCTCTCATGTGTCCTCCTTTTAACAAAATACTCCCTGAGGCCCCATTTACTTTGATGTGAAAGGAGGTCGGAAGTTACCTGGTGAATACGATGGCGAGGGGGCGGAGGAGTCCCCACCGCAGAGTCGCGGAGGCACTGAGCCAAGACCTCTTGTTTTCAGTTCCTCGCGTCTCTGCGGCAGAAATCTGGATGGACGGATGAAGAGACGGCGAGCCGTCCGCTTAGAGGGAGCGGAAGCAGGCACGGCCCGGTCTACAGCTTTCCATATTGACGATTCCCCCATCCGGGCCCAGGCAATTCTGGGTGTGGACACACCAACAAATGCCGCTGTCGGACCGGGGAACCGTCGGGTCAGGCTCAGATTCGATAAACATCCACTTGGAGCGCAACAACCGGCAGCGCTCAGGGGAATACTCAGGCTGGGGAGTGGGTTCAGGCATGATCAGACCTCTCCTTTCACAGCGCGCAACAAGGCGCGCTTCACCGCCACTCGGGCCAGTTGGACTTTGTAGGTGTTCTTCGACAGCGGCGTAGCTCTACTCACCGCGGCCTTTCCGGCCTCGTCGGCTAGATCCTCAACAAAAGTCTTTCCCGCCAAAACTTGTTCCGCCTCCGGAGACGGCCAGGGCACCGGAGCGACATGGCCGAGCACCACGCGCGCCCTGCGAATCGAATCGCCCGGCATCTCCAGGGCCACGGCGGCGGCGGCCAGGGGCCAATCCAGCGCCTCTCTCTGGCGGACTTCGTACACCGCCATCTTCATTCCTTCGGCAGGTGGCAGAACGATCTCTGTGACGATTTCGTGCGGCTTGAGCGCATGTTCGCTTTCACCCTCGCTTGCTGGGGTAACGAAGAATTTCTCGATTTCAAGCTCCCGGGCTCCCTCGGGACCGTGCAGCCGAACTTTTGCTCCCAGGGCAAAGAGCGCCGGCGCTAAGCTCGAAGGGCTCACGAAATAGGCGGGACCGGAATTGCCCAGGATGGCGTGGTAGCGATTGTCGCCCTCCGGCACCATGGCTTTTCCATTGTAAGTTGCCAAGAGCCCGTATCCCAAGCGGTAGTACCAGCAGCGCGGACGTTGGCAAAGGTCGCCGCCCACAGTTCCCATGCTGCGAACCTGGGGGCTGGTGACGCCTCGTGCAGCCTGTGCCAGGGCGGGATAGTGTTTCTGCACCTCGGCGTTCTCGATCAGTTCGTCGAAGGTCACCAAGGCGCCCAGGCGCAGGCCGGTTCCGGATCTGGACTCAATGTGTTTCAGTTCCTTTACTTTCTGCAGATCGACAACCCGCACCGGCTTGGCAACGCCTTCCTTCATCAAGCTCAGCAGATCGGTTCCCCCCGCCAGGACCGCTGAATCGCCCTTGGCTTCGGCCAACAAATGGATCGCTGCTTGCAAAGTTGTAGGACTTGCGTATTCGAAGTTTTGCATCAGGATACCTCTCCTTTCTCCAGTGCAGCGAGGACCTTTTCCGGAGTGATGGGTATTGTGGACACTCGCACGCCGATGGCGTTGGCGACGGCGTTGGAGATGGCGGCGCCCGGCGAAATCACCGGCGGCTCACCCAGGCCGATGGTGCCGCGCTCGTCGTAGCCCGGCCCGGTCATCATGTGTACGACCAGCTCGCCAATGTCGCCGATGCCCGCCAGTTTGTAAAACTCCATGTCGGGGTTCAGCATCCGACCCGTGACGTCGTCCATAATCTTCTGCTCGAAGAGCGCGTAAGTGATGCCCATGATCAGCGCGCCGTAGCACTGGCTTTCCGCGGTCTTCAGATCGATGATGAGCCCGCAGTCCTGCGCGCATACCATCTTGTTGATCTTAACGATTCCCGTCTCGGTATCGACGTTAACATCCGCCATTTCCACGCCGCCCACGCCGCTCGAGCCGAGCGAGCAGGGGCCGGGATTCTTTCCGGTTACCTGAATCGACTTTACGCCCAGCTTGGAGCAGGCCTGTTTCCAGGTGAGGCTCTTGGAAGCATCGCCCTGCACCTGAATCTTACCCTCGGCGGCGACGAGTTGGTCAGCAGGAACGCCCAAGCCGGGAGCCACTGCCGCGAAAAGTTGATCGCGTGCGTCCACGCATCCTCGGCGCGTGGAAGCGCTCACCCCCCCGACGGTGGTGCTGCCGCCGGAAGCGCCGCTGGCCGGATACTTGGTGTCTCCGATATTGAGCTCGATCGCCTCGAGGGGAAGGCCCAGCGTTTCCGCTGCCACGATCTTGATCACCGTGCGCGTCCCGGTGCCCAGATCCTGGCTTGCCAGGTCGATCTCGACGGAACCGTCGGGATGGATGTTCACATTGCAATTACTGTTGTGCCCTCGGCCGCCCCAGGTGTGCATACTGATTCCCAGGCCGCGCTTAATCGGGCCGGGAGTCGGGTGGCCGCGCGGGTGCCAATTCTTTTGCCAATCAATCAATTCCGCCGCCTTCTGAAGCTCTTCCCGATAGACTTTTCCGCGGTCGCCGGCCAGGTCGGCGTTCTTCATGAAGAATTCCAGCGGATCCATGTGCAGCTTGGCCGCAAGGTCCTCGAGAGCGCACATGGTGAGCACCGCCGCCTGGGGATGATTGGGAGCGCGCCAGGCGCGCGCAGGACCCGTATTCGTGCCCACCGAGGTGTGGCGAGTCACCTTGTTCGGAATGCCGGTGAGGACGTAAGGAAGGGGAGGCATGGTGGTGCCCGCCGGTCCCCCGGTTCCCCAGGACTCCGATTGCCACGCCACGATACTGCCGTCTTTCTTCGCGGCCACCTTGACCTTGGCGTAGCTCGAAGGCCGCGCCCCCGCCACGATCAAGTCGATATCGCGCTCCAGCAGCAGCTTAACCGGCTTGTTCGCCAATTTCGCCAGGCGGGCGTTCTCAACTCCCCATCGGTCGGCGCCGAACTTGCTGCCGAACCCCCCGCCAACGTATTGGCAGATGGTTTCAATATTGTTGTTCTTGACGTCGATGCCCGCCTGCCTTAGGGCCTCGCCGACTTCACCGGGTATTCCGGACACGTTCTGAGTGGAGAAATAGGTCTTCAGAGTGTCCGGGGCGGTCCACTCCGCCACGCTCCCGTGCGCTTCCAGGCAGCAATGCGTGATGGTTTGGATGCCGTAGTAACCCTCGGAAATCACCACGTCGGAGTCGCTGAAGGCTTTGTCAGGGTCGCCGCTCTTCTCGGTTCCGGCCGCCTTGGCGTGGTCACCGGCCCGGCTTAAGTCCTCTTCGTTAACCAGGAAGGGGAGCTGTTCGAATTCTATCTTGATCTTGTCCAGGGCGTCGCGAGCAACGTCCTCGCTTTCCGCCGCCACGGCCACGATTTCATCGCCGGCCCATTGAATTTCCGCGCCCACGTCCTGAATCTTGCGGACCGCCTTCACGCCCGGCATGCTTTCGGCGGCGGAGGTGTCCAGGGCGGTGATCTTGGCATGAGCGTAAGGCGAGCCCAGAACCTTGGCGTAGAGCATGCCCGGAAGCTTCACGTCGTAGGTGTACTTTGCCTTGCCGCTCGTTTTGACAGGGCCGTCCACACGGCTGATCCGTTGGCCAATCAGTTTTCTTTCCCCTGCCTCCGGCCAATCGTATTTGCACTTAGGCATTGGCTTTCCCTCCCTTCATCGCTTTGGCGGCCTCGAGCACTGCCGGCCGGATTCCCGCGTACGTTCCACAGCGGCAGAGGTTGCCCCCCAATCCCTCTTCGATCTCGTCCAGGGTGGGGTTCGGATGTTTGTCCAGGAAGGCCTTGCACGCCACCACAAAGCCGGGTGTGCAAAAGCCGCATTGCTGGCCGTCGTGCTCGATAAAGGCCGTCATCACGGGATGCAGTTGGCCGTCGTGCGAGAGGCCCTCGACGGTCACGATATCGTGTCCCTCCGCCTGTATGGCAAGCAGGTTACAGGCGTAGACCGGTTTGCCATCCATAATAACCGTGCAAGCGCCGCAGACACCGCGATCGCACACTTTCTTGGCCCCGGTGATGTCCAGGTAATCCCGCAGGGCGTCGAGTAGCGTGACACGCGGTTCCACATTAACCTTCTGCGGCTTGCCGTTGATCTTCAGGCTAATGGCCACGCGCCCCGGCCCCGCGACAGCTTCCGCCCCTGGTGCCTTGGGCGCCGCCTGTGCTTCCGTAACCAGCAACCCGCCCGATACGGCAACGCTGGCCCCCTTCAGAAAGTCGCGCCGGCTGAAGTTATCTTTCCGCGCCGCGACCTCTTCCGGCTTCTGCTTTTTCCGTCTCATGGTGTGCTCCTTCGATTCTTGAACTCAACCAGATGGGTAGGAATGAGTCGTCCCGCTTGCGAGTTAAAGTTTTGACGAAGCCCGACCGTCTCAACTAACAATCAAATTCGAATTATAGCACTTTTTCGTAGGCGTGAATTGTCACTTTTTGGGGGTGCCGAAGGTACCTTGGAGTGCGGTAGCGCCAGCTACCGCCGTTCGCTTGAATTCCATGGCGGCAGCTTTGCTGCCGCACTCCATGACGCAACCTGTTATGATGTTTCCGCTTCTGCCGAAGGGAGATCGAGTGACTGGCCCGGCTAAATCGGCTCTAGGCCGAAAGGAACTGTGGAAGGAAATCGGCAAGCGGCTGCTCCCGAGTTTGCGCTATATCTCATCGACCGAGGTGCACGCTTACGCCTTCTCGATCGCCGCCAATGCATATCTTTCCTTCTTTCCGTTCACACTCCTTCTGCTTACCGTTTGCCGCCGCTGGCTGGGTTGGGAGAGCGCTTCCCGCGTGATCCTGGAACTTTTGCAGATTCACTTGCCGAAGGGAGCGGATTCCATCATTCGGAATCTTTCCCAACTCGCGGCGGGGCGTCCCAGGCTGCAACTCATTTCGGTGGTCGTGCTCTTCTTCACCAGCTCAGGCGTTTTCCTGCCGTTGGAAGTAGCATTGAATAAAGTCTGGAGTGTGACGCGGAACCGCAGTTTCCTGAAGAACCAGGTAATATCCTTCTTTCTGGCGGTGACGACCGGTCTGATGGCATTACTTTCAGTTCTTCTCTCCGCGGCCGCGCAATGGGTGCTCACCCACGCTCTTGGATGGGTTCTCGCCCCAGGGTTGGTCGGGGCGATCTCGAGGGTCCTCATGGAGACGCTTTCCATCCCGCTGGCCGTCGCCACCTGTTTCGTAATTTACTTTTTCTTGCCCAACACCAAGGTTCCGGTAATCCAGGTTCTTCCCGCCGCTATGATCGGTGGCGTGTTGACAGAGGTGGGAAAACTCATTTACATGCTGACGTTGCCGCTCTTTCGCTTCCGGGAAGTCTACGGGCCGTACGAGACGTCCGCCACCCTGTTGTTCTGGGCTTATGGGGCGGCAATGATGCTGCTCTTCGGCGCCCACCTCTCCGCACATGGCTTTGTCGCTCCCTATAGGGGTGAGCTTACGTCGGCCTCGGCAACTGAAATGATCGAGGACCTGGAGACTTAAAATCGCCCGGATGTGGTAGGGGCGGCCCTTGTGGCCGCCCAGCGCAATCCGCCGGCTGGCGGATTGCCCCTACAACGGCATGCTACTAAGGCGGCCGAACATGGAAACTCGAGCAAAAATCCTGGAAATCCCCCGGCTGCTCCGGGACACCTTGGAAAAAGGCGCTCACGAATATGAAACGCTCATTCGCCGCGTGCGATGGGGAGAATCTCCCATCTACATTTGCGGTTGTGGCGCGTCGTTGCCGCTGGGCCCGGCGGGGGCTTACTTGTTCGAATGGTTGGCGGGCTGGCTGGCGCTGGCCCGCTCCGCAAATGTCTTTGAAGCCTATTCGGTTCTGGCACTGCGTGCCCGCTCGGTCGTGCTGGTGATTTCAGCATCGGGCGAAGACGCCGAGTCACTCGAAACCGTCCGCATGGCCCGCACGCGTGGTGCTGTGCCGCTGGCGTTGACCCGCAGTGCGAACAGCCCCCTGGCCAAAGCTTGTGAAGGCGTTTTCCTCACGAGGGATGAAGGCGCGGAGGATTCTGCGGCGGCGGCGGTATGCCAACTGGCCGCGCTTTGCAGTATCGCCTTGACCGCAGCGCGCCTCCTGAAGCGCCCCAGCACCGGCCTCGACGCATTGGACGACGAACTGAAGCGACTGCCGGAACAGATGGATTGGTCTTTCACCCAGCTCGGGGATGCGCTTCGTTCGTTGGCGGGCGAACTCCGCGCGCTGGAACGATTCTGGCTGGTGGGCGGTGGTCTCTATCATCCCGTGGTGGAGCGGATGGCCTGGCGTTTTGGCGCGTTGGGGGAGATGCGGGGAGAGGGCATCGAGGCGTCCAACTTCCTTTCGGGTCCGCTGCCTCATTTCCGCCGCGGCGAGGCCGCCCTGTTCGTTTCAGGGTCGCGCCTGAGAGCCAAGCGGCTGTTGCATGAGACTGCTGCTCAATTCAAAGTCAAGGGCGGCAGGCTGTTTTCGATGACCGACACGAACGATCGCGAACTGGTGAATCGTTCCGACATGGCAGTTTTACTCCCGCCGGTTAGCGAGGTGGGAGGCTCAGTGCTTGCGTTAGCGCTCCTGGAGTTGATGGCCGCCTCCGGCGCGAAGCATCCTGATCTGGCGGGATGACATGGCGATGACACATCGGGAAATATATTAACTGAATGTGATTGACTCGTGTGCTCATTTCTGATTTAATCACTGTATGGAACTTGGAAAAAGACTAAGAGCGCTGCGCGAAGCAAAGGGCTTATCGCAAGGTGACATAGAACGACGGTCCGGTCTCTTGCGTTCGTACATTTCACGTGTAGAAGGCGGCTATACTGCCCCTTCCCTTTCAACTCTGGAGAAGTTTGCGAAGGCACTGGAGATCGAGCCGTATCAGCTCTTGTTTCACGATGAGGGCAAACCCAGTGCGCCCAAGATTCCTGAGCAGGTTGGCTCGGGGAAACCCGTCAAGCGGCTGGTGAAGATGTTCGAAGGCATGTCCAGCGCTAATCGCAAGCTACTCCTGAGCATGGCGGCTAAGCTCAGCAAGCATTAGTTCAGGGCGAGTTCGGACACCGTAACCAATAAACCTCTGTCGTCAGGCAAGGGTGGCTGTGTGCTCCGACACATCGCCGGGAAAAGCGGAGGTCGGCGCTTCTCTCCTATCGTGTTATAATGCCGCTATGCTAATCAGTACGAAGTTCACCCACGCTGATCTACTGGAGGCGCCAGACGATGGAAAACGGCGTGAAATCGTCGAAGGGGAACTCTTCGTGACGCCCTCGCCCAACCTCGACCATCAGAGAATATCCAGAAGAATTGAGTTGGCTCTGGCAAATTATTTGGAAGCCAATCCCGTCGGTGAAATCTTCGATGCTCCTATGGACGTAATTCTGAGCGACTTTGACGTTCTGGAGCCCGACTTGCTTGTTGTTCTCAACGAACATCGCGACATCCTGAAAACCTGGGTGGAAGGCACTCCCGACCTGGTGATTGAGATCCTTTCCCCAACCACTTCCAAGCGCGACCGGGGCGTCAAGCTCAAGGCTTATGCCCGGCACGGCGTTACTGAGTATTGGATCGTCGATCCGGACGAGAGGACCATTGAAGTCTACCGGCTGGAGCGGGAACGATATCTCGCACCCCGCGTCTTCCGCGAACCGGAACACATTACTTCTTCTATGCTTCCGAGTTTTTCGCTATCTGTCGCCCGCGTTTTTAACCCTTGAAGCGTCTGGCGGCCAGTGACCCGTCCTCCACCAGTCAGTGAATGTGCTTGACCTTCTTTTGCAGGTAATCCATTAAAAGGTATTGGCCGAGGGTATAAGGGGTGGTGAAGTAGGCTTTGCCGCGGCAGATTTCCGTGACTTTCTGGACGAAGTTG
>Ga0326727_10013122_pt1 | contig 18561 bp, 19 predicted proteins | sample MB2enrmetagenome_FD_207643 | JGI IMG/M metagenome (GOLD analysis project Ga0326727, IMG submission 207643) | Lab enriched peat soil microbial communities from McLean, Ithaca, NY, United States - MB29MY | ecosystem: Environmental > Terrestrial > Soil > Wetlands > Peat | place: USA: New York...
AGAACGGTGTGGAACTCTGGAAGATCGTCGATCCCTGCCCGGAAGATTTCTAGCGGCCCAGGCATCTGATTTGCGTGTCTGGCCCGCGCAGATCGGCGTTGCCGCATCCCACCCCATCGGGCACTCAGGGCGGCAAATGAACCCTGACTTCGAACATCTTGCCGCGCGTGCGGCGCCGACGGTCTTTGTCGTGCTCTGGAGTACCGGCTTTGTCGCCACCAAATATGTCGTGCGCGGTGCTGACCCGTTGACCTATCTCGCGATCCGGATGGCGTTGGTGGTGGGATTGATGACCATCATCGCCGCGATCGCCCGGCCGCGCTGGCCGAACCCGTCAGGCCTCGCCCACAGCGCCGTCGCGGGCATCCTGGTGCATGGGTTTTACCTCGGTGGCACCGCGATCGCGATCTCCCATTCGATCCCGGCCGGGCTGTCGGCGCTGATCCCGGGCCTGCAGCCGATCCTGACCTCGACGCTGGCCAACCGATGGCTCGGTGAGCGCGTTACGCTGCCGCAATGGGGCGGCCTGCTGCTCGGGCTCGCCGGGGTGGTACTGATCCTGCACGATCGCCCGATGGGCGGCGAAGCCGGCTGGGGTTGGCTGGCCTCGGGCGTGTCGCTCGTCAGCATTACCCTGGGAACGCTCTACCAGCGGCGCTATTGCGGCAACATCGACTGGCGTGCCGGCAATCTCGTACAGTACATCGCGGTGGCGGTCTTCTTCGCAGCCGGCGCATGGCTGTTCGAGAATAACGAGGTGCACTGGACGAGAGAGTTCGTGCTGGCTCTGGCGTGGCTTGCGGTGGTGCTCTCGATCGGATCCATCGGGCTGTTGTACTGGCTGATCCGCCATTCGGCGGCGACCGCGGTGGCGAGCCTGTTCTACCTGGTCCCGGCCGTGACCGCCGTGATGGCCTATATCTTGTTTGGCGAGCGGCTGGATATGGTCGCCATCACAGGAATGGCCGCCTGCGCCGCCGCAGTCTTTCTGGTCAACCGGCGCTCATGAAAACCCAGGCTTCTACCGCGGGCCATCCGGCGGCTTGGCGCGATACGGCAAGCACATATTCTGCCCCAGGTGATACCGGTTCGATCAGAATACGCGCTTGCCAATGATCCCTCGCCAAAGCTGCTACTTCTTGGCCTTCTTCTTCTTTTTGGTTGCTTTCTTGGCGGCTTTCTTGGCGGCCTTTTTAGGGGCCTTCTTCGCCGCATATTTCTTGGCAGCCTTTTTGCCCTTCTTGGCTTTCTTCGGCGCGACCTTCTTGGCAACTTTCTTGGCGGCCTTTTTGAGCTTTTTGGCCGCCGGCTTGGGGGCCGGCGTTGGTGCCGCAGGGCTGCTTGTCGTATCCGTCGGTGATTCCAGAGCGGGCTTATCGTCGTCCATGTGATCCCCCAGTGCTAAAGAGATTACAACGATAACCCGATTCGCTCATGTGTAAAGCGCAGGACGCTGAGCGCTCACCTGGGACGGACCTCATCATAGGCCTTCAGCGCACGTTCCCGCCCCGTCTTGTGATCGATGATTGGAGCGGGATACGTCGCGCCAAGGGTCACGCCGGCGCTTCTGAGTTCGATTGGCGACGCACTCCATGGCTGATGGATCAGAGGCGCCGGCAATGCAGCGAGCTCCGGAACCCAGCGCCGGACATAGCGGCCATCGGGGTCGAATTTCTCGCCCTGCAAAATCGGATTGAAGATGCGGAAATAAGGCGCCGCGTCGGCCCCGGAGCCGGCGACCCATTGCCAGTTGGCCGGATTGCTACCGGGGTCGGCATCGACCAGCGTGTCCCAAAACCATCTTTCGCCCTCACGCCAGTCGATCAGAAGATGCTTGACGAGCAAGGACGCCGCCACCATCCGCACCCGGTTGTGCATCACTCCGGTATGCCAGAGCTCGCGCATCCCGGCGTCGACGATGGGGTAACCGGTTTGACCGCGTTGCCAGGCCCGGAGCGCGACGTCGTCACGCCGCCACGGAAAGGCGTCGAATGCAGGCTGCAGATTACGATTCGAGAGATCCGGCACGTCGTACAGCAGATGGCGGCAGAATTCGCGCCAACCGAGTTCGCTGAGGAACTTGTGGATATCTTCCGAAAGGGCAGGGCGCTCGGCCGCGGCAAAGCGCGCGGCGTGCCAGACCTGCCGCGGACTGACCTCGCCAAAGCGTAAATGCGGGGACAGCCTCGAAGTGCCGCCGTGATCCGGCCGGTCGCGCTGGCTGGCATAGCCGGCCACACCGTGGTCGAGAAATTCCGTGAGCCGTTGTTGCCCAGCCAACTCGCCGGGGATCCAGGCCTCCCGCAAGCCTTGCGCCCAGTCCGGACGGGTAGGCTCGAGGCCAAAGCTTTCGAGGCGATCGCTGGCGAGGTCCGCTATCGACCGCAGCCTGATCGGTGCGGGCAGCGGTTGGGGCGGATCGCCCAGCGACTGCAGGCGACGCCAGAACGGCGTGAATACACGTAATCCGCGGCCGTCCTTGTTGCGGATGTCAGGCGGGGCCACCAGCAGATCACCGGGCGAGCGGTGCGAACGCACGCCGGCCTCTCGCAGGGCCGAGGCAACTTGATCGGCGATGGCCTGATCGGCCTCGTGCGCGATATCGTTCCAGAACACCGCCGCGGCATCGGTCTGCCGAGCCAGCTCCGCGATAATCCTCGCGGCCGATCCCCGGCGCAGCACCAGCGATGCGCCATTCTGGTTGAGCTGTTTTTGCAAGGCGCGTAGAGATTGCGCGAGCCACCAGCGCGCTGCGCCACCAAGCGGCCGCGCGCTTCGAGCCTGCGGCGCCTCGCTCGCCGCATCCAGCACGTACAGACAAATGACCGGCACACCCGATGCCACTGCGGCGTGGAGAGCGGGATGATCGGACAGGCGCAGGTCGTCGCGAAACCAGACAATAGCGGGGCGCTCGGATGGGCTGGTCATCAGGCGGTCAATCCGGATTTCTGGCGCACGTCAGCTATTGCAACTTTGTCGGCCCTGATACGTATAGGTATTTGGCATCGCAAGGGTGCGCTGGAGACCGAAGTGAAGCGGTATATCATTCTTTATCTTGCGACCTTGCTGGTCCTGGTTCCGATCGATTTTTTGTTTCTCGGCACAGTCGCCAAAGGCTTTTTCAGTGCGCAGGTCGGCGACATGCTGGGCGATATCAGGCCGGTGCCAGCTGCCTTATTCTATCTGCTTTATGTGTTGGGTGTCCTGATTTTCGTCAACGGCACCGCGGCCGCTACATGGCTGTCGACGCTGGGTTATGGTGCGCTGTTCGGACTGTTCTGCTACGCCACGTTCGAATTGACCGCGCTATCGCTTCTGAAACACTGGACCTGGCCGGTGGTCATGCTCGACGTGTCCTGGGGAGCCTTCGTTACCGCGGTGTCGGCAACGCTCGGTCTGATGATCGCGAACTGGGCGTCGTCGAAGATTTAGCTCCGCGATGGCGGCACAATGCCGCCGTCGCTGAGCGCGTTTTGCGACGTAGCGATCCGAGGGATGCCTGGGCGGCCAAGCCTACTTCGGCTGCGGCACGATCCGCAAATAGGGCTTTGGCGCCTTCCATCCCTGCGGATAGATGGTCTTGGCCTCGTCGTCGCTGACCGAACCGGCGATGATCACATCCTCGCCCTGTTTCCAGTCGGCGGGCGTGGCGACGCGATGCTTGGCGGTCAGTTGCAGCGAATCGATCACCCTCAGGATTTCCTGGAAATTGCGGCCGGTTGTCATAGGATAGACCAGCACCAGCTTGATCTTCTTGTCCGGCCCGATGATGAAGACATTACGGACCGTCTGATTGTCGGCGGCGGTGCGGGTGGCGGGGTCGCCGGATGTCGAGGCCGGCAGCATGTCATAGAGCTTCGATACCTTGAAGTCGGTGTCGCCGATCATGGGATAATTCGGCGCGGTGCCCTGCGTTTCCCGGATATCCTCGGACCATTTCGAATGCTTGTCGACGGGATCGACGCTGAGCCCGATCAGCTTGACGCCGCGCTTGTCGAATTCCGGCTTTAGTTTGGCCAGCGCGCCCAGTTCGGTGGTGCAGACCGGGGTGAAATCCTTCGGGTGGGAGAACAGCAGCGCCCAGCTGTTGCCAATCCAGTCATGGAAATGGATCTTGCCGTCGGTGGTTTCGGCCTCGAAATCCGGGGCCACTGCGCCTATCTGGAGAGCCATGTCACTACCTCATGTCATTCAAGTTACAGATGAATTTCTACCATTCCAATATAGGCGAGGAGACCTGTAAACGGAACCGGCGCCGGAAAAAGGATAGATCCTTCTCCGGTCCGCGAAACTGGTAGCATCTTCTTTCGATCCTCGCGTGTGCGGCGGAAAAACCACAGCTGCCGCGAAACGAGCCTGCCTCGATTTTGCCACCTCGGCGCCCCACCGCCGCCCGACCTGGTTGCGATGCACCACGCCCCTAATCGAACCCGATACAGATCGGCAACCATTTAAAAAACACTCCATCCGAGTTTCCAATCGTTAACCACTCGTTTACGCCCGCATGGAAATGCTGATCAGAACAAGAAACTGACCTGAACTAGAAACTGAAAAGAGCACCAATGTCTGCCCTACCCGTGAAGTCAACCGAACCGACCACCGTCCTCGAACCATCCAAGATTTCCGGCAGCGATGCCGCGGCCCTCGCACTGACCGTGGTGCGCGACGGCGTGATCACTGGCGAGGGTCCCACTACCAAGGGCCGCGTTCACTTTTCCCGCGAGCTGGATGCCGCTGATGCCGACTGGTGCGCGCGGATCCTGACCGCCAAGGCCGTCGAGCATCAGCCGGTCAGCCGGGCCGAAGCCGAAGCGCTGTTCGAGATCGATGAAGCAGCTGCCGAGCGTAGCGACGACGGGGTTTTCGACGATCTTTTGGCCAAGGCCGTGGTGCACCATGCCGCTTCCGCGTCCGGGCTGCCGGTGCCGCCGCGTACCGTCGCGCTGGCGCCGGACACTGCGATCGAGAGCTGGGCGCCGACCCAGGCTGTCGGTGTCGATACCGAAGTTCTGGAGTGGATCGCCAGCCAGATGCGCGGCAAGCGCCGGGGCAACCACACCCTGATGAGCCTGGTTGCCACCATTGTCGGCGTAGCCGCGCTGCCGTTGATCCAGCTGCCGAACGTGTTCGACATCGGGATGTGAATAGAGCCGCTGGAGGCTTCTCTGAGGCGGCGGGGATAGTTCCTCGCCGTTCTTGTTCTTCTGAGGCCGTTGGCGACGAAGCTGGACGGGCAAGGATGGTCCAGGATCAGCGTTTCTTGTTGTAGACGTCCAGGCAGACCGCGCCGAGCAGCACCAGGCCCTTGATCACCTGCTGGTAGTCGATGCCGATCCCGAGGATCGACATGCCGTTGTTCATCACTCCCATGATCATCGCACCGATCACCGCGCCCCCGACCCGGCCGACACCGCCATAGGCCGAGGCACCGCCGATGAAGCATGCGGCAATGACGTCCAGCTCGAAGCCCAGGCCCGCCTTCGGCGTCGCGGTATTGAGGCGCGCCGCGAATACCAGACCGGCGAGGGCGGCCAGCACGCCCATGTTGACGAAGGTCAGGAAGGTCAGGCGCTCGGTCTTGATGCCGGACAGTTTTGCCGCCTTGGCGTTGCCGCCCACCGCATAGATCTGCCGGCCCACGGTGGTGCGCGAAGTGATGAAAGCGTAGACCCCGATCAGGGCCATCATGATCACCAACACGTTGGGCAGCCCTCGATACGAGGCGATCAGGTAGGCGAAATAGACGATCGCGGCGAACAACAGCGCGTTCTTCAAGATGAAGAATCCCTGTGGCTCGGCCTCGATACCGTGGCTCAACTGCCGGGTACGGGTCTTCAGGTTCATCAGGACCAGCGCTGTTGCCAGCGCCGCGCCGATCAAAAGCGAGGTCGGGTGCGCGCCAGCATCCGGAAGCAATTCGGGAATGAAGCCGGAGGACAGCTTCTGGAAGGTGGGCGCGAACGGGCCGACCGATTGCCCCTGCAGAATGGCGAGCGCCAGTCCCTTGAATACCAACATACCCGCCAGCGTAACGATGAAGGACGGGATCTTGAAATAGGCCACCCAGTAGCCCTGCGCCGCGCCGATCAGTCCGCCCAGCGCCAGGCAGATGATGGTGGCCGGAATGAAGTTGACGCGATAGCTCACCATCAGCACGGCGGCGACCGCGCCGACGAAGCCGGCCACCGAGCCGACCGACAGGTCGATATTCCCGGTCACGATCACCAGCAGCATGCCGAGCGCCATGATGACGATATAACTGTTCTGCAGCACCAGATTGGTGAGGTTGAGTGGGCGCAGCAACGTGCCATCGGTCATGAGCTGGAAAAACACCATGATGGCGCCCAGCGACAGCAGCATGCCGTATTCGCGCAGGTTGTTCTTGAGAAAGCCGGCGTGCTTGCGCTCCTCGTCAGCCGCCACGGTCTTGTCGGTCATGGCCGTCTGTCTCCCTTGCGCATGATCGCGCGCATGATCTTTTCCTGGCTTGCTTCGCTTTTCGTGAACTCGCCGACGAAGGCCCCCTCGTGCATGACGCAGATGCGGTCGCAGATGCCCAAAAGTTCCGGCAGTTCCGACGAGATCACGATCACGCTCTTGCCTGCGTCGGCGAGTTCATTGATGATGCAGTAGATTTCGTATTTGGCGCCGACGTCGATGCCGCGCGTCGGCTCGTCCAGGATCAGCACCTGCGGATCGGTGAAAAGCCATTTCGACAACATCACCTTCTGCTGGTTGCCGCCGGAGAGTTTGCCGGCCTCCTGGTAGACGTCGCTGCAGCGGATGCGCATGCGGCTGCGATAATCACTGGCCACCCGGAGCTCCCGGATGTCGTCGATGACCCCATTGCTGGCGACGCCATCGAGATTGGCAAGCGTGATGTTCTGGCGGACGTCGGCGGCCAGCAGCAGTCCGAAATGCTTACGGTCCTCGGTGACATAAGCAAGGCCGGCGTCGATGGCGCGATCCACGGTGGACATGTCGACCTCGCGGCCCCGCAGCGTGGCGCGGCCACTGATGTTGCGACCCCAGGATTGGCCGAAGATGCTCATGGCGAATTCGGTGCGGCCGGCGCCCATCAGCCCGGCGATGCCGACGATCTCACCGCGCTTGACGTGGAAGTTGACGTTCTTGATCACCTGCCGATCGACGTGCAGCGGATGATAGACCGACCAGTTCTGGACCGCGAATACGGGCTCGCCGATGTCGGGCACGCGCTCGGGAAAGCGGTGCTTGAGATCGCGATCCACCATCTTGCGGATGATGCGGTCTTCCTCCACCGGGCCGCTGCGGCAATCCAGCGTGTCGACGGTGCGGCCGTCGCGCAGCACGGTGATCCGGTCGGCAACGCGCGCGACTTCGCTCAGCTTGTGCGAGATCAGGATGGCCGACATGCCCTTGGCGCGAAATTCAACCAGCAGGTCGAGCAGTGCCGCGCTGTCCGCTTCATTGAGGCTCGCGGTCGGCTCGTCCAGGATCAAAAGCCGGACCTTCTTGGATAGCGCCTTGGCAATCTCCACCAGCTGCTGCTTGCCGACGCCGAGATTGGTGATCAGCGTGTCCGGGGTTTCGTCGAGGCCGACGGTGGCAAGAAGTTCACGTGAGCGCCGCTCGACAGCGTCACGGTCGATCACGCCGAAGCGCGATGGCGGATTGACAAGAAATATGTTCTCCGCGATCGACATCAGCGGAATCAGGGCTAGTTCCTGATGGATGATGATGATGCCGAGGGCCTCGGAATCGGTTATGTCGCGGAACCGCCGCTCCTCGCCGTCGAAGACGATGGCGCCTTCATAGCTGCCATGGGGATAGACGCCGCTTAGCACCTCCATCAGGGTCGACTTGCCCGCGCCGTTCTCGCCGACGAGGGCGTGGATTTCGCCCTCGTCGACGGTGAAGGTGACATCGCTCAGCGCCTTCACCCCGGGGAAGGACTTGCTGATGCCGCGCATCTCCAGAATAGCGTTCATGGCCCGGTCCCAGCGGGTATGTGGGGATCGCGATCGTTCAGCGTGTGGCGATCAATTGAATTGCGATTTCTTGTAGTAGCCACTGTCCAGCAAGACGTGTTCCCAGTTGCTCTTATCCACGGCGACCGGCTTGAGCAGATAGGACGGCACGACCTTGACGCCGTTGTTGTAGGTCTTGGTATCATTCACCTGCACCGGCTTGCCGCTCAATGCGGCGTCCACCATGTCGGCGGTAACCCTGGCGAGGTCGCGGGTGTCCTTGAAGATGGTGGAATATTGCTCGCCGCGCAGCATCGACTTGATGGAGGGCACCTCGGCGTCCTGGCCGCTGACGACAGGCATTGGCAGGTCGCCGCTGCCGTAGCCTACTCCCTTCAGCGAGGACAGAATGCCGATCGAGAGGCCGTCATAGGGAGAGAGCACCGCGTCCACCCTCTTGTTGTTGTAGAAGGCGCTCAAAAGATTGTCCATGCGAGCCTGGGCGGTGGCCCCGTCCCAGCGCAAGGTCGAGACCTTGTTCATGCCTGTCTGGCCGCTGGCCACCACCAGCTTTCCGCTGTTGATATAGGGTTGCAGCACGGACATGGCGCCGTCATAGAAGAAATAGGCATTGTTGTCGTCGGGCGATCCGCCGAACAGTTCAATGTTGAAGGGGCCCTTGCCCTCCTTCAGCCCGAGCGCCTTCTCGATCGACTGCGCTTGCAATACCCCGACCTGGAAATTGTCGAAGGTCGCGTAATAGTCGACATTCGGGGTGTTGCGGATCAGGCGGTCATAGGCGATGACGATGATGCCCTTGGCCTTGGCCTGGCTCAGCACGTCGGACAGGGTGGTGCCGTCGATCGAGGCAATGACCAGGACCTTGGCGCCCTTGGTCACCATGTTCTCGATCTGCGAAAGCTGGTTCGGGATATCATCCTCGGCATATTGCAGATCGGTGCCGTAGCCGCGCTCCTTCAGCACTTTTACCATGTTGTCGCCGTCGGCGATCCAGCGCGCCGAGGATTTGGTCGGCATGGCAATGCCGACTGTGGGTTTGTCCTGCGCAAACGCCGGCCCGGCGAGGGCGACCGCGGCGAGGGCAAGGGCTGATAGCGTGGTCTTGATCGGGTTCATGCTTCACTCCCAGGTTGTTGGACGTCAATCACCGCTTTTTTTGCGGAGTTCGTTTACGCGGCGGTACCGCGCCTATCGAGGATGCGCCCGAGGGCGCATCGATGGGGCCGCATGGCTGGAGGACCCCCTGGTGGCATCAATGCTCCGCCATCACGTGGTCTCGCTCAGCCCATGGCGCCGTGCCGGCTTAAGCCGTTCAGGATCACGCTGGTCATGTAGGTTGCCGCCTCGCTCGCATCCCCGCCGACGATGGCGTCGACGATCCGCTGATGCGACGCCAATACGATTTCGCGCTCGGGCGCCTTGACCGGCGCGCTCAGCAGGAACGAGGCGCGCAGTGCCGCCTCTATCACGCCACCGATCGAGCGCATGAACGGATTTCCGGAGGCTTTGGCAACTGTGAGGTGCAGGCTGAGATCGCCGTCGGCAAAGTCAGCCGAGTCGGACGGCGAGGCCCTCATGTTGGCGATACTGCGACGCAATTCCGCGATATCGGGATCCGACCGCCGTTCAGCGGCGAGCGCAGCCGCGCGGGGCTCGACCGCCAGCCGGATGTCGGCGAGGTCGCGCAGAAAACGCTTGTCTATGCCGGCGTCGAGATGCCAGGCCAGGACGTCGATATCGAACATGTTCCAGGCGGCGCGGGGCCGCACCACGGTGCCGACCCGCGCCTTGGTGCTGAGCAGTCCTTTTGCCACCAGCGTCTTGACGCTTTCGCGCAACACGGGTCGGGACACCGCGAACAGCAGGAGGAGTTCGGTGTCGCCGGGCAGTTTGGCGCCTTCGGCGTAGCGGCCCGCTATGATGTCGATGCCAATGCTGCGCGCGATCGCGGCATGGTTGGAATGCGCGCGCTGTGTCGGGATGGAAACGATCTGGGGGGTCATGGCTGCTTCACCACCAGGGGGCAGCAGCCCAACCGCCGGGCGAAGCTCGCCACAGCCGTCTCCGCAATGCCGCGCCAGATCAGTGGGCCGACGATCGTGCCGTTTACGGTCAGCGGGCCGACCGCAAAGTCAATACCGCTGGAAGTGATAACGAGGATCATGCTGACCGCGACGACGCAAACAGAGGTTCTATCGACGGGGAATTTGACGGTCACGCCCGTCGGGAGGCAGTTCGAACACTGCACCGGCGCTGGCATCGCGACCATCGAACGCAAAGCCGACCGCGACGGGCAGGCTTCTAAGCGGCATGCGTACCACGGGCAATTCCTCCATCACGGCCCGCGGCGCCTCTTGTGGACGCTTAGGGTGAAAGAATTTATCGCACACCCAGAAGGAGCTGACTAGTCATACTATTTTACTATTGAGCTCAATTTGCCTGCACAAGGTGAGCTGGGCACCTTCGCCGGGCATTATTTGGCCGCGGCCTTTTGTTGACCAGTCTCCGCGTCGAGCCCGACCGTGCGTCCGGCAAATCCCGCGGCATCGAAATAGCGCTGCGACAGCACGCGCTGGTATCTCAAGATGGTTTGCAGGCCGTTCGCCGCCGGCTTTGAGACGAGCTTGTTCTCCGCCACCTTCGGGGTTATGCCGTTCGGCAAGGCTTCCGACATCACCCGTCCCTGCAGCCCGCCGGCCGCGGAGGCGTGCAAACCCAGAAGCTGGGCAATGGTCATGCCGACATCCGCATTGCTGACCGGCAATGCGTCGGCATAGCCGGCCTTGAAGTCCGGTCCGATCGCCGCCATGAAATTCATGGTGTCGCCGCGCCCAAAACTGCCATGCATGCCCTGGCCCTGACGTAATACGGTGTCGGCGACTTCGACGGAACAGTTGGTCGGCTCATTGCAGCCTTCCACGTAGGAGCGGAAATTGACCACGATCGAGGGGTTCGGCGTCACCGCTTTGCCTTTGAGCGCGATCTGCGACATCGGCAGTGTGCCGGGGAAGTGACCGAGCTTGTCGTCGACGAAGATGCCGCTGACATAATCCTGATCGAGTAGCGCCTTGACGGTGCGTTCCGCCAGCTTCTTGTCGCCCTTCGGCAGGTAGATCAGGTCCGAGCCGCCATTGGTGGCAACGACCAGATCGGGTTTGGTTGGGTCGCTGCCGAGTACGCCGTTGCCGGCCTTCGGGTGGGCCTTATCGGCGACGCGGGCGTTCTTGTCGTTGGGATCGAACAGCGGCAGGTCGAGCGCTTTCGCCAGATCGATAGCCAGGAAACCCATCGGCAGGAAATCCTTCGGCGTATCGTCATAGCTGACTTTCGCAGAGGGACTGGTCTTGCTCTCCTTCGAGATCGTCGAGAAGCCATGATCGGCCGCGATCACCACGTCGGTGGTGCTGGCCAGACCGAGATCGTCGAGGGTCTTGCGCAGTTGGGCCAGATTGTTATCGGCGTTCTTGATGGCGGCGAGCGTGGTGGGCCCGTTGATGCCAGGCGTCACCGTATTCAGGCTGTCGCCATTATTGTGCTGCGTGCCGTCGGGATCGCGTGACCAGAACACCAGCACGAAGGGCTTATTGCGGGCTTTGAACATCGGCAGCACGACTTTGCTCGCGACATCGGCGAAATAAGCCTGCTGGACGGTGTTGGGCACTAGTGTCCCCGGGGTTTTGGCGTCGCCCGCCTTGCCATTGTCGCCGCGCGACGGCGTCGCCAGCGCCAGGCCCGCCTTGGTCAGCGCCCCTTTCATCTCTTCCGAGAGCGGAACGCCAGTCTTGGCGCCGGTGGAATCATCGACCACGATCGAGTGCAGGCCGGCCGCATCGGGATGGTCGGTATGGTCGAAAATCAGGGTCGGGCCGACCTTGCCGATCGCCGCGGTGCTGAAACCCTTGGTTCGGGCCATTTTCAAGATCGTCTCTTCGTTCAGATAGTCGCCGTTGAAATGCGCGTCGATATCGCCCAATACCGCGTCGTTTTCGATGAAGGGGACGACGGTGTCGCCGGCTGGCGCCGATGAGTAACCGGTAAAGATGGTGTTGCTGAAGGTTCCGGTGTCGCCGAGATAGTGCCCGGTAGCCATCGCCGATCCGTTGGCCATGGTGAAAGTCGGGAACATCGAGTGCGGATTCTTGAAATTGACGCCCTTGTTTCGGACTTCGGCCATGGCAGGGGCGGTTTCCGGCGTAACCATCAGTGCGCGCAGTCCGTCCGGTACGAACAGAACGAGGTTGCGGGGCGAATTGTTCTGGGCGCAAGCGTTGCCTGCGGACAGCAAGGTCAGGCCCGCAGACAGCAGCATGATCGAGCGGCGCATGGAGTTTCTCCCTGAGAGGCGGGCTTCGGCCAGTTCAGCCGTCGCCCCTGTTTAGTTTTGCTATACGACAACTTTGTTACAGCCCGCCGCAATCATGGTAATCCGGAGAGGAAGCTGCTCCGGCAAACTGCAACGCCAAGCGGACTTTTCCGCCGGGGGTATAAGCTTCGAGCGGGTGCGGGCCGCATTATGCAGCAGGTTCGCTATGTCATGGCACTGATGGCCAAAGCAGCTGAATGCCCAACCCCGGCCGGTCGCGATTCAGCGAGACTGCCAGCCCGGGCGCACTACCTCATTCCAGTCGCGGGGACATGCCCTTGATGGGCCGCGGTTTTGCAGGGCTCAGGTTCTTGGCGCGCGGCGCAGTGCCAGCCGCGTTATCTTCTCACGGATCTCCGAAACATGCGGGATACCTATCATATCCTCTGCCTGGGTGAGGATTTGCCCCCGTACCGGCAGCGGTAGTTTGTGCCAGCACAGCAGGACTGCTGCGCCCAGCTGGTGGATGATGATGTCGTCCGGTGACGGTTCTCCTGCATCCATTGGTCGGCCTTGGTTGGAGCATCGATATAGCGGTATACGGTTATGGCTTTATTGAGGTTTCACCCAACATTGGGTTCCCGCCCGTAATCTTGGAAGGCCGTTGGGTAAGGCGATCGATCAATCGCTCCGTAGTGACGCCTCGTCAGGGGGCGAACGGCGCGGGCTGGGGATGAACGGCTGTTGCCTTCTCAGCTGACCGGTCCGTTCGCCGGCACGCCCAAGACAGAAAATTCTGGCATATCTTCCGTTGCCTCCGTTCTTTTTTGCTGTACGAGGGACTGGCTGTGCCGGATTCCGCGTGCCAGATGGGCTGCCCGGGTTGGCCTCAGAGGTTGCAAGTAGCAAGTCCATGTTCAAACGTATTCTGATCGCCAACCGCGGCGAGATAGCCTGCCGAATCATCAAGACTGCCCGCCGGATGGGCGTTGAGACGGTGGCGGTCTATTCCGAGGCCGACCGGGACGCCCTCCATGTCGAAATGGCCGATTCTGCGGTGCTGATCGGGCCGCCGGCCGCGGCCGAGAGCTATCTTGTGATAGAGAAGATCGTCGAGGCCTGCCGCAAGACCAGCTCGCAGGCCGTGCACCCCGGCTATGGATTCTTGTCCGAGCGCGAGGCCTTTCCGCGCGCGCTACAGGACGCCGGTATAGTTTTCATCGGGCCTAATCCAGGCGCCATCGCCGCGATGGGCGACAAGATCGAGTCGAAAAAGGCAGCGGCAAAGGCCAACGTTTCCACCGTTCCTGGCCATCTCGGCGTCATCGAGGACGAAAGGCATGCGGTGAAGATCGCCGATGCCATCGGCTATCCCGTGATGATCAAAGCGTCCGCCGGCGGTGGCGGCAAGGGGATGCGGATCGCTCATTCGACCTCTGAAGTCGCCGAAGGCTTCGGTCTCGCCAAGGCAGAAGCCAAGGCGTCGTTTGGCGATGACCGGGTTTTCATCGAAAAGTTCATTGTCCATCCCCGCCATATCGAGATCCAGGTTTTGGGGGACAAACACGGCAACGTCATCTATCTCGGCGAGCGCGAATGTTCGATCCAGCGCCGCAACCAGAAGGTCATCGAGGAGGCGCCGTCGCCGCTATTGGACGAGGCTACCCGCCGCCGGATGGGCGAGCAGGCAGTCGCGCTGGCCAAGGCGGTGAATTACGACTCGGCCGGCACAGTGGAATTCGTCGCCGGTCAGGACAAGAGTTTCTATTTTCTGGAGATGAATACGCGCCTGCAGGTCGAACATCCCGTGACCGAGTTGGTAACCGGGATCGATCTGGTCGAGCAGATGATCCGGGTTGCCGCCGGGGAGAAGTTGGCGCTGGCCCAGAAGGACGTCACGCTGACCGGATGGGCGGTGGAATCACGGGTTTACGCCGAAGACCCATTTCGCAATTTCCTGCCTTCGATCGGACGGCTGGTCAAATACCGTCCGCCGGTCGAGAGTTCCTCGGACGGTATCACCGTTCGCAACGATACCGGTGTGCAGGAGGGCGGCGAGATCTCGATCTATTATGATCCGATGATCGCCAAGCTGGTGACCCACGCCTCCTCGCGCGTCGCCGCCATCGAGGCGCAGTCGACCGCGCTGGATTCCTTCTATATCGACGGCATCCGGCACAACATTCCGTTCCTGGCCGCACTGATGAATCATCCGCGCTGGCGCAGCGGCCATCTCTCGACCGGCTTCATTGCCGAGGAGTTTCCCAGGGGATTTGCGGTTCGCATGCCCGAAGGCGAGATCGCCCGCCGGCTGGCGGCGGTCGGCTCGGCCGTTGACCATGTGCTCGGCGAACGCAAACGGCGGATCTCCGGCCAGCTCAACGGCGCCCTCGTTCAGCGAGAGCGGCGCCGCGCGGTTTGGCTGGATCGTGACGAAATCGCGCTCGAGATCATCCGCGAAGCCGACGGGATCGCGGTCAGATTCCTCGATGCAGGCGGGCTGGTCGGCCATCCTCATCACCTGGTCTCGGCATGGAAGCCCGGCGATCCGGTTTGGCAGGGCACCATCGATGGCCATCCAGTGGCCATGCAGGTGCGCCCGATCCCCAACGGCTTTCGGCTTGCCCATCAGGGCTTCGAAGTCGCGGTCAACGTTTTTACCGATAGCGAGGCGGGGGCGGCCCGGCTGATGCCGGTCGGCGCCAAGGCCGATACCGGCAAGAAGCTGTTGTGCCCGATGCCAGGGCTCGTGGTTTCGATCGCGGTGAGCGAGGGTCAGGAGGTCAAGGCTGGCGAAGCGCTCGCCGTGGTGGAAGCGATGAAGATGCAAAACGTGCTGCGCGCCGAGCGCGACGGCACCGTGAAGAAAATTCACGCCGCGGCCGGTGCGACCTTGGCGGTGGACGCGCTGATTCTGGAATTTGCCTGAACCCGGATTACCGCTTCTGGCAAGACTTCCGGACCGGTCCGGGAAGCGATAATGTTTCTTCGGCCTTGTCGATATAGATTAAGTGATTGCAGGTTTTTAGAAGGATTTCCTGATGGCTTTCCGGAAGCGGCGCGATGCCCTGCGCGCGATCCTGTCGGGATCAGCCTGTGTTCGGCCGGGCTCGGTGTATGATGCCGTCTCGATCCGCATTGCCGAGGATCTTGGCTTCGAACTCGGTATGTTCGGCGGCTCGGTGGCTTCACTCGCGGTGTTAGGGGATCCCGACATCGCGCTGATTACGTTGACCGAACTCGCCGAGCAGATGCGGCGAATGTCGCGCGCGTCGACTCTGCCGGTGATGGTCGATGCCGACCACGGCTATGGCAATGCCTTGAATGTCCGCCGCACCGTTGAAGAGCTGGAACTTTCCGGCGCCGCCGGCCTGACCATTGAGGACACCTTGCTGCCGCAGGCTTTTGGCGAGGCAACGGCGCAGCTGATTTCGCTCGCCGAGGGCGTCGGCAAAATGAAAGCGGCGCTGGATGCGCGCGCTGATCCTGCGCTCGTCATTATCGGCCGGACCGGTGCGGCATCGATTTCGGGGCTCGATGATGCCATCGCGCGGGCCCAGGCCTATGAGGCAAGCGGCGTCGATGCGCTGTTCTTCACCGGCCTCAAGCGCATGGCGGAGCTGGAGGCCATCGCTGCGGCGACCAGACTGCCGATCGTGCTCGGTGGTGCGCCGGGGGCTATGTCCGATCCCATCGCTCTTGCCGAACTCAGGGTAAGAGTAGCGCTGCAGGGTCACGCGCCGTTCGCTGCCGCCACCCAGGCAGTTTATGAGACGCTCAAAGCATTGCGTGAGGGACTGCCGCCCGTTGCCTTGAAAGGCCTGGCGTCATCCGAATTGACCAGTCGCCTTACGCGCGAGGCCGAGGTCAAGCTGCGCACCGCGGAATTTTTGGGGCTGCAGCGATAGATGAGCGCCGCGATCCGGCAGGTGAAGATCTGGGGGAGGGTGCAGGGCGTCGGCTACCGCGCCTGGGTCGAGAACCGGGCGCGCTCGCACGGACTTGAAGGTTGGGTCCGTAACCGCCGGGATGGCAGCGTCGAGGCGTTGTTCGCGGGCCCACCGGAGGTGGTGGCCGATCTGATCGCGCGGTGCCGGCGCGGCCCTTCCACCGCGAGAGTTGATGATGTCGTGGAGGAGTCCGCTGTTGCCGATACCTTAAATCTGCGGCGGCCGGGCGAGCGGTTTTCGGTACTGCCGACGGAGTGAAAGCAGGCTGCCCGCAGACACAATGAGGGCCCGCTGTTCACTGATCAGGTCGTCTTCTCCTGCAGGGGCGGACCGACCGCGCCGAACACCGCGGAGAAGTGTTGTCGGAGCGCGATGTCGACAGCTGCCATGGTCGCGGGTTGGCCGAGATCGGCCAGGCTGGTCACCCCGTAGCGCAGGTCCGTGACACCGCAGGGCACGATCCCATTGAAATGGGTCAGATCGGGCGCCACGTTGATGGCGAAGCCGTGGTACGAGACCCAGCGCCGCAGGCGCACGCCGATCGCGGCGATCTTGTCCTCAAAGCCCCGGCCCTTGTCGGGCCGGCTGACCCACACGCCGACGCGATCCTCGCGGCGCTCGCCGCGTACGTCGAAAGCTGTGAGCGTGCGGATGATCCATTGCTCAAGGGCCGCCACATAGGCTCGCACATCGGGCCGTCGCCGCTTGAGGTCGAGCATCACATAGGCGACGCGCTGACCGGGGCCGTGATAGGTGATCTGTCCGCCACGCCCGGCTGCAAATATCGGAAATCGGGGGCCGAGCAGGTCAGAGGCCTTGCCGCCTGTGCCGGATGTGTAGAGCGGGGGGTGTTCCAGAAGCCACACCAGTTCTGGCGCCTGTCGAGCGGCGATGTCGGCAACCCGCGCCTCCATTGCCGCCACGGCTTCGAGATAGGGCACTGGCGCTTCGGATATCCGCCATTCCGGCGCATCGCCGCCATCCGGCCGCGCAAGCGGCGTCAAATCGAGGCTTTGGCGATCGTTAACCATCGGCTAACCATAACGTGTTGATGATCTCCCGCCATCCGCAATTTTGCATCCGGCAGTACGGTCGATCTCCTGTGCCAACCCTTGATAAAGTCAGTGTCGATCTCATGGTGGTGCTCGGCACCACCACCATGCCGGTCCACCAGGTGATGCGGCTGAGCCGCGGCGCCATCATCGAACTGGATGCTACCGAAGCGGACGAGGTCAAGATCCTCGCCAATAACCTGCCGATCGCCAGCGGGGTGGTGCTGGTCGATCGCAACCGTATCGCGGTCGAAGTCAAGCAGATGCTGCCCAGGCTGCCCGGCAGCCGTTGAGCGGGCGATTCGCGTCGCAGCCCTTGTCCCCCCATCCCCGATTTGTTACATCGGCGCCGTTGACGATCTGGCGCGGTTCCGCGTCGATCTCTTCAAGCGCTCGTGGCGGAATTGGTAGACGCGCTGCCTTGAGGTGGCAGTGAGTAACATCGTGGGGGTTCGAGTCCCTCCGAGCGCACCATGATCGTGCAGTGGCGTAGTGGCGGCCAACCGCGAGTCAGAGGTGCGATATTGGCGGCGCCGCAGCTGTAGCAATCCGAAACGGCGCATCCATTGCCGTGCTATGACAACATTGACGCACATCGAAGGGATACGGCTGGCAGGCTTGGCGATGGCACTTCAGGCAAGCGCGCGGCCCAACTTACCGACGCGCCGGCTGCCGATCGATAGGAATACCCCCGCATGATCATCCTGAGCTACGTCTATCGGTTTGCCTCCAACTTCGTGCTACTGGCGCTGGTCTACCTCAGCTTGAATTTCCTCGAAAAATACCAGAACCGCGCGATCGTAGCCATCCTTGTGCTGGTCTATGCGGCCATGCGGGCGGTATCGGCGCTGCGGTCGTTTTATTTCTTTCAGCGCATCGAACGGCTCGAGGGCGAGACCCGGCGTCTTGCGGGCCTCGCGGCGGAAGGGCCTTCCGCATCCGCCGCGCGCCGGCAGATCGTCACCGATGTCAGTACGCTGCGCCACGCCGGCGAAATGAAGTCCTATATCGACCTGTTGTTTCTCAGCCTGGTCGTGGCACTATGCGTCTCAAAGATCGTGACGGATTGAATCGCTAAACGCTCGCGCCTCTGACCTGAACCATGTGCTTCAGGGCGTGCCGGCTGTGATGCGAAGCAAGCCTGCCACCGTGCCCGGCCAGGTGTTGCCGGCCGGAACGTCGAGCTTGCCTGGCGTGCCTTCGAGAGATTGTACGCCGCGACGCGCTGGAGTCGGCGGCAACAGGCTTTGCGGCGCGGTCTGGTTCAAGTTCGGCCTCGGTCTTCT
>Ga0326727_10013123_pt1 | contig 18559 bp, 17 predicted proteins | sample MB2enrmetagenome_FD_207643 | JGI IMG/M metagenome (GOLD analysis project Ga0326727, IMG submission 207643) | Lab enriched peat soil microbial communities from McLean, Ithaca, NY, United States - MB29MY | ecosystem: Environmental > Terrestrial > Soil > Wetlands > Peat | place: USA: New York...
AGTCCCGCCGTACTGGGTTGCCCTTTCCTTCAGGCGGGGGAAGCTGCGGTAGACGCGCTCGAGGGTTTGGGAAATCTCCGATTGGTCGTTGCGGGTATAGGCGCCCATGATGAGGTTTTCGCGTACGGAGAGCGGCGCGAAGATCTTCCGACCTTCCGGCACGTGGCTGATCCCCATCTGAACGATCTTCTCCGCGGCCACAGTCGAGATGTCCTGCCCCTTGAAGTGGATAGAGCCCGTGCGGGAGCGCAGGAGACCAGAGACGGTCCGAAGAGTGGTCGACTTGCCGGCGCCGTTTGCCCCGATCAGGGTGACGATCTCGCCCTCGTCCACATTAAAGGTTATCCCTTGGAGAGCGTGGATTGCGCCGTAATAGACGTTGAGATTTTCAACCTGCAGCACTTGTGGCGACTCCTTTGCCCAGATACGCCTCGATAACGGTCTGGTTGCCCGCGATTTCCTTCGGGGTCCCTCGAGCGATGACCTCCCCGAAGTCCATCACCGTGATTCTTTCGCAGATCCCCATGACAACGCGCATCTGGTGCTCGATGAGCAGTATGGTCAGCTTGAAACGGTCCCGGATGAAATGGATCAGATCCATCAACTCGATGATCTCCCGCGGGTTCATTCCGGCCGCCGGCTCATCGAGAAGCAGGACCTTCGGATTGCACGCAAGGGCGCGTGCAATCTCCACACGGCGCTGCTCTCCGTACGGAAGGTTCTTTGCTATCTCCTCCGCTATACCGTCCAGCTTGAAAATAGAGAGGAAATCGATGGCCTGGTCGGTAAGGTCTTTCTCTTTGTCGAGGAACTTCTTGGTCCGTAGGAAGGTGTCTGTGAGGCCGTATTCGACGTGGGAGTGATATGCGATCCGAACGTTGTCCAGGACGGAAAGGCTTGAGAAAAGACGGATGTTCTGGAACGTCCTTGCAACGCCAAGGCGGGTTACCTCGTGGGCTTCGAGGCCATCGATCCGTTCGCCGTCCAGCGTAATGTTTCCCGCGGAGAGAGGGATCAGACCGGTGATCAAATTGAATACGGTGGTCTTGCCTGCGCCGTTGGGCCCGATCAGGCCCCATAGCGCGCCCTGGGGAAGGGACAAAGAAAAGGCTTTCACCGCACAGAGACCGCCAAAGTATTTGGTGATCTCACCGATTTCCAGGAGAGCGCCCGGTGCATTCGAATCCGCCATGTCAGGACAACTCCTTCTGCTGTGCCGGTGCATCACCGGCCGTTGTTTCGCCTTTTGTCTGGGAACGACGCACCACTCGGTCAGCTTTCAAGAAACCCCACTCGACGGACCCCAGGAGCCCCTGCGGACGTATCAGCATGAGAAGGAGCAAAGTTATGGGATACAACACGAAGCGCCAAGTCGGAGCCTCCGTTCCCATCTGCCCCAGGAGGACGCGGAGGAACCCCTCCAGGAAGAAGATCCATGCGAAGGCCGCGGCAAGTGTACCCGTCATGCTGCCCAGGCCGCCAAAAACCACGATGATGAGGGGGTTGAATCCCGCGATAAAGCTGAACGTGTTGGGACTGAGGAACCCGATATAATGAGCGTAGACACCGCCACCGATTCCTGCCACGAAGCTTCCCAGCACAAACGCCAGCAGCTTCGAGCCCGCGACATTGACCCCCATCGCTTTTGCCGCCGTTTCATCCTCCCGCACCGACATCGTGGCGCGCCCCGTGCTGGAGCGCACGAAGTTTCGGACGAGGACGACGACAAGCATAAGGAAGATAAAGGCAGTCACCCAGCTTGTGAGCTTGGGGATTCCGATCATTCCTCTGCCTCCCTTCATTTCAGGGAAGGGGAGGATGGTGTCCGAGTTCACCATGAGGGTCTGGACGACTATGGCAAAGCCCAGGGTAGCAATCCCGAAGTAGTCGCTTCCCAGTGTGAGCACCGGCAGGCCGAAAAGGAAGCTGACCTCGGCGGCGAAAGCCCCGGCAAAGATGACGGCCAGGAAGAAGACGATCTGCGCCACCACGGGCGACGAAAGAGGCCCTGGCGCTGCAGTCGTTCCGAACAAGGGCGCCATGCTAGATGCGAGCGCGCGGCCAGCATACAAAGCCGCCACACCCGCAATAACAACAGCGATCAGGTAGAACGTAAAGGCGGAAAGAACGGGAATTCCACGGCGTAGCCGCAGCAGACGGCCGACGCCTATCCACGCCAATCCCGCGAAAATGACCCCGAGGCCGACCACGAGGAAGCCGCTTGCGTCACCGTTGCTCCACCGGTATGTGATGTCAGCGGCTGCATACGCCCCGATCCCGTAGAACCCCCACTGGGCAAGGCTGAACTGGCCGTTGAATCCGTAGATGAGGTTCAAGCCAAGGCATACCATGGCCATCGTGACGGCCTGATAGAGAAGGTCCTGGTCGAACACCGAGAAGAGCGCAAAGTCGCCAAATTGAGCAAGGAAAGCGAGCTGGATCACGCCGAAGGCGAGCAATACCGTGAGCGCCTTCTGCCAGAGTGCTTTTCGAGCAAGGCCCCAGGTGAGCCCATAGATCCAGGCGATGAGGACGGCCATTTTTACGATGGTTATGAAGAGATAGCTCAGTTCCATCCCGTCCCCCTCTACGCTTTCTCGCCCGCCGGCTCCCCGAAAATGCCCGTGGGGCGGACGAGGAAGACGATGATCAGAATCGTGAACGACACTGCGTCACGCATGGGCGTCGAGATATAGCTCATCGTAAGGGATTCGGCCTGTCCCATGATGAGGGCTCCGACGAAGGCGCCGGGGATATTGCCGATGCCGCCGAGGACTGCTGCGACGAAGGCCTTGAGGCCCGGCAGGATTCCAAGCTGGGTCCAGATGGATTCGTAGGCAATAGCGTACAGGACGCCTCCCATGCCGGCGAACGCCGCGCCGATGGCGAAAGTGAATGAGATCACCCTATCGACATTTATTCCCATAAGCCTCGCGGTAGGTTTGTCGAAAGAGGTGGCTCTCATTGCGATCCCGATCTTCGTTCTCCTAATGAGGAACTGCAGGAAAAGCTGGACCAGCACCGAGGCCGCCAGGATGATCAGGAAGATGTTGGAGAAGGAGATTGTGTTGTCAGGAGATGCCTGCCCCGACTGGATACGATGTATGCCATCCTTGATGTACCACGCGCTAATGTCGAAAGGGGCCTTATAAGGAATGAAGCGTGGAGAGAACACAAACTGAAGCGCACCAAAAAACTCGAGGAAGAAGGAGACACCGATCGCGGTGATCAGCGCTGCAATGCGGGGGGCATCCCGCAAGGGCTTGTACGCCACTCTTTCGATCGTGATGGCAAGCAGGGTGCAGACTACCATCGCAAGGAGAATGACGGTGATGGACCCAATGACTATCGAAAGTCCCGCCGGAACGCCGGGGAAAACCATCTCAGGCCAACGGTGCAAACGAAACTGCGCGACAGCAAAAAAACTTGTGAATGCGCCTACCATGAAGATGTCGCCATGGGCAAAGTTGATCAACTTCACAATGCCGTACACCATCGTGTAGCCGAGGGCGATGAGCGCATAGACGCACCCGAGCTTCAGGCCGTCGAGGACGTTCTGAAGGAACAGAATCGGGCTTCGCACGAAATTGCTCACAAGGATGTAAGCCGCAAGCAGTGCAAGCAGGATGAGAAACCCGTTCCCGACCCAGGCCAGAGGCGCGCGGTTTTTTCGCGGGATGGCGGACGTAGCCGCAGGACGTTCGTTTTTCACAGGCATGTGCGCTCCGCTCTTGGAAAGATTGAAGAAAGCGAGAGGGCAACCCTCGGGTTGCCCTCTCCGAAATGCTTAGATTTCAGGTTATGGAGAGACGAAAGAGTCGAACACCTTCTTCCCGCCCTTCACATGGATGATGACGGCGCCCTTGATGGGGTCGTGCTGGGCATCAAAGGTGATCTTGCCGGATACCGCATTGAAGGTGATCCCTTCCAGGGCCGCCTTCACCTTGTCGGTGTTGTCCGCGCCGGCATTCTGGATTCCCTGCAGCAGCAGGTTGGCAGCGTCATACGCGAGCGTTGCAAGGGCGTCGGGAACGATGGGCTTGCCCGAGGCGTCCTTGTACTTGTCTCCGTAGGCCTTCAGGAAGTTCTGCACCTCAGGCCTGGGGTCCGCGGGGTCATAGTGGTTGGTGTAGTAGCCGCCGTCCGCAGCCTTAACATCCAGGTCCGAAGAATCCCATCCGTCGCCGCCCATGAACGGAGCGGTGATGCCTTTTTCCTTTGCCTGCTTGCTGGCCAGGTTGACGACGTTGTAATAGTCGGGGAGGTACACGAGGTCGGGCTTTGCCGCTTTTACCTTTGCGAGGATGGCAGAGAAGTCGGTGTCCGTGCCTGTGTAATTCTCCTTGCCGACAATCTGTCCGCCGAGCTGAGTGAAGGAGGCTTCAAACGCTTCCGCCAGACCTTTTACGTAATCGTTGCTCTGGTCGGCCATGACAAATGCCTTCTTAGCCTTCAGGTTGTTCACCGCGAACGTTGCGGCGACCTTGCCCTGGAAGGGGTCGATGAAGCACGCGCGGAAGATATAAGCCTTGGTGGCGCCGGTCTTGTCCAACGTAACCGTCGGGTTGGTAGACGTCGGGGAGATCTGGATGACCTTCGCCGCATTGGCAATCTCTGAAATCGGGATAGAAGCCTTGGAGCACACTTCACCAATGATGTAGTGCACTTTGTCCTGGTTGACGACCTTATTGGCTGCATTCACTGCGGGGTCAGGGGTGCACTGGCTGTCCTCGACGATGGGCGTGATTTTCAGGCCGAGAACGCCGCCTTTCGCGTTCCACTCATCGATTGCGAGTAGGGCACCGTCACGCGTGGAAACACCGAATGTGGGGACCGGGCCGGAGAGGGGCGCCAGAACGGCGACCTTCAGGACCTTCGGTGCCTGCTGGCAGCCGACGAACACAACGGCGAGCGCCAGCGCGATGGCAACGAACGATAGAAAACGCTTCATTCTTTCCTCCTTATATGAATTTCTTTAAAAGCGTTCTTGGGTGATAAAGCGGACTGCAAAGACCAAGGCAGTCATGGCCGTTCTTAGGGAAATCTCGTGTTTCGAGTGATACCTCCTTGTTTGAGCGAGCTGTGCCGCGAACTATGCCACAGAGCATTTTGGAAGGAATTGCTCCGAGAGCCGAAATCGTGAAAAATAATACTCCCGCTGGATAAATTGTCAAGCATCGATGCCACTTGCCCCGCACTCATGGAGCTATGCAAGGAGCTTGTTGCGAACTTCAGGCAGCTCGCAATACCAGAGTTCGAGCGCGGAAAGAACCATCGCGATAGCAGTAATAACAACGTACTCGCCGTCGAAGCGCTGGACTCCCCCTGCGTTTTCAGTCGCATGCGGGAGAACCATCATCAACCGGGTTATGATATTGAAGCCCTGGGAAAAGGAGAGCAGATACCAGGGCCATGAGGCTGTGCTTTTGAGGAAGATCAGCTGTACCAAAGCCAGTATCACGAGAAAAGAGAGGAGTATCGGGAGCCACCACTCTTGCGTACGTGGCGAATACGAGGAGGTTGGGAAGATTAGCAGCGGCACGAGTTGGAACCAGAGAATGACGTAGATGGCGATGCGATTGCTGAGAAGTTTTCGAAGCATGAGAGGACAATATCATGGAGAGAGACGACATGTCGAGAGAAAACTTTTACCTTTGCTTCGTCTGTCGCGAACTTTTTGGCAGGGATAGAAGACGCCTTTGCCCTTTTGCTCCCCAGTCCCCTCCTGCTCCGCGCTGTATACGCCGCTATGCTTGCCATTTTGGGCCCCTTTTGCGGGCCCTTCGGGCGCGCTAGAGCCAAGACTGGGAATTGAACCCAGGACCTGCGCATTACGAGTGCGCTGCTCTACCAGCTGAGCTATCTTGGCGTGCCGGGCAGCATACTGAAACGCGTCCGAAATGGCAATGGGTCGGTGCCGGTTTCTCTCGTCAAGGACCGCGATAGCCTTCCGATAATGAGGGGGATGGAGGGGAGAGTGCTCGATCCCCTCATTACGAGTGCTCCAGGAGGTTCAGCGTGGTTCGTGGGCTGTACACGGGCGCAAGCGGGATGGTGGTCCAGATGAACCGCATGGACGAGATTGCCAACAATCTCGCTAATGTGGATCTCAACGGATACAAAAAGGACACCGCCATCGAAAAGGCTTTCCCCGAGATGCTGATGAGGCGGATGAACGACGACGCGGTCTACAAGTTCCCCATGGGCTCCGTGGACTCCGCTCCGATCGTTGGCACCATCGGCACGGGAGTGGAGACCAACGAGGTCTACACCAATTTCGCACAAGGGCCCATGAAGCAGACGGAGAACGATTTCGACATGGCCCTCGAAAGTGAAGGCTTTTTTACGGTCCAGACCCCGCAGGGGGAACGGCTCACCCGAAACGGCGCGTTCCTTCTCAACAATGACGGCTATCTCGTCACTAAGAGCGGGGACTTCGTCCTCGGGGAGAACGGTCCCATCAAGCTGAAAAAGAACAACTTCGTCGTGGACCAGGACGGCACGGTGTGGCAGAACGCCACGTTTGCCGCGGACGACAAGCGCCTGGTCTCCCAGCAGGAGAATCAGTGGGAGAACATCGAGAAGGTGGACCGGCTTCGCCTCGTCGACGTAACGCGAAAGCGCTACCTGCAGAAGCAGGGAGATTCATACTGGAAGACGACGGACGAATCGGGGCCGGATGAGATCATCGGCGCGGACACGAGACCCAAAGTCCGCCAAGGGTTCCTGGAAGGCGCGAACGTAAACGCGGTCACCGAGATGGTAGAGATGATCGAAGTGAACCGCGCGTACGACGCGAACCAACGCACCGTGCAGACGGAAGACTCCATGATCGGCAAGCTTTGGAATGAGGTGGTGAGAGTATGATGCGATCCCTTTGGACGGCAGCCTCGGGAATGACCGGCCAGCAGTTCAACATCGACACGATTTCCAACAACTTGGCCAACGTGAATACCACGGGTTTCAAGATGATGCGGCCTGATTTCGAGGACCTGCTGTACCAGACCGAGCGGCTGGCAGGCACGCCGGCCACCGAGGCGACCGTGGTGCCCACGGGAGTCCAGGTGGGTCATGGAGTCCGCCCCGCTGCAACGCAGAAGATTTTCACGCAGGGCGCGCTGCAGTCCACCGGAAACCCGTCGGACATCGCCATCGAGGGGGACGGGTTCTTCCGCGTCCTGCAGTATGACGGGACCTACGGATACACCCGGGACGGGTCATTCAAAATCGATTCTAACGGCCAGCTGGTGACCTCAGACGGATACAAGCTCCTTCCTGAGGTCGTGCTTCCCGAGGGCTTTCAGAACGACAGCCTGACGATCTCCCAAGATGGAAGGATCACAGTGAAAGTTGCAGGCAGCGACGATCCGGTGGAGGTCGGACAGCTGGAGATCTACCGCTTCGTCAACCCGGCAGGGCTCGAGTCGATCGGGGAGAACCTCATGAAGGTCACCAACGCCTCGGGTGACGCCATTGCCGGCCGGCCCGGCTTCGACGGGATGGGAAAGACGCTGCAGAGATTCCTCGAGATGTCCAACGTTTCGGTTGTCAGGGAAATGGTCAACATGATCGTGGCACAGCGGGCGTACGAGCTCAACAGCAGGGCAATTCAAACTTCGGACTCCATGCTCGCAACCGCTACGTCACTCAAGAGGTAGCGTTGGCACATGAGACAGACGACGGTCTTCCTCGCGCTGGGGTGGCTCCTGATGGTGACGATCCCGGGGGTCTCCGCGCGAGGGGTCACCGTCTACATCCAGCGCGTCGTGGTCGCTGACCCAGGCGACGTAAGGCTCGGGGACCTCATGTACTTCTCGGGTGATGCTCCTCTTGGCGCCCGGGAAACGCTGGCGGAAGATGTCGCGTCCATTTCGCATCATATTCTCTATATACCCTCGCAATCGTACCTGCAGCGCGTGGGGGACGCGTTCGGGCGCGACTCGATCATCGTTGGGTCGCGAAGCCTCGTGATCCCGCGCGGTTTGCTGCCGGACAACGAGATACCGCTCCTGGACAGGCTCGTCGATTTTCTTACCAACACGGGAGTGCTCGGCGGCGACGTGGCCGATGTCGAGGTGAGGTCCATCCAGGTCACGGGGCCGCTTGCGCCGGATATCGCGCCGGCGTTCCAGCTCGTAAGGTCCTCCCTCGGCTCGGTGGAAGCCTCCTTTAGCGCCGCAAGCGACGCAGGGCAAGCAAGCGGCAGGGTCATCCTTGCGCTGAAGGGGGACACACAGTCAACTTCCGCAGAGGTGCGGTCGAACGACACAGTGCGTGTGATTTTTCACAAAGGTCCCATTACGATCGAGATGTCCGGCAGGGCTCTGGCCTCGGCGATAGTGGGCCAGTCCGTGAACGTCCTGGTGACCGGCAGCCAAAAGAGCTTCGCCGGCAGACTCCTCGAAGGCAAGGCGGTGGACGTTGAGCTTCCGTAGCGTATGGGTCGGCTGTGTCTTGATGGCGGCGGCAGTGGCCGCATTAGCCGCGCCGGTGGTCAGGATCAAAGACATCGCCTCCATCCAGGGGGTGCGGGCAAACCAAGTGCTTGGGCTCGGGTTGGTGAGCGGCCTCAACGGGCAAGGGGACTCGTCGAGCGCTCCGCTTCTTCGCTCGACAGTCTCCTCCCTTGTCGCGAGTTTCGGCGTCTCCCTGTCCCCTCAGGACGTTCGCAGCAAGAACGCCGCGGTAGTAATGGTGAGCGCAGAGCTGCCCGCATTCGCCCGCTCGGGAGACCGCATCGACGTCATAGTTTCCAGCATCGGAGATGCGCGCAATCTCGACGGTGGAGTTCTTTTGCAAACGAACCTCCAGGCCGCCAACGGTCAGGTGTATGCGGTTGCCCAAGGTCGCGTCACGACCTCCCCCGATGCCACCGCGGCAAAGACCGTGGGAGCCGTCACGCAAGGGGCGATCGTCGAAAGAGACGTAGTCTCCCAGTACCGGGCGAACAACACAGTGTCCATCATCTTGCGCAATCCTGACTTCGTCACGGCGAACGCTGTCCAGAAAGCCATAAGCGCGGCATTCAGCGGCATCACAGTAGCTAGCAGGGACCCGTCCCTCATCGAGGTACAGATCCCTCAGGCCAGCCAGGCTGACCCCGTAGGCTTCCTTGCGCAGCTGGAGGCGCTGACGGTCACCCCGGATTCCGTGAGCCGCGTTGTGATCGACTCGCAAAGCGGAGTGATCGTCATGGGGGAGAAAGTCAGGATCGGAAAGGTGGCGGTGTCCTACCGCTCCACGCGCGTGACGGTTGGCGCGGCCAACGGCGGCGCGGCGAACACTCCGGACGCTTTCGTGATCGGGGATACTACGACGGTGGATGATTTCGTTTCCGCTCTCAAGAACGTGGGGCTAAAGGCTGATGTGGTCATCGGGATCCTGGAAGCCGTCGACAAAGCGGGCGCGCTTTTCGGCACGCTCGTGGTCAATTAGCGAGGGAAGGAAATGCAACAGGTCAACTTGCCAAACATCCATACCTATCCCCTTGATTCAGCCCGGCCTAAGCGGCAGATGGTCGACAAGCACAGCGAGCTTTACAAGGCTTGCGAGGATTTCGAGTCGCTTTTCATAAAGCAGATGCTTGATGTAATGCGAAAGACAGTGCACAAGGAGGACGACCTTCTGGGCGGAGGCCTTTCACAAGACGTTTTCGAGGGGATGCTGTACGATGAATACGCAAAAAAGATGGCGCAGACGGCAGGGTTCGGTCTGGCGGAAACGATTTATCGGCAAATATCATCAAAATAATACGGACGGGTTGTACTGAAAATCATACAAAAGACTAGTGAGTGGCCCGTCCAATGGTTTCCATAGACTAAATCCTTACTTCACAAAAACTTGCGTATTCGAAAATAAGCAATACCTTGGCACGCTACTTGCTTATTTATGGGTTAGGAGATGCCTATGAGCAAGAAGCGGGAGGTAACATCTTCCTTTGAGGACAACCTCAAGGCATATTTCAGCCAGATCAAGAAGGCCAGGCTCCTGACCTTCGAAGAAGAGCTGGACCTCTCGAGAAGGATACAGAAAGGGGATGAGCAGGCCCGACATATCCTCATCGAGTCAAACCTTCGTCTTGTAGTACGCATCGCTAAGAACTACCTGACCCCGGAGGTATCAATCCTCGACTTGATTCAGGAAGGGAACATCGGCCTCATGCGGGCGGTGTCCAAGTACGATTTCAGGAAGAATGTCAGGTTCAGCACCTACGCCTCGTGGTGGATTAAGCAGTCCATCGTGCGCTCGCTGTCGAACAAGAAGAGGGTGATTCGCCTCCCGCACCGCCAGGAGGAGAAGCTTCGCAAGATCAACAAGGTATACAACAATCTCTCCCAGGTGCTCATGCGAGAGCCGACTCTCGTGGAGATCGCGGAAGAGATAGGTCTTGAGGAAGAGGAGGTGGCGTCCATCATCAACTCCTCTAGCTCTGTGGCCTCCCTGGACTCTTCAGTGTCCGCGGATTCCGGAAGCCTCCATGACATGATTGAGGACGTTTCCTTCAATCCGGACCGCGAACTGATGAGGAAGACACTGCGTGAGGACACGCTGAAATTCCTCGACGGGCTCCAGGAGAAGGAGCGCCGCATTCTCCTCTATAGATTCTCCTTCGTGAGCGGAAGGCGTTATACCCTGAAGACGATAGGCGATGAACTGGGGATATCGCCAGAAACAGTACGACAAATCGAGATTCGGGCGCTTAAGAAACTCAGGAGCTTCTCCGAAGAGCTGAAGGAGTATGTCTACAACTGACGTTCCGAGGTAGCGAGTGCGTCACCGTAAGCAGCGCGCCTCGAAAGATTCCCGGCTCAGAGTCGCGGCCATCATTTTTACCCTCGCCGTGATGGCGGTCCTTGCGGTGCTGGTTGCCTGCCCGCCGCCAGCGCGGAAACTGGCCGGGCCTTCAATCTCGGCCAGCCCGCCGACGGCAAGCGAGAACCCGCCAGGCCCGCCTCCCAAACCTGATAGGGCGCGGAGCGTCAGCGTTGAGTCTGGGGGCACAGAAACCGCGCCGTTGCCCGAGCAGGTCGAGCCGCGGGGAATGCTTGCCGTCATCCTCGATGACGCCGGATACAGCCTCCAGGAGCTTCAGCCCTTTCTGGCGCTCCCCGGTCCGCTTACCGTTGCCGTTCTTCCCAATCTGCCCCACAGCGCAGAGGCCGCTCGACGCGTCCTATCTGCGGGGAAAGACCTGATCCTCCACTGCCCCATGGAAGCTAACGGAGGGGAGGACCCCGGTCCCGGGGCAATTCGAGTGGGAATGTCCGAAGCCGAGATCGACAGGACTCTTGCGGCGGATTTCGCCTCTGTCCCGGGAGCGCGAGGAATGAACAACCACATGGGTTCGCGCGCGACCGCTGATCCTGCTTTGATGGAGGCTGTCCTAGGCTACCTCAAGCGTCAGGGATTATTCTTGGTGGACAGCAGGACGACGGCCCTCACCGTTGCTCCGGCCATCGCCTCGAGGCTCGGCGTTCCCTTTCTCCAAAGAAACCTGTTCATCGACGATGAGCGCGACGAGAAAGCCGTCGCTGACGCCTTCAACGTGGGGATCCGGCAGGCGCGAGTACTGGGCACGGCGGTCGTGATTGGGCATGTACAGAACAAGGTCGTCCTCGATATACTTCGCACGGGGCAGAAAGAGCTGGTGCAAAGCGGAGTCCGCCTGGCCCGCCTGGAGGAAATCATGACCGAGAACCGGGTCTCCCAGAACGATAAGGTCCGCGCGGGAGCACGCTTTTTTTGAGGATCCTTGGCATCGAGAGCTCCTGCGACGAATGTTCCGCCGCGGTTGTCGAAGACGGCCGGCGGATCTTGAGCAATCTCGTCCTGAGCCAGATCGATTTTCACAAGCCGTACTACGGCGTGGTTCCTGAGATAGCGTCGCGCAAGCACGTGGAATGGATCAGTCCCGTTGTGCAGGACGCGTTGTCCACGGCCGGCGTTGCTGCGGCCGACGTCGACGCGGTCGCGGTAACCTACCGCCCGGGGCTCATTGGGTCCCTCCTAGTCGGGCTGTCGTTCGCAAAAGGTCTCGCCTGGTCCCTCGGAAAACCGCTGGTCGGCGTGGATCACATCCTCGCCCACCTGTATGCTCCTCACCTGGAAAGGGAAATTTCCTACCCCTACATTGGTGTCCTGGTATCCGGAGGCCACACCATCGTCGCCAGGGTCGATCATCATGACCGAATGCAAGTCCTCGGCACCACGATCGATGACGCATGCGGCGAGGCGTTCGACAAAGTCGCCAAGCACTATGGCATAGGCTTTCCGGGGGGCGTTGCTATCGACAAGCTGGCTCGGACAGGAGATCCGCGCGCTTTCCGTTTTCCCCATCCCATCCTCAACAAGGGGGAGGCGTATTACGATGTCTCCTACTCAGGTTTGAAGACTGCAGTCATCCATCAGACCGATCAGTTCTGGAACGGGAAGGCGGAGAAGAGCCTGGCCAATATCGTCGCTTCCTTCCAACGTGCCGCTATCGACATACTCGTGGACAGGGCGCTTGCGGCTGCAACAGACACCGGCTTGCGCCGGATTGTCGCTGGCGGGGGCGTGGCGGCCAATAGCTACTTGCGGGAGCGAATGGCAGCCGAAAAGGGCCTCGAGGTCATCTTCCCCAGCCTGGCGTTGTGCACGGACAACGCTGCCATGGTTGCGGGCCTTGGTTACCATCTGCTACTTGATGGAGCTGTCTCGGACTTGTCGCTGAACGCCGAAGCCCGCGTGCCCGTGTTTAAAAGGGCATATCCGTAAAAGCGCAACGCCGTTTTATTTGACAACGCATGCTCCTGCGAGTAGACTTCTTTTTCAGGAGCGGTGCATGTACAACGTTCTGATTCTCTGGGCGCCTGATTCCGCCGAAACCCGCAAGGTGGCGGAGTCTGTGCGCGCAGCATTCAACGATGGAAGATTTAAAACGACGCTAAAAAAGGCCGATGAAAGCTCCATTGTGGACGTGACCGCGACGGATGTCGTCATTTTCGGTCTTCAGAAGGCCGGAGCCGCCGAGGTGCCACCGGAATACTCCGAGCTATTGCGCGTGTTCAAAGGCGTGACCTTGGCGGGCAGGGTTGCCGGTGTATTTTCCGTGGGGACCGAAAAAGCTTCTGCAAAGATCAAAAAGTCGCTCAAGGACACCGAAGTCGCCCTGTTCGGGGAAGATCCGCTTTTCTCCAACGACAAACCCGAAAAGGCTGCAGACGTCGGCGACTGGGCCAGGAAGCTCGTGGGGTTTTTCCAGGAAGTGAGGAGCGCTCGTGAATGAAATTTTGGACGCCGCCATCCGCAAGGTTCCTGATTTCCCGAAACCCGGCGTTCTTTTCTATGACATCACCGGCATACTGGTGGATCCAAAAGCGTTCTCGTACTGCATAGACCGTATGACGGAGCTGTACGAAGGGCTCCCCGTGGACGGCGTTGCGGCCATCGAATCACGCGGCTTTATTTTTGCCGCGCCATATGCCCACAAACACGGGCTTCCGTTGATTTTGCTGCGCAAGAAGGGGAAGCTGCCGGGGGAAACCTACCGAGTGGCTTTCACCCTCGAGTATGGAGAGGATATCCTGGAAGTGCACAAGAGCGACCTCAAACCCGGGCAAAAGCTTCTCCTCGTGGATGACCTGATTGCGACCGGCGGCACCCTTCGGGCGGCAGCCCAGCTCCTATCGCTGGGAGGCGCCAGGGTGACCTCGATCTTCGGCGTGGTCGGTCTGCCGTTCCTGCACTATGAGAAAGCCTTGGGAGATTTCGAGGTCAAGACGCTCATCCAGTACAAGAACGAGCGCCGCTGAAGGTCTGGGAGGCTCAGGACCCAGCCGTTACGTTCGCTCCTAACAGATTCGTGGAAGCAGCAAGCCCCGCGGAAAGTCCACCATTCTTTTCCCGCCAATACTTGTGCGCATGACGACGGCGCCGGGGTTTTGGGAGCTTACCGTGCCCACCAGCGCCGCTTTCTTACCGTGCGCAAACGAGCGGAGCGCACTCAAGGCTTGCTCCGCGGCCTGCTCCGCGACAACCGCCACAAAGACCCCCTCGTTGGCGATTTCAAGCGGGTTCAGCCCCAGGAGGTCTGACACCGCCTTGACGTCCTGGTCCACCGGGAAATTATCCTCGTCGACTTCGATCCCCCAGCGGGCGCCGTGCACGGCCTCGTTGAGGACCGCGGCCACGCCCCCGCGTGTTGCGTCGCGCATGAAGCGCAGCGACTCGCCCAGCGGAAACAGCGAGCTCGTGAGCGGGTAGAGGAAAGCTGCGTCGCTTTTCAGAGTATTGCCGACAGGAAGCGACTCTCGAGCCGCCATGACCGTGATCCCGTGAGCGCCGAGCGGGCCTGACACGATGACGGCGTCTCCAACCCGAACGCGTGCGGGAGAAAGCTGATGCGGGAAAACGCGGGTTCCCACGCCCGCGGTGGTCAGGAACAGTCCGCCCCCTTTCCCCTGCGGCACAACCTTCGTGTCTCCCGTGACGACCCGTGTCTGCGCCTCCATCGCGGCTGCCGCGGCCGAAGCGAGCGCCCTCTCGAGTTGCACAATAGGGAACCCTTCCTCGACGACGACTGCCAGGGAAAGAGAGAGGGGCCGTGCGCCGCATACGGCAAGGTCGTTGCACGTGCCGAAGACGCACAACTTCCCGATATCGCCCCCAGGGAAGAACGGGGGGTCGACAACGTATCCATCCGTGGTCAGAAGAAGCTCTGAACCGGGGGATAGGGGACTTGCGTCCGAAAGCTCAGGGTAGGCGTCGGAAGCAAATGCGGGGTAAATGACCGACTCAACAAGGTCTCGGGAAAGTGCGCCGCCGCTGCCGTGTTCCAGCCGGATGAGGCCGTCAAGGTTCACGTGCGCGTACCGTAGCGAAAGTAAGCGGCGCAGGTGCCCTCGGAGGAGACCATGCACGGCCCTATTGGGTCATCCGGCGTGCAGCGCCGGCCGAATAGGGCGCACTGGATTGGCTGGGCTTTGCCGGCAATGACGCGCGAACAAATGCATCCGGGGGCCTCGGCATCCCGCGCCGGGGGGAGCCCGAAAGTTTTTTCAGCGTCCATGGTAGCCAGCTCCGGGCGGAGCCCGAGTCCGCCGCCGGGGATCACCCCCAGGCCGCGCCAGACGTCGTTTCTTGGCTCCAGATTCTTTTCCATAAGAGCGAGCGCCCGGGGATTTCCTTCGGGCTTCACCGCCCGCGGATACGCGTTCTCCACGCGCCGTTCTCCTTTCTCGATTTGGCGCACAAGCAGGAGTATGCCCATAAGCATGTCGAGCGACTCGAATCCAGTGATTACCCCCGGTCTCCCCTCGGGGCCCGTCAGGAATGAGTAAGCCTTTTCGCCGATGATGACCGACACGTGCCCCGGCAGGATGAAACCGTCAATGCCATGGTCAGGGCTAGAGAGAAGAAAACGGAGCGCTGGCGTGACTATCTTGAACGCGGTGTATAGGAGGAGGTTCTTCACGCCGGCTTCCCGCGCTTGCAGGAGCGCGGAAACGATCGTGGGGATTGTCGTTTCGAATCCCACGGCCAGAAATACCACGGGCAGCGACGACCCGCGAGCGAACTCAGTGAGCTCCGTAGGAGAGTAGACAACCTTCACGAGGCCCCGGCCCGAGAGGGTACTCAGCGCCCGCCCGCCCGCGCCGGGCACCTTCAGCATGTCCCCGAAGGTGGCGATCACCGCCTTTCCCGACTCGGCAAGTGAAAGGGAATTGTCTACATATCCCGCTGGGGTCACGCACACGGGACAACCGGGACCAGAAACGAGCGATATTTCCTTCGGCAAGAGCGAATGTATTCCCTTGCGGCGCAGCTCGACGGTATGCGTACCGCATACTTCCATGAGCGAAAGCGGGCGGCCGATCCGTGCAGTGCTCTTTGCTATTTCCGAAGCAAGCTCACCGGCCAGCTGCCGTTCATCACCCATCCCTCAAGCCTCTCCACTCAACTCCGCCATCCTGCGAAAAAGCTCCAACCGTTCCTCGGCTTCGGCAAGGGACAATATGTCGATGGCAAACCCAGCGTGGACGATAACATGATCCCCCGGCTGGGGGTCTTCCAGGAGTGATACGTCGACCTGTACGGTGACTGTTCCCTGCGAAACGACCGCTTTCTTTCCCTCCAGGATTCTTTCAATCTTCATGGGTGTCGCGAGACACATATGCCACCTCTCATCCGTCTTTGTACCAGACCTGTCCGACCGAGATCCCTCCGTCCCCGGGAGGTACTTTCGCATTCAGGAAAACCTCAAAACCGGATTGTATCAAGAGGGGGATAAGAAGCTCGCGAAGAAGCAAGTTCTGAAAAACCCCTCCTGAGAGCGCGATGCGTCGGAGCCCCGTGACTTCGGCCATCCGCCGCGCGCCCTCGACGGATGCCGCCGCGATGTACTTATGGAAAAGCAAAGCTAGCTCTCCGACGGACCGGTCGCGTCGGTGCCTCAGGAGGTATGTAAGGAGTGGCCGGGAGTCCACCACGAAACGCCGTTCCTCATCTGGGGAAGGGAGAAAGGGAAGGAGCTCCTCGAAGCCCGGCCCGCCGCGCGGATCCGGCATTGAGAGGGAAGCTCGCGCTGCAACACCTTCCAGCTTGATTGGGCCTTCTCCTTCGTAGCTGACGGTTTCGACGAGACCCAGAATCGCCGCGGCCGCATCGAAAACCCGTCCCAGGGAGGTGGAAATGGGGCAGTTGATCCTTTTTTCGAGCATGGCCAGAAGTACTTTCCCTTGCGTGTCTGACATGTCGGGGATATCCGGCGCGCCGGAAGGCCCCAGGATTGCGAGCGCAATTCGCGCGGGGTGCAGCACGGCAGCCTCCCCGCCAGGAAGTGCGAACGGGGCAAAACTGCCCAGCCTCGTGAAGCCGTTCCGGGTGGCGTGGAGGAACTCGCCTCCCCAGATCGTTTCATCGGTGCCGAAGCCGGTGCCGTCGAATGACAGGGCCAGCGTCTCCTCAAGGCCGTGCTCGGCCATAACGGAGAGCGCGTGCGCAAAGTGATGCTGGATTGCAACTCCGCGTATCCGCGCTCCCCCAGCCAGTTTGGCAGCGCGTGGACCGACGGCCCAAGCGCTTGAATGGTACAACGGATGCGCGTCCCGTACGATGAGATCAGGAACCACTCCGTACAAGGAAAGCGTCTGCTCGATTGTCGCTTCGAACTGCGCCAGGGTTTCGGGGTCGTCGAGGTCCCCGTTGTACGGGCAAAGGTGGACGTCCCGGCCTCTTGCAAGTGCGGGAGCGCTCTTCAGGTCTCCGCCAAGACCGAGAACGATCCCTTCCACCTCGGAGGAAAGCTTTATCAGCCGCGGCACATAGCCGCGCGACCTGCGCATGAGAAAAGTTCCGGAAGACCTGCCGGATCGTGCCACAGAGTCGTCTGTTCGAAAGAGTATCCGCCGGTCATGGAACAGGAACAGATCCGCCACTCCAGCGAGCTTTCGCCTGGCCTCCTGCGGGTCTGTGATGATAGGCTCGCTTGACCTGTTGCCGGAAGTCATGACGAGGTGCCGGTAAGGGGGTAGATGCGATGGATTGAGGAAGAGGAGCGCATGCAGCGGCGTGTAGGGAAGCATGATGCCGAGGGTCTCCGTATCTGAGACGTTCCGGAGCCAATCCGGCGCACCAGGCTGGCGGGGAGCGATAACGATGGGGCTCTCCGCGCTGCGTAGGAGCTCCCAGTCCCCGGCTTCCAGGACGCAAAGCGCTTCGGCCTCTTCCAGATCGCGCGCCATCAGCGCGAAGGGTTTTCGCTCGCGCTCTTTTGCGCGACGCAGTTTGTCCATCGCGGCGGCTGAGGAGGGGTCAGCTGCCAAGTGGAATCCCCCGATTCCCTGGAGGGCTACAATTCTTCCTTGCCCAAGCGCGTTGATGGCGCGCTCAATGGGATCCCCATCGAGTAGGGCGCCGGTTGCGTCCGCGCACGAGAGCCGCGGGCCGCACGCGGGGCAGGAGTTCGTCTGGGAGTGGAAACGCCGGTCCTGCGGATCCGAGTACTCTCGCGCGCATTCCGGGCATTGCGCAAACGGGTGCATGGAGGTGTTTTCCCTGTCGAACGGAGTCGTTTCGACGATCGAGTAGCGCGGGCCGCACTGCGTGCACGTGATGAAAGGGTAAAGGTAGCGCCGGTTGTCGGGATCCAGCATTTCACCCGCGCAATCCGCGCATAGGGGAAGGTCTGGAGGAATAGGGGGAAAGGCGTAGCGGTCCGCTTCGCTTTCGCGGATGATGAATCCGCTTCCCCGCGTTTTGAGTGCCATCTCGGATTCCCTAACCTGCTCGAGCCTTGCGGCCCCGGGAAGCGTGTCTCGAAGCTGCCTCAGAAAGGAACCCACTTCTTGCTCCCCGCCCTGAACCTCGGCTATCACCTCCGAGCGGCGGTTCTGCACAAAGCCACTCAACCCGAGGCGTGTGGCAACACGAAACACCGTGGGACGGAAGCCCACGCCCTGGACCGTGCCTTGAAAGACGAATCTCCTGCGCAGCACGCAAAAAGGATAACGGGAACCCATCGCATTGACCACTGCCGCTTCGCCGTGTACTGTGTCCTTCTGGGAGGCGCTCATGGGGA
>Ga0326727_10013126_pt1 | contig 18556 bp, 19 predicted proteins | sample MB2enrmetagenome_FD_207643 | JGI IMG/M metagenome (GOLD analysis project Ga0326727, IMG submission 207643) | Lab enriched peat soil microbial communities from McLean, Ithaca, NY, United States - MB29MY | ecosystem: Environmental > Terrestrial > Soil > Wetlands > Peat | place: USA: New York...
CCATTTTGCGGCCACCGGCGAATTGTTGAACCCATTGAGCCTCGTCCACGGAGCCGATTCTATATTGGGATGGTGTGCGGCTTCAAGATTGACAGGTTGGCCCCCGGTATGACGGCGATTATTTATGAGCGGTTGATCCGGCTTTCGGCTTTTCTGGACGGACAGACGGAGTTCGGGAGCGGCGGGATGATGAGGCAGAGCCGGGTTCTTGCATCGCTGGCCCGGACCAATGATCCGGCGATGAAGGCGGCATCGGAGCAAGCGGCGGCGCGGATCAGGCAGCGGCTGGGTTCGGCGGCGGACCGTTCGTATGGCGCGAACCAAAACCGGATTGCGCGGTACCAGGCGCGGCTGGGGCTGCGGTTGGATTGACGGCGCTGAACCGGGCGACGACCCGCCGGAGAATCTCTTCAAGCTCGGCTCCCGCGTTCGGGTGCGCCTTTCCGACTTCAACCCACTCGGCCCTGGTGAGTTTCTTGCGCGGGGATCGCTTGCGGCTCATGTGGGGCAATGTCTCACGGGCGTTGACAGCCGCCAAGTTTCTTGAACGGGCAAAACGCCCACAACCCAAAAGGAAATTGCAACCATGTCATTTATCTCAAACCTCGAACAATCCGCCGTTCATCTCGGAGAATTTCTCTCCGGAGAGTTCGGCCAGCTCGTCAAGGAGCTCGAACCCATCGCCAAGTCGGCGGCCACCGGCGTCCTGGCGCAACTGCTTCCCGACGCCGTCAAGATCGTCACTGACATCGCATCCGGCCAGCTCGATTCCTCCGCGAAGAAAGAGGCGGCTGTGGCTGCGCTTGGCGCCAAGGCTGAGTCTCTTGGGCTCGCTGCTGGTGGCAGCGTGCTCAGCGCAGCCGTCGAACTCGGCCTCCAAGTCGCCGCCGCGCAGTCCCCTGCCGTCGCAGCCACCCTCAGCCAACCCGCAGCATCAGGTGCTGCTTCCGCCGCAGCCGGTTCTTCCGCTCCTGCCGGCGCCGCGAGCTAATTATCAAGCGTTGCTTCCGTGGGTTCCGCTGCATCCGAGCATCACGCAGGATGCGGTGAGAATCCACGGGGTAACGCACTCGGTCACCACGTTCTGGCTTAAATCGGACACTATTTTATGGTAGAAAAACTCATTTTTAAGTGGTTCGGCGGAACGATCCGCGCCCGGCTCTCGGGCTATCTCGTCGGCGGCGTTCTGTGGTTTGTCGCGCACGTCGCGACGTGGCTGAGTCCCCAGATTGCGGCCATGATCGACCCGAACGCCCTCGCGGCAATCCTTTGGGCCGCGTTGTTGCTGGAGATCAAGGTCGTCGCCAATAAAACCCACAACCAAATCGTCGAGGATTTGCAGGCCGCGCTCGATGGCGTCCAGGCTCCGACGATCCCCGTGAAGCGGGCTGAGGCGCTCCGGTAATGGCCTCGTCCGATTGGCAGGAAATTTATCGCAGCTACTCGGATGCCGAGCTGGCCACCGAGCGCGGCCGTCTCAAGAAACTGCTTGAAGACAAACAGGGGCTCGCCAGCCAGGGGATCGGCTCGCGGAGCTGGGCGAATGATTTGCAGGAGCTGCGCCAGCAATTCAATTCCTGCGTCCGGGTGATCAATGAGCGGGCGAACATGAACCGGATTCCCGCTACCGGCATCACGGATTTTTCGAGAATCACGGTGACATGACCGGCTTGAAGCTGGCACGAAAATAATGAGCGCCGTCGTAAAAAGTGATGCCAAGCGGCTGCAAAAGCAGCGGCAGCCGACCCGCGCGGATCGCCAGCGCGCCAGCAACGACCGGTATGCGCGGGGCGAGATCAGCCGGGATCAATGGTCGCGCGAGTTTGATGAATTAAGCCGCCCCCTTGCTCATGGCTAAGGAAAAACCCACTTTTCTCCAGCGCGCGGAACAGGCGCTCGACCGTGCGATCATGGTGGTGAGTCCGCAGGCCGGATTCCGGAGGCTCGAAGCCCGCGCGGCATTGACTTACTTCGGTTACGACGCGGCAAACCCCGGGGCTTTGCGCGGGCCGTCGGGCGGTCTGTATAAGAACGCGGCAGCCGAGTCGCCGAAGATGCAGCTCGACACCGTGAAGGTGATGTGGGACGCCCGGGACGCCTCGCGCAACAACACGCTCCTGGGCGGCGTACTGCGGCGCACGGTGCGCTATTGCGTGCCGAAGATTTCGTACCAATCGCGCACCGGCGACCGGAAAACAGACCAGGTTTACGAGGATTTTTTCCACGATTGGTGCACCCGGTGCGACATCACGGGGCGGCACACCCTGCGAAAGCTGGCCCGGATGAGCCTTTATTCGATGATGCGGGACGGCGATTTCGGGTTTGTGAAATGCCGGGTGGGGAAGGAGCTGCGCCTGCAATCGATCGAAGCGGACCGGATCGGCAATGTGCTTGAGGCCGGCGCCACGCTGATGAACGAGCATTACATCCGGGGCATCACCATCGACGACTCGGGCGTGCCGCAGAGTTACCGGATCTACCGCCGGAACCGCATCGGCATCCAGTACATCTTCGACCGCGAGGTGCCGGCCTCGCAGTTCATCCACCTGGCGGACCCCGACGAGACGGACAAATACCGGCCCGTGAGCTGGCTGCAACCCGCGCTGGCCGACGCCCGCGACCTGAACGAGATTTGGGGATTCGTCAAGCAGCGATGCAAGTTCAGCAGCATGTGGAGCGGGTTTTTGACGAGCAAAGACCCGTACCAAAAAACGAGCACCGGCACGGTTAATTGGGATAACCCCGAGGACAAGGCGGCGGGACAGCCGGCGTCGATGAACGCCGCCCCGGGCAAGGTGATCGACCTCACCCGGGCCAACATGGACATCCAGTTCCCGCCCGCGATGAACGAGCCGGCTGGCGCGTTCATGAACCTGTTCGAGACGGGGATTCGAAAAATCGCGGTGGCGCTCGATCTTCCTTACGGGTTTGTGTGGGACATGGCCGTGTTCGGCGGAGTTACGGCGCGGATCGAGACCATGAGCGCCGACCGGCTCTTTGGCGACAAGCGGCAACTGCTCACCGACCTTGTGCTGAACCAGGTCAAGAACGACGTGCTCGCGCTGGGCATTTCGTACCGGGAGATCCCACCCCACCCGAATTTCCGCAGCGGCAAATTTCTGTTCGGCGCCCGGCTCACGGCCGATGTCGGGCACGAGACCGCGGCGCTGGTCCAGGCCATCGACACCGGGTTCACCACAAAGACCCGCGTCATGGAGGAATGGTACGACGAGGACTTTGATGAAGTTACGGAAACGCAGGCGAGCGAGACCCAGCACCGGCAGGAAGTCGCCGCCGCGACCGGAGTGCCCATCGAGCTGCTCGACAAGAGCCAGCCGAACGCCACGCAGCTCCTCGCGGCGATCAACACGCCGCCCGCGCCTCCTCCCCAGCCGCCTCCGGGCATGGTGGGCGAGCAAGGCGACAAGGGAGTTCAGCCGCTGCTCGACATTCTCGGCCAGGTCGGCAAGGGCGAGCTCGACCGGGAGAGCGCGATCTACACGATCATGGAGCTGTACGGCAAGAGCTACGCGGACGTGGAACCGATGGTGCCCGAACCGAAATCGCTTCCCGCGCTCAAGGACGCCGGATCGGCGGCGGATAGCCGGAGGGGTTTTGGGCGGATGTCGCGCAAGGTGGCAATCAGGGGGGATGTCGAATGAAAACGGTGATTCGCGGAAAATCGTTTCTTTTTGGGATTGTGAATCCGCCGCCCGTGCTCCCCGGATTCAAGATCGTCGCGTCGGCCAAGGAATTTCTTCAGGCAGTCCAGGGAAACCACAGATTCTTTGTTGAAAAACGCGGAAACGGTTTCCGGCTCTGGCCGATAAAAGATAATCCGCGCAGGCATGTCCGCAACGATTGCGTCCTCTTCGTTCCCGCGCCAGTCGATGGATCGACGCCGTGAAAGCGCGCGTTATCAAGGTGCCGCTCAAGCAACTGATCGGCGCGGTCGAGTCGGACCCGAGTCCGCTGGAGACGCATCCCACCGAAGGCCAGAAGCGATCCGGTAAATACCGCAAGGGGCACGTCAAGATTTCCGGTCTCTCCATCAGTGTCGAGAACCGGGCCGGCAGTACGCGGAACGGACGGGCGCGCAACGGCAGGCCATGGGCGGTAACGATGGCGTCGCATTATGGGTACATCAAGGGAACCGTCGGCGCGGACGGCGACCACGTCGATGTGATCATCAAGCCGTGGACGCCGGCGAACTGGCAGGGCACGGTCTTTATCGTCAACCAGGTGAATCCCGGCAATCGGCGCTTTGACGAGCACAAGGCGGTGCTGGGCGCGTCCAGCGAAGCGGAGGCCCGTGCGATTTACGCGGCGGGATACCACGCCGACTGGAAGGGGCTTGGCGACATCCAGGCCATGCCGTTCGCGGAGTTCAAGCGATGGGCGTTCAGCCGCCGGGCCAGGAAACGCCTTGAATTGGCGGCAATTCCAAACCGCCGCCGATCCATCGGCCGCATTGACAGGATTATCGAGCTTATGGCTAACAGCAACGGAAGCAGAGAATTCGCCCCGGATCACCAGAATAAACCGAAATTTCGCAAGAGCTGGCCGAAGCTGGCCGAAGTGCGCTACCGCAAGGACATCCACGAACAGGACGTGGACCGGGGCGCAACCAATTACCTCAAGGCGGCAGGGGCCGGCGCGCTGGCCGGGATCGCCGCCCGGGGCGCGCTCCCTCGCGGGAAGCGGGCTTTGGCGGGCGCGGCGGCGGGACTGGGCGCCGAAGGGCTTATCCGCGAGATCGGCGGCCGTCACCGCGATTATTACGGCGACCGGACGCTCACGGCGAAACGCTCGGAACTGCTCCCGGCGGCAGCCGGGATCGCCGCCGCCGGGGTGCTTGGGCTGCGCCGGTTGAAGCGGCTGGAGGCGCGCCCCGGGCGCCTGGTCCAACTGGCCCGGGATGAACAGGGCGATTTGTCGCGGCAGCGCCGGAAGCTGGCTTATTACGGCACGATCGCGGCGCTCGGCCTGGGCGGCGCCGGGCTGCTCCTTCACAAGAGCGGGAAGCTGGCGGCGGCGGAAGCCGCGGCGAAAGCGGCGCTTCCGGCCCCGAAGATTCCCGTTGGACGCGGCACCGTGGAGCGCACGGCGAAGGCGAACGCATTGCGGGCGAGCCGGGGTTACATCCATCTTCCCCCGACGGCGGCGGCGGTTCCGGACACGCGGCTCGCGAAGGTGAACCGGAAACGGTTCGACAAGATGCCGCCGGAGAGGCAGGCGCTTGCCGGGAGGCTTGAGTCGCAGGCCCGGGACGCGGAAAATTTCTCACCGGAAGAGCGGCGGAAATTCCGACTCGGTTTCGGGAAGGTGCGGACGCAGGAGCGGTTCGCGCGGCGGCTCGGCAGAATGATTTACTTCGGGCTCACCCACCCGCCAACTGCCGCTAATCCCCTCCTCCTCTTCGGGGGGGTCGGCCAGATGCGCGACGACAACAACCGGTTTGTGGATCCGCTCGGGGTCGCGGCGGGGATGAAAACGGCTTACACGCGGCGGCGGGATGGCAGCTATGAATCGGTGAATGTACCGATCACGCACGGCCAGGTGCTGCGGAGCGCGTATCAGCGCGGGCACACCGTCAAGACATGGGGAAGCCGCGTCGGCGGCCTTGTGCGCGATGTCGGCGACGTCGTGACCGGAAAGGCGCGGCGCCAGGATGAGATGGGGCACCCGCAACGGCGGGAATGGGAAAAGTCTTGGTTTAAGAAGGCGTCGGGCGCGGCCGTGGCGGGCGCCGGGGTGCTGGCGGGCGCGGCGGTACTGCGCCATAACCCGAAAGCCCGGAGCTGGGTTGCCAGCCGGGCGGCAGGCACGAAAAAATTCGTGAACTCGAAGCTGCCCGATTTCTTCCCGACCCGCCAGTTCTCGGAAGAGGACGCGCCGTTTCTGCGCAGCGTGATTCGCCTGGATATTCCGGAGATGCCCCTTGCGATCGTGCAGTCGCGGGCGCGGCGGCTTCTTGGCAATAATTTTGTGCGTTCGGCGGCGGTCGGCGGGGCGGCGCTGGGCGGGGCCGGAGCGCTCTCGGCGGGTTTGATGCCGGATAATCCGAACAAGCCGCGGGTTCAAAGCGCGGCGGAAGGCGCGGTGAAGGACGGCATCTTCGGCGCGGCGCTGTACGGGGCGACGGAGCCGCTCTTCAAGAAGGCGCTCCGGACACCGGTGCTTGCAAGCCGGAGGTTGCCGCGGCGGTTGGTCCAATTCGATTCGCCGCCGGAGGACCACTCCAGGCTCCGGCGCATCGCGGGCACCGCGCTGGCCGGCGCCGGCGTGGCGACCTTGCCCGCCGCGCTGCCCGTATTGCGGATTCAAGGCCGCAGGCTGCTTTCGAAGGCGCCCAAGACGATCCAGCGCGCCGTGGGCCACCATGCCGAGCACGAGGCCGGGCTCGCGGTCGCGGATTATCTCCGGAGCGCGGAGCGCGTCGGCAAATCGCCGCTCGGCCCTTTCCTGGGCGCGGCGTCCGGACGCCAGATCGCGCAGGCGACAAAGGGGCGCGGCGTCCTGGGGCGGAAGCTCTCCGCGTCCGAGGCCGGGAACGCCCATTTCACGGCCAGCCATTGGAGGCGATTCACGATCGGCGGAAAGACGGGGCATGAAATGTGGGATTGGGAAGTCGGCGGCGGATTGCGCAACCGCGCCGGGCTTGCCACGCATTACGACACGGCGCTCAACCGGGCCGGGATCGCCCGCCATGAATTGCTTCCCTCCCGGCGCACTCCCGAGGATGTCTTTCACGCGGGACGCCGAAAGGTCCATGCGGAGGTTGACCGGAATATCGCGACGCATGGCGACGACTATCACGCGGCGATTCAACGGATCGCGACGACGACAAAGGACCGCGACGTGCGCGGTTATTTCCGGGCGCTTGCGACCGACAAAGCCAAGCCTTCGGCGCATTACGCGCGGATCGCGGCCGCTTCTCCCGCCGCAATCGCGGGCGCGGCGGCGCTATCGGTTTCGGGCCGGAAGAAAGAGGGCAACCGGGTGAACTTTGAGCGCGGCGACATGCTGTACCGGCATTTGCAGCCGGCTCGGTTGTATCGCGAGGGGCTCCGGTTTGGAAAGTCGCCCGAGCGCGGCAGCGAGCAGGCCGGGCGCGTGGCGCGGCTGCTGGCGACCGTGCGGCCGATCCCGCAAGGATGGAATCCGGCGCGCGCGCCGATGCGGGATGCGCGGTCGATGCCGCTTGCGATGGCGGCACGGATCCCGCTGGTGATGCTGGACGGCACCGCCTCGAATTGGGATGTGCGGGATGCGCGGGGGCGCTCGGCCCGGGTGTTTGCTCCCGGGTCGCGGCGCCGTGTCCGGCGGGAAAAGGAATGGCATGAACAAGTCGGCAACCAGCGGAAGCTTCTTGCCGGCCTAGCGGTTGCCGGGACTGTCGGCGGCGTGGCTGCCGGGCGCTATCTTTTTCCGAAACGAATCGCCGAGGGCGAACCCGCTCCGATGAAGAAAATCATCGATGCGACCGGATTATTCCGGAAAGCCGTCAAATAAACCCCCATGTTGACACATGGCAAATCACTGAACTCCGAAGCCGATGATCGGCACCAATTAATATGAAAGTTAATCGCCAGCAACTAATTCACCGTCTCGCACACCTCGAAACGAAGGTGCTTGACCCCGTCCTGTTCGCGGCAAGCGACGACGACGATAATGACAGTCCCTCCCTCTTGAAACCGGCGATCGCGGCCGGCGGGGGCCTGGCGCTCGCCGGCGGCGGCGCGCTCGCTCATCAGGGCGTGATGGACCGGTTGAGCGGACTGCGCGCAACGGTTCCCGGGTTCGCGCAGAAATCGCGGCTGGCCCAGTACGGCGCGGCAGCCGGCGACCTGGGAGGCGATGCGCTCGCAAAAGCCGGCGATCTTTTTAGCGCGGCAGGGAAGGCGGGCGCCGGGTTGCTGGACAAGCTCCGGTTCGATTCGCAAACCGAAGTGCTCACGAGGCGCCTGGTTTCCCTTGAGGCGGTGCTCGACGGGAAGATCGAACTCGGGGCGCGCGAGAAGATTTCGGAGGCCGGGAAGAAAGTGGCGGAGGCCGGCAGGAAAATCGGCAAAAAGGTCGAGGAGGCCGGAAAAGAGGCCGGCAAAAAGGCGACCGAGGCCGGCGCGGAAGCCGGGCGGCATGTGTCCGAGCATCGGAAAGCCTATGCTGGCGCGGGCATCGCCGCGGGCCTTGGCGGTTCCGCGCTCATCCTGGCGCACGGCGTCCACAAGGCGAAGCAGATGAGGGACTGGCGGGAACAGGCCGGGGAAGGCGATCTGCTCCATGTCGACAAGGACCTGCTGATCGACCGGCACGGGGCGATGTACCCCGGCAATCATCCGAAGGTCGCCAAGTCCAAGATCACGAAGCTTTCGTAGCCGATGCAGGGGCGCTCTTTTATGAGAACGGAAACAACGCTTCGGCCCGGGATGATCCTGCTCGGGTACGAGTCCGACGCCGGGGCCTGGCGTCCGGAGCTGAACCGGTTCACGCCGCGCCTGATGGGCGCCGGCGATTTGCGGAGGACCGCGAAATTCCTGCATCCCGGCCTTCCGGTTCCCGTCGGTTTTCAGGCAGGCGGGTTGCATTTAAATCCGGCGAACAAGGGCAAGTTCACCGCGACCCTGAAACGCACCGGCAAGACGGTGGCGCAGCTCGCGCACAGCAAGGACCGGCTCACCAGGGAGCGCGCCATCTTCGTGGAAAACGTGCGGCACCACGGCTTGTCCGCGCTGGCGGACCGCATGATCGAGCTTGTTGAGTTTGCGGATGGCCGGGCGCGGAACACGGACGGGCAATTCGTGGCAAACGAAACCGGGGGCGCGGATCCGAATTCCATGGCGGCGGCATACGGGCCGGAAGCGATGCAGGCGAGCGGGATGCGCCAGGCGATGGTTGCGGGAGGGGTGGACGCCGGAGCCGGAGTCGTGGCGAACCTTGCGACGCCCGCCATCCGTTCCACGATCAAGAGCGGCGCGGCCCGTTTGAAGGGCCTGACGCACTGACGCAATAAACGGCAATCATTTGGGTTAGGGTTGGCGGCCGAAGTCTGCGGGGGTTTCGGCCGCCTTTTTTTGCCGGTCGATGAACCGACGGCAATTAGCCGATGGATCGGCTGCAATAGGGATCGTTGACGCGGGGGCTGTGGGTATGCATCCCACTCCCATTTACTTCCATGTCCCGCTCTCCTATGTCGGGAATGTCGATAAGATCAACGGCGTCGTCCATGGCGTCTCGCTCATCACCGGCGGCATCAAGGCGCGCGGCCACGACCTTTACGTGGACGACATCACCCTCCAGCAGCTCTTCGAGTGCGCGCAACGGATGGGGCAGGTGCCGGTAAAATGGAATCACAAGACGGGCGCCGACGCGGTGAACGGCTTCGTCACGAATTTCTGGATCGACGGAAACAAAGTGCGCGGCGACTGGCACCTGCTCAAGGAGCACAGCCAGTACAAGCAGGCCCTGGAACTGGCGGACCGGATGCCGCAGAACATCGGGCTCTCCGCCGCCTTCGTTCCCCCGGAGCGGCTCGCTCCCGGCGACAACGGGAAGGCGCGGTGCGAGGAGCTGGTGAGCGTGGACCTGGTCGCCCAACCCGCCGCCAACCCGGACGGGCTGCTGGACGATCCCCGGTTCCGGCAAATCCAGGCGACCGATCCTGCCTTCGCGGATTTCGTGATCCGGTTCTTCGAGGAGTCGATGGATCGGCCGCCATCCGGAGTTGACACCCGGCGAAATGGCATGGCTGAAAAAACCAACAATCCACCCGCTGGCGATGCCCAGCCGACTCTGGCCGATCTTCACGCGCTGATCCTCCAGCAGAACGCAACGATTACGGCGCTTCAACAGCAAATGGCGCAGAGCCAGCAGCAGGCCAGCGAGCCGACGCTCGCGGACCTCGCCGACATGAGCGACGAGCAGCTCATCGACATGGGCCTCGATCCGGGCAAGGTGGACGCGGCGATTCAGTCCGCCATCCAAAGCGGCGAGCTGACCGTGGATAACGGCGCGCCCGGGGGCGCCGGCGAAGCGCGTTCGGCCCAGCCCGGCGAGGGCGGCGACGCCAACGCGGCGGCGGCGGCGGCCGGCACGGTGGGCGCGGAGCTGGCGGCGCTGCGGAAGGAGATTGAATATTTCAAGGCCAAGGAGCGCCGGGAGATTCATCTCGCCGAGCGCCAGGAGGAGACTCGGCTTCTGGAGGCGTTCGAAGTGGTCGAGAAGAAATGCGTCGAACTGGCGGCCAGGAACGACGCGCTCGAAGCCGCGCTTGAAAGCGGCGCGGGCAAGCCGGTCAGCGCGGGCGCGGAGATCCAGCTCGACGCGGGCGGCAAGCCCGTGAAGTTCGAGGAGATCGTCAACACCGAGTTCCAGCGGCTCATGAAGGGGAAGGGCCGCGATGGAAAGCCGATGACGGAGCTGGAGGCGAAATCGAAGGCCATCGACTTCGGCGTGCGCCGCCACACGGCGGCTTACCGCGAGTTCCGCTCCAGCGGGCGCGGCCAGATCGAGTTTTCCGTACCGGCCCAGTAAGCCGCAGCGAAACCACCAACTCAACCGAGAAAACATCATGCTTACCAATCAAGGCATCATCAGTTTCGTGGTCGGCGGGGCAACGCCCATCCCGGCGGGCGCCCGCGTCAAGTTCGACGCCGGGACCGCCAACGCAGTCGTCGTCGCCGCCCATGGCGACGCGGAAATCGGCACGGCCATCCTCTACTCCGGCAAGGACAGCTACGCCGTGGGGGACGCGGTCGGCGTCAAGCTCAACAACGCGCCCGGCAGCCGCCATGTGATCGCGAACAGCGTATTCGCCCTCCAGACCGGCGGCGCGCCCACCGTGCTCAAGCGGGACGACAACGGCGCGGTGAGCGACGTGGCTGCCGGCACCGCCTACGCCATCGCGCTCGAAGCGCCCTCGGCGGTCGGCGACATCGTGGAGGCGCTCGCATGTCCTCCGTTCACCCTTCCTGCCGCCTAAGTCGATGGATCGACGCCAATAACCAAATAGCCAACCACACCACACATCATGGCATATCAAAATACCAGCGCCGAGTTCCGGCCGGAATTGCAAGTCAAAGTCGAGGAGGCAATGGCCATCGACAACAAATTCATCGCCGAGGGAATCTTCCCGGTTTTCCCGGTCAAAACCCGCAAGGGGTACTACAAGAAAGTCCGGCGCGGCAAGGGCCAGCTCATGGCGAACCCCGGCACCACGGCGGCGAACGATCCGCTCAAGCGCGCCCCCGGCACGGCCTACCGCGAGATCAGCCGCACCACGGAACAGGATTCGTGGCTGTGCGTCGATCGCGGCCTGGAGGAATCCGTGGACGACGTGGACAAGCAGGAGGAGAGCCGGTTCTTCGACCTGGAGAGCTCGACGGCGGTCTGGCTGATGCGCAATATCCGCATCGCCCGGGAGGCCCGCGCGGCGGCCTTCACCTACAACCCCGATATCTGGGGCGTGGGCTACACGGGCGATGTCGCCTTCACCGAGGCGAACATCGAAACCTTCGACGCGCCCAAGGCGCTCGTCGCGGCGGCGCAGATCGTCGACAAGCGCGGTGAGAACGCGAACACGCTGGTAATGTCGCGGATGCTCAAGGACCTGATCCTGCGCAGCCAACTGCTGCGGATTTACTTCTTCGGCATCAGCGGCGGCAACGCGGCCATCACGCTGGACATGCTCGCCGAGAAATTCGGGTTCGAGCAAATCCTCGTCGGGGCGGCCAGCTACGACACCACCAAGCCGGGCAAGGATTCCACCGACGCGAATCTCACGTGGACCTGGAACGACCGGTATATGTGGGTCGGCAACGTCGTGGACGGCGCTCCCGAGATGGGCGGCGCGGGCCGCACCTTCATGCTGGAGGACCTGACCCACGGCCAGCTCTTCCTCACGGAAACCTATCGGGACGAGAAAATCCGATGCGACAGGCTCCGCGTCCGCCAGGACGAGGAGATGAACACCGTCAACGAGTGCTCCGGGACGCTGATCCAGGTCAACGAGTAAGCGGGCAAGCCGGATAGTAAGTCAAAAGTCAAACATCACTTATCATGAAAACATTCATTCTGTTCCTTCTGACGGCGCTGGCGCTCAGTTTCGCGGCTGGTCCGCGAGCGAGCGCCCAGGGCGGCCCGATCGTCTATTACGGCCCGAAGAGCCAGTTCCTGACGCCCGCCGGCGTCTGCTTTCTGGCATCGGACGGCAGCACGACGATCGTCGTCACCTCGACCACCGGGCTGCCGACGGCGGCTTCCAACGCGCTGTACCTCAGCGCCACGGGAGCCATTACGCTGCCGGCCCTGGTGCTCGACAGCGTGACCATTGGCACGGCGGGAAGCGCCAACGCCTTGCTGGCCGTCAAGGACGGCACGAACACGGTGGCGACCCTCTCGTGCGCGGCCCCGGCATCGATCCCGATCCGCCTGCTCCTTGCGAGCGGGACGTTGTCGGTGGTCCTTACGGGCGGCACCGCGCCGGATGTCACCATCGGGTATCGATAAAGGCATTCTCCAAACCAGGTTGCGGCGCGGTTCCTGCAAAGGGCCGCGCCGCGTTGTTTTTGCCGATAATCGGCGGCGGTTGGTTGACTCCGTTCTTACGGTAAGGTCGATGGATCGACGCCAATGAGCGAACCTATTAATCCTTTCTTTACCGCCGCCGCGAGCACCGTCGATGCCGCCGCGGCGATGTGCCACGAATCCTTCACGGTCGTTCGAAACGGGAACGAGGGAACCTACGAGGCGGTCTCCATCGAGGAGCTGACGATCGAGGCCGGGCGCGTGCCGGGCGGGCGCGTCTCGGAAGCCACGGACGGGCTCTACGTCAAGCAGTGCGTCATGGACGCGGCGGCGCTCGCCGTCGGAACCGTCCTGACGGTTCGCGGCAGAAAGCTGCGGATTCTCACGATGCATGACGACGGGGACGCGGTGCAATTCATCCAATGCGGGCCGGCGGGAGGGAATAGTCGATGAATCGACGCCATTGTTTATGAGCGACGTCAAGCGGGCCACAGAAGAGTTTCTTTGCGCGGCCATCGGCAGCCAGGTGGGCGCGGCGATCCCGGGCGCGAAGGTATTGCCGCGAACCGGGTTCGGCCTGCGGGCGATCGCAACCGTGGCAGCGGGAAATCCCGCCGTCGTGACCACCGTCTCGCCGCATCACATCACCGATCAAAGCCAGGTGGCGATCAGCGGCGTCCAGGGAATCGTGATGCGGCTCGGGCAGGAGGCGATCAACGGGAAGAGCTTTACGGCCACGGTGATTTTTCCAGTCGATGGATCGGCGCCGATAAGCTTCTCGATCCCGGTGGACGTGCTGGAGGGCGGCGCGGGCGGCACGGTCGAGGCCGAGATCGAACCGCCGATGGTCGTCGTGGACGCCGGGGATGCGGCCAAGGAATTCGCGGGCGAGGAGACTTACACCATCAAGGGCACCGTCTATGTGCTGACGCATACCATGGATACCTCGGCGGAGGATCACGCGGCCCTGGCGGACGCCACGGAAGCCGCCCTGGCCCAGGTCAAGGCCGCCCGGACGGACGCCTTGACGGTTCACGGATTCGATATTGCCGGACAGTCGAACGGCGAGGACCAGAAACAGCAGCTCCGGGCCGACCTCTTCGAATTCACGGCCGGGGTGAGCAAGAGCCGGTGATTGGTATAAGTTGACATCGGAGGAAAGGGCATGGCTCTAGTATCCTCCAATCAATACGGCGCAACCTACGAGTTCGGTATCAACGATACCAGCGCCCCTGTAATCACTGGCATCAAGGTCCGAAGCGCCGAGTTGAAATTCCAGCCGGAAGTCAATGAGACGGCGACTGATGGCGAGGGGCACGCGGACTCCCGAACCGTGACAAAGCCGGACCGGCGCGAGATCAATGGGACGTTCACGGGATACTGCGATCCGGATTGGGATCCGTCCACCGTCCCGGCGTCGTTCTCTTTTCTTAACCGGTTTTATGTGGTTGGCAACATCGGGAAGCCGCGCCAGAAGGGCAAGTACACCGAGGTATCGGTGGAAGCCGTCAGTAATTATCTCATCACCGGACCTGCGGCCTAGGTCGATGGATCGACAGCATTTATGGCTGTTGACCCCAAGATAGGCGCGGCCTTCATTGACGGTGGAATAGTTCACCGCATCGGGTTTCGAAGGCTGCTCCCTTTCAGCTTGTGGCATCTCTTCATGCTTCAGGCGATTGATTCTCCTTTTGTCCATAAAGGCGAAGTGCGCCGGTTTGATCTGCGGGTCGCCGTTGGGGTTTGCAGCCTCCGCTACCCTGATTCTCGAATCCGCCGGCCGCGCTATGTGGGACGCGATCTGCGAATGGGAGTAAGAAAATTCCTGCACTACGTCGGCGATTATCTCAGCAAGCCGGAGTATGTCGTTATTCCGCGCGACGGGACAACTCCACCGCCGCCTCGTGGTTCCGCCCCGGAGACCCTCCAAATCGTATGGGACGTGCTGGATTTTACGCATTGGGAGGAGGAGAAGGTCTGGAATTTGCCGGCTGGAAAGGGATTCGCCTATCAGGCGGGAGCGATGCGCAGCAAGGGGCTTGATATGGATTTCATGACTCCGGAGGAGAGGGCGTATCAAGACGCCCTGGAAGCTGAAAGAGAAGCGGAACGGAAGGCGCCGCATGGCTAATCTATTTAACGATGCTTTCAGCAAGGTGGTGAAGGAAAACACCGCCGGGGTGAGCGGAAAGGCGTTTCTCGGCCTTGGGATAGCCGACATCGCCACCTCGAATAACAAGCTGAAGGCGACCCTTGGGCTTATCCGGGACATCCTTCTTCAGAATCAACTGATGCAGGTGGCGTTTATAGCCGGGTACAGGGCGATGAATAAAGGGGTTCAGTCGCTTCTCCATGATACCGGCTCGCTTGACGCGATGCTGAGGAAGCTGGCGAACATACGCGGGCTCGAAAAATCGCTTGCTCCATTCGTGGGCGGCATCAACGCGGCGAAAAGCCGGGTGGCCGAGCTGGTGGTCCTGGCCGCGCAGAGCAAGGGTAATTTCAGGTTCGAGGAGTTCGGCGCGGCGGCCCAAAGCCTCACGGTGTTCACCAGGGGGGCTTATAGCAGCGCGGAAGCCATCAACGTGGTTGCGGACGCGGCGGCAGCCACCAATAACAGCCTGACGGGGACGGCGGGCGCTGTTGGGGATTTTTATTCGGCCCTTCGAAGCGGGCAGGGCATCGATGCCGCCACCGAGTCCATGCGGCAGATGGGGCTTATTACCCAGCAGGACGCCGATTATTTTGATAAGTTATCCGCCAGCGGCGCGGATGCCGCGCGGATCGCCACTGAGATGCAGATGGCGCTTGCGCGGCATAAAGGCGGTCAGGAGAAAGCCGGGAAAAGCAACAGCCCGGAAGATGTCAATGCCGCCCGGGAGAAGGCCGTCCAGGGCGCGAAGGAGGCGTTTGCCGCGCCTTTCACGGAAAGGGATATTACCAATACCCGGAACTTCACAGATGCGTTGCAGGCGGCCACGCCGGCAATCGCGGCGGTGTCGAACACGCTGGCGACCATTACGGGATCGTTCGTGAACTTCGGGTCATGGCTGACCAAGACGGCGGCTGAATCGCCGTTGCTTACGGGCGCCCTGACCATCCTGGCTCAAGTCCTGGGCATCGCGGGAACCGTGGCGGCGGCTTTGTCAGGTGTCGCGCTCGTGGCATGGCTTGGCGGAATCACGTCGGCCACGTTTGCTTATACAAGCGCGGCGGCAGCCGGGAGCGCGGCGACTCATCTTCTGGAGGTTGCGATGTTCGCGTTTGGAATCTCCGCGGAAACGGCGGGAATGGGGCTTGGCGTATTGACTGTCGCTATTCGCGCCCTGGCGGCAGCCGGAGTGCTGGCGGAAATTGCGACGGGCATAGGCATCCTTATCGCCGTGGCGGGCGCCCTGGTGGCGGCGTTCAGCATGGCGAAAGGGGCGATTAACGACCTATTGAACGCAATGGGGATATACGTGGGGGAAGCGCGAAAAACCGCGAAGGCGATTCGTGAAATGGAGAGCGCCTTCAAGGATTCCAACAAGGCCATCAAAGATCAGATTGCCGCCGTAACCGACCTGGCGTCCAGGCACGCCGCGTTGCAATCCGCATTGGCGGGCGTCAAGGCTGCTTCCGAGAAATTGGAGAATATCCAGAAGGAGGGCAAACAGAAGGGCGAATCGCAAGGCAAATACGAAGCGCGGGTGAATGAGGCAAAGAAGGAACTTACCGCGGCGCAAGCCACCCTGGGTGGCATCTCGCAGGGGGACCTTAAAGGGCTCGGAACGCCCGCCAAGCAACAACAGGCCGAAGCCGAGGCGGATGCGCGCCAGCGCGTTATTGACGAGTCCTTCCAGGCGAGAATGGAAATGGCGGGATCGCCCGAGGAAAAAATTGGGATTCGAGGCCAGCAGATTGATTACATCGGTTACAAAGAGGATACCGCTCGGAAGGAAAACGCAGCGGACGTCGGGGTTGAAGCCGACAAGGAAAAAGCTCATGGGCGCGTCGTGGATATTCAGGGCGAGATGGCGGCGGCGGACGCGCGGCAAAAGGAAGCTGACAAGGAGGTGAAGGCCGCGGAGAAGTTTCATCCCTGGAGTTCGACGGCTTCACAAAATGAGCGGCTCCGCAAAGCGAAGGAGAATCAGCAAGCCGCAAAAGCCGCGTCCAAGAGCCTGCGCGGGCAATTCAACGAAGCATCGGCGGCCGAACTCGCGGTAGGAACCCAAAGCCAATACGCAGGCAGCGCGCAATCGGCGGAAGCACACGCTCAACAGATCCGTGAATATCTGATGAGCCAGCGAACGGGGCTGCCGAAAGAAGAACAGCAATATCACGCAACAATGGCGGGCGGCATGAAGGGCACCGAGGAACAGGCTGAAGCCCTTGAACAATACGCGCGGCAGCAGCGGGCCATCCAAAAGGGGTTGCCTGAATACGCGGCTCAAAAGCAGTCCCTGCAAGCCACGCAGACACAGGCGCAGCGGGAAGCGGACCTGGCCCAAAAACGGGTGGGCGCAGAACGGGAAATCGCCGAATTGAAATCGCGCGGATTCGAGCGCGCGCAAGACGAGACGAGTATCCGCCTTAAATTGCTCGACAAGGAAAAGGCGGCGGCGCTGGCGCGTGGCGACCTTGTGGGAGTCTTCCGGATTTCCGGCGAGCAATCGGCCACGGTCTTTGCCGGACAGGAAGCCGCGAGATCGGAGGCGTTCGAAAGGGAAGACCTCGATCGGGAGCACCAAATCAAGCAGGCCGAAGTGAAAAGCGACACAAAGAGCGTGGTCCGGCTGGGCGATTTAAGCGACTTCTCGCAATCTTATCAGCAGCTCGTTGGTCAAGGATTCAAACCAGAGGAGGCCAAGAAACGAGCCATGCAGGAAGCGGACGACAATATCGACAAGAGCGCGGCGGAAATGGCGGCGCATCCCGTGGTTGATAGCATGCAGCGCATTGCCGGCGGCGGTGGCGCGGCATCGAATCCTCTTCTTACAGCCGCCCAAAGGCACGCGGCGCTTCAGGAGAACGCGAACAAACTCCTCCAGCAGATCGCGGAGGCCGTGAAGTCAAACGGACCGGACACTCCGGCGGACACCTCGGTTTATTTCAGCGTATGAGAAGCAGCACAACATTCGGCGACCATCAGCCGCTTCACATCAAGCCATTTACCAGGGACCGATTTGGCGTCTACTCGGGCGTCGTGGAGTGGCATGTGTTCAACGAAACTTACGATAAGCCGAATTGGAGTTTGTGTGACATCAACTCCTGTCCGGATATCGGCCTGGCTATCCCCTGCATCAAGGCGGAGCGGGAATTTAATGAAAAAATGGGGATGGGGATTTACCGATACACGATGGAGGGGCAGCCGCTCAACGATACATCCGATTCGTATGTGTATTGCACCATGGACGGAACTGACCGGGAGGAGCCGATTCTTACCCATCCGCTTTGGTCCGACCTTAAGACGCTTTACGGGGCCAAGCCGGTGCCGGGCTCCTCGACGGATTGGTATTTTCCCCCGATGATGCCGGATGGAAAGACGGCGAACCCGCTTTACGGGGCCACTTCTTATCTCACGGTAGGAATGACATGGACTCGGGTTTATTGCTCCACGCAGATCCCGGTTAACTTGCTCTCGAAGGTGGACACGGTTTGCGACCCGATTGGACATCCTGCCCAACAAAAAAACACGGCCTCGATTCAACCCCCGCAACTCATTCATCCAAGAAACTGGCTCAAGATCGCGCCCTCGATCCAAGAGCGGGGCAATATGCTGCAGATTACCGAACGATGGCTTGCGAGCGGAAAGAACGGCTGGAACAAGGATGTGTATAACGCGAAATCCGCGGCTGGAGGCGCCGGCCCCTAAATCATGGTTTCGCTCCGGGCGCTGGAGGTAAGAGAGGGATTTAACCGGGATTTCCCAGATGGATTGTTGTTCATGGGTTCCAAAGGTTCGATGGGCTGATTTTGCTGCGTCGGGTTCATGATTCAAGCGGATTCGGGTGGGTTTGACGGGTGTTTCTGGCTTTTTTCGCTG
>Ga0326727_10013127_pt1 | contig 18554 bp, 14 predicted proteins | sample MB2enrmetagenome_FD_207643 | JGI IMG/M metagenome (GOLD analysis project Ga0326727, IMG submission 207643) | Lab enriched peat soil microbial communities from McLean, Ithaca, NY, United States - MB29MY | ecosystem: Environmental > Terrestrial > Soil > Wetlands > Peat | place: USA: New York...
AACCCTGGCCGCCACCGGCGGTACCTCGCCCTATTCCTGGACGTTGATCAACGGCACCACCCTGCCCGCCGGCCTCCTGCTAAATTCCAGCACCGGCGCCATCACCGGCACACCCAGCGGCACCGGCGGCACCAACTTCACCGTCCAGGTCACCGACAAAAACTCCGAAACCGCCAGCAAGGCGCTTAGCACCACCGTCAATCCCCCGCCGAGCATCACCACGACCGCCCTGCCGAACGGCACCCAGAACGTCGCCTACAGCGCTTCCTTAGCGGCGAGCAACGGCACGCCGCCCTACTCCTGGACGCTGATCAACGGCACCACCCTGCCCGCCGGCTTGCAACTGAATTCCTCTACCGGCGCGATTACCGGCTCGCCTACCGGCAATGCCGGCGCCACCAACTTCACCGTCCAGGTCAGGGATACGAACGGCGCCAGCGCCAGCGCGAACTTGAGCATCACCATTACGGTGAATGCGGCGGGGCCGGCGCGGGTGCAGGTAGCGTCGATCGAAGGCTCGGCCGTCAGCTCGGTTTCTGTGGCCTTTCCGGCCGGAAATACCGCGGGCAATCTGATCATTGCCTTCGTTCGCGCGTCCACCACGACGCAGACGATCACCCTCAGCGACACCGCCGGCAATACGTACACTCAGGCCGTCAGCCAAGGCCAAACCACCGACGGCCACGAGACCGCCATTTTCTACGCCGCCAACGTCAAGAGCGGCGCCAACACGGTGACGGCCACGTTCTCCGGAACCAACAATCATCCCTTCCTGGCGATCTACGAATACAGAGGCGTCAGCACGTTGGACAAGACGGCAGGGGCGCAAGGGACCAGCGCCGCGGCCAGTAGCGGTGCCACCGCCACTACCACCGCAGCCAATGAATTGGTCTTCGTAGGACTCGGCCTGCCCAGCAGCGCCACCCAGACGGCTACCGCCGGCACCGGCTTCACCTTGGAGCAGCAGGACACGCGCTCCGGCGGCTCACGGGCCGCATCCGAGGACCAAACTGTCACCACCACCGGCACCTTCTCCGGCAGCTTCAGCTTGAGCAGCAGCAGCAATTGGACGTGCATTGTGGCAACGTTTAGGTGAGGCAGTAACAAGCAACAAGCCGCAAGCAACAAGCTTTCTTGGGCGCTGCATAAGGAATGTCCGCACCGGGGTAGTGGTGCCCGGGTGGAAACGCCGGCCCCGCCTCGCGGGGCCGGCGGAACGGGCATCCCAATATTTCTGGGGCTTCAGCCCCGGTCACCGCGCCTGAACCGCTCTTTTGGTACTTCCCAATTCACCCGGCTGCATTGGGTAATCTGGCAATTTGGTAATTGCGTAAAGGCGCCGCTCTCGTGCCCGTGCTTGCAGTTTTTGGCTTGTGGCTTGTAGCTTGTTGCTTGTGGCTTTCGCGAGGAGCGCTGCTATGTCTACGCTAGCCCAGTTGCAGACCCCCTGCCTCTTACTGGATGAAATTCGCATGGAACGCAACATCGTTCGGCTAAGAGATCGTCTGAGCCGGCTCGGAGTACGCTTACGTCCGCACCTGAAGACCCCAAAATGCGTTGAGGTTGCGCGCCGGGTGATGGATACGCCTGCGGGCCCCGCAACCGTCTCCACTCTCAAAGAAGCCGAAGAGTTCGCCCGGCATGGCGTCCGGGACATGCTCTATGCGGTCGGTATTGCGCCGAACAAGTTGGATCGCGTGGCGTCACTCCGGGCCACAGGGATTAACCTCTCGGTCATCGTCGATAGTGTTGAGGCAGCGCGGGCGGTAATCGCCACGGCGCGTGCCACGAGCGATGCGATCCCGGTGTTGATTGAAATCGATTCCGATGGCCACCGTTCCGGTGTGGAACCAAAACAAACGGAACTCCTGGCTGAGATCGGACGCCTTCTGCATCAAGGCGGGGCAACTCTCATGGGCGTGATGACCCATGCCGGCGGCTCCTACGGGTGCCGCGGAGCGGCTGCGCTGGAAGCCGCAGCGGAACGCGAACGGGCTGCCGCGGTCGCCTGCGCCACGGTGCTGCGCGAGGCGGGACTGCCTTGTCCGGTGGTCAGCGTCGGCTCGACGCCTACGGCACATTTCGCGCGTGACTTGACCGGCGTCACGGAAGTGCGGGCCGGGGTATTCGTATTTTTCGACCTGTTCATGGCCGGCTTAGGCGTATGTGAACTCGACGATCTTGCCCTGAGCGTGCTGGCCACCGTCATCAGCCATCGCCGGGATAAGGGCTGGATCATCGTCGATGCCGGCTGGATGGCCATGTCGCGCGACCGGAGTACGGCCAAGCAACCGGTAGATCAAGGTTATGGCCTGGTTTGCGAGGCTGAGGGACGCCCTTATACCGATGTAGTACTCACCGACACCAACCAGGAACACGGAATCATGGCTGTCCGTTCGGGCAGCAGCCGGGAACTGCCGGATTTGGCGATCGGCGATCTGGTTCGCGTCTTGCCCAACCACGCCTGCGCCACCGCCGCGCAGTACGACCGCTATCATGTAATCCCCAAAGGGTCCGGCGTTGTCAGCACCACTTGGACGCGTTTTGGCGGCTGGTGACACCGGCTTGGCAATTTATCCCCGGTTGTGCTTCCAGGGCCACAATCGCGGAGCCACCTGGGTACTCTCGCGCGGAATTCCCAATACCGGTCAGCGGGCGAAGACCAGGGCTTGGGCGAGAATTTCTTCGTGTAAAACTCCGTGCTGCGCAAACGGTTCGAGGACGGCCTTAATCTCCGCTTCGAACGCCGCCCGCCGTTCGCCGAGTAGTGCCGGTGAAGTATTGGATTTGGAGAGCGCGCGGCCGATCAACTCTTCCAGGGTCACCTGGCGGCGTTCCCGGACCGAGATGGCGGCGACTTCCGCAAAACACGATTCCGCAAACCAGGTTTTCGCATCCACCCGATATCGCTTTTCGCCCTCCGCGGCGGTCCACGATCGGCGCACGTCTTGGTAGGGTTTCAGCCACGGGGACACGGGACTCTCCCCGCCGGAAGCCCGACAAATCAGGATGCGGCCAGAACCGGAAACAAGTTGTTTCAGCAACGGCAACGTCAGCCGTCGATCCAGCCAATGGAGCGCCCGGCCGATGGTAACGAGGTCGAAGCTCTCGGCGGTGGAGAAGTGCTCGATCTGCCCATGAACCAGAGACAGTGCGACACCGGCTTCCTCTGCCGCAACCTTTGCCGCAGTGATCATGGCAAGTTCCGGATCGACTCCAGTAGCACGTCCGATGAAAGGGGCAAAACCGATGGCGAGCAGGCCGGGACCGCAGCCGATGTCCAGCAACTTTTCACCTCCGCGCAACGCCAGCCGCTCCGCTATCTGCGCAAAGAAATTTGGCGGATACGGCTCCCGGTACCGCGAATAAAACTCGACGGTGGAAGCGAAGCGGCCCATGGCTTTCATTCTTACAAGCGCCGCCCACAACTTCAACTCGGCAAAGCACGATCATCTTGCGGTCTTCAGTTGAGTTGCCGGACAATCTTGTCGAGAACAACCAACCCGGTGCCGTGAAAACGCATTCCACCAAGCATGGCAATCCTTACTCCGACTCAGCCGGCGCAAGACGCCGGCCCGCTACTTCCGGAAGAGTTGCGCAAGCTCAACGCGTACTGGCGCGCGGCCAATTACCTTTCCGTGGGCCAGATCTATCTGCTCGCCAATCCTTTGCTCCAGGAACCGTTGAAGAAAGAACACATCAAGCCCCGCCTCTTGGGCCATTGGGGAACGACACCCGGGCTGAATTTTATCTACGTCCATTTCAACCGCATCATCCGGAAGTACGATCTGAACGCGATCTACATCGCCGGTCCGGGACACGGCGGTCCAGGGCTGGTCGCCAACACGTATCTTGAAGGAAGCTACACCGAGCTGTATCCCAACCTCGCGCAGAACGCAGAAGGAATGCGGCGGCTGTTTCGGCAGTTCTCCTTTCCTGGCGGCATCCCCAGCCATGTAGCCCCCGAGACGCCGGGATCCATCCATGAAGGCGGCGAGCTCGGCTACTCCATCGCGCACGCCGCCGGCGCGGCATTCGACAACCCTGATTTGCTGGTTTGTTGCGTGGTCGGCGACGGTGAGGCGGAGACGGGAGCGTTGGCTACCAGTTGGCACGCCAATAAGTTTCTCAACCCGGCGCGTGACGGGGCGGTACTGCCGATCCTGCACCTGAACGGATACAAAATCGCCAATCCGACAGTTCTCGGACGGATGACCGATGAGGCACTTGCCAGCTTCTTCACCGGCCTGGGCTACCAGCCGCATTTCGTCGAAGGGCATGAGCCGGAGGCCATGCACCAGAAAATGGCTGCCACACTGGATGCGATCGTCGGGGACATTCGCGGCATCCAGAGCCGCTATCGTACAGGCCAAGGACGGGGCGTGCCTGTATGGCCGATGATCGTACTGCGCACGCCTAAGGGGTGGACAGGGCCCAAGATGGTCGACGGAAAACCCGTCGAAAATACCTGGCGCGCTCACCAGGTGCCCTTGTCGGAATGCGACTCCAGGCCCGACCACCTGCAGCAGCTCGAACAATGGATGCGGAGCTACCGGCCGGAAGAACTATTCGATCAGAACGGCAAGCTGATTTCGGAGCTGGCCGAGCTGGCGCCCGAGGGTACACGCCGCATGGGCGCAAATCCGGTAGCAAACGGAGGGCTGTTGCTGCATGATCTGGCGCTTCCCGAGTTCCGCGACTATGCGGTGGAGGTTAGTAAGCCCGGAGTTGCAACGGCGGAAGCTACACGCGTCCTGGGAGCTTTTCTGCGCGATCTGATGAAGTTGAACGCCAGGACCTTCCGGCTGTTCGGGCCCGACGAAACCGAATCGAATCGCCTGGGGGCGGTACTGGAGGCCACGGACAAGGAATGGATGGAGGCCATCCTGGCGGTCGACGAGCACCTCTCCCCCGCGGGACGCGTCATGGAGGTCCTCAGCGAGCATATGTGCCAGGGATGGCTGGAAGGCTACCTGCTCACCGGCCGGCACGGTTTCTTTTCCTGCTACGAGGCATTCATCCATATCGTTGACTCGATGTTCAACCAGCATGCGAAGTGGCTGAAGATCACCCGGCAGATACCCTGGCGCCGGCCGATCGCCTCTTTGAACTACCTGCTGACCTCGCACGTCTGGCGGCAGGACCACAACGGCTTTACCCACCAGGACCCGGGATTCATCGACCACGTGGTTAATAAAAAAGCGGATATCATCCGCGTTTATCTGCCGCCGGACGCCAACACGCTGCTCTCCGTTACCGATCATTGCTTACGCAGTCGCAACTACGTGAACGTGATCGTCGCCGGCAAGCAACCGGCACTGCAATGGCTCGATATGCCCTCGGCCGTCAAGCATTGCACGGCCGGACTCGGCCTCTGGGAATGGGCTTGCACGGACGAGAACCGCGAGCCGGAAGTGGTGATGGCCTGCGCCGGCGACATCCCGACCCTGGAGACGCTGGCCGCCGTGGACCTGCTGCGGCAACACTTTCCCGATCTGCTGATCCGGGTGGTAAATGTGGTTGATTTGATGACCATTCAGCCTTCGAGCGAACATCCCCATGGCCTCTCGGATTACGAGTTCGACTCGCTGTTCACTACCGACAAGCCGGTGATCTTCGCCTATCACGGTTACCCCTGGCTCATTCATCGGCTCACGTATCGCCGCACCAATCATCCCAACCTGCACGTCCGCGGCTACAAAGAAGAGGGCACAACGACCACGCCCTTCGATATGACGGTGCTGAACGATCTGGACCGCTTCCACCTGGCCGGTGATGTGGTGGATCGCGTCCCCCGCTTGCGCCGCATCGGGGCGCATTTCAAGCAGTACCTGCGCGACAAGCTGGTGGAGCACAAGCACCACATCGTGACCCACGGCGACGATATGCCGGAAATCAAGAACTGGAAGTGGCCGTACTAGCCGCCCTGAGCCTATGAAGATCCTGGTTCTGAATTCCGGCTCCAGCAGTCAGAAGAGTTATCTCTACGAGATAGAGGGTTCACCCCTCTTGGAACCGCCGGAGCCCCTGTGGGCGGCCAACATCGAGTGGGACTCCGGCGAGGCGCAGGTCTCGGTCCGCAAGCGCGGCGGTTCCGCGGTTCATGCGCACGTACGGCTGGGAGCGCGCCGCGCCGCGATCGAATATCTGCTGGGGACAATCTGGTCGGGACCTTCCCCGCTGCTGGAAAAGCCGGCGGCGATCGACGTGGTTGGCCATCGGGTCGTTCACGGAGGAGCACGCCACCGGCAACCCACCCGCGTCAATGCCGAAGTAAAAGCCGCCATCGCGGGCGTCTCGGCCTTCGCTCCGCTCCATAACCGGGCCGAACTGGAGGGCATGGAGATCGTCGAAACGGTGCTCGGTCCGGTCCCGCAGGTCGCGGTCTTCGATACCGGATTTCACCGCCGGATGCCGTTGCACGCTGCCGTCTATCCGGGCCCTTACGAGTGGTTCGAGCAGGGCATTCGCCGCTACGGATTCCATGGCATCAACCACCAATACTGCGCCGGGCGGGCCGCACAACTGATGGGCCGGGACTTGGCTGCGCTGAAACTGGTGAGTTGTCACCTCGGGAACGGGTGCTCGCTGGCGGCGATTGCGGAGGGACACAGCATCGACACCACCATGGGATTCACGCCGCTGGAAGGCCTCATGATGGGCACGCGTTCGGGTTCGATCGACCCCGGAGTGCTTACTTACCTGCTGCGGCAGACGGGCATGAGCGGCGAGCAACTGGACGAGATTTTGAACCACCGATCGGGGCTCCGCGGAATCACCGGGACCTCCTCGGACATGCGCCAGGTGATCGCGCAAGCCAAAGGCGGAGAGCCGCTCGCACAACTGGCGTTGGACATGTTCGTCCACCGCTTGACCGCCGCCATCGGCGCCATGGCCGCCGTGCTGGGGGGGATGGACGGCTTGGTATTCACGGCCGGAATCGGTGAGCACTCGCCCGAAGTTCGTGCCGCTGTTTGCGCCAAGCTGCGCTTTCTGGAGGTAGATCTCGATTCAGCCAAAAACCAGCACCCCAGTTTGGATCAGGATATCTCCACTGCCAATGCGGCCGTCCGGGTGTGGGTGATCCGTGCGCAAGAGGACTGGGCCATCGCCCGCGAGTGCTGGGAAATAATGCAACTTCCCATGTAGCCGGTGCGAAAACCGGACACAGACTAGCCTGTTCTCTTGGCCGTCGTGTATCTGAACCCTCGTGACCTATGCTCCCGCAACGTCAAGGGAGAGGATATCGGAGTGCGCGGCAACGCGTTCCCACTGCGTTGCCCACAGCAGGTCGAGACACAATCGGAAACCGGTTCCGGTTCAGGGGTGTGAAATGCGGCCGCCAGTGGTCTTGTGCCTGGACGATGAGGAATCTTTGCTCAGCCTGCTGGAAATGGTGCTGAAGGTGAATGGCTACCTGCCGCTGCCCGCGGCCAATGGCGGGCAAGCACTGCGGCTGGCGGCAGCCCACCGGCTCGATGCCGCCGTCCTCGATTATGGACTGCCCGACATGACGGGCGCGGAAGTCGCGCAGCAGCTCAAGCGTATGAGCCCGCATCTGCCGATTCTCCTGTTTTCCGGAGCCTGTGACATCCCGCCGTCCGCCGTGGCTCACCTGGATGTTCTGGTCCACAAAAGCGATGGGGTGAACGCCCTTCTTGCCAATCTGGAAAAGCTCATCCGCGGGTCCGCCGCCAAGCCGCTCCCTCGGCGGCGGTTCCGGCGATATCCCGTGCAGTTACCCTTTGCGATCGTCGCGGACCGTTCCGGTGAACCCCGGATGTACCAAGGCCTTTCTCGGGACATAGGAGAGGGTGGTATCGGCGGTGAAGTTGAGGGGGACCTCGCCCCTAACGAGTTTGTTCTGCTGCACGTCTCCGATTCCCGGCTTGATTGCCCGCTGGACCCGCGTGCTCAGGTTCGTTATCGCAATAACGAGACGTACGGCTTCGAGTTTGTTGATGTCACCCCGCAACAGCAGAACGAAGTGCGCCGTCTTTGCGAGTTGCTGGCCGCCGCATAAGCGAGTTCTCAGTTCTCGGTTCCCAGTTGGTTGCAACTAAGTTTTGTCTCAACTGAGAACTGAGAACCGGGAACTGAGAACTGTCTTTAATCAGGCCGCCGCCTCTGCCGGGGCCTGATGCAGATTGATCTGCTCCGCTCCGGAGGTCTGTAAAATGTTGCGCGCCTTCTGGACTTCGTCGGCGGTTCCATGGGCAACCAGCACGAACTTGCCCGCTTTGACCGACGTTTCGTATTTCACCACGCTGTCCTTGGGAATGCCGAGGCTGTACAACCCGGCGCCCAACGCGCTCAAGCCTCCGACCACGATTGCGCCTTCCAGAGCGCCGATGATCCAGGCGACAACCGAGCCGGCGGCCACGACCGGCCCAATGCCGGGTATGAACATGTACGCGGCGCCCAGCAGCAGGCCCCAGAGCCCGCCCCAAAATGCGCCCAGCTTGCCCCAATACCTAACCCGGTCGCCCGTGTTATAAAAGCCCACCACATCGTCTTCCGTGTGGTAATCGCGGCCGATAATCGAGAGTTTCTTGATGTCGAATCCGCCGTTCTTGAGTTCCTTGACTGCGTTCTCCGCTGCCGGGTGCTGCCCAAAGATCGCGACTACGGAATTCTGGTCTTTCTCTAGCGTGGCCATTTAGCAAGTCTCCTTTTTGGCTGATGGAATACTCTGGATGGGACTGAGTGACGGTTACTAGATGCCAGCAGCGCGAGACAGGATGGCAGGCCAGCAAACCATCGGCTCAACTCTTCAGCTCCTCTGGTTCCGAGACTCAGCTCTCCACGGTAAACCCGCCTATCACGGGGGCGCTCTAAGTTAACAAAGACTGAAAATATCTGTCGAAGGAGCTGCCCATGCGCAGGCTACTACCACTTTCTCTCCTGCTGCTGCTGGCCGTCGCTTTTGCCGCGGCCAAAACCAGCAACACGACCACCAATCCACAGACTCCCATGGCCACCTCAGCTAGCACTCAGCAAGGGACCCTCCATGGATGTTTGTCCAGCGCGGGAAATGAATACACCCTGACCGATTCGTCGGGAACGACATGGCAATTGGAGGGCAACACAGACCAGTTGAAACCTTACGTAGGACATACCGTGGCGCTCACCGGAAACGGCAATAACGCCGCCGTTATGACCGGCAATCCCAACCACTACATCGATGTGGATATGACCTCGATCAATGACTTCCAGGTTTCCAGGGCAAGGCAGATTTCGCCGACATGCTCGCCGCAGAACGAGCGCTTAGCCCAGCATGAAGTAAACGCCATGCGCGGAGCGGGCTAAATAAACACGTCTCGTAATGCCCCACCCTCCGCCCTGGTTTTGGGCGGTGGGTGGGAGAGATGGGTCTGCGAGAACCAACCCGACCAGAAAGTCGGACAAACCACGCTTTCAGCGCCGCAGGCGCGGCAGAAAATAGCCCACTGCGTCAGCAGTGGGAAGACGAAGCGGAAAATTCGCGAGTCCCGCAGGGACGGCAGAGGGGCTCTCACACACACTCTTCGGCACCCGCCACCGCGGCTGAAGCCGTTCCTCTGGTGTTGCCAAATTCACCGGCCCCGCCAAGCGGGACCGGTGCTTCCACCGACCTTGATCTCGCCAACTCTTACGCCGCCAGTTTCTTTCGAACCGCGCCTTCCGCTAGCCACGCCTTGGCTGCCGCAACGTCGTCCCTTCCAAGTTCGTGGCCGCCCCGGTGCCAGAAAACAGTTACGTCTGCTCCGCCGCTCTCGAGCATTGCTGCAAGCTGTAGCGGTTGGTCCTGCCCCGCGATTGGGTCACGGCTTCCGGCAGCCAGGAACACAGGAACCCTCGCGAGATTGCGGACGATATCCGGGGTAAACGGAACCATGGGCCGGAACAAAACCGCCGCACTCAAAACGTCCGGATGAAGCAAGAGCAGGCTCGCCGCGATATTGGCTCCATTCGAGTAACCCACTGCGACCAGGCGCTTATCGCGGAATCGATATTGCTCCGCGGCGGCGGTTATGAACCGCGCCAACTTTTCCGTCCGCATTTTCAAATCGTCTACGTCAAAAATTCCTTCCGCGAACCTGCGAAAGAATCGGGGCATGCCATTCTCCAGCACGTCGCCGCGTACCCCAAGCCGAGCAGCGCCGGGCCGCAGCTCTGCGCCGAGGGGCAGCAAATCGTTCTCATCGCCTCCGGTGCCGTGCAGCAGCAGCAACGTTACCCGTGCGGCGGCAGGATCCCTGGCCGGTACAAATGTGTGCGTGTATCCAAGGTCGTCAATCGGCAGCATCGGTCTGGCCTCCACGCGCCCTGGGAAGTTTGACCGGCGGTAACAAGCGCTCCAGCTCTCCCCGGTCCCTCTCCAGCCAAGGTGGAAGCTGGAGCGACGCACCGAGCTGATCGCGAGGCTCGTCGACGGCAAAACCAGGGGGATCGGTCGCAATCTCAAACAGCACGCCGCCCGGCTCGCGAAAATAAATGGAATGGAAGTACGTGCGATCGATAATCGGGGTAACCCCGTAATCGAGCCGGTCGAGAAGCTTGCGCCATTCCGCTTGCTCGATATCGGTAGGCGTTCTCCACGCTACGTGATGTACCGTGCCCACCGCGATTCTGCCCAGGCGCTCCTGAGGAGCGCAGGTCAGATCGACCATGGTCCCCGGGCCACCATCCCCGGCGGCATAGCGGAGGCGGCTCCCGATTTGCTGAATTGGCTTGAAACCGAGTACTTCCGTGAGCAGCGATGCGGTACTCTCATAGCGGCTTTCGGAAAGCGTCACATGATGAAACCCGCGGATCGCGTAACTCCCCGGCACCGGACCGTTCTCCCATATTCTGTCCGGGTTGGCGTTCGGCGTACTTACCAGCTCAAGCTGTAAGGCGTCGCTATCGGTAAGAGACAGCATTTCCTCCCCGAAAGCAGAGCGTGCCTCCTCGAACTCGACCTGATATTGGCGCAGGCGCTCTCGCCAATAAACCAGCGACTTCTCCGGCACCGCAAAGGAGACTACGGACGCCTGCCCGGTGCCGATGCGCCCGTGGGGAGCCCCGGGCCAGGGGAAGAAAGTCAGAATCGTACCCGGATGTCCTTGCCCATCGCCGTAGTACAAGTGGTAAGTGGCCGGGTCGTCATAATTCACCGTGAGCTTGACGAGGCGCAATCCCAGCACCCCAGTATAGAAATCCAGATTGCTTTGCGGATCGCCGGCAATGGCGGTTATGTGATGGAGACCGTGGATAGCTGCCATATTTACTCCGGTTGCGCGGGGCAATTTTCAATTTTCAATTTGCAATTTGCAATTTGCAATTTGCAAAGTAAAGCCAGGTCCACAAGGTTGCGGTTCTTACTTTGCAAATTCCAAATTGCCAATTACAAATTCGGCAATCCGCAGCCGCTGCCTTAGCTGGCCGGGCGGTTAGCCAGGCCCCGATCTTCGAGTCCAGACCTGGCGCCGCTCTCGGTTGGCTCTTCCAGGGCTGCTTTGAGGCTCAGAATCATGTGAATTACGGCTTCATCCCCCGTCGCGGTGTTAAGCAGGGCGTGATAGAGAGACCGGTTCGGCCACTCCATTCGAAAATATCTTTCAATAAAGGCAGCCCGCTCGCGGTCGACGATATCCACCTGATCTTCCGCGTCCCTAGCCGACATTCCCTCGGCTCGCAGGCGGCGGATCTTCTCTTCTTTGGGGGCAAACAGGAACACGCGCAACGTGTCTGGCCGGTCGCGCAGAAAATGCTGCGACCCGCGGCCGACGATCACGCAGTTGCCGGCTGACGCCGCTTCCCGGACTACCCGCTCGGTGATCCGCAGAATGCTGTCGGCATCCAGCAGTTTGAGGCGATGGGCATTCAGGCCGCCTTCGAAGCTGCCGCGCAGCACCGATTTGAAAAGCCGGTAATAGAGCGGGTCGACCCGCTCTTCCCGGATTTCCACCTCCGCCTCTTCACAGTTCGCGAGCCGGGCGATCTCGCAGGTCAGCAGTTGATCCCATAATTTCCAGCCCAGGCGACCGGCAATCTTTTTGGCGATCGCCGCGCCGCCACAACCGTATTCCCGCTCAATGGTAACGATTTTGATCACGGCGTTTTCTCGCTACGATTTTCACTCTTTCGAAAACAGACCTCTTGAACCGCACAGGACGCAACGGTACGCACGGGGAATCCATAGCCTTTGTTTTCTTCGTCGCTGCTCCTCTGTGTACCTCCGCATCCTCTGCGCCCTCTGTGGTCAAGAGGTTCTGTCTTCGCACCTTCTTTAGCCCCAAGCGGTTCCCGTCGCCGATTACCCGTTTTCCTTTGGGCAACGGGAACGGGCAACGGATAACGACCCTTCAGCCAACTGCCGCTGCCCCGCCGGCATGCGGATCGTTTTTCCTCAAAAGAAACGACAGCACAAACATAATTGCCGCGCCAACGGAAAGCAGCCAAAATACATCGATGTATGCCAGAGTCGCGGCCTGTGCCTGCACCGCTTGATAAATGCTGGCGTAAGCTCGATGCTGGGCGTCAGGCGGGCTAATCCCCGAGTGGACCAGGCGCTGGGTAAGGCCGTCGATTAAGTTCTGAAAACTTTGACTTCCTGGCGTGGTGTGGCCGACCAGAGTCGTCTGATGGAATTGCGAACGACGCGCAAGCACCGTCGTTACGATCGACGTTCCGACGCTGCTCCCTATATTGCGCATGAAATTGACCATGCCTGCAACGCTATTGCTCTTCTCCTCCGGCATACCAATGTATGCCGCCAGCGTGATCGGCACGAAAAGAAAGCCCAAACCCAGAGATTGCGCGACGCGCAACCACGAGGCTGAACCGAAGCTGATTAGTAAGTCGATCCGCCAGGTGGAGTAATACATTGCGATGGCCAAACACAGCCAGCCAAAGGCAACGATGTAGCGCACCTGAATCCTGGTTGTGAGTTGGCCGACGACGGGCATGGAGAGCAGGACGACAAGCCCGCCTCCCGAAAGGACGAATCCCGCTAACTCGGCGGTATAACCCAACACGGTCTGGAGAAACAGGGGCATCGTCACCAAGCTGCCGAACAGCAGGACGCCAAAGGTGAACATCATCAAATTTGAACTCAGGTAGTTGAAGTTCTTGAACAGGCGAACGTCAATAACCGGATTCTTGTGGAACCACTCCCAGATAACCAGCGAGAGCAAGCAGACCCCTGAGACGATCACCAGAGTCAGAATGAAATGGGAACCGAGCCAGTCGTCCTCCTGCCCTTTATCCAGCAGAATCTGCAATGCGCCGACGCCGAACGCCAGCAGGGTAACGCCGATGTAGTCGAGTTTGACTCCGGCTGCTTTGAGGCGGCCCAAATAGGGTGGGTCTTCGATGAGACGGAACACAAGGCTTAGCATCAGCGCACCCACCGGCAGATTAATGAAGAAGATCCAGCGCCAGGAGTAGTTAAACGTGATCCACCCGCCCAGGGTCGGTCCGACGGTCGGCGCCATGATCGCCGCGATACCATACACGGCGAAGGCCAAGGCCCGTTTTTGTGGCGGAAAGGTATCTGCCAGTATCGCTTGCGCCATCGGTTGGAGCCCTCCGCCTCCGGCGCCCTGCATGACGCGGAATAGCAGAAGGAGACCGAGACTCGGCGCCATTCCGCACAGCAGTGAACTCACGGTGAAGATGGTGAGGCACAGCATGAAAAACCGTTTTCGGCCAAACCTGACCGCGAACCAACCGCTGATGGGAAGCACAATGGCATTGGAGACCAGGTAAGAGGTGAGCACCCAGGTGCTGTCATCGTTGCTTGCGCCCAAGTTGCCGGCGATGTACGGCAAAGCGACGTTGGCGATGCTGGTGTCGAGGATCTCCATGAATGCCGCCGTCGACACCACCGCGGCAATCAGCCAGGGATTGAACTTGGGCCGCCAGACGGCCTCTTCGCCAGGCAGCGTGTGATCGCCGGCGCTCATCGCAGGTACACCTTCGGGTTGACGTTCATGCCCGGCCGCAATTGGTGGTCCCGGTTCTCCCCAGGTTCGAGCACGATCTTCACTGGAATTCGCTGCACAATCTTGACGTAGTTGCCGGTAGCGTTTTCGGGCGGAAGAACACTGAAGAGGGGGCCGGTTGCCCCGCCGATGCTGTCCACATGGCCTTTATAGGTCCGCCCATTCGTATCCGCGGTGATGTCCACGCGCTGCCCGGGCCGCATATGTTTGAGCTGGGTTTCCTTGAAGTTGGCGGTGATCCAGACTTCATCGAGCGGGACCACCGTCAGCAACTGCTGGCCGGGTTGTACATTCATGCCGGTAACTACCGTCTTATTCACCTCGCCGCTGACTGGCGCCACAATCCTGGTGTACCCGAGGTTCAGATTGGCCTGCTCCAAGGCCGCGCGCTTCTGTTGGACATCGGCCGCGGCCGAAAGGGCTCGCGCCCGCGAGGAGGCCACTTGCTGCGGGCCGGTCTGGGCGTATTGCACGCTCGCTTCCGCCTGGATTAGCCGGCTGCCGGCTTGCTGGACCGCCTGCTCGGCGGCCGCTACATTGGCGCGGCCCCCCGTCACACTGGCGGTACTGGCCTTGGCCACCGCCAAAGCTTGATCGTAGGTTTGCGCCGACACCTCCCGCTTGTCGACCAGCAATTTGTACCGCACGAGATCGTCCTGCGCTTTCACGTCGTTGGCAAGCGCCTGTTCCAGTTGGGCGCGCGCGGCGCGACGTTGTTCTTGCGCGGCAAGAATCCCGGCTTGAGCGTTGGCGACGTCCGACTCGGCCGACCGCAACTGGCTGGAGGTATTTACCGAAGTGATAGGAACAACGATACCAAGCGAGCGTGCGCTAGCTTCTGCATTGGCGAGATCGGCGTTCGCCTTGTCGACGGCAACCTGATAATCCCGCGGATCGATCTCGACCAACTCCGTGCCCTTTTCCACCCACTGGTTATCACCCACGTTTACCTTGATCACGTAGCCCCCAACCCGCGGGCTCACGGGATAGAGGTGGACATCGACTTGAGCATCGTCCGTGGACTCATAGCTGGCCAGATAACGCCAAAGAAAGAACCCGCCCACCACCAGCACCACCGCGGCCAGGATCAGCCACCAGCGGCCGAATTTTGTCCGCCGGCGCGAGCCGCGCAATACGCGAAACCGCCCCGTTTCCGGCGGGGGAGCTGGGATCGCCGGAAGCTCCTCGGTTTTGTCGACCACCGGCAGTGGATTTGCCTCTTGTGCCATGGCGCCACTTTCCTTTAACGGGCTGCAAGAATTCGGCGAGCATTCGCCGGAGTCTCTACTTTCCCGGGTTGCAGGCATTCGGAATGAAAGCCAAGATGTTGATAGGGTGAGATGTCACGAGTCGTGACGGCGATGCATCTATTCGGCTAAAGGTAGAATTGAGGAACTTCCGACAGGTTCAGAATAGACTTTGTAAGGACACGCAAGGAAGCGCGTCGCGAAGCGACGCCGCACCGCTATAAAAGAACATATGACCTGTAAAGATACATATGAATTGTCATCCCGAGCGCAGCGACGCTTCAGCAGGGGGAGCTGGACTTTAGTCCAGCGGGAAAAGCGTTCCCTGCCTGAAATGGGCTTCAGCCCCGGCACCAGCGCTAAAGCGCGTGATCAGAGGCGAAACTCTTTCCGGAGCGCTGAAGCGCTCCTCCCCCCGCATAAATGCGGGGGCTCCCACCACTCCTAAAGCCGATTTCATTTCGTCTAACTTCGGCACGACTACAAATCGTACCCTGATACAAACCAAAACCCTAAAGTAAGTGACATTCGGCGTGGACGCCGCCAGCACCGCCGGTCTCCCACCCCAGCAAGCCAAAAGAAGGCTTGCCGGCAACCCCGGCCTGGAGACCAGTGCTATCCTGCCTCGACGAGCGTAGCGAGCTGCCGTTTCCTTCTGTACGCAAGAGAAACAAACTGCAGATCCCTCTCCCGCTTTGCGGGATCGGGATGACAAGGAATAAAGCAGCGGCGCCGGCTATGGCCGTGCGGGAATGCTGCGAGGCCGTGCATTCTGGCGGATGAAGTTAACAATGTCGCCCATGGGAGTGCCCGGCTGAAAAATGCCTGCCACGCCCGTCTTGCGCAACCCGTCGATGTCCGCATCGGGGATGATGCCCCCCACCAGCACCAGAATGTCTTCGGCCTGGTTTTGCCGCAGCAGTTCCATAAGACGCGGCACGATGGCGTTATGGGCCCCGGAAAGGATGGAGAGCCCAATGACGTCGACATCTTCCTGTACGGCGGCGCTCACCACCATCTCCGGAGTTTGGCGCAGGCCGGTGTAGATGACTTCCATGCCCGCATCCCGCAAGGCCCGCGCGATTACCTTGGCGCCGCGATCATGCCCGTCGAGGCCCGGCTTCGCGACCAGCACCCGAATTTTTTCTTCTGTGGCCATATGCCTCCACCCGAACCCGCGGGGTCAGTGGTCAGTGGCCAGTGGTCAGTAGGCGGATCCGGCTAGCCACTGCCCACTGTTTCTGCGCTAGGGTTGTTCTTGCAAATCAAAATTCAAAATTCGCCAATCAAAATTTGGTAGCCCCCAGGCGGTGCACCGGGAGACAGAAATCATACCGCAACTCGGGTCTTATGTGATGCTGGTCTCTTCGTAAGTTCCGTAGACGTCGCGCAGGGCGTCACAGATCTCGCCGACGGTGGCGTAAGCCCGCACCGCGTCCACAATATACGGCATGGTATTGGCCTCGGAAATGGCGCCGTCGGCGCGAGCCGCCGGCTCGTGCGCGGCCGCCTGCTTCAGGGCGAGCAGGCGGCGGTGGACCTCTTCGTTGGAGCGCTTGGCGCGCAAGGCCTTCAGCTTCGCCGTCTGTTGATCCTGGATACGTTCGTCGATGTAGAGAGTCCGCGGAGATTCTTCCTCATTGACAAACTCGTTCACGCCGACAATGAGCTTTTCTTTGGCTTCTACCGCTCGCTGATACTGATAACTGGCCTCTGCGATCTCCTTCTGCGGGAAGCCTCGCTCGATAGCCTTGACCATACCCCCCATGGCGTCCAGTTGGTCGAAGTACTGGAACGCGCCGTTTTCCATGTCCAGGGTGAGGCGCTCCAGGAAGTACGAACCGGCCAGCGGGTCGATCGTCTGCGCGGCCCCGGATTCGTAGGCGATGATTTGCTGGGTGCGCAGGGCGATGCGCGCCGCCTCCGCGGTGGGCAGCGCCAGCGCTTCGTCATAGGCATCGGTATGCAACGACTGCGTGCCGCCGAGCACCGCGGCCAAGGCCTGGAGAGCCACGCGGGCGATGTTGTTCAAGGGCTGTTGCGCGGGCAGCGAGACGCCGGCGGTTTGGGTGTGGAACCGCAGCCGCCAGGTGCGCTCCTCCTTGGCTGCGAAGCGTTCTTTCATGAGCTTGTACCAGATCTTGCGGGCCGCCCGGTACTTGGCGATTTCCTCAAAAAAGTCGTTGTGCGCGTTGAAGAAGAAACTCAGGCGCGGGCCAAACTCGTCGACGTCGAGACCGCGATGCCGCGCCCACTCCACGTATTCCACCCCGTCATACAGAGTGAACGCCAGTTCCTGCAGCGCCGTAGAGCCGGCTTCGCGGATGTGGTACCCACTGATGGAAATAGTGTTCCAGCGCGGCACCGCCTTGGCGCCGAACTCGAAGGTGTCCACCACCAGGCGCATCGAGGGGGCGGGCGGGTAGATGTATTCCTTCTGTGCGATGTACTCCTTGAGAATGTCGTTTTGTATCGTGCCGGAAATTTTCCGCCAGTCCGCCCCTTGCTTTTCGGCCACTACCAGATACATGGCCCACAACACAGAGGCGGGCGAATTGATGGTCATCGACGTGGTCACCCGCTCCAGATCGATCCCGTCGAACAGAATTTCCATGTCTTCCAGAGAATCAATAGCCACCCCGCACTTGCCCACCTCGCCGGCGCTGCAGGGATGATCGCTGTCGTAGCCCATCAGAGTGGGCAGATCAAAGGCCACGGAAAGTCCGGTGCCACCGTGTTCCAGCAGGTACTTATAGCGCTGGTTCGTCTCCTCCGGCGAGGCAAAACCGGAAAACTGCCGCATGGTCCAGAGCTTGCCTCGGTAGCCGGTGGCATGAATACCACGCGTGTACGGCGGCTGGCCGGGATAACCGAGAAATTCTTCGTAGTTCCAGCCGGACGGCAAATCGGCCGGCGTGTATAAGCGCCGCACGGGATACCCGCTGATGGTGGTGAAACGTGCCCGGCCATGCTCGTCGATGTTGCTGCCGGTGGCGGCGCCTGGTGTCTTCTCGGGAGAGTCTTCCAGCGCCTGGGCAAGAGTCGTCTCTGCCCACTGCCGCTCCGATTCCGCTGGCGCCCGACCCGTAAACACGTCTGCTACCGGCGCATCCGATACTGTATTGGCAGCCTTCCGGTTTTCTTTGGACATAATTTCCGTGCACCCCAGCGAGCGCCTGGATCAACCCGATTGCGCTCAACCTTATAGAGATGCGGAAAGCGGCAAACTGGGATAGTGGATGGCGGCTGGAACTGGAGGATGGCATCGCTGGCGCCTAGGACAACATGGGGACATCTTCGCTAAAACGAAAAGATCACCTGCAAATCGATGCGGCGG
>Ga0326727_10013128_pt1 | contig 18553 bp, 15 predicted proteins | sample MB2enrmetagenome_FD_207643 | JGI IMG/M metagenome (GOLD analysis project Ga0326727, IMG submission 207643) | Lab enriched peat soil microbial communities from McLean, Ithaca, NY, United States - MB29MY | ecosystem: Environmental > Terrestrial > Soil > Wetlands > Peat | place: USA: New York...
CACGCCTATGCTGATGATGAGATAGATGATGAATGTTCTGACGCGTACCATGTTGATTGCCCCTCCTTCATGCTTGCATATTGTATCGTTAATGCATGGCAATATCAATGTCAATAAACACCTGATCATTCTAGTATATTGGTTAAGATATTCAAGTCTTGATATGGTTTCAGTATACTGGGACGACCTACCTCAATATTCATCTTTACGTATTGAAACAAACCAGATTGTTTTTAATTATCAATTGGAAATGCTATGTTTTGCTGACCGTTGATCACGTGGGAGGCAATTCATCTCTAATGAGAAATTACAATAATAGTACAACAGAGTTTTTACTGATTCTTTTGAGGAAGGCAGAATCGTACTTTGAGACTTGCTGAAAATATAGGAAAGGTCTATATGTTGAGTGCTGTAAATTCTCTCAGTTTTTTATCCAATTTGTTCAAAGCTATTTGATGACATAAAATTTGAATTTTATGAAGATCAAAAATATCTTATCCTATAATACTTTCGTATTTTTTTCCGTCTGGCTGCTTTTAATTGTGGCAGGACGAGAAAAATTATTTCGGGATCCCGGAACCTTTTCCCATATTGTAATAGGAAACATTATCCTGGGAACAGGGAATCTCATATATAAGGATAGTTTTAGCTTTACCCGCTTTGGAGAGCCTTGGATTGCCCAGCAATGGCTGGGCGAGTTAATCATGTCAATTGTCCACAGGTTAGCTGGCCTGGATGGGCTTCTCATTGTGACTACATTCCTTATTGCGTTGCTTTACGCCAGTTTGGCCTTGCGCTTCGACCGTTCAGGAATGAATTTAGTTCTGGGATCGCTGCTCTTGGTTTTATCTCTTGCGGCGGCCAGCCATCACCTTCATGTTCGCCCACATATAGTCACGCTCATATTAGTCGGGATCCTATATTCAAAACTCTGTGATATTGAAGCCAATAAGACAAGCTATAAATCGATCTTCTGGTTCATACCGATACTTGTAATATGGACGAACATTCATGGCGGTGTCTTGGGAGGATTGTTTACACTTCTTATTACAACGGCCGGATGGACCCTGGCTTGCATGCTGAATTGGAAAAATTCAATTTGCGATAAGCATCATTTGGTAAATATGTGGGTTGCCTCCCTTCTTTGCTGCGCCACAATCTTCGTGAATCCCTATGGTCTGGATTTGCCCATAACATGGTTGAAAATCATGAGATCGAAAGCTGTAGCAGAACTCATTCAAGAACATGCTTCAGTTTTTTCCCTGCTTCAGAGGAATGATATACTATCTTTCGTAATAATAATTGTAGTGCTTTGCCTTGCGTTATTTTATTTTGCCTTGCTTGCAGGAACTAGTAGAAATGAGAGAAGGGTGACCTGGTATGTTCCCATTGTTTGGTTTTTTCTTTCTTTATCACGAATCAGGCATGCTCCTCTTTTCGCTGTGGTTACTGTCATCGCAATCGCCGAAGTTTTTCCTTACTGTAAATGGTTCCATAGTCTCGGAGACAGGGGTTTTACCACATTCAAAATAAGAAAAACTTCCGAGAAGTCTGGAATGCCGTATTTTGTCCCGTCTATGGCTGTCGGAATTGCTCTTTTGGCCTTTATAAATTCAGCAAACCTTCCTTCAACAACCCAGAAATTAGTAAGATTCGATGCTAGCCACTGGCCTCACGAAATCCTTCCGGCACTTCAAGCGGCTGCAAAGAGTCATCCAAGAGGCTCCCCCATATTTAACGATATGCTTTTTGGGGGCTTCCTGATGTATTACACGCCTAATCTTCGCGTCTTTATCGATGATCGTTGCGAACTTTATGGTGATGAATTGATTAGAAAATATGTGGAAGCAGACCGATCAGACTTCTCTATCTGGACAAAAAAATATCATTATGATCTTGCATTGATTTATTCTGATTCAAACTATAAAAGTTATTTTGATGATGATCCAGAGTGGTGCATTGTTAAACGTTGTCAAGCCGCTGTACTCTATCAGAGATGTGTTAACATAAACATGCGTAAGAACTGGTAACGTAACTTAAAAACTGCATGCGGATAGAGTTCTTATAGTTCGACAAAATAATTGTTCCACGCATCTTCAATAATATCAGTTGTCAATTCTGGTGGATGACGATAATATCTGGAATGATCAAGAATATGATCGATTAAGTCCCGCGGATGATTGGCGCTTGGCCGAATGCCTTGTTTCTTGTATTTGTCCATCAGAAATTGAAAAGCTTTGTCATCAAATATAATAATGTTTGCGTCGCATATTTTTTTGAAAATTTCCTTGAATTCCGCTTCTGATGGATAGTCAATTTTTATCTTGTAGCGTATTCTTCTCAGAAAGGACTCATCTACTAAATCCTTTGGTTCAAGATTGGTAGCAAATATAACAAGTTGGTCAAAGGGGATTTCAAATTTCATTCCTGTGTGAAGCGTCATGAAATCAACCCTCCTCTCCAGTGGAACGATCCATCTATTTAAAAGCATTTTGGGCTCAATCTGCTGCCTTCCAAAGTCGTCGATGATGAAGAGACCGTTATTGGCCTTCATCTGGAGAGGTGCTATATAGAATTTGGAAATAGGATTGAATTCCAGATCAAGTGTTTTCAGTGTCAGTTCACCTCCCGCAATGATGACCGGCCGCCTGATACGCAGCCATCGCTTGTCCTGCGTGTCATCGTCCATCTCAGGCGGTACGAGAAAGTGATTGACTGGGTCGTAAATGCTGATTAATTCGTTTCCGATGTATACTGTGTATGGGATATAAACTGTTTCAGGCAGAACATTGCCTATGGCTTCGGCAATAGAAGTCTTTCCGTTCCCTGGAGGTCCATATAGGAAAATTGCCCGGCCCGAAGTCATTGCCGGACCTAGACGTTTCAAAATAGCCGGGTTAAACACTAAATGTGAGAATGCCTTAGCTAGGTTTTCCTGTTTTACAACGACATTTTTTACGGTCTGTGACCGAAGCCTTATTCTGTAATCATTGAGGGATACGGGAGCAGGCCCTACATAGCGGCAGATATCGAGAAGCTCCGCGGCTCTGTTTTGACCCAAACCGGTAATTGCAAATCTGTATGTAAACCGTGCATACTCGGATGCACCCTTTACCTCTACCATTTTATCCCGCTGCAGCGTATTTATAATAGGATCGATTACTGACAGGGGAAGTTTTATTTTTTCAGAAATATCCGAGAGCTTAAATTCGCCAAGAAAAAGAATTTGCTTCAGAATCAGGTCGGCGATGAAGGATGGTTCTAGACCGGTCTCTTCAATGGTCTTCGGGATAGGGGGTACTTTATGTAAAAAGTTATCAAGTTGCTCTTCAGTCAGATACTCCAACTCGATGAGGTTATCTCCAATTCTCCCACCATTGGTTTTCTGTCGCTGCAAGGCTTCCTCAAGCTGTTGTTCTGTGATGATATTTTCAGCTAAAATCTTCCTTCCGATCTGTTGATCCTGATCAAAGTTCATTTTCATGAGGACATCATTGTTTTTGGCATTCATGAAGCGACAACCTCTTTTCCGTTTGAGGATTTAATCGTTTTCATTCGGCGATTTTATAAATGTCAGATTCAAAATTTAATCACCCTTGCTTCATCTTAAGATGTTTACCTTACTGATATCATAAAATTCAAGTTTTATATGTAAGTCTCATCTAGTTAAGGAGATTTCCTGCGATTCGTGAATAAGTCACCGCGATGAAGCAGATTGAAAAAGCCCCATTCTATTAAGATTATTACAATGTATTGCGAAATCCATGGCGTTTCTTTTAGCAAATATTGGTCGTAATTGATATAATTATCTAATTATATGGCGTATTTTAAAAATAATCTTTTTACAAAAAAAGCTTTCAATAAAATTTCAAATATGATATATGTTATTTGCATACTACAATGTAATACAATTAAAAGTAACTGATTTTAATACTATACTGACATATTTTCAGACATTTGACTCATTATAAGCAGATGGCGATATGTGACGCAAGTGAAAACAGATACTTTAATACCAGATAATTGTAATGCGACAAATAATGAAAGTTTCCTAATAGCCCATTTCTTCGCTGTTGGTTATGGAATTAAAATTGAGAGCCTGGATAGATAAAAGAACTTTTATGATGATCACATAATCAATTGTTTGAAGAGGTAATATGCCTCCAAAATTAAGTATTAATATTGAAATTTTCTAGTTTTAGGTGTATATTTATTCATAATACATTGTATTTAATGACTAATAATATCTAGGTGGGGAGCGAAAGGTGGTGATGGGGGAAAGCGAGAAAGACTGAAAATTTTAAGATACTTAGATTAAACTGCATGAATAATTATTGATTTAACGAAAATCGGCTTCACGAAAGGCAAGGAGGAAAGAAGAAAATGAAAAAGCTCGTAAGGTTCTTCAAGGACGAAGAAGGTGCAACAGCCGTTGAGTATGGAATCATGGTTGCGCTCATTGCGGCCGTCATTATTCTTGTTGTTGCAGCCCTCGGCAAGCAGGTCAGTACCGCATTTCAGTCGGTCGTGACGAACATATAACAACGGTATGCTTAAAGCCTTGTTCATGCCCCCGAGGATGGACCATCATGGTGACATGGTCTTTCCTCAGGGCATGGGTTGTCCTTGAGGCGAAAGGCAGATCTTCATGGCGTTTAAACTATCAGAAGAAGGTGCAACATCAGTCGAGTATGCAATTATGGCATCGCTGGTTGCAGCTGTTGTTTTTGCGGTTGTGGTAGTGTTGGGGAATCAAGTTCATGATTTGTTCAATAGCGTATGCTCACTGTGGCCCTAGAATAAATGAATTATGGCATACGTTTAAAGATCCTCGGACAGCTATGATTGCATGTTGAGCTATGTTTATAACCATTACACTTATTATAATATTAACAATCGCAGCTGTCACGGATCTTCAGCATCGCAAGATACCTAACGCAGTAACGATACCTGCTATGCTGTATGGCTTGATTTGCCATACCTACTTGAATGGCCTAGATGGCTTCTTGTTTAGTGTTATGGGTACGGTTGTGGGTTTGGGTCTTCTATTGCTTTTTTATATCAACAATGGCATGATGGGTGCAGGCGATGTCAAGCTCATGGGTGCTGTTGGTAGTATCTTGGGACCCTTGGGGGTCTTTAAGGCATTTCTTTTCACCGCTGTTGTAGGTGGCATATATGCACTTATTGTGTTCGCGATCAGGGGGCAGTTCATTCGTTTTCTTAAACGTATCATTTTATCGTTGAATTTGACCTTGATGATTCGGAGGCTGACGCTTGTGCCAGATGAGGAAAAAGCTTCTCCAGTGCTTTGCTATGGCATTGCGATCGGCGTTGGCACATCTATTTCTCTTCTCTTAACGTAGGGTTTTGATGAAAGGAGCGGATGTAAATGGATATAAAGAAGATAGGGGAAGGATTGAAGAACAAAATATCGGCGCCAGTCATCATGCTAGTAGCAGCACTGGTGATTGCTGCTATTGTCAGCTTCTGGATCTACGGTATGCTTCAAAAAAAGACAGACGTTAAGGCAATACTCACTGAGACGCAGCCGGTTGTAGTAGCTGCATTCAATCTGGACTGGGGAACGGTGATCACGAAAGGTGTCATTAAAACTCAACCTTACATCAAAGGGAGCCTTCCCACTGGATACATCTCAAGCCCGTCAGGGGCCATTGGACGGGTTGTCACTTACCCTATAAAGATAAATGAACCTATTACCGAATCGAGACTGGCGCCGGCAAACCTAACCATGGGTGGCTTATCAGCAGTAATTGCACCGAAAAAAAGGGCTATGGCCGTCAAGGTTGATAAGGTTGTTGGTGTATCAGGATTCGTCCATCCCGGAAACAGAGTTGATGTAATTGTTTCTTTAAATGAGGTGGATAAAGAGGTTAAACCGATCACAAAGATTGTTTTGGAGAATATCCCCGTTCTTGCTGTGGGTAGCGAAGTCGAACAGCCAACTGGTAGAAATGAAAAAGCAGCTACGGTTGACGTCATTACTCTGGAAGTAACTGCCGAGGAAGGGGAGAAACTCGCACTGGCCGCCACTCAGGGAAAACTCCAACTCGCGCTTCGCAACTCCACAGATACCGAGGATGTGATGACCCAGGGCACGACGCTCCCGAAACTCTTAGCATCATACACATCTTCCGCGCCGTCAAAGAAAGAAATAAATGTTCCCCAACATCGAGTAACCCGCAAAGCTCAGACCCGTGTGGAACCCACAAGGACCTTCACAGTGGAAGTTATCAGGGGCAATAAGGTCAGTGCAGAGAAATTTTACTAGGGAGGGTGACAAATGATTTCTTATACAAAGAGGCGGTTACGGGTCATAATCTCTTTTCTCTTTGTCCTTTCATACTGTATTATAGTTTTATGTCCCGTTCAGGCAGCAGACATCGAAAGGATTAAGATCGATGAAAACGCTCCCCAAAAGGTGGTCCTCATCGTGGGGAAGTCAACCCTTATTGAGACTCCAATGAACATTAAGAGGGTTGCGCTAGCTTCGCCAGAGTATGCCGACGTTCAAATCGTTTCGCCACGCCAGCTTTACTTAATTGGGAATAGTGCGGGGCTCACCACCTTAACGCTGTGGGGTATCGATGGCAAGGTGTCGCACATGCTGGATATTGAGGTCGTGCCGGACGTGACCTGCCTAAAGGAGAAAATTTATGAGATGTTTCCAAACGAGAAAAACATCAAGGTGACGTCCAGCCATGATGCCCTCGTGCTCACAGGCACGGTTTCCAACACCTCAAATCTCACCCAAGTTCTAGCGTTAGCCCAAGCCTACGTGCGGGACAAGGATGGAAAGTCGAAAGTGATGAATATGCTCGAGGTGGGTGGCGTGCAGCAGGTGATGCTGGAGGTGCGGGTTGCCGAGATGCAGAGGACACTCATGAAAAGGCTCGGCGTCAATTTCAATTACATCAGTAATGGGGGTAATACATTCGGGATAACAGCTCTGAATAGTCTTGCTAGTATCCCCGCCACATTACCCCCCAGTCCTTCGATAGCCAGTGGCAATGTCAGTGCAATTTTTAGATTCTTGGGAGGGGGTGCTACTTGGACCACTTTTATCGATGCCCTCCAAGAAAATGGCCTGACAAAACTTTTGGCTGAACCAACGCTTATCACCACGAGCGGTAGAGCGGCGAATTTTCTTGCAGGAGGTGAATTCCCTATCCCAGTACCACAGTCGGGAGTAGGGGCCGGGAGTACCATTACTATCGACTACAAGACCTATGGTGTGGGGTTAAACTTCACCCCTACCGTCCTGAGTAACGAGAAGATCAGTATGGTCGTGAGCCCGGAGGTGTCCGAACTCGATTATACAAATGCGTTGTCTATATCGGGCTATGTTGTTCCCGCCCTCACAACCCGCCGCGCCTCAACGGTAATTGAATTGGCCGATGGACAGAGCTTTGCCATCGCAGGTCTTCTGCAAAGCCAAGTCATAGAGGACGTGAAGAAGTATCCCGTTTTAGGCGATATCCCGATCCTAGGCGCCCTTTTCAGGAGCTCCTCCTTCCAGAAGAACGAATCCGAGCTTGTCATCATCGTGACGCCACACTTGGTGAAGCCCTTGGATATGGCTAAGCAAACACTTCCGACGGATCAGTTTGTGGAGCCCAATGACTTCGAATTCTACTTACTCGGTAGCACCGAAGGCTTGGGCGAACCCTCGCAGTCCTCAAGGAGTGCTGTGCCACCCAAGTCGGATAAGACAGGTTTCGAAGGGGATTTCGGCCATATCGTACCTAAGTAAAAAGGAGGGGGACATGAATAGCAAAATGATAATTGTGGCATGTGTATGCTCAGTGATGGTTCTTACACTCGGCTGCGCGAAAAGTCGACTCGAAATGGATTACGGCACCTCTTATAATTTACAGAAATTCAACCAGACGCTTAATCCTGATGCGGAGAAAAATCTGGTCCCAGTAACTGGTCTGAGCGCTCAGGCCGCACAGAATGTTGGGGAGAAATATCAGAAGGGCTTCGAAAAACAGGCGGAAGCTCCAACCACCTATCAGGTTAACGTCGGATCGCTGGGAGGAAAGTAGCCATTTATGGAGAACTTGTTATGAGAAGACGATCTTCTTCTAACAACCCATTCTTTTGTGCCAATTGTAAGACTTATTGGTTTTCATGTCATTTCAGATGCAGGCAGAAGCTTAAAAACCACTTCAGGTTATTTTACAACGCGACCTTATTATGATGGCCTTGACGATGTTTATAAGCTGTGCCAAGAAAAAATATACATCCTATACGACCGATAGCGAACCAGTGGGATTCTTGGTATCTGATAGTCATTCAGAGGTTGGTAGTTTAGCAAATAGATTACGAAAGGAAATGGATGGATTGGGAAAAATTGAAAGTTCGACTCGAAATTCGTGACGATGATGTTAGACAAGAATTTGCCCGGATCATAACGACTCTGAAGGATTTCAGTATTTATGGACCCGCCGATTCGGGAAAAGCAGACGCACTCATACTTCAACTGGGAGATCAACCAGAGGAAGAATTCAATCTGGTTCGTCAGGCTGTTAATTCAGGGATTAGTCAGCATGTTTTCCTGACCTCAAAGATTGTCAAACCGGAAATCCTTATAGAGGCGATGAAAGTGGGCGTGAAGGAGTTCTTCCCTCAGCCCATCAATGGCGAGGAAGTGAAGAGAGCCCTCCTTAAGCTGTTGGAGAAGCAACCGGAGCGTGAACCCCCCCGGAAAGATGAATCTGCGGAGAAACAGGGCATGATCATCAATGTGATCGGCAGCAAGGGTGGTGTAGGAACGACAACAGTGGCCGTGAATCTGGCCACGAGCTTAACCCAGATCGACAGCAATCAATCCATTGCCCTGATTGACATGAATCTTCTTTTTGGTGAGATTCCAATGTTTCTTGGTATTGAATCAAGCTTTGATTGGCTAGAAGTGGCAAGAAATATATACCGGATCGACACCACGTACCTGATGAGTGTCATGTCTCATCACGAATCTGGAGTATATGTGTTGCCCTCACCAGCAACAATATCAGAACAGTTTCTGGTAAATTCGAATGTAATTGAAGCGCTCCTTGTGCAAATGAAAGCAATATTTGATTATATAGTGATTGACCTTGGACAATCACTCGATGAAATATCCAAGACAATAATAAGGTTGTCGGACAGCCTTATTGTTGTTGCACTGCTGAGCCTTCCATGCCTGGTAAATGTCAAAAAGCTGCAAGATGCTTTTCGGAAATTTGGCTATCCCAGCAACGACAGCATCAAAATATTGATAAACCGCGGTCAAAAACGCTCCATTATCTCTATTGGAGATGCTGAGAAAAGCCTGAAGAAAAAAGTTTTCTGGAGCATCCCGAATGATTTTCAGGCTACTATGAATGCTATTAATCAGGGTAAGCCGCTTGCAAGTATAGAACCGGCTGCAGAGATCACGAGCAATTTCAAGGAATTGGCGGCCACTTTGACGGGCAGAAGTGAGAAAAAAAAGAGTTTCTTTCCATGGCGCTGAAACATTGATGCGATTGGATTAATTATAAAGCGAGGTGACTCCGCATGGCGATTGAAAGATTAGGCAGCTGGTTTATGTCGACCAATGAATTCAATGAGTTGAAATTCCGTGTGCATGACCGTCTCGTGGAGATGTTGGACCTATCGCTGATCGACAAGCTTGATAAGCAAGTTCTTCAACAGCAAATTCGTCAATTGACACTGAATATACTTTCAGAGGACGGGATGCAAATTCCCCTCAACGCTGATGAGAAGGAGCGCTTATGTCGGGAGATCGTGGACGAGGCTATGGGACTGGGGCCTATCGAGCCCTTCATGAAGGATCCAACTGTGTCTGACATTTTGGTAAACACCTACCGTCAAATTTATGTGGAGCGGAAAGGGAAACTTTACCTAACAGAGGCGAGATTCAAAGATGATGCCCACCTGCGTAAAATCATCGACCGGATTGTATCTGCTGTAGGCCGCCGCATAGATGAATCTGTACCCATGGTGGATGCAAGGCTTCACGACGGTTCGCGTGTGAATGCTATCATACCGCCCGCGGCGATCGATGGAGCATGCCTATCGATCCGTCGTTTTGCCGTAGACCCACTGGAGATGGAAAACCTTATCACACTAAAGAGCATTTCGCTGGAAATTGGTGAGCTTCTGAAAGGGATTGTCCGGGCTCGTCTCAACGTGCTGATCTCTGGTGGCACTGGAACTGGGAAAACGACTTTACTGAATGTCCTTTCACGTTTTGTCCCCAGTGATGAGCGAATTGTAACGATCGAAGATTCTGCGGAACTTCAACTCAAGCAAGAGCATGTGGTGAGGTTGGAAACAAGACCACCCAATATTGAGGGAAAAGGAGATATCACACAAAGGGATTTAGTGCGGAACTGCCTTCGCATGCGCCCTGACAGGATCATCTTAGGGGAAGTCCGCGCCAGCGAGGTGGTTGACATGTTACAGGCTATGAATACGGGCCACGATGGTTCGCTCACGACAATCCATGCAAACTCGCCTAGGGATGCCCTGCTTCGCCTGGAAACGTTGGTATCCATGGCGGGACTAAGCATTCCCACCGAGGCTATCCGGCGGTATATAAGCTCGGCTCTGGACGTTGTCATCCACATCGCGCGCTTGATTGATGGCAGTCGTAAGGTGGTGAGTCTCTCAGAGATTACAGGAATGGAGGGAAATGTAATCACCATGCAAGAAATCTTCTCTTTCAGGCAGGAGGGCTTGACCCCGGACGGGCATGCAACTGGGAAGTTCATGATGAGTGGGATCGTGCCTCAATTCATGGATCGGTTCAAGGTGGCTGGCATTGCGGTACCGATCAATATTTTTAATCCCAACCGAGTCATGGAAGTATGAAAGTCCTATTAAAGGAGAACCTATGGAATTTATCCACGGCGTGTTGATATTCATTGCTGCCGTTCTTGTGGTTGAGGCGATATTCCTAATTGCTAGGTCTCGATGGAGTCCACAAGTTCGAAGGGTAAAGTCACAACTACGGAATCTCTCGAGGGACAAATACGACCAGAAGGACATTGACATAGTTCAGCGTCGGTTAATGAGTGAAATTCCTTGGCTAAACAAACTTCTTTCGAGCATTCGATTTCCCCTGGTCAAGCAGCTTGACCGCGCAATTATCCAAGCTAATCTCTCATATCCGCTGGGGGTTTATTTAATGACCTCTGGTCTCCTTTTTGTGATTGGATTTTCCGCTGCGTCTTTCGCTACTCGCTGGCTTTCGGTTCGAATTGTTACGGGGCTTGTTTTAGGGTCGATTCCCATCCTGTATATATACTGGAAGAAACAAAAAAGACTCAAGCGTTTTGAGGAGCAACTTCCGGAAGCGCTGGAAATGCTGGCAAGGTCTGTCAGAGCAGGGCATACTTTCACCGGTGGGCTCCAACTTGTTGGGCAGGAATTTGACGATCCTGTGAGCACAGAGTTTAACAAGACAATGGATGAGATCAATTTTGGTGTTGGCTATGAAGATGCTTTGAAAAACCTTGTATCACGTATCGAAAGCGATGATCTGAAGCTCTTTGTTATATCTGTTATCATTCAGCGTACGAGTGGTGGTAACCTAGCCGAGATTCTAGATAACCTCAGTCGCTTGATACGGGAAAGATTTGTGTTGAAAGGACAAGTCAAAACCCTGACTGCTGAGGCTCGCCTATCAGCTTACATCCTAATCGCTTTACCCTTCTTGGTCGGGTTCTGGATCTTTTTTGCAAACCCCTCCTATGTGGGGCTATTGTTTGAGGACCCTATCGGAAACACAATGCTTATCATTGCAGGTGTCATGATGGTGGTGGGCATCGTTTTAATGAAAAAGATGACCATGCTGAAAGTGTGAGGAAAGATACATGAATGAAGCCGCTATTATTGCAATCCTGACATTTTCCGGGTTGGTATTCCTTATATTATCCCTTTTCTTGCATCTTAGGACGCGGGAGACAAAGGACCGGATTATAGAAACCATAGACAAGTACGGAATGTCGGGAACCCCGAAGAGATCGAAAAGGATTTCTGCAGAGAATTTAGGTGCCTTCAAACACTTTTTCGTAAACCTAACAACCTGGCTCGCACCTTATTCGACACCAAAGGAGGAAAAGGATCTCACCTATCAAAGGAAGAGGCTGATCATGGCGGGCTATAATAAATCCAATCCCATAGTTGTTTTCTATGGATCGAAGATCTTGCTGGCCATACTGCTTCCCATAGTATTTTACCTTGTGCTAATTTTTTTCCACTTCGTGAGTGGGACGATGATTTTTGTAATGATGCTTATCTTGGCCCTCGTTGGGTTCTACCTGCCAGAAGTATGGGTGCATACAACGATAACCGCACGCCAGAATCGAATCCGCGAGGCGTTTCCTGACGCTCTGGATCTCTTGGTTGTCTGCGTTGAGGCAGGGATGGGATTGGATCAAGCAATCAAGAGGGTCTCCGAGGAGTTGAAGCAACGAAACAAAATTATTAGCGAAGAGTTCGGGCAGATGAGTCTGGAAATGAGAGCGGGCCGATCACGGCAGGATGCTATGCGGAATCTTGCCTTGCGGACAGGGGTGGAGGACGTGAAAAGCCTTGTTACGCTTCTGATCCAGACGGACAAATTCGGTACCAGCATTGCACAAGCCTTGCGCGTCCATGCCAGTTCTATGAGAACGAAACGGCGCCAAAGGGCTGAGGAAATGGCGGCAAAACTACCGGTCAAATTGCTCATTCCACTCATCCTGTTTATTCTACCCTCCTTGTTCGTTATAATCATTGGTCCCGGTGCTATAAGAATATACCGGGAGCTCATACAAACCAACTTAGGGGGATAATGAAGAAGGTTGGAGGAATTATGAAAGAGGAAAGAAAATTCCTGAAAATCATTGTCTCGTTAACGCTAATTACCTTGTGCTTCATAACAATTGCAAACTGCACGATGTTTAACACAAACTGGAGCAACTTCAAATTCTGGTCGTCGAAAGAACAAGCGGCGACAGTGGATGATAATTCCATAAATCTATTTATAGGGAAAATCCGAACTCATCCCAGAAAATCCGATTCGCACTTACTTTTGGCTAGTTATTATCAGGAGAGGGGGAAGCATAAGGAAGCCATCGATGAATATAACAAAGTACTCTCAATCGATCCCTCTTGTGTAAGGGCATACAATGGGAAAGGCATTTCCTATGACAAACTCGGTGAATATGCCGCCGCTGTCGAGAATTACCAAAAAGCACTTACGTTGAATCCGAAGCTGGATTACGTGTTGAACAATCTTGGCTATTCCTTAATCCTTCAGAGCAATTATGAAACTGCTGTGGAGACATTCAGGAAAGCCTGCCTGATAAATGGGAAGGATAACCGAATCCGGAATAATCTTGCGTTGGCTTACGCAATGGCCGGGCATTATGATCAGGCCTTGATGGAATTCGAAAAAGCCGTCAATGGCGATAAGACCTATGCACATCTCAAGCTGGCCTATATTTATTATGAGAAGGCCATGTTCAAGCAAGCAGCCGAACACTATCGTTTGGTCCTGCAATTGAATCCCAGCTCAGATACTGCAAAGCGAGGTTTGGAGGCCACCCATGAACTTTTGAAGATTGAAGCTGCAGCTGCCCGACAAAAGGGTCAAGAAGAAGAACACATGATTAGTTCCGCCACCGCTGTCGTACCTCCTTCCAAGGATGAAGCAAAGGCAATGGATTATTACCAGAAGGCTAAGAATCTTTATGAGAAGGGCTTTATCAAAGAAGCCAAGCAGCATTACTACCGAGCACTTACTCTGAATCCAGCTCTAGATGTCGCCCGCAAAGGATGGGAGGCTACATTAGCGTTGGAGCGGATCGAGGAGGCCCCGTCACAAACCAATATAGCCACAAAAACGAGTACCAGTGAGGTAAAAGAAGTCATCTCAACAAATCTTCTCCAAGATACCGGGATTGAGATATGCAATGGCAACGGGAAGCGTCATATGGCGAGACAAATCGCAACCTATCTGCAGGCAGAAGGATACAACGTCGTTCGCCTAACTAATGCCCGCCATTTTAATTATGATAAAGGAAGTATTTATTATGAGAAAAATTACCGCGATATGGCATTCGATATCGCTGCAAAGATTCCGCAGATCACAGCAATGAATGAAATGACCAAGTCGGGTAGGCTTAATGTAAAAGTAAAGGTACTCCTCGGGAAAGATCTCATTCTTAATAAGAAGAATAATCAAAATTCATAATGGACGAGATGAAGGTCAATTTGAGCCATTTTGTAATGGCATTAATAACAGTGTTCTCAATGACAGGCTTTACGAGCTGTTCTTGGGGGGACAAGAATCGGGGTCCTCTGGAAGATAGTGGCTACAATAAAAGGCTAGGTCTTCAAAGGGAGAAAACCCTAGCCACCAACGAGGCGGACACACCAAAGAAGATTCCTGAGCCTGATGCTGAGCAAATGGAAAAACTGGGGGACCAATACATTCGTCAGGGTAATCCCAACATGGCATTCATCTATTACGATAAAGCAATTCAGATGGATCCGAAGCGAAGCAGTGTTCACTACAAGAGGGGATCCCTTTTCCTTTCAAAGGGTATGATTGATGATGCAGATCAAGAATTCGACATAATCCTGAAAAACGACGCGAAATATGCACTTGCTTATGAAGGTAAGGGACGGGTTGCTCTGTCCCATGGGAAGTTGGATGATTCAAAAAATAAATTAGAACAAGCGCTTAAGCTAAATCCGGATCTCTGGGAAGCGTATTCCCTTATCGGCATCATTTGTGACCGTCAGCAGAAGTTTAAGGAAGCTGTCTTGTATTATCATAAGGCCATCGCTATCAACCCTAAATCGGCGGATCTGTTCAATAACTTGGGGGTGTCCTACGGCATGGCGGGTGAATATGAAAAGGCTCTCCAAGCTTACATTACTGCCGCGAAATTGGAACCAGAAATAGACAAAATATATAGCAACATGGGATTGGTACTGGGAAAACTCGGGCGTTACGATGAGGCCTTGGAAGCTTTCAAGAAGGCGGGTGACGAGGCATCGGCGTATAACAATCTGGGGTGTGTTTACATGGCAGGGAAAAATTATCGTGCGGCTATTGCGGCATTCCAGAAAGCGATCGAAGTTAATCCGAGGTTCTACGTAAAAGCAAATGAGAACTTGAAGATCGCAGAATCAATGATGAAGGCGCAAGTGCCTTAAGAAGGCTTCACACTCATAACCATTCCACTTTGAATTATTCCCTTCAATCAACCTTTAAAGCAAAATAATATTTAAAAAAGACTAACAACCAGAGCATTTCAAAGTAGAGATGATAAAATGACCATTAAAAAGAAAATGATTAGCAAAAAAGAAGAATTTGCAAAACGAAGATATTAAGGGGAAATCCTAAAGGGTGGTTTGTTGAAGCTTTGATTTTTTAATTGGTCGATTTATACAACATTCGAGAGATAAACCTTAAAAAATACACCATCGCAGGAAGTACAAACATCATGAGTGAGCTGGTCTTGTCGTGTAGTCCGAATTGTTTTCGTCAAGAATCTTCGACCATAACAAGCGTTACATGCAGGATGGGATTAAAGTGCTTGCTCTCGCAATAATTCCAGGAAGGTATTTTCCTTGCTAAAGTGTACTGTTCTTTCGTCTTTTATCATGCTAATCACCTACGCGTTTGAATTCTGCCGGGTACGCCTATCAAGCGCAACACAACTTATATATACCTTGAAATCGACAAGTGTGCTCGGTCTTAACCATTGACACGCGAAGAACCTTTTCAAAGTTCTATAAAAACTATGCCATTTGGATTCGTACATGATAGGAAGCTAGGTAAAAACCAGTTTTCGCACCTATAGTAGAGTTACTTATACTGAGAATGTTTAACCGGTGTAGTAGCTTTAATAAACGGGGGAACAATACATCATGGGCAAACACCTAAAACTAAGCGACGGTTATTCTTTTAGTTTGACCATTTCCCGTGCTTCTTGTGTTATAGTTCTTCTTATTGCTTCAATCTTGTACGGACTTGCAGTCTGCCGTCCCATAATACCCCTTCCTGATGAAGAGGGAAAAACGAGGGACAAGGCTTTAAAATTATATCAAACTGTTGTGGAACAAATTCAGACCGGCAAGAGCTATTATTCGGTTGTAGGCCATGAACTGCGTAGGATAGGTTATCCAACCCGTAGTGTTTTTAATTGGCGATTACCAGCTCTAGCTTGGTTTTTGGGACAGCTTCCATCTGTCCGAACAGGTCAAACACTTGGGTTCATTCTATCAATGACCACACTGTTGATCTGGTTGATAGTTCTTCATCAAAGCCAATATGCCATCTGGCAGTTCTTTTTGGGTGGTTTGTTTTTATCGGGTCCTATAATTTACAGCCTTTTCCCCGGTACATTCCTGCTTCACGAATTTTGGGCTGGGACACTCATTGCCATATCACTGGCTGCTCATGCCAATGGTTGGCGCTATATATCCATTGTTTCAGGCCTGATGGCCCTTTTCCTCAGGGAACTGACGCTGCCGTTTGTATGTATTATGATGGTTCTGGCATATGCGGAGGGCCAACGCCGTGAAGCCTTGATCTGGTTAATAGGTCTCCTAATTTTTGGTGGTGAGTTACTTTTTCATTGGACAATAGTCAGTAGACTAATTACGGAAAATGATAAGGCTTTGCAAGGGGGATGGATCGTTTTTGGTGGTTGGCCTTTCGTCCTGAACACAGCACAGATGCATCCTTTCTTTTTAACGTTTCCACCATGGGTTATCGCGATCATTTTACCTTTGGCTCTTCTCGGTTTCGCAGTGCGGCTGGATGCATCAGGAATGAGGGTTGCTTTTACTATAGGCATATATGTGTTGGCTTTTTTGATTGTAGGTAGGCCAAACGATATAGCTTGGGGTTTGATGTATGCTTTTATAATGCCTCTTGGGCTACTGCATGTACCTTATGCTATCGGGAAACTTTGGCAACCGTTTCAAATGAAACTACATGGTAAGGTACAAAAAGATAAACAATGAACGGCTCAGATTTGACCAGAGGATAAATGTACTAAAAAAGTGATAGTTTTTTGAAAAGCTCACCAACAACCTCAGGCATATATAGTATGCCCAATGGCAGTAAATTTACGTATAGTACGCCCCAATACCTGTTGAAATTTTGACCGATAAATAAGAAAATCAAAACATATATTCCTACGGTTAAGCCTATTCTTGAACCTAGTGGTCCCTTCCATCCCAATAACCCCAATAGTGTAAATGGTACGAAAACTGCTGTGAACCAGCTGGGTGCCAGGAAAAGATAGGGGTGCATACTTGATGTTTCAAGGACAAACTTCCACCCACCTAAAGTAATCCATTGTGTAAATGCATATGCATTATCAGGCCGAACATAATCTTTTATATATGAAGTATGAATCACCATCATAAAGATAAATAAAACAATCCCTAGTACCCAGATAGATGCTTCTTTGTATTTACGTTCGTTAAGAGATAACATGAGCATTAACAAGATAAAGGGTAATGCCAGTTCACGAATAATAAGAGCTAATATCCCCGCGACAAAAGCAATCCAGCGCCATCCCTTCACATATGTTAGTATGGAAATGCTTATGAGTATTCCAGCCCAGAATTCATGAGCAAGATATATATCAGGCAAGAAACTATATATAGGTGCTCCCAGAAATAAAAAGCTGCCAATAGTTGCTTTTGCAAAGGATAATTCCGTGTTGGTGATGTTAATCCAGATACATATTGAAAATAAAGATAAGAAAATAGCTATCATTTGAGCTATTCTCAAATCAGGAAGATGACCGAAGGCCCAACCGAGTAAAGGTGTTCTCCAGTTAAATATGCTTGTCGTGGGATAACCACGGGTGCGAAGTTCACTGAATGTGGCCTGATAATATGCTTCACCAGATCGAATTCCGTCTGCAATACTGCGATAACAGCTTAAATCCTCTCCACGTCGGTTATTATTGGGAATATCTAACGGCAATCTGGTAAAGCCCAATGAGATCAGACAAATAACCATAACGATTAAAAGTATACAAGTATTGCGGTTGATATTATGATATCTAGTCTCTTTTGGGAACAACATTCTTAATCACTGCAGGGCGTATTCAAGGAAAATTCACAACACTAATCTCTACTGGCCGCCAAGATCGAACTTGTATAAAGATATATCAACCAGGCTTTAAAATCGAGATAAAATCTCTTGTTTTTTATGGTATTCTTATTTTCCTCTAAATATTGATTATACTGTCACAATATTTTATAAACATTATATGCTTGGAAAGGTTGATCACATGCACAGCCAATCTAGGTTTTGTCATGTAATGATCAATCGTGCGATATTGTAAAGGGGGGGAGTGCTTCATTGCGGAAGCTCAAGTTTACCAAGACCGGTTTTAGCAAGGATTCACGGTGGCAGAACCGGGCACTGATGATCGTCGCCGTGGCCCTTGCACTGTCCCTCGCGTGCCTGGGTCTGTCAAATCATGCCTTCTGGGACGACGAAGCGGGAACGGCA